>Ga0137409_10000783_pt1 | contig 34789 bp, 26 predicted proteins | sample CZODoug1_16funga_FD_122059 | JGI IMG/M metagenome (GOLD analysis project Ga0137409, IMG submission 122059) | Vadose zone soil fungal communities from Angelo Coast Range Reserve, California, USA - CZODoug1_16fungal (Hybrid Assembly) | ecosystem: Environmental > Terrestrial > Soil > Vadose zone... | reverse complement strand
GTGGCTCGTCAACAGGCTGGGCTGGGCCTATTATCTGCTGAGCCAGTACGACCAGGCGATCGCCGCCTTTGAGCAGGCCTTAGCCATCGCCCGGACGATGCACGACCGGGCCGGAGAAGGGTGGTCACTCCTGAATCTCGGCCGAGTCTTGGCGCAGCTGAGCCGGTACGACCCAGCGATTGGCTATTTCGAGCAGGATGGCCGGACCTCCGTCACGGCGGAGACGCGGGCGGCAGTGCGGGACGCGGTAGGTGCATTGGTTGAGGCTGGCTTTCAGACGGCGCCGTTTCGGCCGGAAAATCTAGAGCAGGCGCGGGATTTGTGGTGGAAGTTTTTCGGAATTGCGGGCGGGATGTTGCTGAGTCCCATGACGAAAGGGCGGGGGCAGGACCTGAGCCCGTTGTTGAGGCAGTTTTTGGGGTGGGTGGCCAAGGAGCCAACGCATACCGGACATACTCTTCTCTATACGTGGTTGCAGCGCGATGAGTTGCGGACGCAATTTCTGGCGCAGATGCGGGTGTTTTCGGTCTTAGTTTGTCCGGTGGCGGCGATTCCGGCGTTCCGGCATGGGGAGCGCTCCTGGCAGGTTGAGGGGCAGGAAGTGAAGTATCTGGACGCCTGGTCGTACACAGAGTGGTTCAATCTGCTGGGATTTCCGGCGTGCGTGGTTCCGGTGACCCGGTCGGCGGAGGGGTTGCCGATTGGAGTGCAGATTGTGGGGCGGCCCTGGGAAGAGGATCTCGTGCTGCAAGTGGCGGCGGCGATTGAGGCTCGGGTGGGTGGGTATCAGGCTCCGCAGTTGAAGCCTCGGGATTTGGTGGCGCCGTAGATTTCCAGCGAGTAAGGTCCCACTCAAAGGAAGGCTTGAGTGGGGCACCCTCCGCTGACTATCCCTCGGTTATTATGGGCCGATTTGCGTGGTAGCTACTATTACGAAGCGGGTTTGCTTCCTAACCGGAGGCGAGGAATGGTAAATTTGGCATCTTTACCAGCCCCGCCGCGGTCGAAAAACGAGGCAAATCGCGATCAGTGCGGGCTGTCTGTACCGCTCCCCAAGTTCTTGCTAGAATGATTGGTTCAGAGCCCTGCCTACGGAGAGACTGATGGCGTACGTGATAGCGGAACCCTGTATTGGCACGAAGGACGCGGCTTGCGTCGATGCGTGCCCTGTCGATTGCATTCACCCCAAGAAGGACGAGGCCCAGCACGCAGAAAAAGACATGCTATATATCGACCCGGTCGAGTGCATTGACTGTGGGGCGTGCGTACCGGTTTGCCCGGTCTCGGCGATTTTTGCGCTCGATGATCTGCCGGAGAAGTGGAAGGAATACGCTGAAACGAACGCAAAATATTTTGGCCGGTAACGCGGCCGCCTGACTTGGGAGCGCATGTCCTTCATTGTTTCCGCGGGCGTGCGCTCTTTGTGTTTATAGCTTCGGTGTTTCGTTAACCTGCTGCGAATCATTACTGCGAATCATCATTGTGAAACATGGCGCTCAAAGAGTCGGAAGCGATTGTGTTGCGCACATATCCGATGCGCGAGGCCGATCTTCTGGTTACTTTGTTCACACGGGTGGAAGGCAAAGTTCGCGGGGTAGCGCGGTCGGCGAAGAAGTCGCGGCGGAGATTTGGCGGGGCGCTGGAGCCGTTGACGTTTGTGCGGGCGGTCTATGAAGACCGGGAGCGGCAGGAACTGACGCGGCTGGATTCGTGCGAGGTGATTGATTCGCCGCTGACGAATGACGTGAGCTACCCGCGGCTGGTTGCGCTGGGGCATGTGGCCGAATTGCTGGATGAGTTGTTGCCGGACCGGGAGGCGAACGACGCGCTGTTCCGGCTTACGATCTCGGTGCTAGAGGTTATGCGCGGGAATGACATTTGGATGCCGCTGACTTATTTTGAGCTGTGGTTGACACGGTTGACGGGATTTTTGCCGGAGCTTTCGGCATGTAGTGAGTGTGGTCTGGATTTGGAAGGGGAACGCGCCTTCTATCACGCTTTGGCGGATGGGTTGACGTGCGCCGAGCATAAGCGGTTGGCATCCTCGGAGCTCTCCGCGGAATCCCGGCGCTGGGCAGCGAAGATGTTTCGCACGCCGGTAGCAGCGCTAGTTGGGCCGGCGTGGCCGAAGAGCGTAGGGCAGGATTTGCGGAAGTTTTTGATGCAAATAGTGCAGCGGCATTTGGATAAGAAGCTGGTGACGCTGCCGATGCTGGGGAAATTGGCTTAAGTAATGATGACGAACAACAAGCCACCGACGTTCCAGGAAATTATTCTTCGCCTGCAATCCTTTTGGGCGGCGCGCGGGTGCGTGTTGCAGCAACCTTATGATGTGGAAGTGGGTGCGGGGACGATGGCTCCGGAGACGTTTCTGCGGGTTCTCGGTCCGAAACCATACAAGGTGGCGTATGTGCAGCCGTCGCGGCGGCCCGCGGATGGGCGTTATGGCGAGAATCCGAACCGGTTGTTCAAGCACATGCAGTTGCAGGTGATTTTGAAGCCGCCGCCGGAGCGGGTGCAGGAGCTTTATCTGGAATCGTTGGCCGTGCTTGGCATTGATCTGCGGAAGCATGATTTGAAGTTTGAGGAAGACAACTGGGAATCGCCTACGCTGGGGGCTTGGGGTATTGGGTGGCAGGTGATGCTGGATGGGTTGGAGATCACTCAGTTCACCTATTTCCAGCAGTGCGGCGGCGTGGATCTGGATCCGATTTCGGCCGAGTTGACGTATGGGTTGGAGAGGATTGGCGCGTTCCTGCAGGATGTCGACAGCATTTACGACATTGTTTGGGCCCGCGATCCCGATACGGGCAGGGAAGTGAAGTATGGGGAAGTGCGGCTGGCGGATGAAGTGCAGTTCTCGGTTTACAACTTTGAAGCGGCCGATGTGGAAAAGGCGTGGAAGCACTTTGACCTTTATGAGGCAGAGTGCAAGGCGCTGATGGACCGGTACTCGGCGGCACAGAAGGAAAAGCCAAAGAAGGATGCGCCGAAATTCGACAAGGAACGCTTTCCGGTTCTCGGGGCGTACGACCTGTGCTTGAAGTGTTCTCACCTATTTAACATTCTGGATGCGCGCGGGGCAATTTCCGTGACTGAACGCGTGGGTGTGATTGCTCGCGTAAGAGCTTTGGCTGTGGCCGTGGCAAAGGCTTGCGTGGATCAGCAGAAGGAAGAGCAGTTGCCGCCGGAAACGCCGCTTGAGGTTGTCCATGCCTGATTTTCTGCTGGAGCTTGGCACGGAAGAGATTCCGGCTCGCATGATTGATGGTGCATCGGTGGAATTGCGCGAGCGGGTGGGCAAATTGCTCGAGCGCGAACGTCTTCACGCCGCGAGTGCGTTGATTTCCGTGGACAGCCCGCGGCGCCTTGCGGTGATTGCGCCCGGAATTCCCGCGTCACAAGCCGATGTGACCGAACAAGTTACGGGACCTCCTCTCAGCGGGGCATATAAGGAAGGCCAGCCCACGCAATCTGCGCTGCAATTTGCCAAGAAGCATGGGCTGGATGCGAGTCAGCTCGGCAAAGTGACGACTCCGAAGGGCGAGTATCTGGCGGCGACCGTGACCAAGAAGGGGCGCGACGCGGCAGATGTTTTGGGAGAATTGTTGCCCAAGGAGATCGCGGGGATTTACTGGGCCAAGAGTATGTATTGGCGCAAGCCGGGTGAACGCTTCGTCCGTCCTTTGCGCTGGCTGGTGGCGATGCTTGACGGGCAGGTGCTACCGCTGGAAGTTGCGGGAATCCATGCTGGGAACACCTCACGCGGCCATCGGATGCTCGGCGCTTCGGGGGATGGAGATACATTCCGGATCGAGAAACCTGCTGCTTATGTGGAAGCGTTACGTAATGCCAAGGTGCTCACCAGCCCCGAACGCGAACACAAGATCCGCAAGGCCTTGGACGCCGTTACGCGAACGGTCCCCGGCGCGCGCTGGCGTGAAGATACCGAGTTGCTGAAGACCGTGGTGAACCTCACCGAATTTCCTTCGGCAATTTTGGGCAGCTTCGATCCGGCATTTCTGACGCTTCCCAGCGAAGTTCTGGTCACGGTCATGCGCGATCACCAAAAGTATTTTGCGATTGAAGATGTCAACGGGAAACTGCTGCCGCACTTGCTTGCCGTGCTCAACACCGAGGGGGATCCCGACGGCTTGATTCGGCACGGCAATGAACGCGTGCTGCGTGCGCGTTTCAATGATGCCCGCTTTTTCTGGCAGACCGACCAGAAACACTCGCTCCTCGATCGTGTGGAGATGCTCAAGAGCGTTACTTTCCAAAAAGATCTGGGGAGTTACTACGAAAAGACGATGCGGGTGCAGCGCCTTGCGAGTTGGATATCCGAGACGATCAAGCAGAGCGGGCAAGAGATTCGCCCAGGTGTTGTCCATAAAGCGGTGCTGCTTGCCAAGGCGGATCTGACTACGGAACTGGTGAAGGAATTTACTGAACTGCAGGGTATTGTCGGCGGACTCTATCTGCGGGCCCAGCCGCTTGACGAGGACTTGCCTGAGAACACACGATTTGCAATCGCCGACGCAATCTACGACCAGTACAAGCCTGAATCCATGGAGGATGAAGTGCCGCGGACGGTGGAAGGCGCGGTGCTTTCGTTAGCCGATAAGGCCGACAGTATTGCGGGCATGTTTGCCTTGGGTCTACAGCCTACGGGCTCGAAAGATCCTTTTGCGCTGCGGCGTCAGGCCAATGGGATTGTGCGGATCATCGCCACCCATAAGCTCAATCTTCCTTTGGAGTTGGTAACCAAGCTGTCGTTAGAGGCCTATTGCGGCACAGAAGCGGAAAAGAAATTTGCCCCGGTCGGCAAGCAGAATGGCGCCGAACCTCGTGCTGTGCAGACCAGCATGAACGAATTCTTCCGAGAGCGTCTGGAGTTCTATCTGAAGGAAGCCCATGGGCTGGCTTACGACGTGGTGAAGGCTACGCTGGCCGCGGGCGCTAGCGATGTGGTCGATGTGCTGGCGCGCGGTGAGGCCCTTGCCAAGGTTCGGCCATCGGCGGATTTCGAATCCATTTCCAGTGCTTTCAAACGCATGAAGAATATTCTGCGGCAAGCTACCGATGCAGGAACGCAGCCGGCGGTCTCGCTGAATGTGTTGGCGTTGCAGGAGCTTGAGGAGAAGGATTTGGCGGGCCAGATTCCGGCGGCTGCAACTATGGTGAAAACTCTCCGCGCGCAGAAACAATATGCTGAGGCGCTGCAGGAGATTTCGAAACTGCGTCCTCACATCGACACGTTTTTTGACAAAGTGATGGTCATGGTGGACGACGAACAACTGCGTGCGAACCGCCTTGCGCTTCTGAACACGTTGTTACGAGAATTTTCCACAATCGCGGACTTTTCAGAAATTGTGACCGAAGCAAAAGCTTGACAGGTAACAAAGAACCTATCTCTCCGTTGAGGCCAGCCAAATGAGTACGAGTACTTTGCCGCAGGATAAGATTCACGCCGTTCCCTCTACCTCCACCCAGTTCGTGTATTTCTTCGGCGGTGGTAAAGCCGAAGGCAATGGAAAGATGAAAGATGTTCTTGGCGGTAAGGGCGCGGGCCTGGCCGAGATGACCAACGCCGCGCTCCCAGTGCCTCCGGGGTTCACTATTCAGACGGAAGCGTGCCGCGAGTATATGCGCTCGGGGAAGGTTTCCACGGAAGTGGACCGGCAAATGGATGAGGGGCTTCACCGTCTAGAAAAATTGCAAGGACAGCAACTCGGCAAGGGGGATCATCCCTTGCTAGTGAGCGTACGGTCGGGGGCAAAATTTTCCATGCCCGGAATGATGGACACGATCCTGAATCTGGGATTGAACGATAGCAGCGTGGCCGCGCTGGCCGAGCGGAGCAATAGCGCGCGGTTCGCCTACGATTCGTATCGCCGCTTGATCCAGATGTTTTCCAGTGTCGTGCTGGAGATTCCGAAGTCCGAGTTCGAGGAAGTTTTCGACGCAAAGAAGAAGCAGAAGAAAGCCAAGCTCGACATGGATCTGGATGCCAAGTCATTGCAGGAAATCGTAGCCGAGTACAAGAAGGTCGTGAAGAAGCACGCGAAACGCGATTTTCCGCAGGATCCCCGGGAACAGCTCGTGATGGCGCGCGATGCTGTGTTTCAGTCGTGGGAAAACGACCGGGCGAAGTATTACCGGCGCATCAACAACATTTCGGACGATCTCGGCACGGCCGTCAACGTTCAGGCGATGGTTTTCGGCAATCTTGGAGAAACGAGCGGTACCGGCGTCGGCTTTACGCGGAACCCTGCCACGGGAGACCGCGAATTCTACGGTGAGTTTCTGATGAACGCGCAGGGTGAGGATGTGGTTGCCGGTATCCGCACGCCCGTTCCAATTCTGGAGCTTGAACGCGTGATGCCGAAAGTGTACGAGGAACTGAAGGAGATCACTTCGCGCCTGGAAAAGCATTATAAGGACATGCAGGACTTCGAGTTCACCATCCAGGAAGGCCGCCTCTACATGCTGCAAACGCGCAATGGCAAGCGCACTGGGCGAGCAGCGGTTCGGGTAGCGATTCATATGGTGGAAGAGGGGCTCATCACGAAGGAGGAGGCAATCTTCCGCGTGGAGCCGAACCAACTGTACGATTTCCTGGTCCCGCGGCTGGATGAAAAGTCCTCGAAGATTGAGATACTGGCCAAGGGATTGCCGGCATCGCCAGGTGCAGCTGTAGGCCAGATTGTGTTTTCCGCCGACGCTGCGGTGAAGAAGGCCGGACCCGCTGATAAGCGCGTCCCTGTCATCCTGGTTCGTGCCGAGACAACTCCGGAGGACATTCATGGCATGCAGGTCGCGGCCGGAATTCTCACGTCGCGCGGCGGCATGACCTCCCACGCGGCCGTGGTTACACGAGGAATGGGTAAGTGCTGCGTTGTCGGCGCCGGCGATCTTTCCGTCAGTGAAAAAGACGGCGAGATGCGGGTCGGCAAGCAGGTTTTCCGGGAGGGCGACTGGATCTCCGTGGACGGAACCACCGGCCGCGTGATCAAAGGCAAGCTCAATACCCTAGCCGCTTCTCCGGACAACTCCGAGCTGCAAACCTTCATGAAGTGGGCGGAGCCTTTCCGCACATTGCGGGTACGCGCGAACGCAGATATTCCACCCGATGCCAAACAGGCCCGCGCCTTTGGCGCCGAGGGCATTGGTCTTTGCCGCACTGAACACATGTTCTTCGCCACCGACCGCATCCCGCACATGCGCACCATGATCATGGCGCGCACGGAAAAAGACCGCCGCGCCGCGCTGAAGCGCCTCCTTCCGATGCAGCGGAAGGACTTCGTCGGGATCTTCCGCGTCATGGATGGGTTTCCAGTTACCATCCGCACACTGGACCCGCCGCTGCATGAGTTTCTTCCCCGTCGCGAAGAACTCATGGTCGAGATCGCTGTTCTCGAAGCCACCAAGGCCAAATCGCCGAAGCTGAAGGAACTGCGCACGGTTCTACAACGCGTGGAGGAACTCCACGAATTCAATCCCATGCTTGGACATCGCGGCTGTCGTCTGGGAATTTCGTATCCGGAAATCACCGAAATGCAGGCCCGCGCTATTTTCGAAGCAGCCGTAGCTGTGGCGGACGATGGCATCAAGGTTCTGCCGGAAGTCATGATCCCTCTCACCGGCACGCGTGAGGAAATGGCCAACCAAGCAGCAGTCGTACGCCGCGTGGCCGACGAGGTCTTTGCGGAAAAGAAGAAGAAGGTCGAATACATGGTCGGCACCATGATCGAACTCCCCCGCGCCGCCCTCGTGGCCGACGAGATCGCTCGGGAAGCCGAGTTCTTCTCCTTCGGCACCAACGACCTCACGCAAACCACGTTCGGCTTTTCCCGCGACGACATCAACAAGTTCCTGCCCGACTACCTTGAGCAAGGGATTCTGAAGCAGGATCCCTTCGCCGTCCTGGATCGCGAAGGTGTAGGCCAGCTAGTAAGAATGGCTACCGAAAAGGGCCGCAAGACCCGCGGGAACCTGAAGGTTGGCATCTGCGGCGAACATGGCGGTGACCCGTCGTCCGTCGAGTTCTGCCACCAGATCGGCCTGAACTACGTCTCCTGTTCGCCGTTCCGCGTTCTTACTGCCCGCCTAGCAGCCGCGCAAGCAGCAGCCAGCGACAAGCTCAAAGTGGAAGGCGGGCGCACAAAATAAAGGCCGACAAGAAGCGGGCTTTCCACAGAGTCACCGCCCCACGGCGGTGACTTTCTATTGCACCCTCTGCAATCGCTGAATCAACTTCTGTGCCAGATTGTCCTCGGACTCGGACCAAAGCACGCGCCCTGTGGCCCCGCTGTTCTTCTCGATTTTGATAGTGAACTCCACCAGTTTCTGAATATTGGCTCTGACACGTTGGTCGGCCTCGCCATGAGCTCGCGCATCTTCATAGAGAAACGGCGTGTCAATTCCGAACTCGATCTGAACCTGCCCGGTCTCTTCCGCGGTTTCCTCTTCAAATTCCTCGCCCTGCACGACGAACTTTACAGGCACAGGCGCTGAATGCCAATTCCCAGACTGCGGCTCTGGAACCCACAGATCCCAAAAAGCCGAGAACACGCACGCTTGGTCCGAACGCAGAAACTCCGCAGCTACCATCGTTGCTTCCTCGACCGGCACGGGCGGCTCAAACCGCTTCTCAAGGATGGTTGGCTCGGACCACGAAATGGGATGCATCGCCAGGTAAGTAATTCCGCTTCGCTGTTCAGAAAATGCAAACTGCCTCATCACCGAGGCGGCGTGTCGCAACATGTCGGGCTCTTCAAAGCGAGAGAACCACAGGCTAAGATAAAGCTGATCCGGCATGATCATTCTTTCTTTCGAGCGGATTTAGGACTCGACGGCCGCTGTTCTCAACGTTGTATCTATTGTAGCCGCTCAGGCACCATTTTTTTTGCGCACGACCTTGACCGCGGGGGCGCCGATTTTGACAGCCCCAGAGCCGCTTGGTACCATCAAAACAGCTCATTTCACTGGGCTCCTGCCACACTGCGTCCCCGTCGTCTAGCCCGGCCTAGGACACCGCCCTTTCACGGCGATAACACGGGTTCGAATCCCGTCGGGGACGCCAACGCTACCAGGGTTGTTGGGGTAACGCCAGACCACTCTGGTGAATCGATGTATTCAGCCGGAACGTTTCTTGGACTGAGGCAGTCTGAGGCGACGGTCACGCCAAGTGAATTGCGTGACGCGTGAGCCGGAGCTTTGCAGCCATCCTCACCAAGTCGGGGAGGGAGTTTGCCTGCATTTTTTGCATGGCCTGCCCACGGTGTGCCTTTACCGTGATTTCGCTGATACCCAGTTCCCCGCCGACCTGCTTGTTCAGCAGGCCGGAGACCACCAGTGCCATGACCTGCCGTTCTCGAGGAGTGAGGGACGCGTAGCAGTCCCGAAGATCGCGCATCTCCATTTCGCGATCAAGAGCTGAGCGGCTGCGCTCGAGGCCTTCTCGGATGGCGCCGAGCAAAACCTCGTTCCTGAAGGGCTGCATGAGAAAATCGACGGCCCCCGCTTTCATCGCGCGTACGGTTGTTGGAATATCTCCGTAAGCGGAAACAAAGATAATCGGCGTCTCGGCGCGCTCTTGAGCGATTTTCTTTTGCACTTCGAGACCGTTCAGATCCGTCGCGGAGAGACCGAGGATCACGCAGCTCGGACCGAGCGGCCGCTTTCGACCGAGAAATTCTTGAGCCGATGCAAAAGTTTCAGGCCGCCAGCCCTCGCAACAAATCAATAGCTCCAGCGATTCTCGGAAAGAACTGTCGTTATCGACGACGAAGACAATCGGGGTGACGTTCAGAATCGGAGGTAACCCCAGCTGATGATCAAGTGCGTGGGCCGAACTCATCGTGCACTCCCTCCCTTAGTTGAAACGCCATTTTGCGGCAAGCTCAGGTGGGTCACAACCCCAGATGGTGCAGTCGTGGGCTTACTCTTTTGTTGAGAAGAGACGCTACCACTTTCGGGGGAGGACGATGATGTTTTTGTCTCTGGGTCGATGTTGTTTTCGGCCGATCGCCGGCATCGGTGGACCATGCTCCCGACCCGAGCCATGCTGGCGGTCGCTCCGGGCTGTGCATAACCCACCAATGCTTCGGCATAGATCGATACGTTCGTCCAATAGATTCGCCGTCGCGTCCGTGGCTTAATAGAAAGTATGGATTCAATCCCAAAGGAGAAGCACATGGCTATCACACAAATTGAAAAGCTACTCTACACCGCTAAAACACACACTACGGGCGGACGGGAGGGAGGGTCTTCCCGCACTTCCGATGGTCACCTGGACGTCAAAATATCGATTCCCGGTACGCCGGGTGCGGGCACCAACCCCGAGCAGTTGTTCGCGGCCGGTTGGTCAGCCTGCTTTCTATCGGCGGTCAAGATCGTGGCTGCCCACATGAAGGTGAAGCTACCGCAGGATGTTGCCGTCGACGCCGAAGTGGACCTAGGGACTACCAACGGCGGGTACTTCATCCAATCCCGGCTCAATGTCAGCCTGCCGGGAATTGACCCTGAAGTTGCCCAGAAGATTGTGGACGGAGCGCACCTGGAGTGCCCCTATTCCAAAGCCACGCACGGCAATATCAACGTCGTGACCACGGTTAAGACCGAACCCGTGGCCCAAGTGGCGTAAGCGGGTTCGTGGGGAAGCGAGAAAGGGGGAGGGAAGAACGAGGACAACGCCTTAATCCAGTCCGAGCTTTTCAGCAAGTTGTCAATGCACCATTGAGACGGTCGATATTCCCTCCTGGTGTTTCACGCTGCCTGAGTCGGAATATAAGTCGTGGTCGAGTATGCAAAACAAGGCATCCGCTTCAACGCCGTCGCTCCGGGTGTGGTGGACACGCCAATGCACGAGGATGGTCCCAAGGACGCTCTCAAGGCGTTGCAGCCCATGGGGAAATGGCAGACGTACGAGACACTGTTGACGCGATTCTCTATCTGGCTGGTGCGAATCAAGTAACCGGAGAAGTGCTCCACGTGGATGGCGGTGTTCACGCTGGCCGCTGGTGAGGATGGCACAAACAATACGTTTGGGTTTCGGTTGCCGCGTTATGTCGATCTCCTTATTGATTTGCTCTAGAATTGCTGCTCTGAGCATGGCCGGACCAGACGATCCAACCGCCAAGGACGACTTCGAACGGTTCCAAACCGGCGTAGCGAAGTATGCGGCTTATCTCGAGACGCCCGAGGGCCGGCTGCGCATCGATCTTGCCCTAGCCAACTTGCAGGAATTTCTGCCGCAGCCACCGCAACCTTTGCGCGCTCTGGATCTTGGGGGCGGTACCGGTGCTGTCTCGGTGCGGCTGGCGCGGCTTGGGTTTCATGTCACTTTGCTGGATGCGTCCGTGCCGATGCTGGAATTCGCGGAGCGTGCCGCGCGAGAAGCGGGAATTACCGAGGGAATTACGCTGAAGCGCGGCGACGTAGGGGAATTGCCAAGCTTGTTCGACGCCGGGTCGTTGGACGTCGATTCATTCGACGTGATTCTTTGTCACAACGTCCTGGAATTTGTTGACGACCCGCGCGCTGTGCTGCGCAGCGCGGCTCGTGCCTTGCGGGGTCCGTCTGGCATACTCTCGGTTTTGGTTCGCACGCAGTCGGGTGAGGTGTTGAAGGCCGCGCTCCAAGAGGGCGACTTGGCCGCCGCCGAGCATAGCCTTACCGCAGAGTGGGGAAATGAGTCTCTCTACGGCGGCAAAGTGCGGCTTTTTACGGGGGAGGGCCTGCGAGCTATGGTGGTCGAATCGTCACTCGCAGTAACCGCGGAGCGCGGCGTGCGGATCGTCACGGATTACTTGCCGTCGAGGATTTCCCGGAGCGATGAGTACGAGCAGATTTTTGAGCTTGAGCGTAAGCTGGGCAGGCACCCAGAGTTTGCCGCGGTCGCCCGCTACAGGCAGTGTCTGGCGCGTTGCGCAACCCCGTGATCAAGAGTCCGGTGATGAAGGACGTTTCATGAACAACGTCGGAGCCCAATCCTCTTCGTCCGAATCGCCCGTACTGACGCCAGATATTGGAATTTCGCTCGGGCTCGGGCTGACGAACGAATGCAATCTTGCCTGCGCCTTCTGTTATCGCGATCCGGCTCGCACGGATCGTCTTTCCCTGGATCAAGTAAAGGCTGTCATGGAACGCCTGCCCGTGCGCTCGGTGAATCTCGGTACGGGAGAGAACGGAATGCATCCCGAGTTCAAGGCGATCCTGGCATATCTACAGACGAAACCTGTCAAGCTCACCATTACTTCCAACGGTCATAGCCTTGCCGTTTTGGAAGACAAGGAGCTACGGGTTTTTCATGACATCGAGTTCTCTCTTGATTACGCCACGCAAGCTGAACAGGATGCGCAGCGAGGCCAGGGCAATTGGGAACTCATCCAGCAGCAAGCGGAACGGTGTCGGGCGCTACATATTCCAGTCACCATCGTTGCCGTCATGATGAAGTCGAACTACTTGCGTCTAGCTGACGTGGCGCGAGTCGCCAAACAGTTTGACGCTCCTTTGCGCGTGAATGTTTACCAAGCCGTGCGATCGGACATTTATGCTCTCAGCTACGAGGAGTACTGGGAAGGGTTTCGACGGCTCTTTGAGGCGACCAATGTAATCGCGATTGGCGAGCCGCTGGTTCGCGCGATGGCGGGACTGCCGCCGGTCCGATCCGGTTGTGGCATGAACACCGTGCGGGTGACACCCAGAGCCACGACACAACCCTGCGTTTATTGGCCGGGAGCGGGGGAAGCGCTTTCCGATTTGCTCTCAACGGGCACCGACATTCTGAGCTCGACGCCGTTCGAGCAGGCGCGGACGCTTCCTCAGGCCTGCGATCCGTGCGAGTTCCGCGCGTCCTGTCATGGCGGATGTGCCGGACGGCGACGCTTGCAGGGGGCGCTACTCCAGCCGGATAACTATTGTCCGATTATCCGGGGCGAGCGGCCACGACTTGAAATCCGCATGGCGGCGAATCGCGATTTGCCCAAGCTGAGCAGTTCCTGCACTACGGTTGTGATCGCGAGGTAACGTGGAGAAAGGCATCGAGGGGTGGAGCACGCCCACGTTTGTTTATTGCGCGCTTTGTTTTATTTCGCGTTCGTTTATTTGGCATTCACCCAGCTGTCGGATCCCGTCACCTTGACCGCCACATCGGTAAAGAAGACCCGTATGGGCATGCCATCGGCAAAGCCGCGGTGATCGGTTGAGAGCAGGAGGGGACCGGCCTTTTTATGGCCTCCCCAGGTGGCGTAGAGGAGGCTGGGCTTCTTGGCTCCGCCGCGGTGATAGACAAAATACTGCGCGCGGGTGTCTTTGCCGAGGTAGAGTTCCCAGGTGTCGCCGGGGGTGTAACCACCGCCCTCCGCGGGATACTTGACGGCGACCAGTTCGGCCGAGCCGCTGCCCGCCGGCAGGTTAAACATGCCGGCGTCGATGACCGCGGGGCTGCTGTCCCAGTAAGCCTTTAAGGGGAACAAAAGCGTGTAGTTATCGTTGATAAAACCTGGGTCGAGTTCGTTCTTCACCATGTCGGATTGGCTGGCGAGGTCAGAGCGTTTGTAGGTAACCTTGACCGGCTGGCCGTCTTTATCCTTGCCTTCGTAGGTGACCTGGGTGGTCTTGGGCTCCCACTCCCACGAGCGGGCGATATTCAGTTTGCCCAATTGTAAGTTCCAGGTATATCGAATCGCCTCGATCCGATTCCAGGAATCGAGGCCATACGTTTTCGCCATCTTGTCGAAAATTGGAGGGCGCGTCTGCGCCGAAGACGCCGAAACCAGGGCCAGCACACAGAATCCCATAAGACCAATGCCCGTTACTCGGCTCGAATGTTTCATGGCAGTTCTCCTCGGAAAATAATCTTCGCTCTTTGCGCGGCCAGTGTCGCAAATGCGGCACAGAGACGCATCACGCTATGCGGTGGCAGACCTATAACTCGTTTGGGGGAGGCGGGGAGTTCTAGCGGAGGGGATCGGTTGGGGTTCGGCGCAGGGTTCGGGGCGTGATTCGGAGCAGCATGATGGCACCGGTCATGGCGATGCATCCGTATTCCAGCCAAATGACCCAGCCCGGAAGCGAGCCCCACGGACGTCCATGGGCGCGCAAGTTCCACATTACGTACGTGGCGACAATGCTTATCGTCCACACAATGATCGGCAGCGTGGAGGCCGACATCAGAAATGGCAACAGCCAGAGAAGGTACCAGGGGAATATGGCGGGGGCAAACAAAAGAGATGCAGCCATTGGCCAGGCAAATTGGTCCAGAGACCACCCGGGCTCTGTTCTTCTCAGCCAGGCTGCGGTAGCGAATCCGACGAGCACCGCTAGCCCAGCGAGCAACTGCGGGAGTGCCACGTGAGCGAGGGCCGCAAACACGGGACCATTGAAGCGGAATCCCCGTACGTAGGCGCTAAGGGAGCCCAATGGAATTCGGCCGCGGTTGAGAAATGGAACGTAGAGGAATCCGAAGACCCCTAGCGCCAGGGCAGCGTCGCGAATGCGAACCCGCTTCCAGTAGAGGGGCAGGAGCACGGCCGGCAGAAATTTGACTGCGATCGCCAGTCCAAGTGCGACGGCCGCAATCGCACGCCACCGGCGCACGAGGGCAGCGGCGGAGACTACCAATAGGAGCGCGCCAACGATATCAATGTGACCGCTTCCCGCGACCTCAATGGCCAACAATGGGTTCCAGGCGCAGGCCAGAACCAGGTGCTCTCCCCGTCCGATAGACCGCAAGAGGTCGAGCAACAGGAGAACGATGAGGAGCTCGCAGACCACGAATGCTACCTTCAGGGCGAAGGTGGACTCCTGAATTGCGGTGACTGCGCGGAAGAAGAGCTGCGCTCCTGCTGGATATGGGCTCGGTAGATCCGGGTTGTTCAAGTTGCGTGTTTCCGAAGTATGCAGCGCTTGGGCGGCAGGATCGCTGGGAACGACGAGATAAGGGTTGTAGCCGAGCCTCTGGATGCGGCCATCCCAAACGTAGCGGTGAATATCATCATCAGAGCCCGGGGGCAGACGAAGAAATTCAATGTTCCACACGGCGGCCAAGACGAGCCCGACGACGACAAGGCGCCGGGAAAATCTTTGCGTAGTGAAAAACTCACGGATCGCTAAGAGGTATGCGACGCCCGCAAGCGTCAAGGAGGCCATAAAGTAGGGCCCGCCTCTGTCGGCGAAATTGCGTGCGCAGACCGTCAGGGCCACGCACAACGTGGCGCCGAGTAGGAACACTCTCCACGCGGGGGTAATCTTCACACTTCTCCCGCGTCCGGCTCTCTAATAGGTGTCCGGGATTGTGCCGCTATAAGCTCCCACTCCTTCAGCCACGCCGCCGTGCGCGGCGCTCTTGCCGGAGCCAGCCGCAACTCCTCCGCCAACCGGGTCAGGTCGTCGGCCACATCAATATCGTAAAAAGGAGTTGTGAAACCCACGGAAAGCTCAAGAGCCCGTGTGCGCGATAGGAGTCTCCCCAGCGCGCTGCTGGTGCCCATTCCGGCGCCTGCGAAAAGCGTCGGATGAGAAGCGTTGGCCCCGACGAGATAGTAGCCTCCGTCATGGGTCGGTCCAACGACTACGTCCTGAGCGGCCAGAGTTTCGAAGGCGCTTTCGAGGACAGAACGCGGCAGGTGGGGGCTGTCGCTGTTGAAAGCAATGGTGCGTCGTCGATGACCCTCCGTGAAGTGCGCAAAAACGGAAGTGAGGCCTGCTGCAAGACCCTCGCCTTTCTGCGCAACTACGCTGACCTCGTTGCCCGTCAACTGAGCCAGCTCGTTTACGTCCGCTTGCGGGCACATGATGGCAACTTCGACATCGTTCAAGGAACGTCCCAGCGCGAAAGTGTCCTCCAGAAGACAGCAATAGAGAGCCGTGACGCCGGCAGGAGAAAACCTGGGAGCCAGGCGGGTTTTGACCGCGCCGGGCCTCGGCGCTTTTGCCATGATGACTAGCACACGGTCATTGCTTGAGGAACTGCCGGACAAACTGCCCAACGAACGCACAACCGTATCGGGGGAGGGTTTCATGAAATGTTGGCGCCGATCTAAGCTGGCCAGGGTGTGCCAGTTCTTCGGTGGCGGAAATAATAACGCACTATCAAGCTGAGAATGAACCAGGCGGCACCGAGGGTACCCTTCAGCGTGCCGCTGATCTTCGATTGTCCGATGCGCGGGTGGTAGCTCACCGGGACTTCCACCACGCCGTATCCGGCGAGCGCGCCTTTGAGGATCATCTCCACGGCCCAACCATAGGTGGTTTCTTCGAGGGCGAGTGCGCGTAGTACGTCGGCGCGGGCGGCGCGAAAGGGGCCAAGATCAGTGATTTCGAGGCCATAAAGAAGACGGATCAGGCTGGCTGCCAGGCGATTGCCAAAGGTCTGATGCCAAGGCAACGCCCCAGCAGATCGTCCCTTGTGCAGGCGGGAACCGAGCGTGATGTCCGCGCGCCCTTCAAGGATTGGCGCTAAGACGATCGGCAGTTCCGCGGGCCGATCGCTGTAGTCGCCATCCAGGAACACAACCACGTCCGGCGAATTCGCCGCGGCCAGACCTGTGAGGCACGCCTGCCCATAGCCGCGGCGGGGTTCCTGTATGACGCGGGCTCCCATTCTTGCGGCGATCTCGGGTGTCCCGTCAGTTGAATTGCTGTCGACAACAATGACCTCCGTCGCAATGTCGGACGGGAGGTCCCCTAAAACGCGTTCAATCGCACCCGCTTCATTGTGGGTGGGGATTATGACCGACACTCGCACGCCGACTTGGCCCAATCACCACTCCCCAATCAGAAACCCCAAGTCAGAACAACGGAGAAGACGGCCAGCGCTCTGCCAGCCACGCGTCGACCCCCCATCTCCTGCCGGCGCTTCCGATCGCGAGCCCAAGGCATGCCATCACCGGAACCAGGAGTTCCCAGATCCAGGATGTGCCCAATTCTGTGATCCAAAGGCTGCCGAGAAACAGAAAAGCCACAACTGCGGCCGGGCGGGTCAGTAGACCGAGGACCAGCAGGATGCCGAGAGAGATCTCGGTCACGCCTTGCAGGGGAGCAGCCATTGCGGCGTGATTTGCGGCCAGGACCAACACCGCCTTCCAGGCAGCCGGAGCGTGGCTCGCCTTGACGTAACCACCGACCAGACCCGAGTAACCGGCCGCCGTGTAAAGCCCTTTCCCCAGATTCTCGAAAAAGACCGACACAAACATCGCGCCGATCGTCACTCGCACGATCGTCAGACCGGTTGCCGCATGCGGCCGGTGGGCCATTGCAATTCCGCTACTTCGCAGGGGTGTTGCTGTTGTTATCATGGTGAACCTCGGTCTTAGTGAACCTCGTCCAGTAGATGCCTACGTTATTGCGCTTTCACCCAGGCATCCGAGCCGGCGAGCTTCACCGACACGTCAGTAATGAAAAGGTGCAGGGGCGCGCCATCGGCGGTGCCGCGGTGCTCCGTTGAGATGAGCACAGGACCTGCCATTTTGTAACCGGTCCACGTTGCTTTGACGAGGCTCGGCTTCTTGGGCCCGCCGCGATGATAAATAAATTGCACAACGCGGTTGTCCTTGCCGACGTAGAGATCCCAGGTGTCGCCGGGCGTGTAGCCGCCTTCGTTGGGATACTTCACGGAGACCAGCTTGGCCGAGCCAGCGCCAATCGGCAATTTCTTCATGCCTTGGTCGGTCACTGTGGCGCTCTTATCCCATGCGGCATGGAAAGGGAACATGAGCCAATAGTTATCGTTGATGAAACCTGGATCAATGTCATTTTTCACGGCGTCGGGTTGACTGTTGAGCTCGGAGCGGTTATAGGAAACCTTGACCGGCTTACCCTCTTTATTTTTTCCCTCGAAGGAAACCCTATTTGCTTTTGGCTCCCAAACCCAGGTGCGGGAGACATTCACTCCGGGGAACTGCGCGTTCCAGGTGTAGCGGATAGCTTCAACTTGGCCGTACGAATCAAGGCCATAGGTTTTGGCGATTTGCTCAAGAATTGGCGCGCGTTGCTGGGTCCAGGAGTTCGGGGCAATTACCAGCAACCCAAAAAATACGTAACGGATCGTGGTTGAACGGGCAAACTTTGTCATGGAGGGTCCTCCTAGGGCATCCGTGGTCAGGGCTTTCGCAGTGTAGATTTTTCTTTCGATTGGGACGATGGTGGATTCTGTCGTGTGCACGAGTTGAGTCATAAACAACTCCCTTCGGGCAAACTGTCGGTTGCTAAGTTACATTCAGACGGTATGACAGTTGCCATTAAGCCACAATTGAAGGAACGAGGGTATTGGACAAAGGTATTGATCGACATCCTGATAGGGGTCGGGTGAAACCATCAGCGATATTTGTACCATAGGTGCTGCGCAGATTATCCGCATAAGGGGTCCGAAGGCCAAGATTCTGAAAGGCCATGGATTCGCAATGAAACTAAACGTTTATAGATGAAGTGAGGCAGGCCCGGAGCTCGAGACAAATCGCGACTCCAGCTACGGATTATATGCGCTCAAGAACACCTGCCCTGCCAGTTCAGAAACGCTGCTTGACAAACGATTCGCGGAGCATTATAACGCACATATGCTAATCGTTTAGACTACAAATTCAGCGTTCAAGGAAATCCTGGATGAGTGCACGAACGGAGCGGTTCTTGTTTGCGTCAGCCCCTGACAGCTGGGGCGTCCTGGACTACCCGGGGCCGTCCTGGGATCAGTCCTACGAGAAGATGCTGGATGAAATGGTTGAGGCTGGCTACGCCGGGACTGAACTTGGGCCCTACGGATTCTTTCCGACCGAGCCCATCTTGCTGCGGCCGCATCTGGCTAAGCGCAACCTGAGCCTGCTAGGTTCGTTCGTGCCGGTGCAAATGGCGGACCCTGCCTCCGGCAAGGAGGCTCTCGAGAGAATCCGCAAAGTGGGGCAGTTGTTAGCGGATCTCAAAGCGCCCTTCCTGGTGCTGGCGGACGATCAATCGCCGGAGAGAAATGCCTTCTCGGGGCGAGTCTACGATAGGGCCTGTCCAGTCTTGAGCGCCGACCAGTGGCGTCATGTCGGCAAAATCGTGGCGGAAGCGGAGAGAGTCGCCAATGAATTTGGCTTGGATCTCGTGTTCCATCCCCACGTGGCAACCTATGTGGAAACGCCTGAGGAATGTGAGAGGTTCTTCGACGCCACCTCCCACACCAATGTTGGTCTATGTCTGGACACGGGCCATTGCGTCTACGGTCGGGGCGATTCCGTGAGGGAAGCGGAGAAATACAAAGACAAGCTGCGCTTTGTGCACGTCAAGGACTGCAATGCCAAAGTGCTGGAAGAGGCTCGCCGAAACCAGTGGACCTTCGAAGAGGCGATCGAGCACAAGGTCTTCACCATCATTGGGCAAGGCGACATCGACTTTCCCGCCTTCTTCCGTACCTTGGCCAAAAATGGATATTCTGGCTGGGCGGTGGTCGAGCAGGACGTGAAGTTTGGCGATACGGCGATCCCACCCGTCGAGAGCGTTACCGCAAGTCTCAAGTATTTACGGGCAGTCGTAAGGGAACTGGACCTGGTTGCATCTTGAGCTAGAGTCCGGAGCCCCGGACCCGAGCAACGGAAACGCAGCGGCGTTGGAATTTCTTATTGAGGCGGAGATGCGAAAACTGGGAGTGGGTGTGCTCGGAGTCGGTGAGATGGGTCGGCGCCATGCAGAGAATCTGCGCCACTTGGTGCCGAACGCGCAACTCGTAGCCGTCTCCGATGTCGCCGCCGACCGCGCACGCCGAGCCGCCACGGAACTCGAAATCGACAATTCCTTTGGCGGTCTGGAGGAAATGTTGGATTGCAAGGGGCTCGACGCCGTCGTCATCGCGACCCCAGACAAATTCCACGCTTCTGCTGTGAAGACGGTTGCCGCCGCTGGCAAAGACATTTTGTGCGAAAAACCCCTGGCGCTCACGCTAGCCGATGCTCAGGAACTACTCGACGCGGTGTCCAAAGCAAAGGTGCGGCTCCAGGTTGGTTTCATGCGGCGCTATGACCCCGCCTACGCGGCCGCCAGGAAACGCATCGAGGCTGGTGAAATCGGAGTTCCAGTGATCTTCAAGTCCCTTGGGCGGGATAAAGATGGACCACCGCTGGCCGCCTACACGCCGAACATCAACGGAATGCTGTTTTACACCAATAGCATTCACGATTTCGACTTGGCGCGATGGCTGATGCAGGACGAAGTGACTGAGGTCCACGCTTACACCACCGTGGCGATTCGGCCTGAAGTCGCGCAATTTGGCGACGTCGTCGCCAGCGTCGTGAATTTGAAATTTGACCAGGGCGCAATCGGCAACATCGAATCCCATGCGCAGGCGGCCTACGGATACGACGTGCGAACCGAGATTGTCGGCTCCAAAGGCTCGATTCTGGTGGGGAGCTTCCATAAAACGCCAGCAACGTTCCTGACCGCGAACGGCAGCAGCGGGATCATTGCCGATCACTTCCTTTCTGTCTTCGCGGACGCCTATCTGGCGGAGATTCGGGACTTTGTGGACTGCATGCTGACGGATCGTGCTCCGCGCATAGATGGCGAGGATGGGATCAGGGCTCTGGGTATTGCGGTGGCCGCAGAGAACTCTCACTTGCAAGCGAAGGCTGCGCAGGTGCCGTCTCGAGTTCCCATGCCGACGATGTGAAGCATCCGTCTTCTCGTTCTCCAGTTAGCACACGATCGGAGGTATCAGTGAGCACAGCCGTATCCTACAAAAGCCCTCTCCACCAAATGACGAACTCGACGGCGACCTGTCTATGGAACGATTCCGCGTCGGTACAAGAGTTGTGCTACTCAATGGAGCATGGTGCGGTCGGTGCCACTTGTAATCCTGTCATTGTGCTCGGTGTGCTGAAAAAAGAAATAAACGCATGGAAGGTGCGTATTGAAGCGCTAATTCGCGAACTCCCAAATGCGACCGAAGACGAAATCGCGTGGCAACTGGTCCGTGAAATCTCGGTGCAGGCGGCGGCGCTGCTCAAGCCAATTTTCGACCAACACCAAGGCAGGAATGGTCGCCTCTCCATCCAAACGGACCCGAGGCTATTTCGCGACGCGGACGCCATGGTGAAGCAAGCCATCGAGTTTGATAGGCTCGCACTCAACATGATCGTCAAGATTCCTGCCACGCAGGCGGGCATTCCTGCGATGGAAGACGCAACTTACCGCGGCATTAGCATCAATGCGACCGTTTGCTTCACTCTGCCGCAATGTGTTGCGGTTGCTGAAGCGATCGAACGCGGCCTCAAGCGCCGTGAACAGGAAGGCAAGCCGATTGCAACGATGGGACCGGTGTGCACGATCATGGTGGGCAGGCTCGATGACTGGCTAAAGGTTCTCATGGAGCGGAACAATGTGACAATCGATCCGGGCGTCCTGGAATGGGCGGGAGTAGCAGTATTCAAGAAGACCTATCAGCTCTTCCGCCAGCGCGGCTATCGGTTGCGGCTATTGTCAGCTGCGTTTCGCAATCACATGCACTGGAGCGAATTCATCGGAGGCGATGTGGTGATCTCGCCGCCCTACTCGTGGCAGGTACGTTTCAACGCCAGCGATGTTGAGGTGCGCCCGCGCATGGACGATCCCGTCCCCCCGGGCGTAGTGAGTGTACTCTCAAAGACCTTTCTCGACTTTTGCCGCGCGTACGACGAGAACGGCCTTACCATCTCTGAATTCGATTCCTTCGGCCCTACCGTGAGGACCCTGCGCCAGTTCATAACGGCCTGCCACGATCTCGATGGCTTGGTCCGCGACTTTCTCCTACCCAATCCTGATGTATCGTAGATCACAGCGCAGAGCAGCTTGCGGAAAACGTCGCATTGGCTCTTGCTTTTGGGCGGCGCAGGCCTTCAGGCCTGCGATAAGTCCTTGTGATTGTTTGACGGCTTTAGCCGCTGAGGAGAGCTGTAGATACGAAATTGATTTTTTCGAAACCACCTGAGCGATTGTGTGACCCAAACTCGGAATCCTGAGCGGTTGCCGTTGTTCCCATATGCCCACTAGAAAATCAAGACCGAAGAAAGCCGCGAGCATCTCGGATGTCGCACGCGAATCGGGCGTGTCGATTTTCACGGTTTCGTCTGTGGTCAATAACAAGAGCCACGTTGGCAAGGCGCTGCGCGAGCGGGTTGAGGCTGCCATCCAGAAGCTCAACTACCGCCCCAACCTCATCGCTCGCAGCATGATCAAGCAGAAGACCCAGACAATTGGCATGATCGTGCCCGACATCGCCAATCCATTTTTCCCGATGGTGGTCCGCGGCGCCGAGGATGCCGCGCTCAAGCAAGGCTACAACCTCTTGCTCTGCAATAGCGATGACAGCCTGGCCAAGGAAGAGAGTGCGGTGGAGTTGCTGTTGTCGAAGCGAGTCGACGGAATCCTGCTCACAAAAGCCGCTGGCGATTTTTCTCCGGCTCTGCGCCAGATGATCGAAGAAGTCAATATTCCTTTTGTCCTGGTGATGCGTACGTATCCGCAGCTGACGAAGGACGCGGTGATCAGCGACGACTATCAGGGCGCTTACGAAGCGGTGTGTCATCTGGCGCGCTCGGGCCGCCGGCGCATTGGCCTTGTCAGTGGCCCGCTGAAGATCAGCAATGCCAAGGAGCGCTTTCGAGGGTTTCGCCACGCCTTGGAAGTGAACAACCTGCCTTATGAGCCAGAGCTTTTTGTGGAAGGGGACTACCGCATCGAGTCGGGATTCCGCGCTGGCCACGCTCTGCTTTCGCGCGGCCCGGATGGAATTTATGTAGCGAATCATTTGATGACGATTGGGCTGCTGAAGGCGGTGGACGAAATGGGGCTGCGCTGTCCCGAAGATTTTGGGCTGGTCAGCTTTGACGATTACCCGTGGCTGGGGGTATTTCGTCCCCGCCTTACGACAGTGGAATTACCCAAACATCAACTGGGTAGTGAGGCGGCGGAGTTGCTCATTCAGCGGATTGCCGGAATCGAAGGCAAGCCTGTCCTCAAGAAACTCTTGCCGGAACTCCGCATTCGCGAATCGTGCGGGTTTGCGCTATTTGTAGCGAGCGGACAGTCGCGCTCTGGTTCATCCAAGCCAGAGGGTGCGACTCTGGCCAACAAGTGAGCGGGTTGGAGGTTACTCCGATAGCGCCGGCGTCTCGTTGAAATCGAACACTCTCGGCCGCAGCGTGAACATCCGTGTCGTGTACGCCGCGTAGACAAACCCGATCGCCAACCAAGCCAATCCCGCGTACTTGGTCAACGTCTGCAATCCAATCAGCAACGCGAAACAGAACACGCAGCCAAATCCTGGGACAAAGGCATCCACAAAGAAGCTCCGGTTCCCGGCCGCTTCCTTGGAAAACCAGAAGCTCATCAACGCGACGAAGTTCACTGCGGTAAAAGCCAGCAGTGCTCCGAACGTAACGATCTCCGCCGATCGTTCCCAGGGAATCAGCAGCACTGCGGCATACGCAATCGCACCCACGATCCACTCGTTGTAAACAGGATTGCCTCGAGACGGGCTGAGATGGCCGAAGATCTTCTTGGGGATCACGTCGTCGCGCCCCATGCTATACAGGAGGCGCGCCGCACCAACGTGGCCCGCGAGGCCGCATGCCATGCTGGAAACGAGAAGCACAATTCCATAAGCCGCGAAGAGTAGTGGGCCACCGACAATTCGCGCCACATCCATAAACGCAGTTTCAGGGTTTTGCAGCGTAGTGTGATCCGGCCACACGAGCTGTGCGAGATAGACCTGCAAGCCGCTGAAGAGTCCCGTGAAGACGCAAACGAGAACAGCGGCGAGCAGAACGTTGCGTTTGGGATTCCTTACCTCTTCGGCCAGGATCGAGACGCCGTCAAATCCGATGAATACCAGGGCTGCAAATGAGGTTCCCGCTGCCAGAGCGCGCAGATCGAACGTGGCGGGGTTGTAAATCGGCTTCAGCGAAAAAAGGCCGCCGATTGCCTGATGCAGCACAACGTGCCGGAACGCTTCGACCAAGAATACCGCGGTCACCAGGATCATGAAGCCGAGCAGGATCTCATTCGTACGCGCCGTGAACTTAATCCCCTGCACCGTCATCACCGTGATGAATCCAACGATTAGCGCAGCCAGAAGCGCGAACGGAATCCGCGGCGCCATGCGATGAATGGTGAGTACTGCGTAGAGTGCGTTCTGAATCGGTTGGAAAAGATATTCCAGAAACATCGCCCATCCCAGAATGAATCCCACGTGCGGGTTCAGCACTTGGCTGATGTAGGAATAGACTGAGCCCGACGAAGGGTAGAGATTCGCCATGCGTCCGAAACTCACGGCCGTCACCGACATCGCCACCATCCCAATCAGCAGCGTCGTAACCGCATGACCGCGCGACAGCACTTGCGCTTCGCCGAATAGCGGAACGGCTGCGATGGGCGATGTCAGGATGATTCCGTAGTAGACCAGATCCCAGAGGCTCAGGACCCGCTTCAGATGCGGCTGCCCGGGTGTTTCTGTCTGCCTTGCCGTCGTGGTTTGCACCCAGGCCTCTTTCGTTCTTGGTTAACGCCTCTTTGCTAAAACCTCTCGCTAAACGAAGTAGCGTTCCTTCTTCCGTCCTTCCTCATATTTCGCTCGAGCAGTACGCACAGGCTCCCGCTCCGATACTTCTGCAATCGGAACATCCCACCACGACTCGTAGCCGGGAACGCTCTGGTCATAAGCAGTTTCGACGACAACCACCGAAGTGCGCGTCTGCTTGCGTGCAGTCAGCAATGCGGCCTTGACCTCTTCGCCTGTGCGGACCCGAATCGTCCAGGCACCCAGGCTGGCAGCGTTCGCTTCAAAGGCAACCGGCACGATGTCGCCCTCATATTTTCCGTTGCGGCGGTGGCGGTACTCCGTACCCATTCCTTCATTGCCGCAACTGCGGCTCAGTCCGCCAATGCTCGAAAAGCCGTGATTATCGATCAGGACAATATTCAGTTTGCAATTCTCCTGTAACGACGTAACGAGCTCCTGCGCCATCATCAGGTAAGAGCCGTCACCCACCAGCACATAGACTTCGCGCTCCGGATGCGCCATCTTTATGCCCAGACCACCCGCAATCTCGTAGCCCATGCAGGAGTAGCCGTACTCGATGTGGTAGCCGCCCGGCTGCCGCGTACGCCATAGTTTGTGCAAGTCGCCTGGCATGCTGCCGGCCGCGCAGATCATGATGTCGGAGGGTTCGGTGAAATGGTTGACAATGCCGATGACTTCACCCTGCGTGATGGGCGGGTCTCTTCGAATGCCATGGATGCGATCTACCTCCCGTTCCCACTCAGCGCGGAAAGTCGAAATCTTCGCCGGGTAATTTTCCTCGACGCGGTATCCGTTCACAGCACGCTGGAGTTCTACGATGGTGACGCACGCATCACCCGTCAGAGCGATAGCCGCATGTTTATAGGCGTCGAACTCGGAGACGTTGATGTTGATAAAGCGGACAGCCGGATTCTGAAAAGCAGTTTTCGAGGCGCTAGTGAAGTCACTGTAACGAGTTCCAATTCCAAGAATTAGATCCGCCTCGCGGGCGAGAATGTTTGCGCCAGGTGTACCTGTGACGCCGACTGCGCCCACGTTTTGTGGATGGTCGAACGACAGTGCTCCTTTACCTGCTTGCGTCTCGCAGACTGGAATCCCAGTAGCTTCGGCAAACCTCGCAAGCACCTCAAAAGCTTCGGAATAAAGAACGCCGCCCCCGGCAACAATCAGCGGCGCTTTCGCGGAATGCAGCCACGTCGCTGCGCGCTCCAATTGCCCTCGATCACAGCGAGTCCGTGGAATCGGCCACACGCGGCGTTGAAGGAACTCCTCCGGAACATCGATGGCTTCGGCCTGCACATCCTGTGGCAGGCAAAGGGTGACGGCGCCAGTTTCCGCCGGAGAAGTCAGGACGCGCATGGCCTCGGGAAGGGAAGTCAGCAACTGCTCAGGACGTTGAATCCGATCCCAATACCGCGAGACCGGCTTGAAGCAATCGTTCACGGAAATATCCGGGGTTGAAGGCGACTCCAGCTGCTGCAAAACAGGAGCGACATTGCGCCGCGCGAAAAGATCGCCCGGCAAAAGAAGAACAGGGATCCGGTTGATCGTTGCCAGAGCCGCTCCGGTCACCATGTTCGTCGCGCCCGGTCCGATCGAGGTCGTGCAGACCATCGTTCGCATTCGAAACGTGCTCTTGGCAAATGCGGTCGCGGCGTGCACCATCGCCTGCTCATTGCGGAACAAGTAGTACGGCAATCCAGGATCTTGTTCGAGCGCCTGTCCCATCCCAGCGACATTTCCGTGCCCGAAAATGCCGAAGCACCCTTCGAAGAATCGGCACTGCCGGCCGTCGCGCTCCACATACTGGTTCTTCAGAAAGGCGACGATCGCTTGTGCGACGGTAAGGCGTTTTGTCATAGGGTGGCCCCCAGTCAGGATACCGCCTGATTCCTCGTGCGAGTCCAGTTCACTTGCCTACAAGGGGAAGGCGCGGATCCGTCCCATTCCACGTCGATCGAATCCAGGAGTGTTGCGGATCTTCCGTGAACGCCACCGCTCGCGAGGAACCCGCAAGAAAATTGAGATAGTAAACGTCGTACCCCGGCCCTGCCACCACCGTGTGGTAGCCGTTGCGCACTAAGACGACGTCGCCATCATGAGCCTTCACCGTCCTTCGGCCGCCCTGCTCCCCTGCGTAAAGATGCTGGAAAGCAAAGCCTTCCCCCTGCCGCATTCGATAGTAGTAGATCTCGTCCAGGTCCACCTCGGTCGGCGGATTGTGCGTGTCGTGCTTGTGCGGCGGATAGCTGGACCAGTTTCCGCCCGGCGTATAGACCTCGATCACCACCAGCTTGTCCGCTGGAAACGACGGCGTCAACACATCCACAATCTGCCGGGACGCGTTCCCACCGCCCCGCAGGCTGCTGACCACATCCTCTGGAGTGATGAGCCGCGGCTCGAGTTGAGCTTTCGAGGGAACGCGGCACTCCGCAATTTCGCACGTCGTCACTGCGGTGAAGGAAACGTGGCACTGTGCGGGCAGGTAAAGAGTGTAGGGAAAGCCGTCAAATACATCCTTGCGTTTTCCCACCCCCTTCGGCCCGTCTCCCCAATTAGCAACGCAAGTCCCGCCCAGGACTACAAATGCGGCTTCCTCATCCTCGAGGCGTGTCTGAAAAATGTCACCCGCTTGCAAACGACGCACGAAGAAGCTCATCCAGGCCCAATTCGCTCTTTGTCGGGGCAGATGGAGGAGTTCACCCGATTCTTGCGCGGGCAGGTTCGAGGAGTGGACTAGGTACTGATCTTCGGTCAAATCTCCATCCGTGTTATTAGGAAGTAGAAACCCTTTCTATCTAAACGTTTTGACACTATGGCAAAACCTCGGTCAGGTTGTCAATCACATTTCATCCGGATAGCCCCTTTGCCCGCCTCTCCATTCAGGGGAATCAATTCATCTCACTGTAATAGTGTCTTGTTAAACTCAGGCCATCGACCCCATGAAAAACCAATGTTTTGCATAATTCTCAAAAATAACCTTGACTCGGCTCCACGATCGTTGATATATACGCAGCGTATAAACGTTTTGACAAATTTACCGAAATTCAGAAATCCATAGGAAATTACGAAATATCCAGCGGCGGAAAGATCGAATCGCGGAAACATCGAACGGCGGCTTCCCGGAGGAACCATGCAATCAGCTCAACGAGACAATCACCAAGGCACCAGCACAGCCCGGACCGGCCGTGCGGCAGTCAGCTGTGCAGTAGTCAGCCGTGCTGCAGTGAAGTGTTCGGCAGTCGTATGGATGATTCTAGCGATGGCGTTGACCTTCACTGGGCAAGCTGGTGCGAAGGTAGCCGCCGGCGTTTCTGGAATCGTCACCGATTCCAGCGGCGCAGTCGTCGCCGGCGCCACCATCACGATGAAGGCGACCGAGACTGGCGTTGTAGAAACACGCCAGACTAATGGCGACGGCTTCTATGCGTTCGTGAGCCTGCAACCTGGACTCTACGACATGGAAGTTAGCCAGACCGGCTTCTCCACATTTCGGCAGACGGGCATTCTGCTGGATGTGAATTCCGCCAAAGTCCTCAATGTAAAATTGAGCGTCAGCGCCGTAAGCGCCAATGTCGTGGTTACCACCGATGCTGTCCAGCTCGATGCCAGCAGCACACAAATGGGCGAGGTCATTACCGCACGGACCATCACAGCGGTGCCCCTAACGACGCGCAGCTATACCGATCTGCTGGCTCTCCAACCCGGTGTCGCCGCTGTTTCCTCTGGTCTAGCGGGCGGCCAGGGAGGTCAGTTCAGCGCGACTGGATTTACGTTTACCAACGTGTCGGGCGATCTGAACGCCGGAAACCTGTCGGTCAACGGCCAACGTGAATCTTCCAACGGGTTTCTGCTAAACGGCACCACGGTGCAGGAATTCGCTTTCTCCGGCACGGCGATTATCCCCAACCTCGATTCGATTGCCGAGTTCCGCATTTTGACCAACAACTTCGACGCCGAATACGGTAACTACGCCGGCGGCCAGATTAACGTCATCACCAAGTCGGGTACCAACAAAATCCACGGCAGCGCCTTTGAATTTCTGCGGAATCGTTCCTTTGACGCCACGAATTACTTCACGAAGCAAAACCACCAGCCCAAGGACGACCACAAACAAAACCAATTCGGCGGAACTCTAGGCGGGCCCATCGTCCGCGATAAGCTGTTTTTCTTTGCCGACTACCAAGGCAACCGTGTTGTTCAAGGCCAGAGCGGCACATTAAACTCGTTCAACGTACCCACCACGGCCGAGCGCGGCGGTGATTATTCGGCAGCAGGTATTCCCTTCGCTTCAGGTACCGATGCAAGCGGGGATCCGATTGCCACTGTTCTGAAGGGGAACCAATGGGCTACTGATCTCGGAGCCCGATTAGGGTACACAGTCAATACTTCGGAGCCGTACTACTTTACTGCGTCCACCATCATTCCCGGAACTATCGATCCCGTTTCCGGCAACGGCATAAAGTACGGGGTCGATTGCACCAGCAATAACCCTTCCACAGGATGCGTCTTTCCAAATGCTAAAGTTCCGGCCGGCGCAATTACTATCCCCTCCACGAATTTATTGAAGTTCGTGCCTCCGGCGAACGCCGGCGCTAGCACGTTCGCTCCGGTAGCGGGCCCTAGCCGGCTTCACGACAATAAGACCAGCGGGCGGGTCGACTTCAACTCGCACTTCGGACAGCTCACCGGTTACTACTTTTTCGACCAGTACAACCAGAGCGTCCCCAACGCCATCCTTCCAGGTTTTGGTAGCGGCTTCTTCGGACGGTCCCAGGTCGTTGATATTGGAGACTCCAAGACTCTCGGTCCATGGTCAGTGAACGAATTTCGCTTCGGTTTCACCCGCCTCCGCTACCTGATCCACACTCCCACGGGCGGAGAAGGTGTCACTCCGAAGTCCTTGGGTTTTGAGGAAGGGCCGGACACGCTGGGGATTTCGCCCTCGCTTCCCCAATACGCGCACGTTCCCAACATCCACCTCAACGCGTTCTCGTTTGGCGCTTCGGGTGGCCCACTGGGCGTCACCGAGAATACGTTTCAAGTTACTGACAATTTCAGCCGCGTCATCGGAAAGCACACGTTCACCTTCGGCGGACAGTTCCGCTACAACCAGCTGATCGAATACAACGGCGGCTCCAATGGAGACTTCACTTTCGATGGCGGCGAGACGGGCGTCGACTTCGTCGACTTTCTCATCGGCGCGCCCACCAGTTATTCGCAAGGGCAAGGGTTTCCTTCCTACGGCCGCTCACGGTATTTCGGATTGTTTGCTCAGGATAGCTGGCGAGTACGTCCGAATGTGACCTTCAACTACGGACTGCGCTGGGACGTGAGCCGTCCATGGTCGGAATCGCGCGGCGAGATCGAGACGCTCGTTCCAGGTCTGCAATCCACGAGATTTCCAGGGTCCCCAACAGGTTGGGTTTTCCCCGGCGATCCTGGCATCCCGAGCACCCTGGCTCCCACGCGATATAACAATTTTGCTCCCCGCTTCGGAGTGTCCTATTCACCCTCGGCGGACAGCGGTCTGCTGGGCAAACTGACAGGCGGGCCGGGAAAAACCAGTGTTCGTGCCGGATGGGGGTTGTTTTACGGCACGTTCGAGGGCGCCACGAACTTTAATGAAATTGGCGACGCACCGTTCGGCTTTTTCTACGGTAGCCCGGTGCCGCCGCAGTTCGTGACGCCCTTTGTCGATCGCGGCACGGGCAACATCGAAGGCCAGCGCTTCCCAGTGGCTCCGCCGACGACGAGCACGGCCATCAACTGGGCAAATTTCTTGCCCATCGGTACTTCTCCCGCTTTCTGGCACAGAAATGTTTTGCCGTATACGGAGGAGTACCAGCTCTCAATCGAACGCCAATTAGGTCACGCAACCTTGTTAACTGCAAGCTATGTGGGGACGCAAGGACACCACTTGTTGTCATCGCTGGAGGCGAACCCTGGAGATCCTGCCCTCTGCTTAAGTGTGAATCAGTCGGGCCAAACCACAGATGGCGTTACTTGTGGGCCGACACTAGAGAATGGAACATACTCGCCCGTCACCGGCGGGATTATCCACGGTACGCGCACCCCTTTTGGACAGCTATTTACCAGCGATGCTTATTTCATCACCATCGGAAAGTCCAGCTACAATTCCCTGCAGCTAAGCCTTCGCCAGCATATTTCCCGGCTAGAGTTCTTGGCGGGCTATACCTACTCAAAATCCCTGGACAACGGTTCTGGATATGGCGAGCAGATCGACTATCAGAATACTGCCCTGAGGTCGCTGTCCTCCTACGACACCAGGCACAACTTCGTCGTCAGTTACGACTACCATCTGCCGTTCGATCGGTTGGGTGGCCCCAGCAGGTTGGTCAAAGGGTGGCGGCTGAGCGGCATCACCAGATTTGCGACCGGCCAGCCCGTTACTCTCGTCGAAACCGACGACAACTCATTAACCGGCACCAATAGCTCGGGACCGATTTCGCTGCCCATCGATACTCCGAACTTCACGCCGGGATCGATTCACACTGGTGATCCGCGCGTTGGCACAAAGGCCTATTTCAATACCTCTCTGTTCAGTCAGGAGCCTCTGGGCCAACTCGGCAATGCGAGACGGCGATTCTTTTACGGTCCTGGACTGAATAATTGGGATATGGCCTTGTTGAAAGACACAGCCATCAAGGAAGGAGTCAACTTAGAGTTCCGTGCCGAACTCTTCAACGCTTTCAACCATGCACAATTTGGCGAGCCGGACGGAAACTTCAACGACCCACAAATACCCGATCCCAAGACCGGCATCCTCAACGGATTTGGCACGATTCATACCGCCAATCCTCCTCGCATCATGCAACTGTCGCTCAAGATGCTCTTCTAAGGTTCATCAAGGGCTCGAGGGTCCGCTGGCGCATCAGGGGACCATCGTCCGCGACCCACAACGCAGCCAAATGTGATAGATATTCAACCCAAGGCATCCCGTGCGAAATTCAAGAAGAGAGTTCCTTAAGACTTCAGCGCTGGGTTTAGGCGTTGCCGGCACAACTTCATTCGCGGCTGCTGAATCGTTGGGAGCTGTCGCGAATTTCGCAACCCCAGAAGGGAACCAGCCGTCTTCCGACATTGCCGTCTGGCTTACCAACAGCAAGCAGCGCCACGCCGCGGCTCAGCCGATCGCATGGCACCCAGCGCCTCCGCCCCCGCCGGATACGCCGCCGGGTGTAGAACCGCCCCCAGCCGATACCGTTCGCCTCATACCATCGAATAAATTTCAGGACATTCTAGGTTTCGGCGGCTGTTTTTCAGATGCCGCCTGCTACGTCATCAATCAGTTGCAAAAGCCTGCCCGGGACCAGCTCTTGCACGACCTCTTCCATCCGTCGGAACTGGGACTCAGCGTCAATCGCACCTGCGTTGGCTCCGCTGATTCCGCGGCCAAGCTCTACAGCTACGACGATGGCGAGCTCGATCCCGACCTCAAACGCTTCTCCATTGATCACGATCGCGAATATATTCTCCCGATCCTCAAGCAAGTGCGCGAGATCAATCCCGACGTCTTCTACTTCTCCTCGCCCTGGAGCCCGCCGGGTTGGATGAAATGGAACAAGTCGATGCTCGGCGGTTCCATGAGCCGGCAATATCTTGCCTCTTACGCGCAATATTTCCTGAAGTTCTTGCAGGCCTATGCGGCTGCAGGCGTGCCCGTGCAAGCCATCACCACGCAAAACGAAATCGACACCGACCAGCATGGACAAATGCCCGCGTGTACCTGGTCGCAGGAGTGTGAAACGGAATTCATCACCGACCACCTAGGTCCGCTCTTCGAAAAAACAAATACTCCCACCAAGATATGGATCCTCGATCACAATTTCGTATATTGGGGCCGCGTCATCTCGCAGCTCGATGATCCTGACTTTCGGCGATACGCCAACGCCGTCGCGTGGCACGCCTATACCGGCGATCCCAGCATGGCGAGCAAGGTGCACGCCGCTCATCCCGAAATCGAAATGCACTATACCGAGGGCAGCACCGACTATAACGACCCTCATTATCAGGTGGACTGGACGAAGTGGAGCACTACCTACACCGCTGTTCTCAACAACTGGTGCCGTTCCGCAGTCGCGTGGAACATGGCCACCGACGAGAAAGGCAAACCAAATATTGGGCCGTATCCCTGCGGAGGCATCCTGATCATCAATCCGCACACCCAGGAAGTCATTCGCAGCGGACAATATTGGGCGCTGGCGCACTACTCGCGAGCCATACGCCGCGGCAGGCGGTTCGAGTCGCAGAGCCAAATTCCCGCTCTTAGTCACCTGGCGGTCGAGAATCCAGACGGCCAGAAAGTGCTTATCCTCACTAACACCGGCGCCGCGCGCACCGTGCAAGTAATCCAAGGGCTAAGCGCGGCAACGGTGCCCCTGGAAGAAAATTCCCTCGCGACGCTGGTCTGGGAATGATGGAATAGCTTCACCGCTATTCGAAAAGAGATCGTACTGACGAGATCGTACTGAGAAGCCATATGCGGCGTCGCGAATTCATCAAGTCCCTCGCGGGCAGCGCTCTGTTGCTGAAAACGCCCGCGCTCCTGGCATTTCAATCGCCTTTTCCAGCATCGCCTCCGGATCCCGGCGTCAAGCACGTGCTGGTCATGTTCAAGTGTCATTTCGACGCCGGTTTCGCAGACACCCAGGCTGCCATCGTTCAGAAATACTTCACCGAATTCTTTCCGCGTGCGATGGACCTCGCCACACAACTGCGCCAATCGGGCAGCCAGCGCTACGTGTGGACCACAGGCTCGTGGCTTCTCCACGAGTATCTCGAGAGCGCCCCGCCCGAGCAGCGCAAGCGCATGGAGAAGGCCATCGTTGACGGAGACATTGCCTGGCATGCCCTGCCGTTCAGTTGGCAGACGGAATTGATGGACGCCTCAATGATCGAGGGAGGCATTGGAATTTCGAAGACACTCGACCGCCGCTTCGGCAAAAACACGACCGGAGCCAAAATGACCGACGTGCCCGGCCACACCCGCGGTTTGATCGCGCCCCTAACCTCGCAAGGCGTCAAGTTTCTGCATATCGGCGTGAACGAGGCGAGCACGTTGCCGGAAGTTCCACCGTTGTTTCAGTGGAAAGCGCCGAACGGCGCCTCACTTGTTGTCATGTATCACCACGGCTACGGAGGCGTAATCCACATCCCGGACTCCAATCTCGCCGTCGCCATCGTCGTGCGCGACGACGACAGCGGCCCACACACCCTGGACGAGATTCACGAGACTTACTCCACGCTCGGCCGCCAGTTTCCAAATGCGGAGATTACGCCGACGAACTTGACCGAGATTGCCAACGCTGTCGATCCCCACCGTAGCTCCCTGCCAGTTCTTACCAGCGAAATCGGAGACACCTGGATTCACGGCGTGGCCAGCGATCCTCTCAAACTCGCCAGATATCGCGAGGTGGCGAGACTGCGTCAGAAATGGATTGCCCAAGGAAAGTTCGCCATTGGCGATGCAACGGATGTTGCCTTCCTGCGCCATCTCCTCCTCGAGGTCGAGCACACCTGGGGCACGGACACCAAGACATGGCTTGATTTCGATCACTATATTCCAGCCGATCTCGCGCCCATGCTCGCTACCAGGAACTACAAAGTCGTGCAGTTCAGCTGGCAGGAAAAGCGCGATGATCTTTTTGCGGGCATCGCTACGCTGCCTTCTCCCTTGCGCGAGCAGGCCCAGACCGCTGTGCGCGACCTAAATGCCTCTCCGCCCCGGCTGGCCCATCCTCGCACCCACCCGGCCGCAACCGAAATCGAGACGCCCCATTTCGTTCTCGGAATTGATCCAGAGACAGGCGCGATCCGCAGACTGCTCAACCGGAGAAAGAAGCGCGAGTGGGCAACCGACCAAAATCCCCTCGCCCTCTTCTCCTATCAGACTCTGTCGCAACAAGACTATTCCCGCTTCTTCGGCCACTATGTCATCAGCGAAGAAGATTGGGCTAAGAAAGACTTCGGCAAACCCAACATCGAACGCTTCGGCGCAGAAAGCCGCGAATGGCTCCCCTCGCTCCAGGATCTCCAGGTCGATGAAGATAACGACGGCCACCACCTGCTGGCGCGCCTCACCATCAACGATCCGGAAGCTGTTCGCGGCGGACGTGCGTCTTTCCCGCAGAAAATGTATCTCGAAATGCTGCTCGCCAAAGCCGAACCAGTGATTTACCTGAACTTCTCCTGGTTCCAGAAGCCCGCAACGCGCCTGCCCGAAGCTCTCTGGCT
>Ga0137409_10000781_pt1 | contig 34854 bp, 38 predicted proteins | sample CZODoug1_16funga_FD_122059 | JGI IMG/M metagenome (GOLD analysis project Ga0137409, IMG submission 122059) | Vadose zone soil fungal communities from Angelo Coast Range Reserve, California, USA - CZODoug1_16fungal (Hybrid Assembly) | ecosystem: Environmental > Terrestrial > Soil > Vadose zone... | reverse complement strand
CCGGGGCCGCCCTTGCGCGGAATTTTTTCGCCTTCCGCGACATCGATCACATAGATGGTCAAGTCGGCCAGTTCGGGGCTGAAGGTTGCCGCAAGGTTATCACCCCCTGACTCGATGAAGCACAATTCCGCGTGAGGAAATTTCCGGTTCATGTCGTCAATGGCGGCGAGGTTCATGGAAGCATCCTCACGGATCGCCGTGTGAGGACAGCCGCCTGTTTCAACGCCCATGATGCGCTCTGCAGGTAAGGCTTCGGCGCGTGTAAGAATGAGCTGGTCTTCCTTCGTGTAGATGTCGTTGGTAATCACGTAGATGTCGTAGTTGTGCCGGAGCCGCTTGCAAAGCGCTTCAACAAGGGCGGTTTTGCCCGAGCCAACCGGGCCGCCGATCCCGACGCGCAAAGGGTGAGTTTGAGAGTCCGTGCTAGCAAGAAAAGTCATGAGCGAAATAGCCTCGTATATTGAATTTCATGCCCCATTGAAGCGAGATCCACCATGAAAGCGGCAGATCCAAGATCGTCAATTGTCGCGTTTCTAGCTTGTGCACTGGCGGCGAGCACCGCTTCCTCGAGCGCCGCGATCGCACTCTGCCCGTCCGTTTGACCGAGGGGAATAAGTCGCACTCCGGCAGTCACCAAATTCGCGAGATAACTTTGCAGATAGGTGGGCAAAGCGAGGCCAACCGGAATGCCCTCCCTCGCGGAGCGAACTCCAAGCACGACGGATACAGCGGGTGCGACACGCCGCTCAGAAAGCCATTGCGAAAGTGCGTCCAGGAGCCGATCGGGCCACACGCGGCGAAGCATCAAGTGGCATGCGGAAGCCTGCTGAGATGACTCAAGTGCAAATTCCGACGTTCCGCGAAAGGCGGCCGCCAGTTCCGCTATTTCAAATAGCCTCGCGCGATCGTCATCTCGGGTGCTGCGCCAGGCTTCGCTGAAGAAAATGGCTTCATTTCTTGCTGAGCCGTAGCAAAGATCGGCCTCCAGCCAGTCGACGAGACTTTCGCGATCCTTTATATATCCCGCTTCGACGGCCCATTCGAGGCCGTGGGAATAGCTGTAAGAACCAGTTGGGAATGCAGGCGACAGCCAGCTTTGCAGTCTCAAGAGCGCCACCGGCCGGGGATAGCACTGTTCGTTACTCATGATGATTCCCGCCGTCGGCATGGTTGTGATGGTGGCCGTTGCCGCCGTATGCGCCACCCTCAGGTTGGAAAGGGACCTCTACCTTCACGAGATCCGCTCCGAAACCGCGGAGCATATCCTCGATTACATGGTCGGGGCGAATGCGAAGAACGTCGTCCCGAATTTCCGTCGGCAAATGCCGGTTTCCCAGATGCCAAGCAAGCCGCACAAGTTGATGAGAATTTTTGTGCCGGACTTCGACGATGGGCTCCGTGGCGGCGTGGACCTCCAGCCACCTTCCGTCGTCCAGCTGCAAGCCATCTCCATCCGCCATCGCGATAGCTTTCGGCAGGTCGAGAAGCACATCTTCACCCTGATCTGCAGTCAGGCGAATGCGGCGGCGATGGCGTGTGTCAAAATCGAGAGTGAGCGTGCCTGCCGCTTTTTCCTTCGGCCAATGTCCAGCGGGGCGATGAATGGAAGCGTTGTGCATGTTTGTCCTCAGTACAGAAAATAACGTTGGGCCATGGGCAGCACTTTTGCGGGTTCGCAGGTGAGAAGCCGGCCATCGGCCCGCACTTCGTAGGTTTCCGGGTCAACCTCCATCAGAGGGGTGGCGCTATTCAATATCATTGAATGCTTGCCGATTTTGCGCGTGTTCATGACTGGCAGAAGTTTCTTTGCAAGTCCAAGGGTCACGCTGTTTTCCAAAACGGCTTGGCTGACGAACGTAACCGAGCTTTCTATCATGCAGCCGCCAAACGCCCCGAACATTGGCCGATAATATTCCGGCTGGGGGTTAGGAATGGAAGCGTTTGGGTCACCCATGATTGCAGCGGCGATCACGCCGCTTTTCAGCACCATGGAGGGCTTTACGCCGAAGAAGGCTGGATCCCAGACACAGAGATCGGCAAGCTTTCCTGCTTCAATCGAGCCGACATAAGGAGAAATCCCTTGGGCAATCGCGGGATTGATCGTGTATTTCGAGATATAGCGTCGCGCCCTGAAATTGTCGTTGTCGCCTTTCTCCTCAGCCAGCCGACCGAATTGTTTCCTCATTTTATCGGCAGTCTGCCATGTGCGAATTATGACTTCGCCAACGCGGCCCATGGCCTGACTATCCGACGAAATGATCGAGAGTGCGCCCAGGTCATGCAAAATATCCTCCGCCGCTATAGTTTCCTTGCGGATTCGACTTTCAGCGAAGGCGACATCCTCAGGAATGCGAGCGTCGAGGTGATGAGTGACCATAACCATATCGAGAGCCTCTTCGAGCGTATTCGCCGTGTAGGGCCGCGTCGGACTTGTCGAAGATGGAATAACATTTGCCTCGCCGCAGACTTTGATAATGTCTGGAGCATGTCCGCCACCGGCCCCTTCCGTGTGAAAAGTGTGAATGGTTCTACCCTTGAAGGCTGCGACAGTATTTTCGACAAATCCACTCTCGTTCAGCGTGTCAGTATGGATAAGCACTTGCACGTCCATGTCATCTGCAACAGAGAGGCAACAATCGATGGCAGCGGGAGTCGTACCCCAGTCTTCATGAAGTTTCAAACCGCACGCTCCAGCTTCAATCTGTTCAACCAGACCCAGCGGCAAGCTCGCATTGCCTTTGCCAAAAAAGCCAAGATTCATGGGAAATGCATCGGCAGCCTGGAGCATCCGCTGCATATGCCAGGGTCCTGGTGTGCAGGTTGTGGCTGTCGTCCCGGCCGCCGGGCCGGTCCCGCCGCCCATCATCGTGGTGAGGCCGGAGTAAAGCGCCTCATCGATTTGCTGCGGGCAAATAAAATGGACATGGACGTCGATGCCGCCGGCAGTAACAATCTTCCCTTCGCCAGCGATCACTTCGGTTCCTGGTCCGATAATGATGTTGACGTTCGGCTGCACATCCGGATTGCCGGCTTTCCCTATGCCCGCGATAAGCCCGTCCCTAATTCCGATATCGGCCTTCACAATTCCCCAGTGATCCAGAATTAGCGCGTTGGTGATGACTGTATCGACAGCGCCGTCCCTGCGGGGAAGCTGCGACTGACCCATGCCGTCGCGGATGACTTTCCCGCCTCCGAATTTCACCTCCTCGCCATAGATCGTGAAATCCTTCTCCACTTCGATGATGAGGTCGGTATCAGCGAGACGTACCTTGTCTCCGACCGTTGGGCCAAACATCTGCGCATAGGCAGCACGGCTCATTGTGTGGGGCATACTCGATTACCTCGCTGATTCCGAACGAGTCGCCGGCGCCTGCAACAACGCTCCCATGACCGCCTGGTTGAAGCCATAAACCATGCGCTCACCCGCGTACGGAACTAACCACACTTCACGAGACTGGCCCGGCTCGAAGCGCACAGCCGTGCCCGCCGGAATGTCTAGGCGATAACCGAGAGCAGCGTTTCGATCAAAAGCGAGAGCCGCATTGGTCTCAGCAAAATGATAATGACTGCCGACTTGGATTGGTCTGTCGCCTGTATTCGCGACTTTTAGAGAAATCGCGGTTCTATCCTTGTTCAGGACGATCTCGCCAGATGCTGGAAGAATTTCACCCGGGATCATGATTGCCCCCGCTTTACCGAATTGGATCGTGAACGCTGACGAGTTTGGTCCCATCCGGGAACGTCGCTTCCACTTGCATCTCATGGATCATTTCGGAGATGCCCTCCATGACCTGATTGCGGGTCAGGATCTTGCCGCTTTCTGACCTGAGTTCTGCAACTGACTTGCCGTCGCGTGCTCCCTCCAGAACAAAATCTGTGATGAGCGCGACACTTTCGGGATAGTTGAGCTTGAGGCCTCTGACTAGCCTTGCCCGGGCGACCACAGCCGCAAGCGCGATCATCAGCTTGTCTCTTTCACGTGGCGTGAGGTTCATGACCTTCTCCGTTCTGTAGCGCGCTTCAGCATGACCACATCTTTGGCACTCGGAAGGGGTCGGGACCTAGCTCTCGGCCGAAGAGCTGTAGTACGGTCCTCAAGGCGAGCCTCAAGTCTGACGAGTCCGTCGCGGCAAAGCGAACGATCATTAATCCGCTGACTAATGTCGCGGCACACGGGCACCCGAGGGAAGGTGCGAGGTCACGCAAAATCTCCAACGTTATGTCGAGATTCGGCCCGAAATAGAGCAACGTTGCAATGGCCTTACAATCCGAAAGCAGGGCCTTCCTGCACAAATGGGGAAATATCTCATTTGTTGCGCGGAAGGTGTCCCCCCAGATCAGCCGACCGTCTTTTTTAACGCGCCAGCTATCGGCGATCTGTCCGCCTCCCATCTCTTCGCCGTGGGCGGCACGGCCGAGCAAAAGCCACTCCAGGGCCAGGAGCTGTGCTCCAGAAGCGAGCTCGATTTCTGTCTCGCGGCTGATGCGCCCCCGATTGAAGACGATTGTTTCCTGCGGAAGCCACGCGAGCTTTGCGCCTTCCGATGCTTTGAGCTTGGTGGCGATGCGCGCAGGCTCATTCAACGCCCGATAGATTTTTTCGGCTGCCTGCGATGTTACTGCGATCGAAGCATTGGCAAGTACCGTTACAGAATATTCGAGCCGGTCTCCGCCAGCGATTCCGCCCGCGGTATTTACGAAAACGGCTTCTTCGACCGCAGCGCCTCTCGTCCTTGGAAACAGGACGCGAATGGGAGATCGCTGAAAGATGTCCATGACGCGGGTACCTTTCTCCGAGCCGCTGAGCACGATGCGGCAGGATCCTTCCGCCCGCTGCAGATCCTTGTCGGACGGATTTCCCGCACTCGGTTCAGGCGAAACGAACGGGTTTGCATCCTGCTCGAGCTCAGGCGGCGATGTAACGTCCAACATGGATTTCACCGAACTCATCGCCAGGTCCTGAATAGGCAATTTGGCAGCTCCCCGTAAGAAAATCGTCGTTGCTCCCTAAATCGTGATGCATGCTTCGCTGGTGCCGAGCACAGCTGGTGCACTGTTCAAGCTATCGCGTGTGGTGCGGGCGCTTCCGGGACCGGGCTCAGTCCGCATTGGCCAACCCATGTCCCGGAAGCAACTGCTCATCTCGCACCCGTTGAGCGGAATCAGAATCCCGCCAAACCCTCCGGGCTGTTGTAGGGGATGGCGACACTGGTAACCTCCTCTAGCGAGCCGTCTGGCTTGGTGGCGTAACCCACCAGCTTCGAGGCGTTCCCATAGATCTGGTAGAGATAGGCGCCATCCGGCGAAACCCAGTTATCACTCGGTCCACTGCTGATGTCTCCGCAAAGTCCCCTGAAGGTGCCATCGCCCTCGACGTCGGGGCACGCAGGATCCTTCGCGACTCTGATCTCGGGGCCGTCGATATGGAACGTGGTGACGTTGCTGTACCCGAAAACCGTAGCGTACAAGAGTCGGTCATCGGGGGAGACGGACAGCCAGCAAAGTTCAGCGATCGCGCCTCGCCTTGTGTCGATCGGTACGACCTTGCTGACGCCAATTCTGCCGTCTTCGTCAATGCGGCACATGCTGACTCCGTCGCCGACGGCGTATCCGAGGATGAAGGTATCTGGCTGATTGTGCAGGAAGGCGATGTAGAAAGGAGAACCGCCCCCTCCGTCCTGGAACGAGGGGTCGCTGAGCGTCCCGTTTGCATTCACGCGGAATATAACGATGCCGTCGGGATCTGGCGCATTCGAGGCGACCGACCGTGTTTTGCCATCTGGTCCCGGCACCCAGAGAATGGGTGAACCGTCCGGATAGGTACCTGAGATCGCAATGGGCAGATCGAACGTGGTGCCGACAAGGAAAAATTTCTCATTCGGTGAGAGCACACCCATAGTTGGAACACGGTGTGCTTTCTCCGGTGTATTCGCTGTGTATCGCTCCATGCGCGGGGTAAGCTTCCCATCGCTCGAGACCGACATGATCCGAATATGATCGGGTCCGAAGGAGTGGACCACGTAAAGCATGCCCTTGGACGGAGAATATGCCAGCGATTTAGCAGTGCCGCTCTTGCCTTCCACAGCGTTCCCAGTCGGTTTGGTGTCGATTCGCGTGAGCCTGCCCTGGTCGCCCACGGCGAAGCTGGAAACCGAATTGTCCCCGCCGTTTGTGGCAAACAGAAACCTGCGGTCTGGTGACAGGATGACGCTGCCGGCGCCCTCAAAGGAATTGGGTGCGCTGTCTTGCCCGCTGATCGGCTTGAAAGTCCCGGAACCGGCACCCCCGGTGGCTACTCGCTCCACCTCGGTAAGCGTCCCGTTCGCAGACCGATGGTAGTGAATGATCGCGTTCTTGACCTCATTGGTTTGCATGTAGAGATGGCCACCACGACCGTTCGTGCTCATCTCTCTCGACATGCCCATTTCTTTCGACATACCCATTTCTCCCATCTCTTTCGGCATAACTTGCTTCTCCTTTTTGTTTGAATTTAAACAGAAATCTCGATGCTCAATACCCTTTTTGGTCACGAAGTAACGGATAGAACTGAATCCACGTCATGTCGGTTTTGGCGACATTGGCGAGATGGCAGCCCGCACATTCGGTCACAGGCTTTTCCGCGGAGGTCTGATCATAGGGCAACGGATGATGCCCGAAGGTGAAGAAACCCCACCCATTGGTTGCCGAGAAGCGCTTGCTGTCCTTCACTGTTGCGTCAATGCCGTTGTACTCGCCGTTGAAATACCCGCGTCCGGACGGTTCCATACGAGAGCCGTCTGGAAAAGTTGGATTTAGAACCCGAGTCAGTTCTTTTATGATGACGGTTCCTTCGGGAAAGGAGCCCGTCTTCAGATACACATCGACGTTTTTCCTTTCTACGTATACGTTGTGATACTCGGGGAAGCCTGCGTTTCCGTCGTTTAGGCCGTTAGGTGTCAGGGGAGCACCCAGAAAAACCCACGCGCGAAAGCCGGTCGGCAACTTCAGCTTGCCATCCGAATCGAACACCGCCGTCGACTGCTGGCTATCGGCCGCAACGCTCCTCGTGCCGCGTGGGAGCGTACTTGCGGCCACTAACCCCATCGCCAAAATCATCACCAATAGAACATTTAGAACGTTTCGCATCACATCTTCTCCTTTGAGTCGTTTTTGAAAATCAGCTCCTGCCGCCTCGCGCTGCTCACTTGGAGGCAAGAACTGGATAACCTTGCACGTAAACCCAGTCCGTGGTCTTTGCAGGGACGTGGCAGCCTAGGCAGTCTTTCTTGTAGTCCGTTGCCACTTGCTTGTCGGGGGCATCAGACTGGAACAGTGCCCATCCCCATCCATCGCCCCACAGCGGGTTGCCCGGATAGCGTCCTTTTTCGTCTTTGATCATCACGAACCACACCTTCGTTCCCGAGGCCCAATGCACTTTCCCCGTCGTCATTTGCGCGTGATCGCTTCCAAAGACCTCTTTCACCAAAACGGTTCCATCGGCAAACTTTCCGGTCTTGCGGTAATACTCAGCCGTCTCCGGCGACGCGTAGGTGTAGTGCAACTGGGTGTCGCCGTTGAGATCGACCACTGAGAACGTCCCAAGGGCTTGGTAACGGTCTCGATAGTCTGCCGGCTTGCGAATGTTTCCCGCCTTGTCGACCAGATCCAATCCGCTGTAGCTATTGTTGGCTTGTGGTTTGGCCTGCTTATACCCGGCAAAGATTAGGAGAGCGACAACAGCCATTGCGATGCGGAAACTCATAGTGATTCCTCCTGACGGCCAATCTGAACGATTGCCGGCTGAACGAAAAGTTCTCATTACGCGAGATCTCTGTAGCCAGCCTGTCATTCATCCCATTGCCGCACTGGCATAACCAGGAATAGCTCGGAATGGCCCGGAAGATGATTGACATAAGGCTCGCCATTCGATCCGTCATGGTTCAATGTCTGCATTATCTTTTGATCTAGTCCGATGATCATGATGTGTGGCCCAATGTGGAATTCATTGCCACTTCCCATCGCATGCGACTTGTTTGGCACCCAGAAACCGCCGTACATATATGAAATTCCGACACTCTGCACATCGGGCGTACGGCCGGCCATACTGTCCTTCATGAACTTCAGAAAGACCTGATCGAAACAACCAGGCTCATCGTGAGTAAATAGAGGAATACCTGGAAGGCAGGTCCACGCGGAGGTGCCAGTCCGGAGAACGCGGAACTCGCCTCCGGGCGAAGACGGCCAGTCGAGCACAGTCGCGTCCTTGGCGATGAATGCGGGACCGGCGCGCAGTGCGTCCGCGATCTTCTCCCCGTCAGTCACCGGAAATCGATCTGACGACTGAGCGAAAGCGGGAGCCACGGTCAAGAGAACAGTTGTGAGTAGCGTCATTGCAGCGTTCGTGCGGATCATCGATGTCTCCTTCTTTTTCCTTCTATAACAGCGGGCCGTGATTCTCTGGATGACGCTAACCGGAAGGGTTTCTGCCAGCTCATCGTTGTACTGTGCCTGTGTCGGATTGCTCAGCAGGTCTCGAGTGAAGTTTTCGGGCCGGCAGTATTGCCCAAGACGGTCAAATTGTTGCGTCGCTTTCATTTCACATCCGTTCATTGCAAGCACGGGGCCAATCCCGGAAGCCTTTCTTTTCCCGCGCCAGACAGGGTTGAATCCGCAGGATGCGTGGGGTATCTGTCGAAAAAGATGTCGAGCAAACGTCGCCGTGGCGCTATAACGACACCGTGAACGCAGTGCAAGACCGCCAGCGATCTCGCCGTGCCACATCCGGTTCATGTAGAGGCAATGATGATTTCGGATGCGACGAGAACCGAGGCTGACAACCGTGACTGGACGCCACGTCACGAGCAAGGACCACGGATGGCGAATGAAATCGCAGGGTTCGATCTCAGCGGCATCTTTCGTGCAACCGATCTGAATAGCGACGACACGATGCGGCATGAGCCTTGGGACACTGTCGGGACGTCGGTCGCGCTCGGAGCGCCTGACGACTGCCGCCCATGAGGTGTAATCGTGATGCAGGATGTGATAGCCAGCCACGAGTTGGCCATTCGAGGAAACTGGCGCTTGGTGGACAAAACTGCGGTAGTGACTGGAGGAACCCAGGGTATTGGACTGGCGACGGTGGGTACGCTCCTGGGTCTTGGCGCCAACGTGTGGGTGATTGCAAGAAACATCCCCGAATCCAGTGCGCTCGATGAGCAGTCTTCGTTGAAGCATCCGAAAGTCCATATGGTTCAGGCAGATCTATCGACGAATGAAGGACACCAAACGGCATGTTCGATTCTGAAGAAAGAAATCGATGCTCTTCATGTGCTAGTCAACAATGCCGGCACAAACAAGCGGATACCGACTCTTTCTGTTTCCACGCAAGACTACGATGCTCTGCTAGCAATCAATCTGACTGCAGCTTTTGAAATGAGCCGTCTTCTATATCCGTTGCTCAAGTCAGCTGCAGGCGTAATTGTGAATGTAGCGTCCGTCGCTGGACTTGTGCTTGGGTGCCGAATTCAACTCCATACGGGATGGCCAAGGCCGGCCTGATTCAGATGACCAGAGCGCTTGCCGTCGAATGGGCCGCGGACGGAATTCGCGCGAACTCTGTGGCGCCCTGGTTTACCCGAACGGCGCTGATCAAAGAAAGGTTGGCGGACAAGCGAACAAAAGCTTTGATTGAACAACGCACACCGATAGGTCGAGTCGCGGAACCGGACGAGGTGGCCTCTGCCATAGCCTTCCTCTGCCTTCCCGCTTCTTCCTACATCACCGGTCAATGCTTAGTCGTGGATGGCGGAGCCGAGAGCAAAGCTTTTTGATTCGATGGAAATGCTTGTGGTTTCGTTCGGTGCAGTCAACGGAACGACTTTTAGTGTCAAGAGCTCTGTCGGTATAAGAACAGCCAGCCGCGGAATTGACGAGTTCGAGATCCCTGTCCTCGAAGCGTCCCTCAGAAAACAAGCATTTGAACGCATCTTGTCGCGTAGGGAAATTGGCATCGCAGATGCACTGTGCCTGTGTGCCATAGCAACAGAATGAAAACGGTTAAAAAGATTAGCGGGTGGGAGGTGGTTGATGACAACAAATAGTGCACGCTCTGCATTTTTGCGGAGCTATCACCTCCCAGCGATCCTAGTGCACTACCCACGACTCGTTCGCGCGATGCAGGGAATCGCGATGCTCAGCGGAATTGAAGCTGCCGCATGCATCCGCGACTTCAAGGCAGGCAAACGCTGGAGCAGCGAGCCCGTCAATCGTTACGGAGGAACTCATAAGGTTGCGACCGACGCTTGGAAATATCGCAGAGTAATAGGTCCGCACCGGGGAGACGCGCTATGAGGTGGACCGCGGACAATTTACGCCGGAAGGGAGCGAAGAAATGACAAGCGAACCGAAGATAAGCGCATTTCAGGAAAAGTCTGACTCGACGCTAGTCGCGGCGACAAAGAACGGGGAGAGTCAGGCTTTCGACTTTCTTGTAAAGCGACACGAAGCTAAGACTTTCAGGCTTGCCTTCAGGATAACCCGCAATCGAGAGGACGCTCAGGATGTCGTGCAGGAAGGCTTTCTCAAAGCGTTCATGCACCTGGACAGGTTCCAAGAGAAGTCGTCTTTCTCTACTTGGTTAACGCGAATCGCAATCAACGAAGGGCTTATGAGCCTGCGAAGGACTCGGGTCGCAAGGGAAGTCTCCGTTGACGACATGAAATCGGATGCCGATGACCTGTTCCCGTTGGAGGCTCCGGATAGAGGGAAGAACCCTGGTGAGATATACGAACAACTGGAGACCGACCGAATTCTTTGCGAAGCGATGAATCACTTGAGTGCGGAATCGCGAACCGTTGTCCGCTTCCAGTTGGAAGAGCGAACTGTCAGAGAGATAGCCGAGATTCTCGGCCTAGGGATCGCGACGCTGAAATCCAGGTTGCTTCGAGCGCGACGGAAATTGCACGTTTTGCTTACATCCGGTCCGGAACTCGGGAGTGGTCGGGCAATTACGACGACACGGCGCGGTTGTGACGGTTCTCTGAATTCTGATGCTTTGGAGAAGAGAATGAGGAGCAAGGGCTCCCAAACTCTTGGAAGTAAAGCCCGCGCTGCAGCTGCCGTGACTTGGCCGAATGTCGCTCGAAGGCGGAGTTCGGAAAGCACTAACTCAAGGATGCTAGACGTAGCATGAGCCCCGGATACATCTGCAGATCATATGAGGCTTCTGAGGCTTGTTGTGCCGCGCCGTCGAAGCGACGTTCAGTGCGATTTCTGGTGGCACTGTATACTCACGCGTTGATGGTTGTGATTCTAGTGATTTTTTCTCGAAACGTGTTCTCCACGGCGATCCGCACCACGCTATTGCCATTGCTTCGCTAAGATCTCTCATCCAAGAAAAGTTGGTCTATGAGTGCGCAACCCGTTTTCACTTCCGCGTTCCGAAAAATCTAACCAGACATGCGCAACTACTTGCGACAAGCCGGGGTTCGTCTATGTTCTTGACAAGCGGAAAAGGCGGGCAGATAGTGAGGCTCTGCCGATAGCTTGCAGCGAAACCTGTGGGCGATGACTCGGGCTTGCGGGCGAATATTGTTATTGTGTTCGGCTCTGCGATGTCGTCCGGACCCTACTCCGTCTTCCTCAGGAACGACAGGACCGCGATATAGCTCCCGCTTTTGGGCGAGATTTACGTCGGGGAGCTTTCTTCCTACGTGCTCGGGCCTCCCTTTGAGGATTTGGAGCCTTGTGGCAGATAAGATTGAAGTTATGGAGGAGCCGTATGAGAGGCCCCAGTGACGAGATCGCCCTGGGCATTACAAACGATCAAATCGCGCTCGGTAGCCATCTGATTCATTTCTGGCAGAACGAGGAGGAATTCGAGCGCGGAGTTCGCTTTCTCGAGCCTGGGATCGCGAACGAGTCCCAGTATTGCGTCCTGTTCGGACATGACGAAGCGAACCAACGGGTTTTAGAAATCTTGCGGAAGACATGTGGTGACTTGGATCGTGTGCTCCAGGAAGGACGGCTCGTCATTTTGCGCCGCGAGTCTTCCGCATCGGTGACGCTAGCAAATATCGAGGCTGCGTTTGCGGCTGCCGTCCGCAAGAGAGCAACCGTCATTCGTTACCTGGGCAATCTTGGTATGGGCCAGGCTCCGTTGCCCGGTAGGGGCGCCTACGAGGTGGTTGAACTCGAAAATGGGGCAACGGCTCTGGGGCGTCGATACCCCTGCGTCATTGTGTGCATGTACGACATTAGCACAGTGTCCGGCTGGCTTGTCCTGAACGCGGGGTTCGGGACTCATCCTCTGGCTGTTTGCGGGCATGCGCTGCGGCAAAACCCCTATTTCACGCCGGACGAAAACGCTTTGGCTGTCCGTCGGGCGGCCCAATAAACAGAAGGAATCCTTTGTTTTCGGCTTTGGTCGCAAGCGATCCGATGCGGAGAAAAGTAGAGCGAAGTCTCTGATAAGCCGCCAGTGGAAGCTTGAGAGATTGAAGAGCAGGCTTGAACCGGAAACTCGTCCGATCGGAACTACGTTTTGTGAATGCCCTTCTTATGGCTACCGGTGTTTACAAAGATGAATTCTGAAACACACGGCGCTAGACGGAGTACCGAGCCGGTAGATCTCCGCGATCTGATTGAAACCATTCCAGCCCTGGTGTTGTGTGCTCTGGCTGACGGCTCCGCGGAGTTTGCGAACCGCGCTTGGCAGGAATATTCGGGCCGCTCATTACAAGAACTAACCGGCAGCGGCTGGCAAACCACGATCCACCCAGATGACATTGCCAATTTCTTTCACGAGTCTACTGTCGCACTGGTGTCCGGGAAATCCATCGAGACTGAGGCACGCCTGCGCCGTGCCGATGGTCAATATCACTGGTTTTCGATCAGAAAGACCCTGGCCGTTTCACGAAGCCAGAACAGCGAGCCGTCCTTGCGTACTTTAATCGCCTGCGAGGACATAGAGGAGCGCAAACAAGAGGAATCCGCACGTCGCTACAGCGACGAGCGCCATCGTCTGGTGTTCGAAACGGCGAGTGATGCCGTGATCAGCCTAGACGAGAGCGGTGCAATCCTGATTGCCAATCCTGCCACCGCGCGAGTCTTTGGTTATGACCCCGCGGAGTTGATTGGGAAACCTTTGACCACACTCATGCCAGAATTCCTGCGGAAGCTGCACGAGGCTGGGTTCAAACGCTACTTGGCTACCGGCCAGCGGCATATCAACTGGCAAGGTACCGAATTGACCGGCCAGCGCAAGAATGGCCAGGAGTTCCCCGTGGAAGTTTCGTTCGGAGAACTGACCAAGGACGGGCACCGGATATTTACCGGCTTCATCCGCGACATCAGTGAACGGAAGCAAGCCGAGGAAATCCGAAGGCAGGCGCAAAAAGCAATCCAATCGGCGCGAGAGGAGCTTGCGCGCGTGTCCAGGCTCACAACCATGGGCGAATTGGCGGCTTCTATAGCGCACGAAGTCAATCAGCCTCTTACGGCAGTCACCAACAACAGCAACGCATGTCTGCGATTGCTGGCCAATCAGAACCTCCAGCCGGATGTGTTGCGCCGGGCGCTGGAAGAAATCGTCGCGGATGGAACGCGCGCCAGCGCAATCATCGCTCGCATCCGGGCGTTCATCAAGAAGGCGCCCGAGGAAAAAAGCAGGCTGGACGTTAACGAAGTCATCGGAGAAGTGCTTGCCATGATGGGGCACGGGTTCGAGGAGAACAGGATTTTGCTCCAGAGCGATCTGGCACAAGCCCTCCCGCCGGTACTAGGCGATCGCGTTCAGTTGCAGCAGGTCCTGCTGAACTTGATCATAAATGGCATCGAAGCCATGACCGCAGTCACAGATCAACCTCGTTCACTCTGGGTGGAATCCCGGATCGACGAATCTGGCGACATATTGGTTGCGGTACGCGACTCGGGTATTGGCCTAAGTTTGGAAGCAGACCGCGTCTTCACTGCTTTCTTTACAACAAAAGCGAACGGAATGGGGATGGGTTTGTCCATCAGTCGCTCACTCATTGAAGCTCATGGCGGGCGGCTCTGGGCCACACCCAATTTTCCCCACGGCGCTGTGTTTTCCTTCACGCTGCCAGTAGACGCCGAGAGTCTCTCATGACTCGCGCTTCCGTCGTCTTTGTTGTCGATGATGATCCGTCAATACGTTCTTCGCTCAAGTTTCTCCTCAGCAGCGTGGGTTTGCAGGTTGAGAGCTTTGAATCGGCGGAAACCTTCTTGCAAAGGAAACCGCCAGATGCACCCAGTTGCCTTGTGCTGGACGTCAGATTACGTGGATTAAGTGGACTCGATTTTCAGCACGAGCTTGCAGCGAGAAACATTCGCATCCCGATAGTCTTTGTCACTGGTCACGGCGATATTCCCATGAGTGTTCGCGCTATGAAGGCCGGGGCAATCGAATTCCTCACCAAGCCATACCGCGACCAGGATCTGCTGGATGCTGTTCGCATCGCGCTGGAGCAAGATCGTGCTAGACGTGAACAGGAGAGAGACTTAACGGACCTCCAGCAGCGCTTCGACTCGTTGACTCCTCGCGAGCAGGAGGTGATCTCCATGGTCGTTTCGGGCATGCTCAATAAACAGATTGCTGGTGAACTCGGAACTGCGGAAAATACTGTGAAGGTTCATCGCAGCCGGGCTATGGAGAAGATGAACGCGCAATCTTTCGCCGACCTGGTAAGAATGATCGAAAAGCTTAAGGGCCCAGCGAAAAAAGCTTCGTAAACGAAAGCACTACCCGCATTCTCCTTTCTGGGACGCTAGAAATACCAACGCCCAATAGATTCCTTCTCCCTCCGAGAGTACCTTGAGCTCATTGGAGAATTCAGAATGGCAAGGAATCTAATTTCGGTAGTTGACGACGATGAGTCCATCCGCAGGACCACAACACTGCTCATCGAATCTTTTGGCTTTCGAGCGGCAGCCTTTGAATCTGCCGACATCTTCCTGAGGTCTGACCAGTTGCGCGATACCGCGTGTCTCATTGTTGACGTGCAGATGCCAGGCATGAATGGATTGCAGCTCCAAAGCCACCTGGCTGCAAAGGGCTACGGCATCCCCATCATTTTCATCACCGCTTATGACGACAGAGAATCCCGTGGGCGGGCAATGCAAGCCGGTGCTGTTGCATTCCTAAGCAAGCCTTTTGGCGACGAGCAGTTACTCCAAACCATTCGTTCAGCCTTACGCGGGAAATTCGGAGTGGCAAAGAATCTGATCTCGGTAGTTGACGACGATGAGTCCATCCGCAGAACGACAACACGACTCATCGAATCTTTTGGCTTTCGAGCGGCAGCATTTGAATCTGCCGAGGGTTTCCTGAAGTCTGACCAACTGCACGATACCTCGTGTCTCATTGTTGACGTACAGATGCCGGGTATGAATGGATTGCAACTCCAAAACCACCTTGCTGCCGCAGGCTGCGGCGTTCCTATCATTTTCATCACCGCTTTCGACGACAAAGAATCCCGCCGACGAGCAATGCAAGCCGGTGCTGTCGCGTTTCTAGGCAAGCCGTTTAGCGACGAGCAGTTATTCCAAACCATTCGTTCAACCTTACGGCCCGACAAAGGTGCTACGAAGACGACGTGATCACGGAGTCGTAGAGATGAGTACATCAAGTATTTCGCCTGCAAGATGCTCCCGTTCGTGGTGTACAGGGAGCCTCTGTGGAGTCAGTCATGGAAAATGTCAACAGAGTTGCGTCAAGTGAACAGGGTTGTGCTGAGAATAGATTTGAAGAAATCATAGGCAACAGCCCTCCTCTGGAATCCGTACTCGCGGAGGTGGAACGAGTGGCGCCGACCGATTCCACCGTGCTAGTTCTTGGTGAGACAGGTACGGGCAAGGAGTTGATCGCCCGCGCCATTCACAATATCAGCCCACGCTGCGGGCGCCCTTTCATAAAGCTGAATTGCGCGGCCATTCCCTTTGACCTACTGGAAAGCGAACTCTTTGGGCACGAAAAGGGTGCTTTCACAGGAGCTTTCGCGCAGAAAATTGGGCGTTTCGAAATGGCTGACACGGGGACCTTGTTCCTCGATGAAATAGGGGATATTCCGCTTGCTTTACAGCCTAAATTGCTGCGGGTCCTGCAAGAGCAGGAATTCGAGCGTTTAGGAGGCGGCCGGACCCATCGAATCAACATCCGTCTGGTTGCTGCGACACATCGAGATCTAGCGGAGATGGTGAAGCGAAACGAATTCCGCAGTGATCTTTACTACCGCCTAAACGTGTTTCCCGTCGTGCTGCCACCACTGAGAGAACGTCGCGAGGATATTGCCCTACTGGTATCGCATTTTGTCGAAGTCTTTTCGCGGCGCATGGGCAAGCAGATCAATCATGTTCCGGAGGGAACGCTAACTGCTTTCACTTCATATTCTTGGCCGGGGAACGTACGAGAGCTTCAGAACCTGATCGAACGAGCCGTGATCCGGTCGAACAATGGAGTGCTTCCGAACCCGCTTCCGACATCAGACAAGAATGCGGTCACGAACCCTCTTCCTGTATCAGACAAAAATCCGCTGACGGTAATTCCTTCACAGGGCACGTTCGACGGTTCTACCCGAGCCCTGATTGTGCAAGCCTTGCACGCGGCAGGGTGGATGATTGGAGGACCAGGTGGCGCCGCCGCTCGGTTGGGACTGAAGCGCACGACTTTGATTGCCAAAATGAAGAAGCTCGGGATCTCACGACCGGTGCGCAAAGACGACATAAATCCGCGAGAGCCGGAAGAGCGAGCAGCGATGGCAACCAACAGTTGAGTGAGAGTCTGTCCGCTGACAATTGTCTTTGCCAGGAATCGAGAAATGTAGAATAAATGCGGTCCGCCGATTTCGCTACATCGAGAATCGCCTCGCTCGATGCGAGTTCTGAACAGCGGAATGTTCGAAGTACGGGTCCATCTTGGCGTGCGCTACATTTGGCGAGATAACGTAGGTGACTCGCTCCGTTTTTCCGGCTACGTCGCGTGGCGCTGCGGATTGTCGTGCGCGGTGTTTTCGAGGGAGTGGGGGTGGGTATACTTCTCGATGCGCTCGGTGTGAGCGTTCGCGGTCTGGTCTCATTGCAAATCATCCCAGACGGATACTTAATCGCTCCGAACTCAACGTACATGTCAATGCGACGCTGCCGGAGCCGGCGGGAAGACGATCGCGCGCCCGTACGAATGTCCCACGGCTGTCTGTTGCAGCGTTTCGGCAGTCGGCCACTTGCTTGAGATGATTGCTCCTTCTGCTTCTTTCGAAAACGCAAGGCGTTGTTCCCTGCCGCTCCAATCAATCGAGACTACATCTCCCAACAAGACCTGGTCGGTTGCCAGTAGTGTCGCCAGCGGGCACACGACGTATCGCTCGATTGCCCGCTTCAAGTGGCGCGCTCCATATTTCAAGTCCGTTCCTTCGCGCAGCAGAAATTCCCGCGCGGCCGGCATTACGTTGAAGAGAAAACGTCCCTTCGCTGTCTCCAGCACTCTCCGCTGCACCATATCGAGCTCGATTTCGAGAATTTGTTCGAGCTGCTCGCTTTGCAGCGGATGAAAAACCACCACTTTATCGACCCGATTCATGAACTCCGGCGCAAATTTCCGCTTGGCCGCCTCCGCCGCGGTCTTCTCTACTTTTTCGTCAAGCCGCCTCTTCGTACCCGCCTGAACCGCTGGCGCGAATCCCATTCCGCCCGCCATTAATTCGGTAATCTCGTTTCCCCCCAAATTCGACGTCATGAAAATCATCGTTTGCGACAGGTCGATCCGGCGGTTGTCGCCCAGCGTCAGCGTCGCTTTATCGAGAATGCCCAACAGCAATTGCCATAACGCGTCGCTCGCTTTCTCGATTTCGTCGAACAACAGAAAGGAAATCTTCAGATCGTCCGTGTGATATTGCTCAAGCGCCTCCTGCGTGATTAGCGGATGCGTTTCCCGGTGACCCAGGTATCCCGGGGGCGAGCCGATCAGCTTGGCAATTTCGTGCGAGTGCTGAAATTCCGCGCAGTCCACTTTGAGCACCGCGTGCGGGTTGCCGAACAGCAATTCCGCCGCCGCTTCCACCACCCGTGTCTTCCCCGCGCCTGTCGGTCCGAGGAATAGCAGATTGCCCACTGGGCGGCCGGGCGAGTTCAGCTCTGCGCGAAACACCTGGTACAGATCCACCACCGCCTGTACCGCCTCATCTTGCCCCACAATTTTCCGCCGCAGGCATGCCTCGAAATCTCGCGATTCCATGCTGCGTTTTGTGGGGTCTAGTTGTACCGTCTGTGAGCCCATGACGTCCTCCTTGGCTCTCCGCCTCGAACGCTTGCTACAGCGATGGGTTCAGTCCCGTTAAACCGACTTCTCTTGAGGGCCAGTCATTCGAGTCCGCGCTCCATCCGTAAAATCCAAGTGAGCTTGCCTTTCGATCCGTGAGGAGCACGCGCTGTTCCAATCCGGATGGTGTCCATTCTCCACGGACAAATGCGGTCCGCTGATTTCGTTACATCGAGAATCGCCTCGCGCGATGCGAGTTCTGAACAGCGGAATGCTCGAAGCACGGGTCCATCTTGGCGTGCGCTACATTTGGCGAGATGACCCTCGAGCCAGCCTCACTTGTCAGCTTGCGCCAGAGTTCCCTCGGACGGACATGCTCGATTTCGTGCGATCTGAGCTGGGATTGGTACAAGATGTGTGCACACCTACTGATGGTGCAGTTGATCGGCCGCGAACAGGGAGTGAGTGCTCACCGCCGTCGCCCGGGCGACTTCTGGTCAAAATGACGACGCATGACGTCACGGGGTATCTGCGCCGACGCCAACTTTTTGTGAACGAAAGCCGCGCGGCAGTCTTCTGCAACGTATTTTGCGGCGAAGGCGGCCTAGGGTCACATCTGGCAAAGCAAATGCAACGATATCTGCCGTGCGCCATAACGAAGAGACATGGCAGGCAGTGCGAGCCGTTTGCTGCAGGGCTGCAAGCAAACGCTGGGAATCGAGAGCAATCAACTGGGGGGCTCATGGACAAGAAACTCAAAAACAAAGTTGCAGTTGTCACCGGCGGCAGCGCGGGCATTGGGCTTGGTGCCGCTAAACGCTTCGCCGCCGAAGGCGCGCAGGTCTTTATTACTGGGCGCCGGCAGTCGGAACTAGACAAGGCGGCGGCTGTGATCGGGGGCGATACTCACATCGTTCGAGCAGATAGCTCGAAGCTTGCCGATATTGACCGGATCTATGAGGTCGTCAAGGCGAAGGCAGGCCGCATCGACATCCTATTCGTCAACGCCGGATTCTACGAACTGGGAAGGTTCGGTGAAATAACCGAAGAGCATTTCGACAAGACGTTCAATACCAATGTGCGCGGTTTGTTTTTTGCGGTGCAAAAGGCATTGCCGCTGCTCTCTAAGGGTTCGTCGGTGATCCTCGTCGGGTCAATTGCGTCGATCAAGGGTTTCGAAGCATTCTCAATCTACGATGCCACGAAGGCGGCAGTGCGTTCTTTCGCACGCAGCTGGATCGTGGACCTCAGGGGCCGTGGAGTCCGAGTCAACGTTCTGAGTCCCGGCCATATCGATACCCCGGGCTTGTCTGTCCTGATGACCGACGAGCAGAAGGCCAGCGTTCTTGCCAATGTTCCTCTCGGCCGCTTGGGTACGCCAGATGACATGGGTGGAGTTGCGGCATTTCTCGCATCCGACGACAGTGCATACGTGAACGGCGTTGAACTGTTCGCGGATGGCGGCGTTGCGCAGTATTGAGCGAGCGTTGGACGCGTCGTGGGCGTGTCGAGCGGACGTCTCAGTGTTGTTATTTCGACGCCGACAATTGGGGCCACGGCTGTGATTTATCTCTGTTCCCAAGACTGACGCCCGATTTAGGCCCGTTTTTCAGCGAGCTAGGTTTGTTTCTCTTTTTGGTCACCGTCGTGCTCCTGTTCAGGTGGAGTGAAAGTGGGCGAGTCATAACGCAGTGCTGCTCCACGGCATGCCGATCGGAAGCGGGCGAGTTGTGAACATGCAGCAGCGAGTGTCGCCGGTTCTGGGATCGGAGGAGACATGAGAATGAAGATGTGGAAATTCGCCGTTGCCGCGCTTGTGATTGTATTGTTCGCTGCCTGGTACGCGTTTCGGCCGGAGGGTCTTTTCATCGACCGACGTGTGCAAGAAGAATTGCCCACCGCGAAGGACGGTGCCTCACTCCAATCCGTTGCTTCGGGATCCTTCCATAGTGTCATACATCCCACGCAAGGTACTGCAACCATTTACCAGATCGGGAACGGCAGCCGCGTGCTCCGCTTCACGAACTTCAAGACAACGAATGGGCCTAACGTTCACGTATACATGGTGGCTGCCGACGACGCAAAAGATAACGCGAGCGTGCGGCGCGCCGCGTTTATAAATCTGGGGCCCATCAAAGGCAATGTTGGCGACCAAAACTACACGTTCGGACCCGAGGTGGACTTGTCCAAGTATCGTGCGGTTTCCGTGTGGTGCAAACGATTCAGCCTCAATTTTGGAACTGCGCCGTTAGCGGCTGAGCACACAATGTCACGAAACTAATGCATTCGAAGTTGGTAGCGTCAGGCGCCGTTTTGTGCCGTCCTGGAAAGAGAAGCCAGGAGGGTGATGTTGCCAGCGCCGGATAGGCCAGAACGTTACGAGACCGAATTTGCGCCGGAGCGATGCGGTAGAAGCCTTGGAAAGTGTCCGTAGCCCCGTGGATCCCGGTTGAAGGTGATGAAACTCAGACAGCCGTACTGGGAATTCGAAAAGAAAGGAAAACAAAACATGGCTGCTATCCACACGCCGCAAGCGCCAAGGGACGCGCGCGTTCATGTGAGCATGATAGTCAACGGCTCAGTTCGCGCGTTGACAATCGAACCGCGCACGACACTGCTCGACGCGTTGCGCGATGAACTAGCCTTGACCGGCCCTAAAAAATCATGCGATCGCGGTGAATGCGGGGCATGTACGGTCCATATCGAAGGCCGGCGCGTCCTGTCCTGCATGACCCTGGCGGCGATGCATGATGGTCAACAGATCGCCACCATCGAAGGATTGGAGCGAGACGGCCAGCTTCACCCACTCCAAGGGGAGTTCATCGAGTACGACGGGTTCCAGTGCGGTTTCTGTACCTCAGGGCAAATTATGTCGGCCATCGCGATGATCGAGGAAGCGAAGGCGGGTTGGCCGAGTGCTGCTACGACGGACGTCACAAAACCATTCACGATGGCTGATTTGTCGGAAGCGGAGATTCGCGAGCGTATGAGCGGCAATCTCTGTCGCTGCGCTTGCTATCCCAACATCGTCGATGCCGTGGTCGAAGCAATGCGTAGGAGCTGAACCATGCATCCGTTCTCGATTTCGAGGGCTACCGATCCAGAGACAGCGATCGCGGCCCACGTTCAGGATCCATACCTCGCTTTCATTGCTGGCGGTACCGACCTGATTGGCCTAATGAAGGACCACGCAGCGCTTCCCGAGCGTCTCTTGGACATCAACACTTTGCCCGGCTTGGCGCGGATCGAAGCACTGCCGGACGGTGGGCTGCGCATCGGCGCGCTGGCCCGAATGAGCGATGTGGCAGGCAATGCAGAGGTCCGCCGTCGTTTTCCGATGATCGCCGAAAGCCTCCTGTTCGCCGCGTCCGGCCAACTCCGAAACATGGGCTCAATGGGTGGCACCATCATGCAGCGCACTCGCTGCGCCTACTTCCGCGACGAGGATGGCCTCCCTTGCAACAAACGGCGGCCGGGCTCCGGTTGCTCAGCTCTCCACGGCCTCAATCGGAATCACGCCATATTCGGCTGGTCCGATGACTGCGTGGCCACCAATCCCTCCGATGTAGCGGTGGCTTTTGCGGCCTTGGACGCAAATGTCATTGTGCGCGGTCGCGGGGGAGAACGATCCATCCCGTTCACTGAGTTCCATGTGCTGCCCGGTAACACGCCGGAGCGCGACAACGTTCTCGACCGGGGCGATCTCATCTTAGCTATTGCAGTGCCCGCAAGAATTGAGGGGCGCACCTCTTATTACCTAAAGGTCCGTGATCGGCAGTCCTACGAGTTCGCGCTCGTATCTACGGCTGCTGCGGTGGCCATTGGTGGCGGGCGCATCCGCTCGGCGCGGCTAGCCATGGGCGGCGTCGCACATAAACCTTGGCGTCTTACCGCGGCCGAAGCGGCGCTGCAGGGGTTATCGCTCGAGGATATCGACACGCTCAAAGCGGCTATCGCCACATCGTTCACCGATGCCCGCCCACTCGCCCACAATGCCTTCAAAGTCGAACTTGCGCAGCGCGCTGCGCTACGCGCGCTGCAGATCGCGGGAGCACGCACATGAACGCGATTGGACAACCAATCTCACGGATCGATGGGCGCCTCAAAGTAACAGGCACGGCGCGCTATACGGGAGATATTCGACTCGCAGGCGCAGTGCACGGTGTGATCGTAGCCAGCACTATAGCGAATGGCCGAACTGAGTCGATCGACACCACCACCGCCGAAAACGCCCCCGGCGTGTTGGCCGTGTTCACGGATCGCAATATGCCACGCATGAACCCCACGCCAAAGCCGTGGAGTCACCTCCGTCCGCACGGGCAATCGTATCTACCTGTTCAGGACGAAAAAATTCTCTACGCGGGCCAGCCGATCGCGCTGGTTGTTGCTGCGACGCTCGACCAGGCGACCCATGCGGGCACGCTGATCAGGGTTGACTACGAGGTTCAGCCGCCGGTCGTGTTCGGTCCTGAGACGGTGAAGGACGCCGTCGAACCTCCGCAATTCCTATGGCCAGTCGCATCGTCGGTCGGAGATGCGGACAAGGCGATAGCCGCCAGCGCCGTCAGGATCGGGCAGACCTATACCACGGCTGATCGCCACCACAACCCGATGGAGCCGCACGCAACGACGGCAACATGGGACGGCGACGGAGTGCTAACTCTATATGAAACGACCCAGCATATCTTCGGCACGAAGGAACTAGTGTCGATAGTGCTCGGCATACCCCCAGAGAAAATCAATGTTGTGTGTCAGTTTCTGGGTGGCGGCTTTGGCTGCAAAGGCTACGTCTGGCCGCATACGTTGCTGGCGGCACTTGCCGCGAAGCTCCTGAACCGACCCGTGCGCATCCAACTTACCCGCGCCCAGCTGTATTCGATGGTTGGCCACCAGCCCGCTAGCGTTCAGACGATTGCGCTGGGGGCCGATAAGGATGGCAAGCTGACTGGCATCCGCCACGAGAGCATTTCGCCCTCGCCTATATTCGACAACTACATTGAGTATGCGGCGCTTTGCCCCCGTTCGCTGTGGGGCGCCAGCGGGGGCATCTGGACAAACCATAAGATCGTCCACGTACACCGCAACACCCCGACCGCACTACGCGCACCTCACGAGGCACTGGGGCATTTTGCGCTGGAGAGCGCGATGGACGAGCTCGCTTACGCGACCGGCGTCGATCCGGTTGCGCTACGCCTGCTCAACGACACGGAGGTTGACCCACTCACCGGTCGCCCCTTTTCCACGCGCGCCATGCGCAGGTGTCTGAAGGAGGGGGCGGCGAGGTTCGGCTGGGAAAGGCGGACCCCCGAGCCCCGCTCCATGCGCGACGGCCGCTACCTGATCGGGCAGGGCATGGCCGGTGGCATGTACACGCACTGGCGCTGGCCGGCGCAGGCGCGGGTCACGCTGACCCGCGACGGTTCCGCGCTCGTCGAGGCCGGAACGCACGATATCGGCACCGGTACCTATACGGTCATGCAGCAGGTGGCCGCAGATACGCTTGGTCTACCGCCGGAGAAGGTCACCGTTCGGCTGGGTGATACGAGATTGCCCAAGTCCCACCCGTCCATCGGCTCCACTACCGCAGCCAATGCCGCCGCCTCGGTCATGCTGGCTGCGAAGGCCGTGCGCGAGAGAGCCATCGAGCTACTTCGAATTGGCCTGGATGCGCCTTTTGATGGTGCGGACAGCGATGACGTGATTGTCGAAGATGGCAGGCTTATGCTCGCGAATCGGAATCTGCAAATCACCTATGCCGACCTGCTAGCGCGCAACGATCTCCCTTCGCTGACGGGCGACGGGAACTATGACCCGATCGCGGAAGGACCAAAGGCGGTCTTTAGCTTCTCTGCGGTATTCGCCGAAGTACGCGTCGACCCTGACTTTGGGCTTGTGCACCTTAACCGCTGCGTTGGCGCCTACGACTGCGGCCGAGTTATCAATCCCAAAACCGCGCGCAGCCAGGCCATCGGCGGTATCACCTGGGGTGTCGGACAAGCCCTCTTTGAGAACTCGGAAACCGATCCGGCGATGGGCCGCTTCCTCAATCGAAACTATTCAGGTTACCTTGTGCCTACGTCTGCAGATATCCCCAAGCTCGACATCCTCTTCGTAGGGGAGTTCGACGCTGAAGCGAGCCCGATCGGCGTAAAGGGCCTAGGCGAGCTCACTGCGGTATCGGTCGCGCCCGCGATTGCCAATGCCGTGTATCACGCGACCGGCAAGCGCGTGCGAGAACTACCGATCACTTTGGAGAAGCTGTTATGAGGCGTGTGAGATAGCTATGAGCTGTTTCCGTGTAGGCGCGCTACGTCCCCAGAGGGAGATTGGCAAGGGTCGCGATTTCCCCGTTCGTGATGAACAGGGTTAGGTGCGTGTTCTTTGCTCTGGGCGCTACGCGGTTTCCGCCTCGGCCCGAGGCAGAGGACAACTTGGCGATCGCCATGGCATCGTTTGCTGACAATCCGTTCGCTGCATTGACGATCGTCGTTGCGCCGGTGATTCTGACCAGCGCCACGTCCATGCTGTGCCTGGGAACGAACAATCGACTCGGGCGAGTGGTGGACAGAACACGCGTGGTGTCAGCGCAACTCGCTCATCTCGCACCAAACGGACAGAATCGTGCGACGTGTGGGCGTCAGCTGGAAGCTCTCGAGGTGCGCTGGACCCTCGTTCTCCGGGCGCTGAGATTCTTCTACATGTCCCTGGGATCGTTCGCCGCGGCTGCGCTGATGTCGCTCTTCGGGTCCCTTTTCACGGTTTCCGCCCTGCACTTCGGATTCACTACCATTGCTCTCCTGGGCATTCTATCCGGAACGCTGGGAGTGGCGGGTCTCGTTGTCGGATGCGCAATGATGATGCAGGAAACGCGTTTGGCTGTCCAAAATCTTGCAGAGGAAGTCCAGAAAGCGGCTTATCCCTAAGCGGTAAAGTGGCAGTAGTGATTGGAGCTTCAAAGGGGATCGGAGCTTCCCTCGCAGAGGTAGGAGAATGTCTCAGTAATGAAAGGTGTTCAACGTCTTTTCGCTGAACGAAAAGGGCATACGGAAACCTCGGCATTCTTGTTAACAATGCAGGTGAAATTTTCTTGAACTTGGAGGATTGCCATGCAAACGATGCAAAGCGCCTATTTCACGGCGTACCGTAGTTTAAAACTGAGTCGGGACCCTCAGGGGGTACTGGTGGCGGAGTTCCACACCAACAACGGTCCCCTGACGTTTACGGCGCAGGATCATACCGACTTTGTTGAGGCTTTCTACCGGATCTCGCAGGATCGGGACAACAAGATTGTGATTCTGACGGGAGCTGGCGGAGAGTTCATCCCGGGGATCGATTTTTCATCGTTCGGCAACGTCGCGGATCCCGCTGTCTGGAGCCAGGTTCACGACGAAGGCGCTCAGATTGTCGAGAATCTCGCCAACATTCGCGTGCCGGTGATCGCGGCGGTCGAAGGACGCGCCCATGTACATTCCGAGTATGCGCTGCTGGCCAACGTGATCGTAGCAGGGGAAGGAGCGACCTTTCACGACCTGCCGCATTTCGCGGGCGGAATTGTGCCCGGCGACGGAATTTTCACGACCTGGAGTTACAGGGCCGGAGCAGGAAGAGCAGAGGCATTCCTGCTGAATCCACAGGTGCTGACCGCGCGTACCGCACAGGAATGGGGAGTGGTGGGCGAGGTTGTGCCGAACGGCAAGGCGCTCTCTCGAGCGGGCGAACTGGCTTCGCTCTATCTAAAGGCCCCCGAGGTCACGCGCCGTAACACCAGGGCACATTTCATACAACCGTTGAAGGAACGCATCGTACGAGAAGTTGGGTATGGACTCTCGCTCGAAGGGGCGTCGGCCGCCGATCTTGTCAAGTCAATGCAAACCAAGGCGGCAGCCGCTCAGTAGGCGTAAGTTGCCGGAGCGCCATCTACTCGGAACCGACGAACATATATGGCGGGCTGGCGAGCAATACCGCATCGACGCTAATGCCGTGCCGACCATCAAGCGAAACCGAAAGGGATGAAACACAGCCTTCGCTCCCAGAACAGTTCCGATATCTAGGTACTCGCCGACGATTTAGGGAGTCGTGGCTCAAGGATTCGGTCCGCCGGTCGAGGTCATACTGTCTGCCGGGGAGATTATGCGATTCAAGATGAGCGGCTTGTTCGAGGATGGTCCCGGCAGTCTTCGCCGCAGAATCTTCGGAATGTATTGTCTCCTGTTTTTGTTCAACGCCGGTTCATGGTTCTGGACAGTTATGGTTTTCAGTGGACATCCCGTCCTACTGGGAACGGCGTTCCTCGCGTATAGCCTGGGGCTACGACATGCGGTGGACGCGGATCATATTGCGGCAATCGATAACGTCACACGAAAAATGATGCAGGCGGGCAAGCGACCTGTTGGGGTTGGATTTATGTTTTCGCTCGGCCACTCAACGATTGTGCTAGTCGGCGCCGCAGCAATCGCTGGCACGGCATTGACACTCCAAGATCGGATAGGTGCCATTAAGACCGTGGGAGGCGTAGTTGGGACTCTGGTATCAACTGTTTTTCTTTTCGCGATCGCGACGGTTAACCTGATCGTTCTGCGGTCGATTTATCGCGCCTTCGTAGCGGTGCGTTCTGGTGGCTGTTATCAGGACGAAGACTTTGACATGCTCCTTAGTAATCGAGGCTGTCTCTCAAGAATATTTCGTCCGATCTTTCGAATGATCGGCCGCAGCTGGCACATGTATCCCCTCGGGGTTCTTTTTGGCTTGGGCTTTGACACTGCAACGGAGATCGGCTTACTGGGTATATCGGCGGCTGAAGCATCGAAAGGCCTTTCATTCAACTCGATCCTGGTGTTCCCAGTACTCTTTGCGGCGGGCATGTCGCTCATCGACACGACAGACAACATCCTCATGTTGGGTGCATATGGATGGGCGTTCATGAAGCCTGTTCGCAAGCTGTACTACAACATGACGATTACGTGCGTTTCCGCAATTGTTGCATTAGCAGTAGGAGGGATCGAAGCCTTGGGACTGTTGGCCGGCCAATTCCATCCCAACGGAAGATTTTGGGTCGTGGTGACCCGTCTGAACGACAGCTTTGCAGAACTTGGCTATGCGATTGTAGGCCTCTTTGCTCTGAGCTGGCTGGTGTCCATGGCGGTCTACAAGTGGCGGGGGTTCGACAAAATCGAGATCACTCAGAAGGTATCAATTCAAGCTGAAAGGTGATACTTACAAATGAGGGATCCTGCGTTTTTACGGGTGGTGAGCCGGTGCTCTATGGGGGACAGGTTGGGCAGCATGGAGCGAACCAAAACGCGTTAAACTTGGCGCCGATAAATGGCGCAAAGTGTCGAAGTGAAGGGGCCATGACCCGGTCGAAGCTCTATTTACGGATTGTCCAACCCCCCGTCCTACGCTATGGTCTCGCAGTACTCTCCGGCTCCGCAGCGCTCGGCGGGGCGCTCATCATTGAGCGCTACCACCTCGACAACATAACGCTCTTCCTGTTTGCCATCGCCGTAGCTTCTTGGTACGGAGGAACTGCACCTGCCATGTTGGCGTTTTTACTCTCATGCAATAGCTTCGCGTACTTCTTCGTAGAACCTATGCAACCTGTTAGCACTCAGGAGTTGAGCACTGCTTATGTTCACCAGATTTTCAAAAATGTGGATTCTGGAAATGGCAAAGGGTTCTTTGATCATATCGCGGACGACGTGGACTGGACCGTCGAGGGAACGCATCCTTTGCATACACCTCAGACCGACACTCGACAACCTGAAAGGGAATTGCACCTGACTGGCAACTCGTCCACAGCGCTTATTACACGAGAAAATGACCGGTATTGGCAGGATGACAGCCAGGAAACTCGCTATACTTGGGGATGAATTGAGAAATTGAAGGTGAGAATCATGAGTCGAAAAATCATCTTAGCGATCATTTTGACGATGATAGTTACTGCTGAGGCCATTGCTCAATCATCTCAACAGGAACCCACCATCGGCGAGTTGCAGAAACAGATGGAAGAGATGCGTTCGCAGATGGCCAAAATGCAGAATCGAATTGCGGAGTTGGAGGCGGCCAGAGGGATCGCAGCCACAAACTCCGGTGCTGATCCAGTCCTGCTTCAGAGCGAGACTCCCCCGGCACAAGCTCTTCAGTTAAAGTCAGACGAGGCGAAGAGCCTAAAAGAGCCGACGTCATTCCACTACAAAGGGCTTTCTTTGACTCCGGGCGGTTTTCTGGAAGGAACAATGCTGGTCCGTACTCGCAATGAAAACGCAGATATTGCGAACAACTATTCAGCGATTCCGTTGAATGGATCGTCGAACGCAAGGCTGAGCGAGTTCCGCGGAACCGCGCGCAACTCAGAGTTCTCTCTTTTGATCCAAGGCACAGCAGGAAGCACAAAGCTGAAAGGATATGTCGAAACCGATTTTCTCGGCGCAGCACCGACTGCCAATTACGTTGAATCCAATTCCTGGACACCCCGCCTGAGACAATTGTGGATTCAGCTCGATTGGCCTTCTGGATGGACCATCACCACCGGTCAGACGTGGTCCCTTCTTACTACGAACCAGCAAGGCATTGCAACCTTAGCGGAACTAAGACCGGGTGGGGAGGATGGCCAGTACGTCGTTGGCTTCACCTGGACGCGGCAGAGAGCATTTCGCATAACGAAGAATTTCAACAACAAGGTCTGGACAGCTTTTGCACTTGAGAGCCCAGAGACTACATATTCGGCGGCGTTCGTGCCTGCGAACATCATGGGGCTGAACACCAGCCAGAATGCCGCAACTGGTGTTAACCTTTTGCCCTTTCTGGCCAATTACAGCAACGGTTTCTCCACGAGCTTTGCCCCTGATCTTTTGGCAAAGGTAGCTTTTGAACCAGGCTGGGGACACTTCGAGTTCAAAGCCTTAGGCCGTTTTTTCCGCGACCGTATCGCATCAACCGCAACGACGAATGGCTATACAAACACCACCGAAGGCTATGGCGTTGGCTTTGGTGCGCTAATGCCGTTTGTGAACAAAAAATTGGAAGTATCGCTGGAAGGGCTCCTTGGGCAAGGCATCGGACGCTATGGCTCTTCGGGACTGCCGGACGCCACTTTAAATCCCACAACCGGGGAGCTGCGTCCTTTGCGCGAAGCCAGGATCATGGGAGGGCTGGTATATCACCGCAGCAGCCGTCTTGATTTGTACTCATATGGCGGGGATGAATACGCGGGACGGTATGCATTTATCTCACCCACTGGGACCGCTGCGGGTTACGGTTCTCCTCTGGTCAGTTACACAGGTTGCACGAACGAGGTAGCGCTAAATGCCTGCAGCGGGGCGAATCACAACATCTATGAAGCGACGGTGGGTTACTGGTATCGCCTTTTTGGGGGTGAGTACGGCAGGATCGAACAGGGAAACCAGGTCGTGTACATACATCGCAACCTGTGGAGCGGTATAGGTAGAACGCCCCAAGGTGGCGATATCGTGGCCTACACCTCGCTCCGCTTCTATCTGCCTTAGCTTTGCCAGGTGGGAGTGTGCTGCTTGTAGTCGGGGCGCCAATGGTCCTTCTGCAATGGGTTACTCAATCAGCCGAATGTGGACGGAAAGACAACTCGCTGTAGTTTCTGGGTTTAGAACCAAAGTGGTTCTCACAAAAAGAAATCTAAGGAGAAATAGCTATGAACAACGTACGAAAAGAGACGGACAGCTTCGGGGTCGTTGAAGTACCTGCGGACAAGCTGTGGGGTGCTCAGACTCAGCGGTCGCTCGAACATTTCAGCATCGGCAAGGATCTAATTCCGCGTGAGATGATCACTGCCTATGCCATTTTGAAGAAAGCTGCGGCGGCGGCGAACCACGCTGACAAGCGGCTGGGCGATCAACAATACACACTGATCACGCAGACTTGCGATGAAATTTTTGCAGGCCAACATCACGACATGTTTCCGCTCCACGTGTGGATGACCGGCAGCGGCACGCAATTCAACATGAACGTGAACGAAGTGATCTCCAATCGTTGCTCCCAGATCGCAGGGACGCCGCTCGGAAGCAAAACGCCAGTACACCCTAACGACCACGTCAACATGTCTCAGTCCTCAAATGATTCATTTCCATCGGCCATGTACATCGCTGCCGCGGTCAATGTGAAGCAACGGCTGATCCCCGCGGTGAAGCAGCTGCACGATGCGATCGCTACGAAAGTGAAGGCGTGGCCCGACATCGTCAAGATCGGCCGTACGCACATGCAAGATGCCACGCCCCTTACCTTAGGGCAGGAATGGTCAGGCTATGAGGGCGCCCTCGCGGACGATCTCGATCGGATCGAAGATGCGTTGAAGGGCGTGTATCGTCTCGCCCTCGGAGGCACAGCGGTGGGGACCGGCATCAACTCAGCGCCTGGCTTCGCGGAGGCCGCCGCAGCCGAAATCGCCAAGCTAACAGGCCTGCCGTTTATCACCGCGCCGAACAAATTTACAATACAGGGCGCTCACGACGCCCTGGTACAGCTCTCCGGCACAATGCGCACGCTGGCCGTCTCACTCTACAAAATTGCCAATGACATCCGTCTCATGTCCTGTGGTCCTCGAGCGGGCTTCGCGGAACTGAAAATTCCCGAGAACGAACCGGGCTCGTCGATTATGCCCGGCAAAGTCAACCCAACCCAAGCCGAGGCTCTCACGATGGTCGCCGTCCAAGTGATGGCCAACGACGTTGCCGTAGGCTTCGGCGGTGCCGGCGGCTACCTCGAAATGAACGTCTACAAGCCTCTCATCATTTTTAACGTCACCCACTCGATCACGATCATGACCGATTCGTGCACGAACTTCCGGAAATTCTTGGTCCAGGGAACCGAGCCCAATCTTAAGAAGATCAAACAATATGTCGAAGAGTCGCTCATGCTTGTCACAGCCCTTTCGCCAGTGATCGGCTATGACAAAGCGTCCAAAATTGCCCATTACGCGATGGACAATGACCTGACGCTGAAGGCGGCGGCGCTGAAGCTCGGCTTTGTGACAGAGACCGAATTCGATCGCGTCGTTGATCCGAAGAAAATGGTCAGACCGTATGTAGCTAGTGCCGCTGCCTAGGGCATAGGCTCTCATTCGCATCGAACTCACGCGAAGGCTAGAGCCGGCTCGGACCGTTCAGGCCGGCTCCACTTCGACAACTAGGCAATTGTGGGGTTCAGATGACGTCTGCAGTTTCAAAACCGTCGTTGGTAGCCGCCGATATCACCCGGGAAGAGCGGTTGAATCTTGTCCTCTCTTTTGCCCGAGTTTTGTACATCAATGGCGAATCCACGCAGCAGACTTTGAGTACCGCCGAACGTTCGGGCAATTGTCTGGGTTTTCGGGTCACGATCTTGCCGCGCTGGGGAGAGCTGGAACTCCAGGCGGAAGACACCAATGGCAAGTTTATTTCGGTAATTGAGGCGAATCCCTCCGGCGTAGACATGGAGCGCGTGGTGTCGGCTTTGGGAACTGTTGGGGAGTTATGCGAGAGTCGACTGGCCCCGGCCAACGCCATGGAAGCAATCAACACAATCGCGAAAGCCCCGCCTGCGCCAACGTGGCTGTTCGCGCTTGCGGCCGCCGTAGGCGCGGTGGCGTTAGCAGTTCTTTTCGGTGTTCAGCATCTGCACGCGGCGGTGCTCATATTCGTCAGTGCCGCGGCAGGCGCCCTTTTGCGTCGCACGTTGGCCCGATATAGCGCAAACATCTTTCTTCAACCATTCGGCGCAGCGTTGGTCGCCGGCGTCGCGGGGGCTATAGCGGTTCGTTATGAACTGAGCTCGTCCTTGCGCCTCGTTGCCGTTTGCCCGTGCATGGTGCTCGTGCCGGGTCCGCATTTCCTTAATGGCATGTTGGACCTAATCAGGGGCCGCATGAATCTCGGAGCGTCCCGGCTGATCTATGCCGTGTTCGTGGTTGTGTCCATCTCGACGGGACTTCTGGTCGGGCTCGCCCTTCTTGGCGTCTCCTTACCGGTAGACCCGGCTGGCAGGGCGCTACCACTTTGGCATGACGTGATTGCCGCTGGCCTCGCCGTCGCTTGCTACAGCGTCTTCTTTTCCACCCCTTTGCGCATGCTGGCTTGGCCGGTCGTGGTCGGCGCTGGAGCCCATGCTCTTAGGTGGGTGGCGCTCACCGTGCTTGGGGCCAGCGCCGCGACCGGCGCATTTGTTGCCTGTTTCATCGTCGGAGTGATCCTCACACCGGTGTCGCGCCGTTGGCACATGCCCTTCGCAGCCGTTGGTTTTGCCTCTGTGGTGTCAATGATGCCGGGAGTCTTTATGTTCAGGATGGTGAGCGGCCTTGTGCAACTTACCCATACTTCACAAAGAACGTGGGAGCTCATGGGCGCGACCCTCGCTGATGGCTTCGTAGCGATTCTCATTATATTGGCGATGAGCTTCGGGCTTATTGTGCCGAAGTTATTTATTGACTATGTAAGTGAAACCGTCATGAAAACAAAGTCCTAGCGACGAAGGAATTTGCCATGTCCACGATAGGATCTACGGCCCGACATGTTGGATTCGGCCCAATGCATGGCACACCTACGCCCTCACGATCGGTAGAGTGGCTCCCCACCTTGCTCAGCGTAATCGCAGGCATGGTCGACCTAATTGGATTCCTGAACCTCGGCATCTTCACCGCGCACATTACCGGCAACATCGTGGTGATCGGCGCTCTCATCGTGCGTCACAGTCGGGTAAATCCCGCACAGATCCTGTCTATTCCTGTCTTTATCCTCGCCGTCGCCGCCACATGGCTGATCGCTAGGGCATCGGGGAGGCGAGGAACTGGATTGATGCGTCTGCTTCTTTTCGTCCAGTTTTTGCTGATTGCCTGCCTGTTGGTTTTCAGCGTCGTTACCAAACCGACTGTTGATCCGCACGGTCTAGTGGCTACGGTCGCGGCAATGATCGCGGTCACTGCGATGGGCTGTCAGTTTGCTCTCTTGCGGTTGGTCCTGCCTGTTGCGCCCTCAACCGCCGTTATGACCGGCAACTTGACAAATGCTGTGCTCGCGCTTGTGGACTCAAGTTCGAAAATGCAGCCTCTAATGGAGAGCGACACCAAGCGGCTGAGAGCCGCTCTCCATCTCCTTATCGGTTTCTTCGCGGGCTGTGTCGTAGCCGCAGCGGCCGTTATGTATCTAGGCGATTGGGCTTGGTCATTACCAGCGGCGCTGGCCGCCGTGGCGGCGTCGATCTCACCCAAGCTCAGACGTCCGGAGTTCTCGGAGCTCGTACAAACCGCCACCACTGAGCTCCGATTGGCGCGAAATCGAGTAAACACCGTCAAAGAGCAACAGGCCTTCGACCTGTTTCTTCCCATAGTCCAGGCCTATGCCGATGCCGAGTGGGTGTGGACGCGCTCAAGTTTTCGCCCCACTAGTGAAAGCAGCGACATCATCCTCTACCAAGTTGGCCGTGAACCAGCGGACGCGAAGGACGCTATCGCGCTCGCCGCACGCTACGATCTACCAATCACAACTACCACGGTGCTGAGTCGTTTCGGGGGAACGTTCAAGACAATACCTGCCGATTCCGTTCGACGTATCTTGCGTTTTGCCGCGGATCGATTCTCGGAAGCCGACGGCAAGTACCAACAATTGCTACGGCCGAAGTAGATGGCCGACGTCTTCCGCCTCCCGCCAACACAGCGGATGCCCCGACTCCGAGTCACCCAACTCTCATACGATCCGAAGCTTGAGGCGAAATGGAAGAATGGAAGATACGGACACCTCCGAATCTCGAGAGCTTCGGAGTTCATCAAGAAGATCCTCTGCAAAAAGGCATGGATCCGGCGTAGCGCACGACTGCGCGCAGGAAAGCTGGGCGACCGTCGATTCTTCGGCGAGGCTTTTGTCGCCGCATCGATTTCACACCGCAACGGCTGATTCGGCTCGTTCAAGTGGCTGACGCACGCGAGTTGGGAAATTCAGAACGTGGTTGCCGATTCGCCGGAACAGAAGGACCTGCGAAGGGCGTTGCACAAACACATAACCGTTGACGGCCTCAAGCGTCTGCAGGAGATCGCGGCGAAAGCCGAAAAACGCTTGCGGCTTTCACCGGCGCTTCCAGACCTGTGGCTGATGACGCCAGGCGAACACCGCTTTATCGAGGTGAAGCTGCCGCGAGACGCGATTAGCGACGAGCAATTGGCCGGACTCGCAACGTTGGCGGTATCGCTGCGCCTGGAGCGGCCCGTATCAGTCGAAGTCTTTGAATTGTTCCCCTCGACGAAGCGGCCAAGACGCAAGGAACGGGCCGAGGAAATCGCGACATTCGATCGCTTCTATAACAAACTGGCGACTCTCACCCCACCTCGTTTCGAAAACAAGTAATTTCCCTACGCGTCGTCATCCCTTGGCAACACTCATCAATTGTGGCAACTCTTGTCCAGCAATGTTGCGGCTTTGGAATCGCCCTACTTGCTGATGGGTTCGTAAACGCGCGGATCAGGAATGCCATCGGACGGCACACTCATCGTGATTCGGATGCCGTCCGGCAGCCCTGCGCCAGGCACCGAAACGACGTAGTACCTGAGAAATTCGAACAATGCGAACGACCGCCAAGCGCTCAGGATGCGGACCCTCTGGCCTTGCCGC
>Ga0137409_10000779_pt1 | contig 34917 bp, 27 predicted proteins | sample CZODoug1_16funga_FD_122059 | JGI IMG/M metagenome (GOLD analysis project Ga0137409, IMG submission 122059) | Vadose zone soil fungal communities from Angelo Coast Range Reserve, California, USA - CZODoug1_16fungal (Hybrid Assembly) | ecosystem: Environmental > Terrestrial > Soil > Vadose zone... | reverse complement strand
AATCGAATTCCGTCTTCTCGCGCGAAACGCGTTCGATGAGTTGCTCCACAGCCGATCTGTCATCGGGATGAACTCGCTGGAGCGCCAACTCCAATGTAGGCTTAGTCGTTCGATCGTAGTCAAAGATGTTGTAGGTTTCATTCGACCAGCTGATTTCTCCACTAGAAACATTCCAGCCGAAACTGCCCGTCTGACTTAAGCTCTGCCCTTGAGCCAGGAAAGCCTCGCTGCGGTGCAGGTCAGAATAGAGGGTGGCATTCTCCAGAGAAATCGCGGCTTGCGAAGCCAGCATCTCCAGCACCGCGAGTCGTTCCGGCGTGAACGCGCCCGGAGTCAAATTGTTCTCCAGATAGAGTGCGCCAATGAGTTTCGTTTGCTTTACGATGGGCAGACACAAGACGGATCTGGTGCGCTTCGCCCGCACATACTCATCCTCCGAGTACAAGTTCGCGAGCGAAGCATCATCAAGAACCACGCGCGCCCGCGTCCGGATCACGTAATGAAGCGCGGATTGGGGGATTTCAGATGGCGTGACGGCTGCCTGTCGAACCGTGACGTCTACCCTTTTGTGGCCGGCGACGGCCTCTGCCTCGATCTGCGGCTCATCACCACGGAGAAGGACGAGCAGTCCCCGCTGCGCCCCGGCATGCTCGACCGCGATTCGCATCAGCTTCTCAATTAGTTTGCGGAGGTCAATCTCGCTCGAGAGTGCCTGCGAGGCCTTGATTACCGTCTCGATGTCCAATTGCCCGACAGGCGTGCCAATCGTGGCAATGGGTGAGTTAGGATCCAGTTGCTTATGCAGGTGCGGGTACAGTTCGTCGAGTTGCTTCACCTTGCCAAGCGCGCCCCAGAGGTCATAGCAGTTCCGCGCATTCCGTAAATAAGCATGGGCGATCGTATCGAAGCCGCGCCCCGAGTAAAACCGCGCGGCCACCTCATAGGCGAGGCCCTCATTCTGGACGAAGCCGTGTTCGCGCGCCAATAGGATGCCCTGCTCGTATTGGCGCATGGCTTCGAGATCCCGACCTTCAAGGCGAGCGATCTCGGCCAATACCAGCGCGTGCTTATCAGCGAAAGTCGGTGGATAGTTTTCGGCCCATTCGCGCAGTTGTTCCCGATGTAGGGTCAGGAGTTCCCGCCACCCTTGCTGTTGGTCGGCCGACGCGTTCTCGTAGCATGCCGCCACCGTAAGCGCGGCATAGTAGAAGTAGTCTAGCTGCTGGATCTGAGCGACTGAGGTCCAAAGCAGCGCCTTCACCTTGCCAGCTGCCGCGAGAGCCTCGGCGTAGTCGCCCGACAGGAACCGTGCCTTCAGTTTGAGCATCCAGTACCAGAAGACCATCAGCGCCATCCGATTCCCTGTCAGTTGCGCCTCGAACGCCGCCTCGTCGAACTGCGCGTCGCTGAAAGTGGAAAAGGTCGTGGTCCGGCCTTGCATGTTCGCGATAAAGCGTTGCTGGCTCCGGATGATATCTGCCACGTCACCGTACTTGGCCCTTTGGGTAAACTCCAGCGCCATCTCCGACTCGCGCCACACCGCGTCCAGCGGATCGTTCCGCAGGAGAAGGCCTGCAATACATGGCGTCATACCGTAGCAAGCGTATGTCAGATCACCCGTCTCAATCGCGGTTCGAAAGGTCGCCCGCATGAAGTCGATAGCGCTCGAGATTGGCTGCGTCCAAGGGGTGACGGTTCCCATGGTGTGGTAAATCTTCGCCTGGTAGGCGATGAAGCCGTGCTTTTCGACAAGGTCGCATGCGAGTTTGGCGAAACGATAACCATCGGTGTAACGATGAAAGACCGGGCCGAGGAAGCTCCCGAAATAGCCAAAGGCTAGCGCGGAAGCGCCGCTCGTGCCGTGCTGCATGCCGACCTTCACCATGCAGCACGCCTGGAAGCAACACAAACGGAAGTCGGTTAAGTAGGCGGGGGGGCTAACGACCGAGAGTACTTGCATGGCCGCCTGCATCTCCGGATCGGTCATCAGCGGCAGATCGATCAGGCTCTCGATCGGCCGCATATCGAGCGTCTGCCAGACCGTGTCGTATTCGGTCTGGACCTGCTCCTGGGTCGGGTGCGCCGGCAGGTCAATGCCGAACAGGCGCAAGCAGGTGAGCGCACTGGCCACAGCCTCGTGGTTTTCCGACTTCATGATATGGAGCTGGATCTTCAGGTGGTAGACCGTCGCCTGGTCGACTTTCGACGCCCCGCGTTGCAATAACTCCGCAATCAGTTGCTCGGCTCTGTCGAAGTTACCGATAAGAAACTCGCACTGCGCGCGTTCGAGCCACAGGCTGAAAGTCAACCCGTACTGGCCGCCCCAATCTGTTTCGTCCAACAGCGCCATGCCGGCCGAAAAATATGCGAGCGCCGACTCATAGGCCGCCGATGCCTTGGCTTTTCGCCCAGCGCGCAGATTGATCGTCGCCACCTGCGATTTCTCGTCCCGATCGACTAGCAGTGCTGCACCTCGATTGAGTTGGTTCGTGACATCGAACAGATGCTCGGCGAGTTGGTCCGCCGACATGCTTGGCAACAGCACACGGCCGATGCCCAGGTGGACTTCGGCTCGGTGCTCCTCGGGAATCAGTGAATAGGCGGCCTGTTGGATCCGGTCGTGCAGAAATCTGTAGCCGTTCTCCTGGCGTAAGACGAGTCCGGCGCGGACGGCTTCCCGAAGGGCCCCGTGGATCGCTTCCTCCGTTTCTCCGTGAACCAAGGCGAGGGTGGCGGTATCGGCGACATTACCCAGGCACGCCAGCTGTTTCACGGCTTCCTGCGTTTGCGTGGACAACCGCCTCAGCTTCCCGGCCATGAGGTCCACGACATTGTCGGTGTAGCTCTTGGCGCGAATTCGATTCATGTCCCATTGCCAAGCCCGCGAGACTGAGTCAAACCCGAGCAGCCCTTCCTCCGCCATCGCGGTGAAGAACTGGATCGCGAAGAATGGATTTCCGCCGGTCTTCTCCTGCACCAGCTGAGCGAAAGGCCGTGCACGCTCTGGCTCGCAATGCAGAGCATCGCCGACGAGTCTGCTGACATCGTCGAGCCCGAGTGGCGCCAGCACGATTTCCCGAACCCGCACCCCAGCTCTGCGGATTACTTCCAGAGTCCTCACGAGCGGGTGGGAAAGAGTGACCTCATTGTCCCGGTAGGCGCCGACCATCATGAGGTGCCGCACCTCTGGGTGCGTGACCAGACGCTCAATCAAGTCGAGTGTTGCTGCATCTAGCCATTGCAAATCATCAAGAAACAGCGCGAGTGGGTGCTCCGGGCGGGCGAACGCACACAGGAAACGCCGGAAAACCATCTGGAAACGGTTCTGCGCATCTCGCGGCGGCAGGTCTGAAACTGGTGGCTGCTTCCCGATGATGAACTCCACCTCGGGGATAAGGCTGACGATCAACTGCCCATTCGTCCCCACTGCTTCCAAGATGGTGTGCCGCCACTGTTCCACTTCCGCTTGGCTCTTCACGAGGATCTGACCCACCAACGTCTGGAAGGCCTGCGCCAGAGTCGCGTAAGGAATGTCGCGTTTGTACTGGTCGAACTTGCCCCCCGCGAAAAGCCCGCGAGGCGGAACAAGCGCCTTGTGCAGCTCGTTTACCACTGAGGATTTGCCGACGCCGGCATAGCCGGATACGAGCACGAGCTCTGGCGCACCCTGGGCCACGACCCGGTCGAAGGCCGCGAGCAGGGTGTCGATCTCGCGCTCCCGCCCGTACAACTTTTCGGGGATCAGCAACCGGTCGGACGCGTCGTCTGCGCCCAGCGTGAATGGAGCGATGCAACCATGGGACTCCCATTCCGCCAGTGACCGCCGAAGATCGGCTTCAAGACCGGAGGCAGTCTGATAGCGCTCCTCGGCGTTTTTGGCGAGGAGCTTCATAGTGATAGCAGACAGCGGCTGGGGGACTGTGGCGCGCTCACCTGGCGGTGTCGGCTGGCGTGCAATGTGGCAGTGGACCCACTCCAAGGGGTCGGCGGCGGCAAAGGGCAGCGCACCCGTAAGCATCTGGTACAAGGTGACGCCCAAAGCGTAGAGATCGCTGCGGGCGTCAATCGAGCGGTTCATGCGGCCAGTCTGCTCGGGTGCCATATAGGCAAGGGTGCCGGCAATAATCTCGGGTGGTACGGGCGACTGGCGCTCGCGCGGCAGTTGGGACGCAATCCCGAAGGCGGTGAGCCACACGTTGTCGGCGTCGTCGACGAGCACATTCGCAGGCTTGATGTCCTTATGTATGAGGCCGCGCCGATGGGCCTGGCCGAGTGCTGTCGCCAAGCCAATGGCGATGCGCAGGAAGCGAGTCAGTTCGAGCGGTTGCCCTTGATTCCGTTCAAGAACCCGATCCAGTGGCTCACCGCCAGGATCCTTGAGTAAGAGGATCGTCCGCCCTTCGTGACGAGTAAGGGCCAGAGGCTTAGCCGCCCAGGCGGGATCGAGTTCGGCTGCGAGCGAGTATTCGTGCTCCAGCCGCCGGAGACTATGAGGTGACGGCTGTTCTGCGGAAGGCGCGATCGCCAGGACCGTCGATGGGTTACCGTGCTGTCGGCCGCGGTAAAGCGTGAAGTCCGCGCCTTCGCGGAGGGTCTCAAACACGTACCCAGAAGGTCCCGAGATGGAGGACATCCTCGTAGCCACGGCTGCACGACCGCAGGATATTGAGTTTGACGAGAGGCTAGGAGAACGTCAACAACAGATGCCAATTCCGAAGCAACTCGGGCGTGGATGGTTTTCGAAAATTCTCCTGCAGGAGGTTGTTGATTTATGCCCTTGCGGGATTGTCTCAGGCCCGACTATCCAGTCCGACCGGGAAGGTCAAGCACAGACAGCTGAGCTCGCTCCTCAGCTGTGTTGACTGCAAGTATCGTATTCTTGCGGGGTTAAAGGGTGGTTGGGTCCATATCTGGGCCCGTTTCGCCCTCGAACAGTTTCAATCGCTGATCCGAACCCACACGGGACGGGCAAATTTACAGGGACCGCTGACGCGCCCGGAAGCACTCGATTTTCTTCTGCGCGTCTTCCAAATGCCCCTTGGATAAGTGTACGTAGCGCTGCGTCGTGTCCAGGTCCGCATGCCCCATCAGCTTCGCCACACTGAATACATCGATGCCGGCTTCGATGGCCCGAGTTCCATAGGTATGCCGAAGATCGTAGAGCCGGAATGGCGGCTCGATTGTGCTTTTCCGCAACGCCCTCTGGCCTTCCTAGAGAGTCTGGCGTAGGTGGTTCATAGGCCCAAGTTCCGGAGACAGCTACAGGCCATACAATGCTAACGCCCGCTCGGCGCGTCCAAGATCAAAATGGTGGGTGCGCAGAATCTCCAGATACCCCAGCTTATCCCCCATGCACAGCTTGTGGTCTGCTTGAAGTTTATACCCGTGGCAGGACCCGCAGATACACTGTAGGTTCTCCCGGCGGTCTGGATTCCCTGCCCTCAATCGTCGGATAAGCCTTGCTGGTACGATGTGATCCACATGACGCCGCACGCCAGCCTGCCTTAAATCTAAACCGCAAGACTCCACCTCGCAATTTCCGCGCAGAGCCAGGACGCGGTTACTCCTCCAGCCGGTCCGGCTCGGGGCTGTACCTGGCCATGTACGGTCCACGCCTTCCCAACGCACTGGCTTTTCCTGTGTCCTAAATTTAGCCTTACAAAACTGGCAGCGGCGGTAACGGTATGTTTTGCTGCGAAGGCACCTAGTTCTGAAGACTTCTGTTTGGCTATTTTTGCAGTAGGGACAACACATGGGTATGAACCTTCTTTCTCGCGAATTGACTACACTAAGAACGGCACCCTTAGAGGGAGATCCGGAGAATCGACAAAGAACACAATTTCAATTGCCAAGCTCTGAAATGATCAGGAATTGAGATACTCTTCTCAGCGACGTGTTGGGGTCTGCGGTTATCTTTTTTTGCCCGCACGATTTTGCGCTTGACAAAGGAACAACATAAGGTAAAGATGTTAAGCCTAAGTAGAACTTATTCGACAAAGGAAGCGGCGTGGAAAGTCGGAGTTCATTGGATGACCTTGCACAAGTGGCTCGCCGCCGGCAAGATTCGTCCATCAGCGCAGCTAGACATGAATGGCGGCAAGCACTGGCGTTGGACGCCGAAGGATATAGCGAAGATCAAAAGATACAAGAAAGAGCATTTTCGTGAGGGCCAAGGCAGAAGGGCCAAGAGGGTAGAAAGAAACAAGTGATAGAGCGGGACGCGCCGGTGTTACTAGCACCCACGCGCCCCTAACCACAATCGCACGGTTGAGGTGCAACGATGGCTGCAGAAGAAGTTATCCATTTCTCATTCCGGGCACAACTTTCCCGACGTCCCAATTCCCCGGCTCTTTCCCCACCTGATCCGGTCGCGGAACCCCCTCCTTAGCTGAAAACAGGGCGGATCTTTGTCCCTTGCAATCGGATTCCGGACCGCTTCGCCATCCGTCTGTCTAGTTAGCCCTCCGAATGCCGATCGCCAGCGGCCAAGGACGGGCGAAACCAAAAGCAAGATCCTGAGCAACAACCTTTGGAGCAGGAATGACCAAAACCGACACTTACATAGAGATCGTCCTGTGGAATCAAAGCATGGATCGACTGATTCGTGTGCTCGATCGACTGGAGTTGCACTTGATTCTTTCCCGTCGAGAACTCAGAGTGTACGCCATCCGCCTGGAAGAAGTCCGGGCCGGATTGAATGCCGATTTTGCCGAAACGATGGCCGCGCGTGAACGCGCCGATGAATTTCGCTTCTGGACCTGGCGAACTGCTTTAGAAAAGCAGTCAAAACCCGTGAATTGAGCTAGTCGCCGAGACAGTCTGAAAAGTGGGTTCCTCCCGTACCCTGCTCAGTCACTGCCTCCTACCCTGGGGTTTTTGCGGACGACTTATAAATCTCTGATTTCGACCGTTTCCTCACCCGCAGTTTTCTCCGTTCGACTGCAACGAAAAGCGTGAGTCGCAGCAATCAAAGCATTGCCTCGGTTGCTTGTTTATTGCGTCGTCGAACAGTAAATAAGGGCGTTCATGGGTGAGTGGAAAGCATCGGTCACAGTGCGAGTCAAGCCAGCTCTCCGTGCCGAATTATGGCAATTTGCCACCAGGGAGCGCCGATCCCTTGGGAACATCGGAGCTACCCTGTTGGAATGGGCTTTCGAACAGCTTAAGGTAGCCGGTTCGACCGAGCGGTTGCTGCAGTACAGGATTCGGCCGGCCGTCAAGCAGCCGGAGGGTAGTGGGACCGCGAGGCACAAGCCGTGAACACCTTTTTCACGGCTCGATTGGCCCGGCTGCCTCCCACGTTCAAATGCAGTGGAGAGGAAGACGCTAACTCGGCGGTTCAGTCCGCAACCGATGAAGCCCTTCTTATGCTTCTTCAAGCTGGTGAGCAAGATGCCCTCGGCTGTCTATTTCAGCGCTACGCGCGAGTCGTCAGGCACGTTGCGGGTCGCATCCTGAGAGACGCTGCAGAGGCGGAAGACCTCGTCCAGGACTTATTCCTCTTCATCCATCGGAAGTGTGCAATCTTTGACAGCTCGAAGAGTTCCGCCCGCTCCTGGATCGTCCAGATGGCTTACCACCGATCAATTGAGCGGCGCCGATTCCTCACCAGCCGACAGTTCTATTCGCGGACGGAGATCGAAAACAACACCGATCATGTGGTCGGAACACCGACCATAGAGATCGATTATTCCGCCGAGGCGGTTTTTGGTCGTAATGGTCTAAACAAGGTGCTCGAGGCTCTGTCGGAGGATCAGCGTGAAATCTTGCGCCTGCACTTCTTTGACGGTTATACCTTGGCGGAGATCAGCGAAAAAGTGGGGCAGCCCCTAGGAAATGTGAGGCACCACTACTACCGCGGCCTTGATAAATTGCGGAAACAGATGATTGGGAATAATGTGCCTGTAGACCAACAGCATGGGAAATAGAACGAACAATCCGGAAGGCGAGGATTGGTCGGAAATGGGACCACATTACAAATTCCTCGAGATGTGTGCCATTTCGACCTCGGGCGACCTGACGGAGGAAGAAGAGAAGGATCTGCAGGCGCACCTCGCTGAATGTCCGGACTGCCGGCAGGCTTTGAATGAATTCGAGGCTGCCGCTGATATCGGCGTGCCTCTGCTTCACTCTCAGCTGGCTGGCCCTTCCTCCTTAGAGCCGCACTCGATTCCGATCGAAGTTGCCAAAGCGGCTCAGGCCCGCGCGACTGTGCAAATTGATACAGCCTGCAAAGAACGAGAACCAACAGCACGAAGCAGCAAACTCAGATTCCCGCATCGAAACGGCCACCGCCAGATGCAGGTGAACTGGAATTACGTGTGGATGCCATTCGCAGCCGCCGTCGTGCTTACGGTCGCATTGGGCCTTTACTCATTTCAAGTTGGCAAGCATAGAGGCCAAGAGGCTGTTCGGGCGACGCCCAGCACTGCCGATACTAGAGTGGATGCGCTCGAACAAAGGATAAGCGACGCAGGTCACGACCGCGAGGTGTTGAAGGCGCAAGTCGCGGATCGGGACCGAATGGTTGCCGAGCTGCGGCGTCAGATCGCAAACCAATCTGCCGCACTGAACGAGACGAAGAGTGCTCGGGTCACATTGGAACAGTCTCTCCAGGGTGACAAGACCGAGAGGCAGCAGGTGGCTCAAGAACGAAGTAATCTTTCGCATCAACTTGATGCCGCTCAGATTTCTCTACAGAAGTCTCAGGCGGAGCTCGATTCCCTACGGCAACAGCGCGCACAGGATCATTCGCGCGCGGAAAGTTTGGAAGCTCAAATTAGGGACCTCCATGGTCAGCTTCGCGACCAAGAACAAGCGCTTGGCAAACAGGAGGAATTTCTGGCCCACGACCGGGATATCCGCGAACTAATGGGAGCTCGAGACCTTTATATTGCCGAGGTATATGACGTTGCCCGTGATGGACAAACGCAAAAACCTTATGGCCGGCTCTTCTACACCAAAGGAAAATCTTTGGTTTTCTATGCGTATGATCTCGACGAACAAGCTGGGATCAAAAGTGCCAGCACTTTTCAGGCGTGGGGCAGCCGTGGTCTAGATAAACAGCAGGCTACCAGCCTTGGCATCTTCTACGAAGATAACGGCGCCAAGAAGCGATGGGTATTGAAATTCGATGATCCGAAGAAGTTGGAACAGATTAATGCCGTCTTCGTAACGGTCGAGCCAAATGGCGGAAGCCACAAGCCAAGCGGGAAGCCGCTCCTGTTTGCCTACTTGAAAGTAGACCCGAATCATCCCTAGTCCTGTTTTTCTATAACCGTTTAGAAATATCGGGATAGTCGTCGTGGCTAGGGAGTGGTACAAGCGTGGGAATCTCCTGCGTAGACCGGACAGGTGTGTCCAAAGCCATGTGCTACAGGAGAGACAGCGTGCGTGAAGTCACCTTCCTTCTTATCGTGAGCCTTCTGTGGGTTGCACCGGCGATCGCGCAGTCCCCCAATGCGACTATCGATGGCATTGTCCTTGATCCCTCTGGCGCGGCAATAACCGGTGCTCAAGTGGTGGTCGTGAATGATGCCACCGGAGTTCAGTACACCACCAAGACGAATGGAGAGGGGATCTACGTTGTTCCCAACCTTCCGCCAGGGCCGTATCGCATCCAAGTATCAAATCGCGGATTCAAGACGATCATCAAGCCCGACATTGTCATTCACATTCAGGACGCGATCGTGATCAACTTCACCCTTCCGATCGGCGCCGCCTCTGAGATTGTGACAGTACAAGGTGGCACGCCGCTGGTGAATACAGAAAATGCCGCTGTGGGCACGGTGATTGACCGCCGGTTCGTTGAGAACTTGCCCTTGAATGGTCGAAGCTTCAATACATTGCTTCAATTGACGCCAGGTGTAACCATCGTTCCAAGTCAGGGGACGAGGCCCGGCCAGTTCAGCATCAACGGACAGCGCACCAATGCCAACTCATTCCAGGTCGACGGTGTCAGCGCTAACTTTGGCAGCAGCCCTGCGGGAAACTTAGCTCAAGCGGGCGGTGGCGGCACACAAGCATTTAATGCCTACGGCGGAACCAGCAGCTTGGTCTCTGTGGATGCCCTTCAGGAATTTCGGGTGGAGACTTCCAGCTACGCTCCGGAATTCGGACGGGCACCGGGCGGACAAATCAGCATTAGCACGCGCCCAGGAGAAAATCAGTTTCATGCCACACTCTTCGACTATTTCCGCAACGACGTCCTGGATGCAAACGATTGGTTCGCTAACGCCGCTGGAAAGCCTCGTGCCCCAGAACGTCAAAACGATTTTGGCGGGGTTTTCGGAGGCCCAATTCGGCGAGATCGAACGTTCTTTTTCTTTTCGTATGAAGGGCTTCGACTCAGACAGCCCTCGGCAGGAGTCATTCAGGTACCCTCGCTCGCCTGGCGCGCCTCGGCCATCCCCGCCGCCGCCGCCATTCTGAACGGTTATCCCAAGCCCGACCCGAATGCACCGGTCTCACCCGACGGAAATGCGTCACCATTCACTGGGGTTTGGTCGAACCAGGTGACCACGGACGCTGCGAGTCTCCGGATCGACCATACCTTCAACAGCCATCTCTCCGTATTCGGAAGGTACAACCGCTCGCCGTCTCAGAACAGCTCCCGCCCCGGACAAAATACAAGCCTTTCGTCCGTTTTCGATACGACCGCGGACACAACAACGATTACAGCCGGCACCAACTGGCTCATTAACCGAAACGCGTCGGATTCCCTACGATTTAACTATTCGCGACAGACGGCGTCTTTATTGAGTCGCTTAGATAACTTCGGGGGCGCGACCCCTCCTCCCACATCTGCGTTGATTCCGGCGGGAGCTTCAGTCAATGATAACTTTGCTACCTTCAATCCCGTTCTACTCGGCAATCCCCTTGGTAGTGACCTTCTCACGAGCCTTTCCCTCGGCTTGTTCGGAAATAACCACGTCGGTCAGTGGAATGCAGTCGACGACATTTCGGTGACAAAAGGGCGGCATCAAATGAAATTTGGAATAAACTACAGGCGTCTGCCGATCGTACAGACAGGAAAGCAATTCTCGATCAACTACCTTCCCGCCGGTCCGCCGTTCGGCCCGGCTAACCCCGCAGCCCAGTTTGCTTCCAGTGCAACGATCTCCTTCGTTACCAATCAAGTGAATCAACCCTCGAAGTTCTATTTCCATTCGTTCTCAGCCTACGCGCAAGACGCATGGAAAATCAGCAGGCGCCTCTCGCTAACGTACGGTTTGCGCTGGGAATTGAATCCACCTCCGTCGGGGCAAGATGGGACGGTCCTCGCCTCCTGGCAGAACGTGGACAATCCAGCCCTACTCGCTATCGCTCCAACTGGCACGCCGGTTTGGAAAACGACCTACGAAAACTTTGCGCCTCGCGTCGGCTTTGCTTGGCAGGTTGCCCAGATGGGGGATCTCGTTGTGCGAGGAGGCTGGGGCATCTTCTATGACCTAGGGACGGGCCCTGCCGCCAACCTTGGCTTTGATTTCCCCAACGTAGCTAGTTTTAGTTCGTTTCCTGCTTCGAGTGGGCCATTTCCAGTACCCATCACCGATGTAGCCTCTATCACACCCTCGATCTCGTTGCATGGCCCCTACGTCAATTCCCCGTTCATTGCGGGTAGTTCACCCAGTCTAGAGCTGCCATATTCCTATCAATGGAATTTTGCGGTCGAAAAGTCTCTGTGGAACAAGCAAGCGATTTCTCTCACTTATGTCGGCCAGGTAGGACGGCGATTGCTGCGGACGGAAGCCGTTTTTGATCCGAATGCAAGCTTCCAGAACTCGAATTTCCTTTTTACCCGTAATGGTGATACTTCCGATTACCACGCGCTTCAAGTTCAGTTTCGCAGACCTTTGTCGCAGAGGTTGCAAGCCCTCCTCAATTACACCTGGTCTCACTCCATCGACACCAACTCAGACGATACTCTCGGCAGTATTTCCCATTTCGCTCTCTCCGTGCCCAACGAACGCGGTTCGTCCAATTTCGACGTCCGTAATAGTGTGAGCGGGGCGGTTACGTATGAAGTGCCAGAGTTTAAAAGAAACGGATTTTTCTCGAAGCTTATTGAGAAGTGGTCACTGGACGGAGTTTTCCAGGCGAGGACTGGGTTCCCTTTGAACATTTTCACTACGGCCGTACAGATTCCCGGTAACTCGTCGGCTATTGGACGCACTCGGCCTGATCTCGTTCCAGGGGTGCCGATTTGGATTACCGATGCGAGCGCTCCGGGCGGGAAGCGGCTGAATCCAGCCGCGTTTGCCCTCCCCACAACGCCCCGTCAGGGGACTTTGGGCAGGAACAGGTTTGCAGGTTTCGGCGCGACACAGATTGATACCTCCGTTGCGCGCAGGTTCTCTCTCATGGAGAAGGTGAACCTGCAATTCCGTGCGGACCTGTTTAATGTTCTAAACCATCCTAATTTCTCCACCGCAGATCCGTTTGCCCAGTTCCCGGCCGGCCCCGCCTTTGGCCGGGCAACCCAGATGCTCAACCGTGGACTGGGAGGCCTGAACGCGCTTTACCAGATTGGCGGACCCCGCTCAATGCAGCTTTCGTTGAAGCTAGTTTTCTGAAGTTTTCATTCCAGTGTTGAGGAGCAAATCGAATGAGGGGCGCAGTATTCCTTGCCACTCTAGTCGGCGCGGTAGCTCTGTCGGCAATTCCCGACATGGCTCAAGTAGCCCCTTTGCGTGTTGAAGATGTTGTCGCCATGCATAGCTTCAGCGAGGGGACGCCAGTCACGCTTTCACCAGACGACAAGCGGTTGGCTTACACAGTAAAGGACAACCGCAGGACCGGGGTCATTCCTTTTGAGCAATTTCACCTCTCGGGTGTGCCCTTCAATGCGCTCGGCGCGGATATCTTTGTCGTTCAAATCACCACAGGTGACGTGACGAATTTAACTGGCGGAAGTGGAAACAACTGGGCGCCCTCCTGGTCGCCGGATGGCCGCAATCTCGCGTTCCTTTCTGATCGGGATGGCAGCGGTCAGGCAAAGTTGTGGATTTCAGAGGTATCGACAGGAAAGACGCGGAAGGTCTCGGATATAAGCGTAAGAGCGAGCGAAATCCAGTGGCTGCCGAACTGTAGGGAGGTTGTGCTCACCACATTGCCTAAAAACCTCACGCCGGAGCAATTTGCGGAGCGCGCGAAAGGTAACTCGGCAAACAGGGAGCTTGGTGAGCCCGAAGACAAGGTTGCTGGCTCGGTCGTCGTCCTTTATCGCGCGGAATCGGGCGGACCACAGCGCGCTAGCAAGACGGAATCCGCATGGAATCTGGATGGCTGGCTACGTGACCTTATCCTGATGGATGTGGACACCGGAAAAGCCCGGGTCATAGATCGCGGGCACCGGATCACCAAATTCGCTCTGTCGCCCGATGGCTCTCAGGTCGCGGTGACAACTCCCAAGAGCTTTGAGAAAGCCGGCTCACAGCAAATCCTTTTCGACTTGAATGTCTTTTCGCTGGGAAACGGCAAAGGACGAATTCTGGCGTCCGACATTCGGTTTCTTTACAGCGGTGCCTCGCTCAGCTGGTCACCGGACAGTTCCCAGCTGGTGTACCAAACAGGAGGCATGGAAGCAACCGGGGATTGTTATCTTGTAGGGCTGAAAGGTGGGGCGATCAAGAACATATCAAATCTTCAGGCGCGTCCCAATCAAAGAGCCTATCAACCTCTTTGGGATGCTGAAGGACGCTACGTCTATTTTCTTCATGAGGACGCCATTTGGAAAGCGTCTCCACATGGAGAAATAGCTGCTCGGCTGGCGCGGATCCCTCAGCATCGCCTAATCGAAGTGATGGCGAGCAAAGGGGTGATATTTTCACCAGTTGGCAATCGCGCGCTTGTCGCACTCGCATACGACGAAGAGCTAAAGGAGTCCGGATTTTATAGGGTGGATCTGGAGACGGGCGAAAGTGCCAAGTTGCGGCAGGAAAATCAGTGGTACTTTACTTACTCCCGAGAAGACAACGCCAGTGCTTCGTCGGACGGAAAACACGTGGTGTTTTTTCGGGAAGACGCTCAGCATGCCCAGGATCTGTGGTTGGCTGACCAAAACTTTCAGAATGCCCGGCGCCTGACGCACCTCAACCCGCAGTTCGACAAGTATCAGTTGGGCTCACCGCGCCTAGTCCATTGGCGCAGTCTTGATGGCGACTTGTTGCACGGCGCACTGTTGCTACCTGCGGATTACACCGAAGGCAAGAGTTATCCACTGGTTGTGTGCGTGTATGGGGGAGCATCCTCGTCGAGCGATCTGGTTCGGTTTGGCCCGGGTTGCGGCACGATGAACATGCAACTCTTTGCTACTCGCGGCTATGCGGTCCTGTTGCCTGACGCACCTCAGCGCTTGGGGACCCCGATGGCCGATTTGGCGAAGACGGTCTTACCCGGCGTGAATGAAGTCATTGATATGGGAATCGCGGACCCCAACCGGGTAGGTGTGATGGGCCACAGCTACGGTGGCTATAGCGCGCTCTCGCTCATTGTCCAGACCAGGAGATTTAAGGCAGGAGTGATGATTGCTGGGTATGGGGACATCATGGCTCATTACGGGGAAATGGGGAGGGACGGATCAACCTACGCAGTTTCGATAGCTGAGCAAGGGCAGGAGCTGATGGGCGGCACACCTTGGCAGTTCCGGGAGAGATACATCGAAAATTCACCGATTTTCTACCTGGACCGCGTGGATACACCGCTGCTGCTTGTACACGGCGCCGAAGACAACGCTGTTGCTTCGTTCCTGGCGGACGAAGTGTTTGTCGGGCTGCGCAGGCTGGGAAAGGACGTAGTGTACGCAAAATACGAAAAGGAGTCACACTCTCCACAGATTTGGAGCTATGCCAATCAACTCGATTTCTGTGAGCGCGTTATCGCTTGGTTCGACGCCCATCTTAAAAGGTAGTCGGCAAATCTGGCCACTACGATACCTGTCGCAAAGGAAACCGGCTCTCCCCTACTCATCAGCTTCGTACGCTATCGAAGTGGAATATGTCGATTGGCTCTGGTTGTCAATGACTGGGTCGGATTTCAAGGTAGCCGATGGCTTTACACGCAAGCGGCGTAGGGAATAGGATGAGGGGAATAATGATGGCGTCCACGAGTGAGACACCATCGTTATCCTGGGCACGTCGGATTGCGTCGACAGCTGGCGCCGACTTTCCAATTCTCGGTCTTGCATACTTCATAGTTTTCTCTTCCTTGGAAGACAGGCCGGAGCGCCCTATGGCACAGGCGCTCCGGCGCTTGCCCTACTCATCAGCTTCGTATGCAGGCGGATTGGACCAGCCCATTGAGAGGTCAAAGTGGTTGCTTCCATCCTTGCTGGTGGATTGGACGGCCGCTGCAGCAGCCGTAATGACCAGAAGTTCCGGTTTTGCATATTTCATGGTTTTTCACCTCCTTTTCTCTGAAAGTTGACGCTTGATCGGGTGAAATACCGGAGCGCCGAGCAGAAAGGGTGCTCCGGTACCGTTGCTACTCATCGGCTTCATACGCGGGAGTGGTTAGGTGAGGATATGTGTCGATTACTCCACTGCCCTTTCCTACGCTTTCGATGGCCGATACAGCAGCCGTTATAACTAGCAGTTCTGGTCTTGCGTATTTCATGGTTTTCACCTCCTTTCATTTTTAGGTTTTCTCAGCTGAGATCACGCTCGGCGCCAAGTCATCTGATGAGTTTCTTTTGTCTTTGTCGATACCAACTAAAACCCGACGGTCACTCAGGTTCCTTAGCCAAGTTTCGATGGTAACCGTGCGCAATAAAGGGATGATTGGAGCTTCTTGGCCGTGCCGAATCTTCTGCAAGACTTCCAAAAACCTCTGCGGATCAACAATGCCGTGGAGACTGCTAACCATGTTCTGAGCCATTTCGAGTAGAGCCATCCAATCCGTCGAGATCGCTGCCAGTGGCGCGCGTGCGACGTAAGCCTTACGCTTTCGGCTCAGAAGTTCATCCGGGACGATGTCGGCGAGCGCGCGGCGCATGAGGGAGCGGCGCTGGCCGGGGCGGACGAGTTGTTCCCGCGGAATTGCATACGTGAATCCCAGGAGATCTCGGTCGAGGTACGGATAACGCTTCTCGTAGGGCGGTTCTAACGGCAAGGCAAAACAAGCAAGTTGTCTCTGCAGGCCTTGCAATGTGGAGACATTCTCCTGAAACGTTGGCAGAGGGCCGAACAGCTTCAGCCTGGTCTCGTAGCCTCGCAGGGCAGGGCGATTGCGCTTGCCAAAGCCCGCGTTGAGCCACGGCGCTGGCCGCTTGTGCTTCGGAACAGCAACGAGAACGGGAGGGAAAATTCCTCTTGCCGCTTCAAACAACAGATGGAACCAGGGTTTTCTTTTGTTGAGCGCCCAGACTTTCAGCTGGTGCGCGAGCTTCCTGAACTGGCCTCTAGTCAGAAGATCGTCAATCTCCGGTGCGGGCGTAGGCACGCCGCCGGTAACTTCGTCGCCGCCGACCCCAGAGAGCACGACACGATTCCCCTGCGAGGCCATGCACGCTGCAAACTGTTTGGCAACTTGATTGGGACGCCCGCCCGAGCCCGGCGTCGCCGCAAAGCGGTCGCTGCCAAACTCGAACTTGAAAGATTCTTGCTTGCCGACATCGATGTGACACCCGGTGCAGCCACGCCTCTCTTCGACTTTGGTGAAGTAGGGGCGCTCGTTCCAGTTGGGTTCGGAATCGTTGTAGTAGGAGATAGTATTGAGGCGCGGGGTTTCGTCGGCCCCGCGAGCGATCACGGTATCCGCCATGCACACAATGGAGGAGGAATCCATTCCTCCACTCAACTCGGCGAGGATCGGGCTGTCCGAACGAAGCCTGCGCCGCACGGATTCCGCGAAGACGCTGCGGAAGTGCTCTTCGTATTCGCCGTCCGTGCGATAGCGGATCCTCCTGCTCGGATCGAAATCCCAATACTTGCTGACTGTGTGCTTCCCTGGCCGTATGAGCACCGACGAGGAGGGCGGGGCGGAATGGACCCCAACGTAAGGAGTCAGGTGAGTCGCCGGAAAAAATGACAGCCAGCCGGCAATATATTCTTCCTCGAGCGTAAAGGCTTTTCCGGCGAGCAAGACCAGTGGATCGAGGATGGTGCTCCAGCTGACCTGGTCATTGTCGAGAGAATAGTAAAGATGGCGCGTCCCGATGGGGTCCTTCGCAAGGATCAGCGAGCGGTCCTTTGGATTCCAGATGGAAAGAGCCCAATCTCCGAGGAGCTTCGCAAAGCAGTCAGTTCCCCACCGTTCGTAAGCTCCCGCGACGATGGAAACATCGGTCGATCGCGTGTCGTGCGTATCTCTCAAATCACGGATGAGCTCGGCACGGTTGTCCAGGCGGCCGTCCCAGGTGAGGACCACACCGGAAGGCGTGATGTGCGGCTGCGCCTCGCTCCTTGATTCCTTGGTCGTATGGAAGGCACGGAAAAGGAGTCCAACGCCATCCTTTATATATGTGCCTCCCCCGTCCGGGCTGTAAGGAGCGAGCATCCCCTCCGCTTTTGCCAAATACTCCCGGTCCGCCGGCCGCCCATCAAAGTTCCATCTGCCGAATTGCACGCTCATGGTGTGTCTCCGTTTTCTGAGTCCTGTTCAGCACCTATCGAGCACTGCGTACATTTCCGGGGTGTACGGTTTATCGTTGACCACGCGGCCGTCTACTTCTACCCAGGCGTGCGCTTTGAACGGCATCTGCTGCGCACCAATAACCATCCGAGCAGGTATGCCATAGCGTCTTAGGAGACACGCTGTTGCGGCAGATCGCTGCAGGCACAGCGCCTCCTTCCAATACCAGATACAAGCCATGTCCATGGCAGAGCAGATCTGTTCGGTGGCATCCGCAGCCTCCGCCTTTTTGCCGGTCGGGTAGCGGCGGACCTTGTCGTACAGCGCGGAGAAATTCCCGCGTGCGAGATACAAGTCGAAATAGATCAGTTTCAGATACGCTTTCAGCACAAGAAAAGACATCGCGAAATCCTTTCCGTTTTCACATGGGCAGTTGCAACTGGTCACAAAGAAAGGCCATCCGGTCTGTCAATGCTTCGATTCGTTCGCTCAAAGGAAGCACCGGGGAATGCCCGCGAAATTTGCTGTAATCGAGAAATATCGGATGTTGGGAGGCATTGGCAGCTTGCAGCCGTGCTGTCATTTTGCGCGCGTGCAGCGGATTGCAATTCCGGTCGGCGTCCCCGGAGACGAACATCGTCGCGGGATAAGCAACGCCATCGCGGACCTGGTGATACGGTGAGTAGCGCCGGAGCGCCTCGAAATCGTCCGGGTCTTCCGCCGTCCCGAACTCCTCGCGCCAAACGTTCGCGTTGTCGAAAAGGTGATAGCGCAGCATGTCCAGCATCGGGACCATGCAAACGGCCGCGCGGAAGAGCTCCGGCCGCTGGGTCAGCGCCGCTCCGACGAGCAGCCCGGAATTCGAACCTCCGAAGATCGCGAGCTTGGCTGCAGCTGTTCGACCCGTTCGGATAAGCCATTCCGCCGCCGAAAGGAAATCGTCGTAGGCGGTCTGGCGGTTGCGCCGCTTGGCTGCTTCGTGCCACTCCGCTCCGAACTCCGACCCTCCCCGGATGTTGGGCAGAGCGAAAATGCATCCTCGCTCGATCAGGAACGCGACGAAGACGCTGAACTGCGGGGTCATCGATACGCCATATCCACCATAAGAGGTCAGGATCGCCGGACGGCAGCCGCCTGCGAGAACATCACGGAGGCCCACGAGGAACATGGGGATTTCCGTTCCGTCTTTCGACGGGTACCGCACCTGAATGTGTTCGTATCTCGCGGAATCGAACGGAATCTTTTTCTTCGCCCAGGGGATGCGCTTCCCTTCTCGCGGCGAGTAGCGGTGGATCGCGACCGGCTCGGTGAAGGATTCCGATTCAAGGAAGAGCTCGTCGTTCTCGGGCGAGGCGCCAGTGACGCGCACGGTCTCGCCGCGGCGAAGCGGAAGTTCGCCGGTTTTGTTTCCGTCGAGGTCGAAAACCGATACCTGCTGGGCGGTTCCTCGGATGTAGGAAACAAGAAGGCGGTCGCCCGCAACCGCCCACTGCTGAATGCGGCTGTCGCTTTCGGGAACTACATCAACCCATTCCGGCTCGCCTTGCGGCCGGAGCCGCAATTCGACGATCCGCAGGTTCGGCGCGTTCCGGTCGGTGACGGCGAGGATTGTGCCGCGAAGGAGGAGCGGGCCGAAAGTATAGTCTGCGTCTCGGACGATGCAATCAGGAGTTCCGTCGCTCTCCCACGAATTCAGATAGAAATCCGTGCGCGTTTTTTCGAGGAAGCGGTAGACGAGGAAGCCGATCCTTCTCGCATCGGAAATCAGGCCGAGCCGGATCTTTTCGCCCTCGCCCGCGATGAAGATCTCCCGGTCTTCCTTGAACTCCGTGCCGAGGTCATGGCGGTAGGCAGCGCGACGATTTAGTTCTTTCCCGTTTACAGGCTCGTGGACGTAGCAAAAACTCTTCCCGTCCGGCGCAAACGCGAAGCCCCGCAGATAGCCCCGGGGAAGAACATCCGGCAGCCTTCTCCGGCTTTCGATGTCCAGAAGTTTGAAAGTTCCCGTGCGTTCCCCGCCCTCTTTGACCTCGAAGAGCAGCAGCCGGCCGTCCGGCGAAACGCGCAGGGGTTTCACCGCCGTGTATTTTCCAGCGCCGTGTTCGGCGGGGTCCACGAGCAGCCGATCCTCTCCATTGGTTCCATCTCTCATGTAAATGCACGGCTGCTCCTGGTCTGCGAGACGCTTGCGGAAGAAATACCGGTTCCCGGCCCTTTGCGGGGAATCATAGGTCTCGACAGCCAGGAATTCTCGAATGCGTCCGCGGATGCGGTCTCGTCCGGGAAGGTGATCGAGACATGCGCGCGCAAAGCTTCTCTGCTCTTCAATCCAGCATCGCGTGCGGGGAGAGTTCTGGTCTTCGAGCCAGCGGTACAGGTCCGTGACGGACACCCCATGGAGAACCTCGGTGACCGGTTCAACCGGGGAAAACGGAGGAGCCGAAGCTAGTCCAGGCACAGTTCGCTCCTTTCCCCCGCGCGGACGGCGTCGCGGTACATCCGCCGCGTCAGGCTGCGGAAGTAGCCGGCGAGCGCAGGATTCGAAACGGGGTCCAGGGTGCGCCAACCGTCGCCCGCAACGGCGTGGACGAACACCGCAACCGGTGGAGCCGCGGCCACAGCCCGCCGCAGATCATCGGGAGAAAAGAAGGCCGCCCAGGGCCGCAGGTAGGCGGAGGAGATCCGCGAATCCGCCGCCGGTTCCTCGACGCCACTTCGTTCCAAGTGCCGGCGGAGATACTCGAAAGTGATCACTGGATGGGTGACGCAGCCTTCCGCCCAATCGAGGAACACGCAGCGATCAGGTGACACCAAAATATTGCCGGGATTGAAGTCGATGTGGCCGATGGTGTCAGGAAGTGCAAAACTCTGAAGCAGTGAACACGATTCCTTGAGCCCTTCACCAAGAGAAGCAAGCTCCGAGTTCGCGAGAGGTGCCGGTGATCGCTTTTCCTGAACGCCCATGAATTCGGCCATGCGAGTAATGAAGGGATCGATCAATTTCACAAGCCCAGGGAGTCGTAAATCTTTGCACTTCCCTTCTAGCAGTTCAGCGCTCTTACCGATGGATGCAATTTGGAGTTCAGCAAGAGCCTCCGCGACTCGCTCCCAGGCAGAATAATCTGAGATTTCGTCCAGCGCGGTGCCCGAAGCTTCTGTCGATAGCCAGCCATTCCAAGATGGGTGGACTCCAAGGATCCGGGGGACATGGCCCGGGAAAAGCCGGGCGAGAAGCAGAGAAACTGGCAGCTCATGTGAGTTGGGTTCCCCGGCGGCCTTGAACCAGAGCGCGCAGTCATCGGTTTCCAGACGGATGAGGCTGAAGGTTGGGCTGGCATTCAGTTGGCGGAAGCCGCCGGTTACTCGGAGACCTAACGGAGCCACTTGTTTTTGAGTCCAGGTGAAGAGTTCTCGCAGCCAGCCGGGCCTCGCGAATGGCCCGAGCTTCTCCCCTCTCGTGTAAGACTCGAGTTCCCTCAATGATTCCTTGATCGCCTCGCCCTCTCCCGCATCACCACAGCTCATTGCTACGGCAGGCGGGATCCAGAAGGTTCCGGCAGGGGCTTTGTCGTTGTGCTTGGCAGACTCCATGACCGCGCACTTTGCTTCCCCATTTCGAGCGGATGTCCGAGGCGTTGAAACAAATAAGCAGTAGGCTTCGAGCCCCCGCCCCCTGCCAACCTCTGACGCCAGCTGTTCTGCTACCCTTTGTTGCCGTTGAATTTCAACCCGAGGGAGCACCCAGCCGGAGCCGTTTTGTAAAAGGAGAATCTCGGAAGCGTTTCGCCGAGTGACAAGCAGTCGGTAACTGTCCCCGGTACCCTGAAGTGATTCCATGAGTGCCCCTTCCTCTGCTAGTCGTCAAAGAACGTCAGCGGATCGAGTGGGCTGAAGGATGTGATGCTTGTGCAGAGTCTCGATGAAATCGCGCACATCTGCGCGCACCACTTCCCTGCTTGCCCCATAGTCGCGGCTAATTTCGTCTGCGATTCCTGTCTCGTCGCGTCCCTGTTGCATGAGTTCGAGGATTTTGGCCCCGACAATGTTCAGGCAAAACATCTGGCCGTGATGGATGTCGAGGAGAATTCCTCCGTCCACTGTCTGTGTTCGCCGAATTGTGTCGGATACCTTGAACATTTGTTGCGGTCTCAAGCCGAATCGATGTGATCGCTTCAGATGCAGAGGACTGTCGCACCGCTCGGGAAGGAATTCCAGAAACTGTCGTCTCTGTTCGCAGCGGGGCAGCTTCGGACCGTAAGCTATTGTGAAGATGGAATATACGGTGAGGCCGGCAAGCCAACCCCAGGCCGGTTGTGTTCGCATTCGTGACCTAGTTGAAGCACATCTCTTTAGAACAGCGGAGGAATTCGAGACCTAACCTACGGAGGCCGCAGCGGTTAAGAATTCGCTGTAGAAAAGGTTCGTGGCATTGAGGTCGGAGTGGTTTCCATCTCCCACGATCTGTCCCTTCCGCATCACTACAATTCTTCCCAGCCATGAGATCGAGTGCAAGCGATGAGACACCACGATGAGGGTCGAGTCCTGCAGCATTCGGTCAATCCTTCGAAGCATCTCCTCTTCCGAGGTAGGATCCAGCGAGGAAGTCGTCTCGTCGAGAATCAAGATTCTAGGCCGGTGGAGAAGCGCTCTGGCAATCGCGACCCGTTGCCGTTCCCCGTTTGAAAGATTTGACGCGCCAGGTTCTATGTACTCTTCCAGTGAACCAGGAAAACCGTCCAGATATTTTTTCAGCCCAACCACACGCAGGACGCGTTCCAGGTCATCGCACGTGGAATCGAATCTTCCAATTCGGAGGTTGTCCGCGATGGATCGGTGAAAGAGAATCGGCTGCGCCGGCAGATAGCAGACAGACGAACGCAGGCTCGCAAGCGCCACGGCACGAACGTCTGTCCCCGCGATGAAGATCTCGCCTGAGTCAACATCGTAGAGGCGCGCCAGGAGTTTTGCCAGCGTGCTCTTGCCAGACCCGTTCGGGCCCACAATGGCGATACGCTCTCCTTGGAAAATCTCCAGATTCGGAATTCGGATGACCTCGCTTCGCTTTTGGTAGACGAAGGAAACGTCCCTGAACGCGACGTGCAACGGGCGGTCCGAGGCAAGCGGTTTTGCCTCACGGTGCTCCTTCACCGCTGGGACGACCCCGAGGACAGCCTGAATTTGACGGACGCTGGCAAAGGTGCGTTGGGCCCGTGAGTACAACTCCATGGCCATACTCAAGGGGTCGAAGAGCTGTACCAATAAGCTGTAGAAGGCAACCAGCGTACCGATTGTCAGTTTGTTACGGAAAACCATCAAGCTTCCCCAAGTAAGGGTCGCAGCAATTCCGCTCACGACCGCAAGGTTCGACAAAGCCGAGAAGAAAGCCCCGGTTTTACAGAGCTCGTCTTGGGAACAAATGGTGTTAGTCAGGAGTTCAGAGGCTTTGCCCTCCTGAGGTTCCGTTTGTCTCAAGAGCTGGATCTGTGTCAGGGCCGAGAGATGCTCCTGCAGGAAACTGCTGAATTTACTTCGGGCCGCCTGGACCAGATCGGCCTGCCGTCCGATCCTCCTTCTGTAGCGGTGACGGACGGCCAGAAACGCGGGAACGAGTGGAATTACCACAAGAGTGAGATGTGGGCTCAGGACCGTCAACGCCGAGAGGGTCACTCCTGCCGCGATCGCTGTGCGGAGAATCGAAGGCAAGAGATCGGAACCGAAGTACGAGATTTCGTCGATTGGCCCCTCGAACGGATAGAGCAATTCGCCAACCGGAGTGCGGTCGAAGTAATCGGCCGAGAGCGAGTCGATATGTCGCAGGAGAGACATGCGCAAGGCCAGTGCCGTGCGCTGCGTGGCCCGAAAGGTTAGGTAGCCGCCAAAGGAGTTGAGAACTGCCCTCCCTTCGTAACTCGCGAAGATAAACCCGATCGCGATTACGAGACGATGAGAATCGTGAGCTGGTAGGATGGAGTCAATCAACCACCGGATCGAGAGTGGGGTCACGAGAGCCAGCAAACTTGCCAGGGTGAGGCAGAGAAAACTTGCAACATGCAGGAGGAGTTGCGGTTTGACCTTGGGGAAGAGCCAGCGAAGTTCTGGCGGAAGCGGACTCAGCATAGGTGTCGAATCGACCCGCACCGACGGTAGGCGACGAGAAGCAGGTTAGACCGACATGAATGGATGCGCCAGCAAACGTAATATCTGTTCGCAAAGCCGGACCATGGCATTGAAACGACATGAGTTGCACCAAGAGTGCGAGCCGGTCTCAGTAGGACAGACGTTCGCGGCAGGGTCAGCCTTTCAGCCTTAACCGGTGGCTCCGGTCGTCAAGCAACCTCTCGCATTTGGCTTGGAGGATGCTACTCCGGTCAAGCTACGCATAAATAGGAACATTTCGTCCGCCGATGCACAGGTCAATGAGACCGTTGATTTCGAAGTTCTTGAGGAGGTTAAGGTCCACGATGTCGTTGTGATTCCCCGTGGAGGTACGGCTTGGGCAACGGTAACTGAGGCCCAACCTAAGAGAAGAATGGGACGCGCAGGCAAGCTCACATCAACATTGACAATGTGCGTCTCACTTCTGGCGAGAAAATAGCTTTGCGGGCGATCAAGCAGGTCGTCCGAAGAGATCGCTTGGAGTAGTTCCGGCAAAGATGCGCGGTTCCTAGACAAGCTTCGCCGTCTGTTGGGCAAGTCAAACGAGGAAGATCGCAAGCTCGTGTTGTACATGGTCCAGAAAATGGCCCGACACTAGGTCCGCTCGCCTATGGCTGAGAACGACTACCCGCTCCGAAGTGTCCACCCATTCTCCAAGTGGACACTTCCCGATGTGCCCAAAAGGCTCATCTTCCTTACTCACCCACACTTCGTCCACACGTCACTGACGTACGCCCACGATGAGCAGTGCAGCGCATTTTTCGACTCGACAAGATTAAAAAAACATTTATGGTTGTTTATTTTCGCGCGGACCGCTGAAGGCGCCAGAAGCATGCTAGCGCCTTGACGCCGCAGGAGATGCACGAAGAATTCTCGTACGCACGCGCGCGATGCACTAATTGTTTCCAATCTATCGCAAGTTTCGATTGGACAGCGGGACGCAGAGTCTTTAATGTCAGCGCCCAACAAGGTCGTGACCAATCCCCTCGTCGTTGAAGTGGGAGATGGCCCACCACCCAGGGAGGTAGTCTCCGATGGTTTTTGGTCGCGGAATGTTAGTGTGTGTCCTGTTGATGTTCGCCGCGCTCGTATCCATTCAAGTCCATGCACAAGTCACCGGAGCCACACTATCCGGCACGGTCACAGACACTTCGGGCGGCATAATACGCGACGCCGAAGTTTCCGTGAAAAATACTGCTACGGGCATCAGCCGGGCCGTTACGGTTGATTCCGCGGGTTTTTACACCGTTCCCAACCTGCTTGCTGGAATTTACGAGGTTAGAGTCACGGCAGCGGGATTTTCCACCGCGTTGCAATCGGACCTTACGCTGGCTGTTGGCGCGCAACAACAGCTCAACTTCTCTTTGAGGGTCGGGACAGCAACTGAGACGGTGAAAGTGACGGCAGCGACGCAAATCGAACTCACCTCTTCGACCCTGACCGGACACGTCGATTCTCAGACGGTGCTGGACTTGCCTCTGAATGGGCGAGACTGGACTTCTCTAGCCACCCTTCACCCCGGCGTGAACTTGATCGAAAATCAGATGGACTATTCTCTTGGATCTGCTCGCGGAAATCGTGGTTTCGGAGCGCAACTCACGGTCTCAGGCCAACGGACAACAAACAACAATTACCGGCTGGATGGCGTGAGCGTCAACGATTATGCCAACAGCGGCCCAGGCAACGTGATTGGCGCAGCCGTGGGTGTAGATGCGATTCAAGAATTCTCAGTACTGACAGGAGGTTTCTCGGCCGAATACGGCAAGGCCACCGGTGGAGTCATAAACGCCATCACCAAGTCGGGCACGAATGACTTCCACGGCGACGTATACGAGTTCCTTCGAAACAGTGCGTTGGACTCAAGAGATTATTTTTCCAGGAGTGGCAACACCCCGGTGGCGGCATTCCGCCGCAACCAGTTCGGTGCCGCTGCGGGTGGGCCCATTATTAAGGATAAGACCTTTATCTTCGGCGACTACGAAGGGATGCGGCAGGCGAAGGGAATTACCACGACGATTAAAGTTCCATCCGACTCCGCTCGCGCGGGAACACTTCACTATGATCCTGCGGGTCCTCCCCCAAATTTATGCACCGTGACTGTGCCGGGCACATGCACGGTAACGGTGGACCCTGCAGCAGCGGCGGAGTTGGTAATGTTTCCTCATGCGACGCCGGGCACTTCGGTTCTCGATAGCGGGAAATTTATCAACTCTGGTTTGCAAATTGTCCCGGAAAATTTCTATACGGTGCGGGTGGATCACAAACTTGGCACGAAGGACACTCTGTTCGGAACGTATCTGTTTGACGACACGGACTTAAAGCAACCCGACGCCTTTAACAACGATATCCTCAATACGCACACCACGCGGCAGACCGTAGTGCTGGAAGAGAGCCACACGTTCGGCGCCAGCGTTGTCAATGCCGCGCGAGTTGGTTTCAGCCGCACTCATGCGCGCAACCTTACACCGGCTGGTGCGGTCAATTCCGCAGCGCTACTAACATCGTTGGGTAGCATGCCGGGACAAACTGCACCCATGATGGCTATTAGTGGATATACCAGGAATCAAGGGGGCGTCGGATCGGCGCCCTTTTTTGATCATGTCCTTAATAATTATCAGTTCTCTGACGACGCATTCTGGACATTCGGAGTCCACAATCTGAAGTTCGGAACGGACATTGAACGCATGCAATACAATTTAACTGCGCACGAGAACCCGGGCGGAAGATGGAATTTCTCAAACCTGGCGGCTTTTCTCACCAACAATGCGAAGCATTTCGAGGCGGGGATACCGTCCACGATTACACCGCGGGAATTGAGGCAAACGCTTTTCGCAGGATATGTTCAGGACGACTGGCGCTTCCGTCCCAATCTCACTCTGAATCTCGGCCTGCGTTACGAGATGACCACGGCCATTAATGACGCCCAAGGGAAAATAACCAATGTGGTCGATATAGCCGGTCCAAAGTTGCAGTGTGGGACTTTGTTTAATTCTGGTTTTAATCCTGGAAATGGCGTGCCTCCCGCCGGCTCTGCCTGCGACAGTGTCGGTCCTTACTTCTCAAACCCCACGCGTCTTAACTTCGCGCCTCGAATTGGATTTGCCTGGGACCCATTCCGCGATGGAAAGACCTCCGTCCGTGCAGCCTTTGGCATTTACGACGTGTTACCGCTGCCTGGCTATTTCTTAACCCTGCAAAACCAATCTGCGCCGTTCATCATATTTGACAGCGTGGATAAACCTTCGTCTGGAACAAACACCTTGGCAGGACAATTTTACTCAGGAGGCGCTGGCCTGCTGACAAATCCGCCAAAGGGAGCCCGACTAGGAGCGTTGGCTACCTCCACGATTGAGGCGCACCCTCATCGAAGTTACGTGTCGCAATGGAACCTCAACGTGCAGCGGCAAATTGCGCCGGACTTGTCTGTTTCCCTGGGCTATGTGGGATCTCATGGAGTCCACATGTTGATTCGCGGAGATGACGGCAACATGACGATTCCTACGCTCACCTCCGCAGGATATCTCTTCCCATGCGGACCTCCGATAAATCCAGATGGATCGTGCACCGCGGGCAATAACGCTGCGGGGACGTCAGCGAAAATCAACCAATCCTTAGGAATTATTCGGTATCTGTATTGGGGCAGCGACTCTTTCTATGACGCTATGAACCTCAGTATCGATAAGAGATTGAGCCACGGCTTCCAATTCCAGGTTGCTTACACGTGGTCAAAATCGATTGACGACAACTCCTCAACTATCGCGGGAGACACATTCGGAAATAGCATCAACTCCTTGTACTGGTTCGCCCCGAAATCACTTCGTGGCCTTTCCGACTTCAACGTTGGGCAAAGTGCAGCCATTAACATGCTTTGGGCTGTGCCTACGCCTAAATCGTGGAACGGCTTCGTAAAGTCGGCGGTTGGAGGGTGGCAGCTCGGCGGCATCTTCAAGATCAATACTGGGATCCCCACCACTGTGATTATTAATGGAGACCCAGCGGGATTGGGGAATAGCGGCGCTGACCAATTCGGCATTCCGAACCGCATTCCCGGATGCGATCCGGTTAACCACAACTACATCGGTGGAACAAACCCTTCGTACATTAATATAAGTTGCTATACTCTCCCGACCGCACCGGCTTCGTTTGCCGCCCAGTGCGCTAGTTTCTCGGGAGTAACAACCCCTCCACCTGCCGGCCGCGGATATTGCGCGAATCTGCTGGGCAATGCGGGCCGCAATACCGTCATTGGTCCAAAACTTGTAAATTTGGATTTCTCCGTATTGAAGAACATCCCAATTCATCGCATCTCGGAAACCTTCAATGTTCAGTTCCGGGCGGAAATCTTCAATATTTTCAATCACACCAACTTTAATCCTCCGGAGCCAATCAACGGCGCTGGGATCTTTGACCAGAATGGAGCGGTCATAGCCAACGGCGAAATGGACACTTTGGCGACCCAACCGCGAGACGTCCAATTCGCCTTGAAAGTGATTTGGTAGTAGAAAGAGCTCGCGGCAGGCCAATGCCCAGCCATTGGCCTATCGCGATTGAGGGCGCGCTTGAGGGCGACGAAGCGGCATCCAGCGCTTGCAGCTTCTTGCTAAGGATGCCCAGCTATTGGTCCAGTAGTGGCTTACAAATTTGAGTGCAGCAGTAAATACAATTATTGATTACCTAGGAGAAATCACGAAAATGAAACGCTACTTGGCGATTCTCTTTGCCTTATCGCTGGTATTCGCTACGAAGGCGCATGGCCAGACTCCGCCCGCGCAGTCCAAGGAAATTCTGAGGTTAGTCCAGAACATCCCATTGCCGACCCAGGGCTACATGGACCGCATAGCGGTAGATATCAAAGGCCAGCGCCTGTTTATTTCTGGAGAGCATAATCACACGCTAGTCGTTGTGGACCTGCAAGTAGGCAAGGCCATCCATGAGACTCCTCTGGCGGCGAGTCCCAAGAAACCCGTCTACCTTCCGGGTACCAACGAAATCTGGTTGAACTTGGAAGACAGCAGCGTTGTATGCATCAGCGGGACAACGTACGAGGTAACCAAGACTATCCCGCTGACTGGATTTAGCGATGCGAATCGGGGAGGAGATAACGGGGCTTACGATCCTAATACCCATCTGTTTTATGCCGCCGTTGAGGTCTTTACACCGAACGCCTTGGAAGCTTTTAAAGGAGGCATCGATATAGCCTACAGTGGCGCCGACAACCACGTGCACAGTGGCGCTACCATCGACATAGTCGATACCAAGACTGGCAAAATGGTGGGCAGTATGAAAATGCCCGGAGGCGATCCCGCAGGCGTGGCAATCGAGCCGTCGGGGAAGAAAATGTACGTAACTATGGGGGACATTATAGACGGTGAAAGCCACGTCGCAGTCGTCGACCTTGAGAAGCGCGAAGTCGTCGCGCAATGGCCGATCACCGGTGGTCCAGTGCCTCACACAGCAGGCCTAGACCCGATCCATCATCGCCTGTTTGTCGGTAGCCGTATCAAACCGCACACGGGAGAATTCGGAGGTGGGCACCAGTATGAACCCGGGAAGCTGGTAGTGATAAATACGGAAACCGGTAAAGTTGTGCAGGCCCTCGACAATTTAGGCGGCGCCGATGACTCCGTTTACTATGACGCAAAAAGTGGACGCATCTACTGCCCGGGGACAACTGGAACGGTTGCTGTATTTCAGGAGATTGATCCGGACCACTTCCAAATTGTCGGAAGAGTTCCGACGGGAGCGGTGTCGAAAAGCGGCCTGTGGGTACCTGAATGGAATCGCTATTTCTCAGCTGTGCCCGAGCACTTTGTTCTCACTGCACCCCATGGATCAAAAGACATAAGGACTGACCTGCGCAATGAATTGAATCAAAAGGACGGCACGGTTCTACCGATTCTTTCTAACCTGATGACCGAACCAGCACATCTCATGGTCTTTGATTATTTACCGTAGTCCGTCGCCTGCGCTTTCACTCGTGATGCAGTACGAGATTTGGCAGTGCGGAACACCTCTAAGTCCCGCGCTGCCCGCAAAAAGAGGCTGATATTCAGGCCGAAGTAGCAGGATTGCGCGCCATGTCCGCAATCCTCATCCTCTGAAGGAGCAAGAAATATGAGGCGATTCCTAAATCCGGCAATTCTACTCGTGACCTGTTTTATTTCCCCCATAGCCGCCCAACAATCTGGCGGATCCGCAGGAGCGTTTTACAAACTCAAGCCCTCGCCAATAACAGTGACATGGGGTTATTACGACGCGAAAACTCCTCCGGTACTCCGGATTAAATCCGGTGATACGGTCGAAATCCAGACCCTGGTCACCGCAAGCCCGGAGCGTTTCGAAAACGCAGGCATGCCACCCGACCGAATTGAACAGCCGCTGCGTGACATTTTCATGGAGGTCAAGGAAAAGGGTCCAGGTGTTCATATCCTGACTGGCCCGATCTACATTGAAGACGCTCAGCCGGGAGACGTCCTGGAAGTCCGAATCCAGAAGATTCAACTGGCCATTCCCTATGCCCTGAACGCCTTCTCACCCGGTCGCGGCTTCCTGCCCGAAGATTACCCGTACGCTCGAACGAAGGTCGTCCCTCTGGATGAGAAGCGCATGATCGCTCAATTCGCTGATGGAATCGAGATTCCGATTCGCCCATTTTTCGGCAGCATGGGTGTGGCCCCACCGCCGGTCACCGGTCGCATCAGCAGCAATCCACCGTCGGTCCACGGAGGAAACCTGGACAACAAGGAGTTAGTCGCCGGCACCGCACTTTATATTCCTATTCACACGCGGGGAGCGCTGTTCCAGGCGGGTGACGGGCATGCTGGCCAGGGAGATGGCGAGGTCGATGTTACCGCTCTCGAGACTTCATTGATCGGCACTTTTCAGTTTGTGGTCCGTAAAGACATGCACCTCCGTTGGCCTCGTGCCGAAACCCCTACTCAATACATCACGATGGGGGTGCACGCAAACCTGACCGAAGCGACGAAGATCGCTGTAAGGGAGATGATCGATTTCCTTATGACGGAGAAGCACCTGACTCGTGAGGATGCCTACATGTTGGCGAGCGTAGCTGCGGATCTACACATCACCGAACTCGTCGATGAGAACGACGGCGTCCATATGATGATCCCCAAGGCGATCTTCACCACGAAGCAATGAGTGATCTGATTTCTGCAAGCACGTCGGGGAAGTCGCGTTCATAAGTATTGGCCCAGAGATGCCGATCGTCAGAGGTGCTTCGCGCTCTGACTAAAGCTTCCGGCTCCAACACTGTGTCGGAGCCGGAAGCAAGATGGAATTACGAATCGTAAACAAGATTGGTCCCGTTAATGCCATCGAGGTCTTGGAGCGTAAAGGTTGAGCCATCAAAGACCGTGATTGGCGGTCCCGCCTGGAACGTGTTCACCCCTTTGACAGCCCATCCATACACCAGCGTGCTCGACCTCAGACCGCGTCGCTCTCCCCCGTCCATTTTTAAGGAGCGGAGCAAGCAGATGGAATCCTCCTCTCCGCTGCTGTAAAAGAGGCACTTCGCCGACCTCGTTCAATTAAGCCGGGCGGCGACGCCGCACACGATTACCGGGCCAGCGCTGCCGAACGGCGCACCGTTGGGCCCGGTGATGTATCCGTCTCTCGCCAGCTTCAAAATGCGAAACTCCTCGGTCAGCAGACCGCGATAGCCTTTCTCGATCGCGTCTTCGGTCCACTCATAGAGGTTGGCATCCCAGACTGGACTGTAATCGGTCGCAGTCGTAGGGATTCCTCCAAACGTGTTGTTAGGGCGATGCCCGTCCAAAAGCGCGGCGGACAGGCCCTGACGCTGCGGATTGTTGCAGCCGCCTTTCGATTCGCCGTTCGTCGCAATGAAGATCCGCTCGACAGCACTGCGAGCGATATCGTCGACCCCGACCTCAAGTCTGCGCAGACGCGGAGCGAAAGTGTTCCCCTCGATCGCCGACACGGAGGGATCGCTCGACTCGGTCGAGATATAGAACACCGGCTTGCCAAAACTAAAACCGTTGATCAAGCTCAGCGTGACTGTTCGGTTTGCCGGATCGATGGCGATCACCTGATCATGAACGAGAGCGTAGTTCGGGCTTCCGTTTGGAAAGTTAATAAAGGCATCTTCCACGGCGGCGGCGACGACAGGTGCATCGTAAATGATGCCGTCGACATTGACCAGCGGGCTGTAGTCGGCATCGCCGACCGAGCCCGGCTGGGCGACGCTCGGTGGGAACGGTCGATCCTCAGAGCCAGGCACCAAGACTCGGTTTGAGCTGAAATCTACAATGCCAGACTCGAAGAGAAAGGTCCCGTCAGCCTGCCTCGTGGCCGGGCGGGCGGCATCGCCGGCGTTCGGCAACTTTTTGGAAAAGTTCACGCCAAGACGGTCCGCCTCCGCTTGGTTGCTAGCGTCAAGGATGACGTACCACGCGGGCTTCGGACCAGACGGCGTCTTCACAGCGCCTTTGAAAAGAGGCAGGGTGATGGTCCCTCTGGGGTTGCCGCTAGGGATGTTTACTCCGGTCAAGGATGCAATCGGCATGTCGAACTTACCCGAGCGCAACAACTGGACTGGCCCTGCCAACTCTGGATCCGTGAGAGAGTCTGGCGGCGGAAACTGGGAAATGTCGACTTTCGTTCCAGTGGAGGCCAAGGGCGGTATGATGTTGCATCCGGGGCCAGGCCCATTCGCCGCGGGCCCAGGACCGTTCCCACCTCGTAGCGGTCTGCCTTCCTCTTGCTCTTGTGTATTTCTGCCTGCTGCGGATACCGCGACCGAAAAGAGCGTGATTCCCGCCGCCGCTGCGGAGATCAGTACTAAGGTTACTCGCTTCGATACTCTGGTCATCTTCGTCCTTCCCCTTCCGTGTTGATGCGTCTTCATTGCCAATCCTCCCTCGCGTTCCTCAGTGAAATGAAATTAGATATGTGCGACGCTCGACCTGATGGACGCCAGGATGAATCCGAGTCAGCGTCAGCGGGCCGCACCGTAATGAGAGACTCGTGAGCCGGAAAAGTTTCAAACTGCGATGAAATTCCTGCCACTTTTTACAGAGACGGAGAACGGACGCCCGCGGCGCGGCTCTCCTTTGAACCCCGATGGACAAAACTGGCACAGACTTCGAGGATGCCTTGAAGCTTTTCCGCAATTTCTTAATCAGATTTGCGTATTCGCGGAGTTTTGATGGGTCAGGACTCGAATCGCGAACCGAAGGCACGTAACGGCATAACCTGTTGCTTCATCGAACGAGCACGTGCGCACCATTTTCGGAAGCCGCTGGCCCTTCCACTCGTGACTTGGCTACAATTAAATCCCCCATGCCGAACGGGTCGAAGACAACCGAGCTTCTCATAGCTCAAGCCGCGGTTTCTCTTTCGCGCTCGGAGCTGTAATCTCCGTAGCGGTCGCCGTGAGGAACGCTTGACCCGTCATGCATCCCGCACCCAGGTAGTTTCCACGATGGAGAATCGCGAGGACCGTCTCCTTACCCCGCTTCGACTTAACTGTGACTTTCAATTGCCCTTTCTCGATATAGAACACTTCCTTGCCAGCGTCGCCCTGTGTACAGATGGCCTGCCCCTCACGAAATAAGGCGATAATGCTTTTCGCGCCCATTTTTGTTAGAAATACCGCTGGTTGAAAAGCCCTCTGGCGTCGACGAGTCATGGCGGTCTCAACGACCCTGCCTTTGATCTTGGTGGAGTGCCGTTCTCACGGACAAATGAATAACACACTTAGTCTATGAGTTTATGCGCGATTGTGAACAATTTGTCTAATTGGCGCTGGCTGTGGCAGGCCAACTGGTTAGTCTAACCGGAGAAGTCAATTCAAATGGACGGTAAGCGCGTTTGTTTCCCTGCCAGACAGATCCTTTCTTGCGCCCTTTTCAACCACAGCCTTGGCGATACTCTTTCGTCTTAGCCAATTCTCCGAGAGTGCCGTGTCCTCGGTTGTGCCCTACAGCACAGCCTCGGCACACCTCAAACGCACCCCTTCTCTCAATTGAATTTGCAGAGGGCCCGCGTCCGCCGCAACCACGGGCGGCCACGTCCAAACGGCTTTACCGGACGCGCGCAGAACTTCGCGCCTCCGTTCACTCCTCGCCGAGAACGCGCATCCGGTAAAGCGCTAGCGTTAACCAGGCCTCCAAATCAAAAGGGGCTTGGCGACAGAGCCTGGCAATGCAACGATGGCGTGCGGGCGGTGGGGGATTAATTTGTCCGGGGGCGGTCCGCAATCAGTCACCAGAAGCCACGGACATGGCTTTGGCGTATTCCGAAGCGAATAGCTCGCTGTCCGGATATTGCTCGCTCAATTCGCGGAACAATCTTTGCGCCAGGGCATTCTGTTTTTCACGGCGCGCGGCGAGGGCAAGGATAATTTTGGCGAACGGCCGGAGATAGCGGCCGTTTTCCGCGGTCCTGGCGACTTGCTCCATGCCGAGCTTTTTGTCGCCGTGAATTCCATCAAACCGGAGCACGAAACGAGAACCAGCGCTCTGCGACCCGATAATGTAATTTGCGATGCCGGGGGCGATGTACGCGTCTGTCGCGTCCGGATGCTGCGCCAGCAATTCCTTCGCATATCCGTTAGCTTTTTTCATCTGCTTGAGGCCGGCGAGATGCCTTTTCTGCAGAATCGATTCCGCATCCGATTCCATTCCGGCGGCAAGCGTCAGCGCAAGAAGGGCTTCTCCATCGTTGGGATTTGTTTTCTGGCGCTCCCCGGCAAGTTCGCGGGCGCGAGCGAGAGCATCGCGAAAATGGCTCATGCGCCCCGGATCCGGGCTGCCGTCAATCCCACGCAGGAATTTCTTTTCGTTCAGGAAAAAATCGCTGCTCAGTACGCCTTGGCGGGATAGCTCCTCAAAGAGATAGCTGGCGGCGACGGCGACCTCACCAAGAGGCTCCTCCGGATTGCGGGATTCCCAGCTGGCGAAAGCCTCACGTGCTTCGGCGAATCTCTGCTCGTAGAGCAGATCGAATCCAGCGCTAAGCTCTGGTACGGTTGTGAAGGCCGGAGGCTCGACGCCTGGCGCTTCCCGAGCAAAATCGACGATCGGGCTCAACAGCAGTAAGAGCGCTAGAAAATAAGAGCGATGCAACAATTATCCTCAACACGACGCACAGACAATTGGACGCCGCTACCCGCCGCGCGGTTACAGGACAGTTGTAAAGGTTTTGTCG
>Ga0137409_10000777_pt1 | contig 34957 bp, 32 predicted proteins | sample CZODoug1_16funga_FD_122059 | JGI IMG/M metagenome (GOLD analysis project Ga0137409, IMG submission 122059) | Vadose zone soil fungal communities from Angelo Coast Range Reserve, California, USA - CZODoug1_16fungal (Hybrid Assembly) | ecosystem: Environmental > Terrestrial > Soil > Vadose zone... | reverse complement strand
TAGCTCAATTTCATTATGATGTTCAGTGGGAGAAGGTCAACGATCAGGTCACGCTTGCCTTGCTGCAACGCCTCGCTGGGGATGCTGCGGGAGCAAAAATCACCGCTGAACAGGCGCGTAATACCCTCGAGCCACTATACAAAAATCAACGAGACAGTGAGCTCGTACTTACATTTCTTCCTCTCGCTTATGCTCTGATGGGGGAGAAGAACTCGGCCCTAAACGAAGCGGAGCGTGCAATCATGCTTAACCCCCGCGCTAAAGAGGCGATCGTCGGACCAGGTTACGAAGAGAACCTGGCGCTCATTCAGACGATGGTGGGACGCGCGCTCACGGACGTCTTTCCAAAGCGGTCGATCGCGCACACATAAGATGTGTCAGCAGCCGGAGCTGGCTCGCCTCGCGTCGGTTTCGGTAGTTTCACCTGAATTGTGCTGTCTGCATTGCCCGCGGGCGGTAGTCCTGGCCAGGCTTCGCCGGGTCGAATCAACTGCCGCCGGCGTGCTGCATACTCTGGAGAAAGCAAAGTATCCATTGGCACATCGACAAAATTGGGATCGCCGTAATAGCGATGCCGATCCGCAAACGCGAGCTTTAGCGCTTCAGTAACCAGATGTATGTATTCAGGTGTGTTGTGGCCCGCGGTCCGCAAGTCGTAGCCGGCAAGCACGCTGAGTGCCTGGGGTAGAACAGGTCCTTGGCACCAAGGACCGCAGGCATACAGCTCGACGCCGGAATAAGTTGTACGAAGGGGCTTCTCAAATCGCACCCGGAACTGCGACATGTCATCAGCGGAAAGCAACCCGCCGTTATCCTTGTGGTACTTCACTATGGTGGCGGCAATATCACCGCTGTAGAAGGCGGCGCGCGCAGCGTTCAGGCCGGCCGCTCGGCCATCCTTTGTGGCTGCTGTCTTTTCTTCATCCGCCATGTATTGGATCGTGCGTGCAAGATCGCGCTGCACGAAAAGCTCACCTACTACTGGTGGCTGTCCATTAGGCAGAAATACCTCAGCCGTTGAAGGCCAACGGCGGTACTGCTTCTCATGGCTCCGTATGTAGTCGGCCATAAATGCGTGCATAGGGAAGCCATCCCGCGCAAAGCTAATTGCGGCAGCCGCCACATCACCAAAACTCATGGTGCCGTACTGCTCCAAGGCAGTGATCCAGGCATCGGGAGCGGCTGGCACTATTGTGCGAAGGAGACCAGGGGGTATTTTGCCCGCATGGTGTTTCATGAAGTAGTCGGGCGTCACCGCGCGAGGCCAGGTTCCGAGACCATCTATATTGATGACTCGCTTCTGCTCGGCCCAATAGATCAATATGGGGGCAACGCCGGCAAAGTTGACCCGATCGGTCTGGAGCACTTCGACTGCCATGCCCGCGGCTACGCCTGCATCAATCGCGTTGCCCCCGGCTTCAAGAATTGCAAATCCGGCGTGTGCCGCAGCGTGATGACCGGCAGAAATCATGTGGCGCGTGCCAGTAATGAGTGGACGATAAACAGGCATAGAAGCCCTTGCGTTGTTGGACGGTATCCGTGAGGGGCGGTCAGGGCGACACGTTGCGTGAATACGTGCTTGCAATTTGGTTGAAATGCATTGTATACACTTATGTGTTCATGGAAAAGTCAGGTGATCATTGATTATCGAGACCATGATACGGACACGCGCCGCATTTCTTGTTTCTGGTGGGCGGGGCTGAAGTAAAAAATCCAGAGGTCTGATGTATATGGAGCAATCAATTGGCGTTACATGCGCACGCTCCAAATCAGCGCATTTACGTCATCACTGTGGAGCCGTTTGACGATGAAAGAGATACGTATATTGCTTACGATGGATTGCGAGCCTACGATCGCCACGAATTCTCCCAGAGCATCGGGACCGGCGGATTGGGCGCAAGGGGAGCGCGCGGTCAAGGGCTATTTCAACATAGCTCAGAGTTACGGATTCCCCGTCACCTATTTTCTTCATCCTGAGGCTGCCATAGCCCAGGCCGACTTATTCAAAAAGTTCGCAGATCGGGGCGCGTGCCTGGGGCTGCATATGCACCCTTGGAAGTACTCCATGTGGCGTCATGGCAGCCAAAAATACTTTGAGGACTACGGCGGCCTGTCGGAAGCGGATCAGCGCTCCCTGTTGAACGAGTCCTCAAAGCTTTGGGCCGAAGCTATTGGATTTCGCCCTCTCTATTTTCGTCCCGGGACCTTTTCTGCAAACGACGCCATGTACAGTGCGCTCGCAGCGGAGGGTTTTCGCGGCGGATCGTGTTCTATCCCGGGGCGGGTCTGGCCGGACGTGCGTGCGGTCTGGAGTGGGGCCGAGCCCGATCCCCACCGAGCAAACGCGCTGTTTCGTCATATTCGCGGTAGCCTCGAATTCGCTGATGTGCCTTGTTCCGTCGATTTTTCGACCGTGTTGAATGAGGAAGCGAAGCGCAGGCAGCAGCACCCCGATCTGCGTCCCGATACCGACTGGCAGGCAAAGTACGGAATCAGCTATACAACGACTGCCGCTAATATCCTCGCACAGATCAAGGCACGCGCACCTGCGGTTCCCGTGATCGTCATTCTTACGCATAATCACTTCGAGTATTCTGATGATGCCAGTGCGATAACCCGAAGACTGAAGGCGTCGCTGGATGCGGTACGCGAAGCATGCTCGGCAACGGGTGTCGTGCTGGTAGGTTCGACGATTGCGGAAGTAGTGGATCAACTTCTCAGCGTGCCCGCAGTTCCGGAAGTATTTACCAGTCCGGAAAGCGTGCGATTCTCGTAGCGCGGGTTCTCTAGTTCTGAGCTCCCGGATTCACATCATAGGCCCGGGCTTTTTCAGGTAGTGCTCCTTGATCCCGTCCGCGGCCCAGCACGCAAGCATGCCGATGGTTCCGGTCGGGCCCTGCGCGCCGTTCTGCGGGAAGGCACTGCCGCCGACGACGAACAGATTCGGAACATCCCAGGACTGCAGGTACTTGTTCACCACGCTGGTCGAAGGATCCGTGCCCATCACCACGCCGCCGACGTTGTGCGTGCTCTGGTACGGAACGATGCTGTAGTTCATCGGGATGGCCGCTGCGTGGTAGTGCGCCGGCTTCATGGCCTTCGCGATCTCGACGCACTTCTCGTACGCCCATTTCAGCATCTTCTGCTCGTTCTCGTGCCAGTCAAACGTCATGCGCAGCAGCGGCAGGCCGTTGGCGTCCTTGTAGGTCGGATCGAGGTCAAGGTAATGTTGCCGGTAGCTCATGCACGAGCCGTGAATGTGGATCCCGAGCGAGCGCCGGTAGTTGTGTGCGACCGCCTTTTTCCACTCTGCGCCCCAGCGCGGCGTGCCGTGAGGCACCGGCTTGCCCTTGATCGGTGACGCGCCGGCGCTGGGGGTGTTCACGTACGCGCCGCCGACGAATCCGAGCTTCGCGCGATCGGCCACGTCTCCATTGAGCTCGTCGATCGATGTGTTCGCCATTCCGCCGCCGATGAACGGATTGAACTCCCTGTCATCGAAGAAGACGTGCACGCGGCCGCCGACCTGGTACGAATAGTTGCGGCCCACGACGCCGCGGCCGGTCTGCGGATCGTACGGCTTGCCAATGCCGGACAACAGCAGCAGCCGCGTGTTGTTGAAGAAGTACGTCGCCACGACCACGATGCCCGCCGGCTGCTCGACTTCGCGCCCGCGCGCATCAATGTAGGTCACGCCGGTGGCCTGCTTGCCGGTGGAGTCGGTGTTGACCTTGATGACGTTGCATAACGGACGCAACTCGAAATTCTTCTGCTTGTAGAGGGCGGGAAGCACCGCGGAGAGGGGATTCGCCTTGGCGCCCTGGGCGCACACGTGGCTGCTGCAGAAACCGCCGCGTTGGCACTCGAGCATCATCACCTTGTAGAGGTTGCTGTAGTCTCGGGTCATGGCCGCGGCCGGTCCCTGGAAGGGAGCGTAGCCGAGCTCGCTTGCAGCCTTCGCGAAGATGTCACCCTGCGGCGTGCGGCGCGTCGCGGGGTTCGGATACTCGCGCGAGCGCGGGCCTTCATGCGGGTTTCCGCCGGGCTGGATCGTGCCGTCCAGGTTGCCCGCCTTGCCGCCGACGCCGTAGATGCTTTCGAACTGGTCGTAGTATGGCTCGATCTCGTCCCAGGTCACGCCCCAGTCCTGGATGGTGGCGTGTTCGGGAAAGAAATCCTTGCCGTAACGCTCGGCGATCTTCGTGCGAAGCTCGAAATCGTGCGGCAGAAAGCGCCGCGCATTGCCGCCCCAGTGCGCCGCGGTGCCACCGACCATTTCGCCCGGCTTGAACGATCCCATCTCGCGCATCGGAAGCGCAGTCTGGCTCGTGTTGTTGCGGAAGGTGATGGTCTCGCGCGAGAGGTTCTGGAAGATGTCGCTGTGACGGTCGAACTTGAGCTCGTCGTGCACGAACGGTTTCACGAAGTCCGTCTGCGGATCGATCATCCGTCCGCGCTCGAGGCAGAGCACTTTCAGGCCCGCGTTCGCCAGCTCCATGGACATGATCGAGCCCACGACGCCGCTGCCCACGACGACCGCGTCGACCGGTTTCATTTTCGTCGCCGCCACGCTATTTTCCCCCTTGCTGTTTGAGCATCACGTGCTTGACAAAGCCCTGCGCATCCACCTGTGCCTGTCCGAGCTGGACGTCGAGGATGCTCACCGGCTCGGCGCGATACGGCTCGGGATTGTCGATGTGCTCCCGGTAGGCGCCGGAGGGCACCCCGGGAAATCCGATCAGTTTCCAGCCCGCCTTGCCGCGGTTGCCGCCGTACATCGGGTCGGCGAAGTAGCCCTCTTCGGTATTGCGCCAGAGCAGATCGAAAAACAGCTTCGAGGAAAGAGACGGCAGGGCGACCTGATTCTTCTCGAGCGCCTTGAGTATCTCGTCCTGCTTGTCGGGCGGGAGCTGGTCGAAAGGCTTCTCGTACTTGGCCCGGCAGTGGTCGTTGATCTCCCGGATGCCAATGCGATAGATCTCCTGCGGGGTGAGGCGTGACTGGAAGCCCTGCTCGGGCGTGCCTTCGAGCCAGGGGCCCGAGCGGTAGTTGCGGCCGTGCGTGCCCCACGCGCTGAACAGCTGGCGGTCGATGTAGACGGCGACGCCGGCCTCTCTCGCGCCCGGCCCGAGCTCGTCGGTGGGTATCAGCCGCTCGGCGGCTGCGTCGAGAAACGCGATCTCCAGCGGCGTGAGATAGCCGAAGGCGCTCTGCATCGTAGACTCGCTCATATTTGCCTCTTCTCTGAAGTTGTAAGTCGCGGGATCTAGTCGGCCTTGATCCCGGCGTCCTTGATGATCTTGCCCCACTTGGCGAGCTCCGACTTGATCGTACGGGAAAATTCTTCCGGAGAGCTGCCGATGACCTCGGATCCGGCGTTGAAGAACGCATCCCTGATCTGCTTCTTCTGGAGTATCTGCACGATTTCCCGATTGAGCGTGTTGATGATCGCCGCCGGGGTGCCGGCCGGGGCGAGTACGCCGTTGGTGGACACCATTTCGTAACCGGGTAGTCCCGACGCCGCAACCGTCGGCAGTGCGGGAAACAGCGCCGAGGGCTTCAGTGTGGTCACGGCCAGGGCGCGCAGGCGGCCGCTGGCGACCAGCGGGGTGACGGATCCCGGCGTGCAGAACATGTACTTGACGTGATTGCCCATCAACGCGGTCAGCGAGGCTGAGCTGCCCTTGAAAGGCACATGGACCACGTTGATGTTTGCCATGATCTTGAACAGTTGCGCCGCCAGGTGCGTCGACGACCCGGTGCCGGCCGAGCCGAAATCGAGCTCGCCCGGCTTGGCCCTCGCGATCGCGATGAGTTCGGATACCGACTTGGCGGGAAACTGCGGGTGCACGGCCAGCACCGTCGGGGACTGGTGAGCCAGGGTGATCGGCGCGAAGCTCTTGACGACGTCGTACGGCACGTTCGTGCGCATCAACGGCAGGAACAGGAGGCTGCTGCCGTTCATGAGGAGGGTGTAGCCGTCCGGGGCTGATTTTGCGACCGTGTCGGCCGGGACCACTTCCCCCGCGCGGTTATCCACGACCACCGTCTGGCCCAAGGCACGGGTGAGTTCCGGTGCGATCAGGCGAGCGGCGTAGTCGGTGCCGCCGCCAGCCAACCCCATCGAGACGAAACGGATGGGCTTGGTCGGATAGGCTTGTCCCTGCGCGGGACCGGCGACCAGCAGGACTACGCTGAAAATAGCGGGCGTCAGTACCCGCCCGCAAGACGGCACGCGCGCTCCGTCTAGATTTCGATCATATCGAAATCGGCTTTCTTCGCCGAGCAATCCGGGCAGGTCCAGGTGTCGGGCACGTCCGCCCAGCGCGTTCCGGGGGCGATGCCTTCGTCGGGCCAGCCGGCTTCTTCGTCGTACACGAAAGCGCACAGCGTGCACTGCAGCGTTTTGTACGGGCCGGTGACGGCCGGCGCTTGCGGCTTGCTTTCGGCCACGCGCGCACGGACCTTCGGGAAGTTCAGGATGATTGCTTCGAGCCCTTGCGCGCCGGCAACGATCTCGAACGCCGGCTCATCGCGGCGGGTAAACACGACGGCCGGCGCCACGCGCTCTTTGCCCTCGTGCACCAGACTGCCCTTCACGACCACCACGTACTGGCCGTCGCCGACGGCGGGGTCCGGCGCCATCGTCCGCGCGTTGGCGGCCATGGCGACCGTTTTCGTGAACAGGCCCTGGTCGTCCTTGATCTCGGCGATGTCTTTCACGTTCACGGCCGCCTTCCGTTCCGGGAAGCTGACGTCCGTCGTGACCTGCCACGGCTGGCGGTTGGGGATCTGCTTCAGTTTTTCCATGGACTGCGGGAAGCGCTGCGCGCCGGGATCGAAGCGCGAGCGCAGCACCATGAAGGCCCAGCCCGTTTGCTTGTCCGCCTGCAGCGGCCCGTACGGCGTGTGGGCGCGCGAGAAATGGACGTAGTAGGGTTTCACGGGGTGGCGGCCGAAATCGCCGGAGCCATCCATGATGATCTGGAACTGGTCGACCTGGTGGAAATGGGCGGCGGAAACGCTCGCCTTGCCGTCCCCCGGGTAGCGATTGATCGCGGCGGTCGGCGCATCGGGGGCGTCGGGCTTGGCCCGCATGAACGTCGTGTTGAACGAGCCGGGGCTGCCGGGCGCGGTGCTGCCGGGCTGGTTGACCTTGTTCGCGGGTAGTTCAGCGATTCCGACGACGGTTGACATGCGAGTCTCCTTCCAAGATGTGGACCTCACGACCCCGTTACGGCTACGGCGGCGTGCGGCTTATCGCCGGATGATACCCCCCGGTGACGGATTCGCAACCGGTTCCGCTTGCCGGAACACGCGGCTCCGCTTACTGGGCGGTTATCCCCGCGCTCACCACCACTTTGCGCCAGCGCGCCATTTCCTCGACGATCTTCGCGGAATATTCCTGCGGCGTGCTGCCGCCCGGCTCGCCGCCTTGCGCCGCCAGGGCGCTGTGCATGTCCGGCGTCTTGAGAAACCTGATGGTCTCGGCGCTGAGCTTGTTGACGATGTCACGCGGCGTCCTGGCCGGGGCCAGCAGGCCCGCGATCGAATCCACGATGAAATGCGGCACGCCGGACTCGGCGACGGTCGGTATTTCCGGAAACGCGCCCAGCCGCTTCGAGCCCGTGACCGCAAGCACCTTGACCTTGCCGGTCCTGACGAAGGGGAGGGTGGATATCGTGCTGGAAAAGACCAGGTGCACGTGCCCGCCCACCAGCTCGGTGAACGCGAGGTTGGTGCTCTTGTACGGAACGTGCACGATGTTGATGCCGGCGGCCGACTTGAAGTACTCGCCTTCCAGGTGCGTGAGGCTGCCGACGCCGCCGGAGCCGAAATTGATGAAGCCGGGCTTGGCACGGGCCAGCGCGATCAACTCCTTGATCGAGCCGACCGGCAGACCCGCGTTCACCGAGATGAAATGCGGCGCGGAGATGAGGGTTGATATGGGCGCGAAATCCCGGATCGGGTCGTAGGACGGATTCTTGACGGTCACCGCGTTGATCATGAGGGTGCTGCTGATCACCAGCAGGGTGTAACCGTCGGGTGGGGCCTTGGCGACCAGCTCGGTGCCGATCGTGCCGCCCGCGCCGCCGCGGTTGTCCACGACCACCGCCTGGCCCACCGCCTGGCTCATCTTCTGTGCGACCAGGCGCGCCGTCATGTCGACGTTGCCGCCCGGGGCGAAGCCCACGACCATCCGGATCGGCTTGCTCGGGTAGCCCTGGGCCGCCGCGGGCGCCACGCCCTGGAGCGCGATGCTCAATAAGATGGGGATGCTTAAGCTGGAAATCTTCATGCTAATGCCTGTCGGGCGGCTGCCGTATTTCCAGCACGATCTTTCCCAGCACGCGCCGGTCGCGCACGGCCGTCAGCGCTTCCCGGTACGCGTCGAATGGGTAAGCCTTCATTACGTGCGGCTTGAGCTTGCCTGCCTCATAAAGGGAAAACAGTTCGGCTTGCGCGCGCCGGGTTTTGTCCGGCGTGCGATCGCGATAATCGCTGACCTGCAGGCCGATGACCGAGATGTTCTTCACCAGGATCAGTCCCAGTTTTATTTCCGGAATCTGGCCGGAGGCAAAACCGACGGTCACCACGCGCCCGCACCAGGCCAAGGCGCGCAGGCTGGCGTTGAAGACCTCGCCCCCGACGGAATCGATAACGACATCGACACCCCGTTTGCCGACAGCAGTGAATACCTGTGCGCGAAGGTTTTCGCGCAGATCGGGCGCGTCGGTTCGCACGAGGTGATCGGCGCCGGATGCCCGCGCAAGCACTGCTTTCTCCTCGCTGCTCACGGCGGCGATGACAACCCCGCCGAGCGCTTTGGCAAGCTGCACCGACGCAAGGCCGACGCCGCCCGCGGCTCCGGTTACGAGTACGGTCTCGCCCGGTTTCAGCCCGCCGCGCTCCACCAACGCGAAATGCGCCGTGAGATAGACCAACCCCATGGCCGCGGCGTCGGTGTAGCTGATGCCGGGAGACAGGCGGTGACAGTGATGCCGTGAGGCGACGGCGCGCTCGGCAAACGCACCGTGCTCGATCTGGGCCATGACCCGGTCGCCGGGCGTGAATTCGGTGACGTTCCTGCCGACGGCGGCGATGGTTCCGGCGAGGTCCTTGCCGGGAACGAAGGGGGTGGGGGGCAGGTTCTGGTAGGTGCCGCCGATGACGAGCAGGTCCGGGAAATTGATGCTGGCTGCGTAAGCGTCGATCAGGACCTCGTCCGGCCCGGGCTGCGGGTCGGGCGTGTTCTCGAGCTTCAGGTTTTCCAGCGGCCCGTGCTGATGAACGACCAGGGCGCGCATTATTTCTTTTCGTCCAGCAAAGCGTTGGCTTCGCCCAGGGCGGGGTAGCCGGCAGGTTCGGCGCCGCGGTAGGCGGCGGCGATCGGCACGGGCAGGGCGGTGATCGCCTTGCCGTCGGCGGTCAGTTGCCGGTCGAATACGCCGCGCGACCGGAAATGCGGGTCACTCAATGCCTGCTCGATCGAGCCGACGACGCAGCAGCACGTATCCTTGCCCGCCAGCCGATCGCGCCATTCTTCCGCGGACTTGTCCCGAATGCGCGCGGCTACGGCACGGATAGTGGCCTGCGGATCGCGGGCGTCGTCGCGCGCGTCCGCGGCCAGGCCGATGGCATCGCAGAAGGTCTGCCAGAATTTCTCCTCCAGCGGCGCCGCGGCGATATAACGGTCATCACGCGTGCGGTAGATCTGGTAGCGCGGGCTGCCGCCGGTCACGAGCGCCTTGCCGGGGCGGGGCCAGCGATGCGCGGCAAGCCCGTCTCCCATCGCCCAGTAGAGAAAGGTGAAGAGATTATCGGCCATCGCGATATCCAGCTTGCAGCCGCGGCCGCTGCGATCGCGTTCCCGCAGCGCCAGGAGAATGTTGATCACTGCGGGATAGGTGCCGCCGCCGATGTCGGCCACCAGCGCCGACGGTGGCACGGGCGCGCCGTCGCTGCCGGCCGCCAGTGCGAGCATGCCGCTCTCCGCAACATAGTTGAGGTCGTGTGCGGCCGTCATCGCACGCGGGCCTGACTGCCCGTATCCCGTGACGGCGCAATAGATGATGCGGGGATTGATACCGGATACGGCGTCGTAGCCCAATCCCAGCCGGTCCATCACGCCCGGCCGGAACTGCTCGACGATCACGTCGGCGCTTCGCACCAATGGCGTCAGGCGCTCGACAGCGCCGGCCGCCTTGAGGTCGAGCGCAATCGAACGCTTGCCCCGGTTGAGCAGCGCGAAGTTGACGCTGTCCGTGCCGAATTTGGGACTGTAGCTGCGCATCTCGTCACCCGTGCCGGGGCGCTCGATCTTGATCACTTCGGCGCCGGCTTCGGCGAGCAGCAGCGTCGCCAGCGGTCCCGGCAGCAGCGTGCTGAAATCCAGCACGCGGATTCCCGCAAGCGGCCGCACGCTCAGCCCCCGCGCTGCTTGGCGACGCGTGCGCGGCGGGCCGGTGCATAGGCCGGATCACCGCAGGCGTCGAACAAAGCCAGCGTGACATCGTGATGATGGGCGAGACCCGTCCGCTCGAGCAGTGCGATCGGCCCCTCCGGGTAACCCAGCCCGAGCTTCAGCGTGGTATCGAGGTCGGCGGCGCTGGCCAGGCCTTCGTCAAGCCGCGTGAGCGCGGCGTTGTAATACGGCCGCACCAGGCGATCGATGATGCGACCCGCGAAGTCGTTGCACACCGCGACCTGCAACCCCGCGGCTTCGAGCACCTGTCTTGCCGCGGCGATGGCCGTTTCCGGCGTGCGCGGCTGGCGCACCAGTTCCACCAGATCGGAGGGAGCGGATTGCCCGAGACGAAAGCGCGCGAAGCCGAGGACATTGGAACCTTCTTCGCCGTGCTGCTCGCCGGTGTGACTACCGAGGCATTCGCCGGCAAGTTCGACCAGGATCGCGAGTTTGCTGCCGGGATCCGCCAGCTTCCCGAGTTGCGATCCCGCCATCGAGCCGGTGATGACCACCACCTCTCCGCTACTTGTCGCGTTGGCGACAAGCGGGTGATGGTCGGGAAATGAACGACTTTCGCCGCTACGGATAACCTGGTATTTCATGCCACCTTCCTGTAACGAACGCGGGGTGTCCTATCCGCCGAACATCGCGTTGCCTTGATAGGTATAAAAGCCTTTGCCGGTTTTGCGTCCCAGATGACCGGCCGCGATCATGCGTTTCACCAGCGCCGGTACCGCTGCCCGCGGCTCGTGTGTCGAGGCGTAGAGCGCTTCCGCCACGAGCAGGTGCGTGTCCAGCCCGACCAGATCAAGCAGCTCGAGCGGCCCCATCGGGTAGCCCAATCCCGATTTGACCGCGCGATCGATATCGGCGGGCGTCGCGACGCCGGCTTCAACGAGACGGATGGCATCGTTGTTGAACGGGATCAGGAAATAATTGAGGATAAAGCCGGGGCTGTCCTTGGTCTTGACTGGTATCTGGCCCATGGCCTTGCAAAAATCCCATGCCGTCTGGAACGCCGCTTCGCTGGTCTTCAGTCCCGGCGACATCTCGACCAGTTTCATGAGTTGCGCGGGAAGGCAGAAATGCATGCCGACGAAGCGGTCGTCGCGCCCCGACCCCGCGGCAATCTCCGTAATCGAGAGAGTCGAGGTGTTCGAGGCAAACAGAGTGGTCGGAGGGCATACCTTGCCGAGTTGCGCGAGCAGCGCATGCTTGACCTTCAAGTCCTCGAATACGGCTTCGATCACGATATCGCAAGCCGCCATTGCGCCGATGTCCGTAGTACCCGAAAGCTTGCCGAGCATCCCGGCGACCTGCTCCTGCGACAGCTTCTTGCGCTCGACCGATTTGGCGAAGAATGCCTCGGTCTGCTTGCGCGCGGTAGCGAGCGCCTCGGGGCGGGTGTCGTAGACGATAGTCTTGAGGCCGGCCCGGGCGGCAACGATGGCGATGCCGGCGCCCATGGTGCCGCTGCCCGCGACACCCACCGTTTTGATTGCTGTCGCCATCAAGTCCTCTCCGGCCCCTTTTTATTCAACGGTGATGCCGACTTCCTTGATCACTTTAGCCCAGGTGGCGAACTCGCTCTTGATGAAGGCCGCGAATTCTTCCGGGGAGTTGCCTACGGGTTCGGACCCGATCTGCACGATGCGTTCCTTCACCGCCGGGATATCCAGAGCCTTCACCAGCGCCTGATGTATGCGCCTGACCGTGGCGGGCGGTGTTCCGGCAGGGACCATCACGCCGTTCCATTCGATGGCCTCGAAGCCGGGCACGCCCGACTCAGCCACGGTCGGTACGTCGGGGAGAGCGGGGTTACGCTGCGCGCGGCTCACCGCCAGACCACGCAACCGCCCCGCCTTGATGTGCTCGATCGCGGACGGAATGGTGGCAAACAGCATCGAGGTTTCGCCGCTGACGAGCGAGATCACGGCGGGGCCGCCGCCCTTGTAGGGCACGTGCGTGAGTTTCGTGCCGCTCATGTGCATGAATTTCGCGGTGGCGAGGTGGTTGGCGCTGGCGTTTCCCGCCGAGCTGAAATTGATCTCGTTGGGATGCGACTTGGCGAGTGCGATCAGCTGCTTGACCGAGCGCACCGGTATGGACGGGTGCAGCGACAGCACCATGGTGACGATGGCCACTTCGCTGACCGGCACCAGGTCTTTTTCCGAGTCGAACGGCATTTTCCTGATCAGGCTCGGATTCGCCCCGTAGGTGATATTGGGGGTGCCCCAGGTGTGGCCATCGGCGGGCGATTTGGCCACGAGGTCGAGGCCGATGGTCGAGGAGCCGCCGGGGCGGTTTTCCACGACGACCGGCTGGCCGAAATCCTCGGACAGGCGCGGCGCCAGCAGGCGAAATACGACGTCGGTGGAGCCGCCGGGCGCGTACGGCACGATGATGCGGACAGCGCGCGCCGGGAATCCCTGCGCAGCGGCAATAGCTGGCAGGAACAACAGCGCGGATAGCAACCCCAGCGCGGTATTACGTGGCATGTCCAGCATGGTTTTCCCCCAATTGTTTTCCGTGGTTTTGGTCCGAGCGTATCAGATTCGCCCGTTCATTTTTTCACGAAACTGCGCCCGATGAACTGGCGGTGGACCTGGTTGGTGCCTTCCCAGATCTGGGTAATCTTGGCATCGCGCATCAGGCGCTCGACCCGGTAGTCCTTGCAGTATCCGTAACCGCCGTGCAGCTGCACGGCATCGGTGGTGATCCGCATCGCGATGTCGGAGGCGCGCAGCTTGAGCATGGACGCTTCGACCCCGAAATCGCGGGCGCCGCCATCCACCATGCGCGCGACGTGCCACAGCCAGGATTCGCACATCGCCAGATCCGTCGCCATGTCAGCCAGCAGGAACTGGATACCCTGGAACTCGATGACGCGCTGCCCGGACTGCCGGCGCTCGTTGATATAGGCGATTGCATCCTCGAAAGCGGCGCGCGCGATGCCCAGGGCGTGAGCTGCGACGCTGGGGCGGGAGCGGTTGAGCGAGGCCAGGAGGATCTTCAGGCCGTCGCCCGGTTTGCCCACCAGGTTTGCGCGCGGCACCCGGCAGTTGTCGAAGGCCAGCGCGGCCGTGCTCGAAGCACGCAGGCCCATCTTGTCTTCCTCGCGCACTACCTTGAGGCCCGGCGCGCCTTTCTCCACCACCAGCGCCGAGATTGCCTGCTTGCCGTCGTCGATTTCGCTCCACTTGCCGAACAGGAGGTAGAGATCAGCGAACGCGCCGTTGGTGATGAAAGTTTTCGTGCCGTTCACGATGACGTCGTCGCCTTGCGGGGTAAACCGGGTCGTCATGCCCGTCGCATCGGAGCCCGCATTGGGTTCCGTGATGGTGAGGGACGCGATGCCGCCTTTTGCCATGACCGGCAGCAGGCGCTTCTTTTGTTCCTCGCTGCCGAAATCAACGAGCGGCTTCATGGCATGGAAATTCGTCGCCCAGATGACGCCGGTCGAGGCGCAAGCCTTGCTGATTTCCCGGACGCACTCGAGATAGGCTGCGTACGATACCGGCGCGCCGCCGTAGGCTTCAGGAATGAACATGGCGTTCAGGCCGAGCGCGTTGATCGCCTTCACGTTATCCCAGGGAAACTCGCTGGTCGCATCGTGGTGCGCGGCGCGCGGGGCGATCCTGTTGCGCGCGAGGGCGCGCACGCTGTCGATCAGGATGCGCTCTTCGTCCGGGAAGGCGGGGGTCGAGTCGAGTCTTTCGAATACGCGCATGAGATTAGTGGGCAATGCCCTGTCCGCCGTCGAGATAGATGGTCTCGCCCGTGAGGAACGGGATGTTCTCGCTGAATAGCGCCGCCACCAGGCGCGCCACCTCGTCGGCGGTGCCGTGCCGCCCCAGCGGGATGCGCTTGGCGAGAAAATCGTGCAGCGGCCCCTGATTCAGCGCATCGCGGTTGAGGTCGGTCTCGATATAACCGGGCGCGACGTTCACGACGCGGATCCCCTTGCTGCCCCATTCGACCGCCAGGCAGCGCGTCATCGCCCCCACGGCGGCTTTCGACGCGCAGTAAGCCAGGTTGCGCTTGACGCCGATACGGTCGAAAAACGAGCCAATGTTGACTATGGTACCGCCGCCCGCCTTGAGCAGATGGGGGAAAGCCTCCCGGCAGGCGCCGAAGACGGCGGTTGCGTTGACGGCCATGACCTTCTCATAGCTTTCCGTCGACATCTCATGGCTCGGCGCATCGAGATGGATGCCGGCGTTGTTGACGATGCCGTGGATCGCGCCGCTCTTCGCGGCGAGCTCGGCCAGCGCGCGCCGCACGCTGGTCCCATCGGTCACGTCACAACGGCAGTTGATCAGGCGCTGCGCATCCTTTTTCGGCGCTTCGCCTGTTTCGGGGCCCGTGCCCTTGCGGGTGAGGCATCCCACCGTGAAGCCGCGGCGCGCCAGTTCGAGCGCAATGGCGGCACCGATGCCGCGACTGGCTCCCGTGACCGCAATGGTGCGCGCGTCCGCCACTCAACTGTCCTTGAAACCCGGCTTGCGTTTTTCGGTGAAGGCCGCCATGCCCTCGGCGGCATCCCGGGTCTGGAACGCAAGTGTCGACAAGTCGGCCTCGACCTTGAGGCCTTCGCCGAGCGGCACGTCGGTCGCCCGCCTCACCGCGTCCCGCGCGAACCCGAGCACCGGGAGACTGTAGCCCGAAAACTCGCGGGCGAACGCGATACCCCCGGCGACGGGGTCTCCATCAATCAACCGGTGCACCAGCCCCGTTCGCGCCGCTTCTTCGGCATCCACGGTACGACCGGTGAGAATCATCTCCAGGGCACGGGGTTCTCCTATTGCCCGCGGAAGACGCTGCGTGCCGCCGTAACCGGGGATGAGGCCCAGCTTGATTTCCGGAAGCCCCATCTTCGCGTTGCGCGTGGCAAGCCTGAATGTGCAGGCGAGGGCCAGTTCCAACCCCCCTCCGAACGCGTAGCCGTTGATGATGGCGACCGACGGGATCGGCAACCGGTCGAGCTTGGCGAACGTTGCCTGACCGAATTCGGTGCTGCGCTTCTGTTCGGCAAGCGTGCGGCCGGTCAGCTCCTTGATGTCCGCGCCGGCGCAGAACGCCTTGGCACCCGCGCCTGTGACGAGCAGGGCGCGCGCGCCGCTCTCAGCCACCTGGTCGAACACGCGGTTCAGTTCGCCGATCAGCGCGAAGGAGAGCGCATTGAGCGCTTCGGGGCGGTTCAGGGTGAGCAGCGCGAATTCTTCGATTCGCTTCAGTTCCACGGTCATGACGTCTTTTCCTTTGCCGGGTCGGTCCAGCGCACGGAGGCGGGCAGGATCTTGCCGCTCTTCGCCCATTCGGCCAGTTCCCGCTTGAGTATCTTGCCGCTGGCGGTAAACGGAAACGTGGGGAGCGCGATGAAGTACTCGGGCATATCGTGCTTGGGCAGGCCGTTGGCGTCGAGGTGGCGCAGCAACTCGGCGCCGTCCACCCGCGCGTCGTCGCGCGGGATGATCGCGAGGCATACGCGCTCGCCCAGCCGGGGGTCGGGCACCGGAAACGCGGCGGCTTTCAGCACCGCCGGGTGCTTGAGCGCGAGGTTCTCGATGCGCGACGGGTGGATGTTGTGTCCGCCGCGGATGATGAGGTCCTTCTTGCGGCCGACGATTTGCAGGTTGCCGCGCGCGTCGAGCTGACCGAGGTCACCGCTCATGAACCATCCCGAGGCGTTGAACGAGCTTTCCGTCGCCGACTGGTTGTCGAAATAACCGAGCATCAGCAGCGCGCCCCGTGTGCCTATTTCGCCGACCGTGCCCGGCGCCGCCTCGCGGTCGGGATTCTCGGGGTCCCAGAGCCGGGTCTCGTAGCCGTGGCACGCCTTGCCGCAGGTCGTGGTGATCACGGAGACATCGTCGTTCGGCAGCGTGTACTGGTGGGAACCGTTCTCGGTCATGCCGTAGATGTTCTGCGGCTTGATGCCGAATCCGAGGAGCGCGTGTGCGGTCTCCGGCGGTATGACCGAGCCCGCCATATAGAAGATATTGACGCGCCCGAGCTGCCGCAGCCCGCGCCGCTTCATGTCAGCGAGGATGTCGATCGCATGGGTCGGCACCCCCATCACGTAGGTCGCGCCGGTCTCAATGATCCAATCGAGCGGTTTCTTGCCGGCCGGCAGGTCGTTCACGACCAGTTCGCAGCCCGCCACCAGGCATTGCTCGATCGCGACCGTGGCGATGTGATGCGAGAGGGGGCTGTGGCTGTAGAGGACCGTGCGGTTGTCGTGTCCCCAGTCGCGGACCATGGCGCGGCCATTGACGATCAGCGTGTTGTCGGAATGCAGCACGCCCTTGGGCTGGCCGGTCGTGCCCGACGTGAAGGCCAGGTAGACGATCTTGTCGGGATTGGCATCCGGCGCAGGCAGCAGAGCCGGATCGGCATCGAGACCTTGGGCAGGAAACGGTACCGTTCCGTCAGTGGCGGGGGATTGCGCATCCGCCGCGGGCAGTCGGCAGATGCGCTTCATCGCGGGTAGCACTGCCGCGGCCGCAAAGATGTCGCTGCGAGCGGCATCGGTGCCGTAACCGGCCTGGACGAACAGCGCGGCGCTCCGGGTGCGCTCGAGAAACTGCAGCACGTCGGCGACGGTGTAGTTCTGGTGCAGCGACGGATTGCAGATATAACCGTTGCGCGAGCAGGCGAACAGCACGATCACGGCTTCCACGCGGTTCGGCAGCCACACGGACACGCGGTTACCGCTGCGCACGCCCGCTCTGTGGAGATCGGCGGCGACCGCGTCGGTCCACTGGACCAGCCCTTTCCAGGTCAGCCGCCGCCGGCTGTCCCGCACCGCGTAGGCATCCGGGCACGAAGCGGCGTGGTGTCGAGCCAGTGCGTACAGCGTATCGGATTGCCAGTGGCCCGCCTCGTGGTAGGCACGCGCGGTCTGCGGATCGTGCAGGGTCAGTATCGCGCTCATCGCTTGTCGGCAGCCTGGCAGGTGATCAGTGGCCGAATTTGTCCGGATCGGGCTTGCGCCTGGCGCCAAAGGCGGCGCTCAGCTCTTTCGATTCGTCCGTGTCGAGATAGAGACGCAGCAGGAGGTCGTGCGCCATGCGCCCGAGGCCGCCCACGCCGCCGTGGCGCGCGCCGAATGCCGCCTTGATCGCCGCCAGGGCGAACGCGCCACGCTCGGCAACCTCGAGCGCCATCGCGCGCGTCTCCTGCCGCAGCTTGTCGTCCGGCACGACTTTATTGATGAGCCCGATGTCGAGCGCTTCGCGCGCCGTCAGCTTGGGGTTGAGGTACCATAGTTCCTTCGCCTTCTTTTTGCCGACGAGATCCTCGAGATACCACGTGCCGTAGCCGGCGTCGAAGCTGCCCATCATCGGGCCGACCTGGCGGAACACCGCGCTTTCCTTGGCAATCGTAAGGTCGCACATGACCTGCAGCACCTGGCCGCCACCGACGGCAAACCCGTTGACCGAAGCGATCACCGGCTTCTGCAGCCGGTCGATGCTCTCGTACATCTCCAGGGTCGGCAGCGTGCCGGCATACAGGGTCGAGTCCTCCATGCCTTCCTTGCGCCCGCCGATGCAGAAAAACTTGTCACCGGCTCCGGTGATGACCAGCACGCGGGTGCGGGTCTCGCGCCGCACCGCGTTGATGCAATCACGAATCTCGTGACACATCGTCGCCGTGAACATGTTGCCGTCGTTCGGGCGGTTCAGCGTCAGCCAGCCGATCGCACCGTCTTCTTCGTAGATGATGGATTCGTAGGCCATGGGCGGTGTCTGTCGGAATGTTCGTTTGCGCCGAAGCGGATTGTCGCGGCCGGAGCGATGCAACGCATGCGCCGGGTGGCGCAGTGCTGCAGTTCCGATAGCCGGAATAAGTTCCAGCTCTGACTATGTGCATTACAATACTACCGCACTTACGAATTCTGTTGGAGACTCGGCGCCAGTACGAGGAGGAGCAATGGTGGAAAAGCAGGGCGGTGCAGGCTCATACCGCATAGGATTGCTGGTCCCGTCCTCGAACACCACGGTCGAGCCGGAGTTCTACCGCGCGCTTCCCGCGAACGTCACGCTGCACACGGCGCGTTTGTTGCTCACCCAGATCAAGCCGGAAGCCATACTCAAGCTGGTCGAGGACCTGGAAGCGCAAAGCCGGTTGCTTGCGAGCGCCGATGTCGATGTAATCGTGCTCGGTGCCACGGCGCCGAGTTTTCTCAAGGGGCGGGGTTACGACAGCGAAGTCACGGCGCGCATCGAGCAGGCATCCGGAAAGCGAGCGACCACCACCTCCACTGCTCTGTTACGCGCGTTGCGCCTTCTCGGAGCGAAGCGCGTCGTGCTCGGCTCCGCCTACGACGACAAGGTCAATGCGATCGCGCAGAGCTTTCTCGAGGCCAACGAGCTGGAGGTGACTTCCGCGCGCGGGCTGGGCATCGTGGACAATCTCCAGGTCGGTCGTCTCGGTCCGGAGAGCGCGTACGACCTGGCGCGCAGCCTCAAGCATGCGGACGCGGATGCCGTAGTACTGGCCTGCACCAACTGGCGCTCGATGGACGTGATCGAACGGCTCGAGCGCGAGATCGGCAAACCGGTCATCTCCACCACCCAGGCCAGCGTATGGGACGCGCTCAGGCTGGTCGGCTACCGCGGTGAACTACGGGGATACGGCCAGTTGTTGCGCTCGCTGGGCTCGGAAAACCAGAACCGTCTCGCAGCCGTGGCCTAGCCGACGGCACATGAAGAGCGGGTTGCTGGCGGCAGGGTTCGATTTTGGCGGCGCCGCCGCGGACGAATTCAATGACTGGTACGATACGGAGCATATCCCCGAACGCCGCCGCATCCGGGGATTCATCACGGCGCGACGCTGGATCGGTGCGGAAGATCCGAAGATCTCGATCGCACTCTACGACCTCGATGGCGTGGAGGTGCTGCAAAGCCCGGCCTACCGCGCGATCGCCGGCGCCAATCTCTCGCCCTGGTCCAAGCGCCTGATCGGCCAATGCCGCCGGCTGCTGCGTTTCGAAGGTGAGCAAACACTGCCGCAGGGGCAAATACCCGATGTCGATTCGGCCGCGATGCTGTTGTTCGGCATGAACGTTGTGCCCGCGGCCGAGCAGGAATTCAACGCGTGGTACGACGAAGAGCACGTGCCCCGGTTGTCTGCGGTGCCGGGGTGTCTTGGCGCGCGCCGCTTCCGGTCGACAGGGACGTCGCCGAAGTATCTCGCGCTTTATCACCTGTCCGCTCCCGAAGTAGTCTCGACGAAGATCTGGGAACAAGCGGCGGTGACGCCGTGGACGCTCAAGTTGCGCCCACACACCAGCGACCGGCTGCGGATCGTTCTTCGTCGCTACCAGCCCCCGGCTCGGTAGCACCGTTCCCGTTACCGATTCAACTAGAGGATTCCTATGCGATTCCGTGGCAAGACCGTGTTGATTTCCGGCGCCGGCCGCAACATCGGCAAGGCGATCTCGCTTGCTTTTGCGCGCGAGGGAGGCGAGGTCGTGCTGGTGGCGAGAACGGGCGACGACGTGAAGCAGGTCGCCAGGGAATGCGAGAGCGCGGGCGTCAAGGCGCTGCCGCTGGCGGCCGACGTGAGCCGGCACGAGGAGGTCAATCGGGTGGTGCGGCAAAGCCTCGATCATTTCGGCAAGGTGGACGTGCTGGTGAGCGTGGTTGGCTTGCGGCCCCACCGGCCATTCTGGGAATTCACCTACGACGAGTGGCAGCAGATATTCAACGTCAACGTCCACTCGACGTTCTTTTTCGCCAAGGCGCTGGCGCCGTCGATGATCGCGCGCAAGAGCGGCAGCATCGTCGCACTGGGAGGAATGTCGTCGGTGACCGCGATGAGGCCGGGTATCAGCGCCGTGGCGGCGTCCAAGCACGGGCTGTACGGACTGATCAAGGCGATGGCGGTGGACCTGGGAGAGCACCGCATCCGGGCAAACCTGATTGCGGTGGGGAACATCGATACCAAGCGGCTCAACCCGGAATGGTATCTGCCGGGCCAGGAAATGCGTCCCGAGCATCAGCACCTGGCGCTACGGCGTAACGGTCTTCCCGATGAAGTCGCGAACACGGCGCTGTTCCTGGCCTCCGACGAGGCGTCTTACATCACCGGCGACCGCATCACGTGCTCCGGCGGAAGGTTTCCCGGGATGTAGGTTGCGTCTGCGGCCGGGCCGGGTTCAAACCACGAACAGGTCCACGAATTCGTGGACTGGCGTGGCCTCGAGGCGCCGCCGGTCCGCGCAGCGCTCGAGTATGGCGTCCTGCTGCTTCTGCGGGAAACAGCGCGCGAGATTGGCCTTGTACTTGGCCTCCAGCTGCGGCACTCCCTCCTTGCGCCGGCGGCGGTGTCCGAGCGGAAACTCGATCACGACATTTTCGGTCTTGCCGCCGTCCTTGAAAAAGACCTGCACTGCGCAGGGCACCGAGCGCTTGTCCGGGTTCAGGTAATCGCGGTTCCATTGTTTCTTCTCGACGCAGACCATCTTGTCGCGGAGCACGTCGATGCGGGGGTCGGAGGCGACGTCGTCTTCGTAGTCGGCCGCGGTGAGGCTGCCCTTGATCAGGGCGATCGCGGTGACGTAGCGCACGCAGTGGTCGCGGTCGGCCGGGTTGCTGAGCGGGCCTTTCTTGTCGCTGATGCGGATCAGGTTTTCGTGCGACGTGATGACGATCTTGCTGATGTCGCGGAGCCGGTCCTTTACCTGCGGATGCAGCTTGAACCCGCACTCGACCGCGGGCTGGCAATGGAACGCAGTGGGGTAGGCGACCTTGAACAGGATGTTCTCGATGACATACGAGCCGTAGGGGCGCTGAAACTTGAACGGCTTGCCCCTGAACATGACTTCGTACAGTCCCCAGCGTTGGGCGGTGAGCACGCTGGGATAGCCCATCTCGCCCTTGACCGAGATCATGGCCAGGCGCACCGCGCGGCTGGCGGCGTCGGCGCCCGCCCAGGATTTGCGCGGGCCGGCATTGGGGGCATGGCGGAACACGCGCAAGGTCTGGCCGTCGACCCAGGCATTCGAGACCGCATTGATGATTTCATCACGCGTGCCGCCCAGCATCGCCGTGATCACGGCGGTGCTGGCGACCTTGGCGAGGCCGACGCTGCCATCGAGGCCGACGCTGTGAAAGCTGTTCTCGAGCGCGAACACGCCCTGGATTTCGTACGCCTTGATCAGGGCCGTCAGCACCTCGCGCATCAGGAGCGGTTTTTTCCCCCCGGCGACGTTCGCGCGCGACAGGTGATCGGCCATCGCGAGTATGCCGCCCAGGTTGTCTGATGGATGTCCCCCTTCGGCCGCCAGCCAGGTGTCGCTGAAATCGACCCACCGCACCATGCAGGCGATGTTGAAGGCCGCGGTCACCGGGTCCAGCTGGAACGACGTGCCGGGCACCTTGGCGCCGTTCGGGACGACCGTGCCGGGAACGATGGGCCCCAGCAGGCTGGTGCAGGCGGGATAGGCCAACGCTTCGAAGCCACAGCCCAGTGTGTCGATCAGGCACAGCCGCGCCGTGTCGTACGCTTCAGCGCTCTTGATGTCGTAATCGAGGACGTAGTCGGCGATATCGACCAACACCTGGTCGGGTTTGGGGCGGGCGCCGGAGAAATGGCTGGACATGATTCTTCCTTCTTCTTTGGCTATTCGAGACGGATGCCGGCGCTTTTGATCACTTTCTGCAACCGGGCCACTTCGGACTTGATCCTGGCCATGAACTCCGCGGGAGAGGTGCCGACCGACTCGACGCCGGCGTTCAGAAATCTCTCCTTCGCTTCCGGCGTCTTGAGAAAACGCACGGTCGCTTGATTCAGCTGATTGATCAGCGCGGCCGGCGTTCCGGCCGGCCCGAACAAGCCGTGGATCGTAATCGACTCGTAGCCAGGCAGCCCCGAGGCCGCCACCGTGGGCAGTTCGGGAAATAGTATCGACGGCCGAAGGCTGGTGACCGCCAGTGCCCTCAATCTCCCGGACTTGACGTGAGGCGTTACCGAGCCGCCGGTGGCGAAGGCGAACTGCACGCGGCCGCCCATCAGATCGCTGAGCGCGAGACCGGCGGCCTTGTAGGGGATGTGTACGGTATTCACGCCAGCCATGACGTTGAACAGTTCCGCGGCAAGATGACCCGAGCCGCCGACCGCGGACGTCGAATAGTTGAGGGCTCCCGGCTTGGCTTTGGCGAAAGCGATCAGTTCGGTGACGGATTTGGCCGGCAACGAGGGGGTGACCACGAGCACGTTGGGCGCGATGTTCGTCAACGTGATCGTCGCAAAATCCTTGACCGCGTCGTATGGGGTTTTTTGCATCAACGGCGCGATCCAGAGGCTGCCGCTGGAGAGCAGGAGGGTGTAGCCGTCGGGCGGCGCCGCCATCACGATCTGCCCGGGGATGACGCCCGAAGGCCGGCTGTCGACGATGATTTGCTGGCCCAGCCCCGCAGTCAATCCCTGCGCAAGCAGGCGCGATACCGTATCGCTGGAACCTCCGGTGCCGCCGGTAACCATGCGGACGGGCTTGTCCGGATAGCGTTGCCCTGACGCCACGCCCGCGACCAGCATCGCCGTGGCCATGAACAATATTTGCGCGGCGACAGGCCGTTTCATCCTCAGTCCTGCCCGATTACAACGTGCTGACCGTCACGCATCGTGCTTCGGGGAAAATCACATGTATTTCCCGCCGGCGCAGATGATGCGGTCGCCCGTGACGTACGAAGACAGGTCGGAGGCGAGAAACAGCGCGACGTTGGCCACTTCCTCCCGGGTGCCTTCCCGCTTGAGCGCGGTGCCATCGATATCCGCCTGCGTGCGCGGATCGCCTTTTCCCTCGGGGTACCATTCGGGATTGAGGCGCTTGTTGACGATGAGCGACAGGGCGATCAGGTTTGCGCGTATGCCGTAGGGCCCGAGCTCCAGCGCCAGCGACTTGATCAGGCCGTACAGGCCCGTTTTGGACGCCACCACGTGCGCCCGCTGCGGCTGCGACGTCATGGACGCCAGCCCGCCGAGCGCGATGATGCTGCCGCTTTTGCGCTTCATCATCGACGGGGCCAGCGCCTTGGCCAGAAGAAAAGTCGAATGCAGGTTGACCGCAAACACTTCCAGCCATTCCTCGTAGCTGATGGTCCAGAAATCCTTGTGGCGCCGTATGCCCGCCACGCTCACCGAAATGTCGATCTTGCCGAAACGATCCAGGCCCTGCTGCACGACGTGGTTGACCTCGTCGGGCTTGCTGACGTCAGCCAGCACGGGCAGCACTTTCGCGCCCAGGCTTTCACATTCCTTCACGACCTCGTCCAGCTCATCCTTGCGCTTCCTCGATACCAGGATGAGCTCGGCCCCTTCGCGGGCAAAGGTCGTGGCGATTGCCTTGCCGTTATTGCGGCCCGCGCCCGCTATCAGCGCCGTCTTGCTTTTCAACAGCATGTCAGTACTCCCCCAATAAGATAGATGTCTGGCTGGCCCGATTTATCGATTGCCCATCAGGCGTAACTCCTCGTTGGCCTCGCCCAGTTCCCCGATGGGCCGCTTCACTTCGGGAGGCGTCAGGCCGAGCCGCAGCGGCGAGTTGAGCAGAGGCCACAGGCGATCGTCCTCGCCGCGTTGTTCGAGGATGAGCTTGCGCGCGGCCGTTTGCTCGCAGAGCGCGACTTCCGAAACGCTACGCACCGGCGCAGCCGCCATGCCCGCTTTTAGGGCGGCTTCGACCAACGTCCCTCGCGTCATGCGCGCTGCTGTGGCGGGGGACTGGCCCAGGCGGCCGAGCGCCGAGACTGCGTCGGTTTCCCCGGCCTCGATGCATATATAACCGTCGGCGCAGCGCACGAAGGCGGCGCCCTGGCCGCGCGGCATTTCATTCCACAAGCTCGCGGTCGCCGAGACGGCCGCATCCTGCATCGAAACGTCGAGCATCTGTCCCCGGCCCGTCTGGTCCCGCATTTCGAGCGCCGCGAGTATCGAGAGCAGGCCGAATTCGCCGCCCACGATGTCGGCGGCCGAAATGCCGGCCTTCGTCGGCACGCCACCGGCGCGGGTCAGGTCCATGAAACCGGACATCGCCTGCACGACCGTGTCGAACGCGGGGCGGCCGGGATAGGACGAAGAGGCGCCGAATCCGGAAATCCCGCAGTACACCAGTCGCGGGTTGATTTCGAGGAGTTCTTTCCGGCCGAAGCCCAGCCGGGCGAGCGAGCCGGGCTTGAGATTTTCGACGAGCACGTCTGCCGTCTTGAGCAGAGCGGTGAACGAATCGAGATGGTCCTGCCTACGCAAATCCAGCTCGAGGCTGCGCTTGTCGCTGTTGCTGAATGCGAAGAAATAGCCGCGGTTTCCCTGCGTCGGCGGCCACGCGCGGGAGCCTTCGCCCCCGGGCGGCTCGATCTTGAAGACCTCGGCGCCCAGCGCGCCCAACTGGCGGCCGACGAGCGGAGCAGTCGTGTATTGGCCGATTTCGACGACCCGCATGCCGGCGAGCGGCAAGGCCTTGCCTGCATCCTGGTGCGGAAGGGCGGGGCGCTTTCGGCTCGAGACCAGTGTTTTCAGATAAGCACGGTGTTCGTCGGGGGCGGGCACGCGGGAGTCGTCGGCCGCCGTCGGCAGGGAGACCGCGAGCGGACTTCCCGGGATGGTAATTTCTCCAGGGCCCGCCGGATCGAAAATGCGCCGGACCATCTTGCGGTGCAGAAGATTGGATTCGGTCGCGAGCTGGTCCAACGTCAATATCGGGCCGCACGCAATATCATTGGTCGTCAGCCGTTCGATGCATTGCTCGACCGTGAGGGTAGCGGCCCATTGCTGAAGAGTGTCATCGACTTCACCGCGCCTGGAGACTCGTTCGGCGTTCGTGGCGAAGCCGGCTCGTTGGGCCAGCGCGGGTTGCCCGATGAGCTTGCAGAGCCTGCTCCACTGTTCGTCGGTCGCCGTGCAGATCAGGACCCACCCGTCCGAGGCGCGGTAGGCATTCCACGGCGCCGCGAGCGAATGCCGGTTGCCGGCCCGGGTTGCGGCCTTGCCGACAGCGTGAAACGGAAGGAACGTCGAGAGCGCGCCGACCGCGCAGTCGAACAGCGCAACGTCGATGTGTTGCCCGAATCCGCGCGTGCGTCGCACGCGTTGCGCCACCAGCACGGCGGCGGCGGCGTAGATACCAGCCGAGACCTCGCAAAATGGAAACCCGATACGGCTGGGCTCGGCATCCGGATCGCCGGTCGTGTCGGCGAGGCCGGCGACCGCCTGGACGAGCACGTCCGAATACGGCTTGCCGGCAAGGGGGCCGCTTGCGCCGAACGCCGTAACGTCGCAGACAATCTGCTCCGGGTGCGGCTTGTGGCGGTAACCGGGAGACACATCGCTGGACATCAATACGATATCGGCGGCGCGCAGCAATTCATCGAGAAACGCATCGTCACCGGCATCGCCAGTACGGACGAGCAGACTTCGTTTTCCAAGAGTGTTGGCCGCGCGGCTTGCCCATTTGTCGCGGGCGGGCACGCCGGAACGTTCCACGATGGCGACATCGGCACCGAGCTGCGCGAGGAGGGAGCCGCAGACGGCTGCTCCCATGCGCTCGCCGAGCTCCACGACCAGCAATCCCGCCAGCGGTGGTGTCGGGGCCGCCGCCGCGGACCGGTGCGAGCCGGTGAGCAGCGAACTCTCAACCGCTGAGGCGTCGTTCATCGGTCGTGGTCCCAATGCGCAGACTTTTCAGTCCACTTTTACGCCGGATGCGCGAACAACCTTGCCCCACAATGCATAGTCGCTGCGGATTTGCTCCTGGAATTGCTCCGGCGTGCTCGGCGACAACTCCTGGCCGAGGGCTTTCATGCGTTCGCGCACATCGGACGCGTTGAGCGCGTTGACGATGTCGGTATTCAACTTCGTAATGATCGATTGCGGCGTGCCGGAAGGCACGACCACGCCGTACCACCCCAGCACATCGAGGTCCGGATAGCCGGACTCGACCCCGGTCGGAAGATCGGGCAGCGCTTCAAGCCGCTTGCGCCCCGTTACCACGAGGCCTCGCAGCTTCCTGCTTTTCACGTGTGGCACGGCCGCGGTGGGATTGGAATACATCATTTGCACGTTGCCTGCGAGCAGGTCGACGACGGCCGGGCCGGCCCCTTTGTACGGTATGTGCACGATGTTGGTGCCGGTGGCCATCTTGAACAGCTCGCCGACGAGCTGCGTGCCGGATGCGGAGGAAGCGAAGCTCAGCTGTCCGGGGCGCTTTTTTGCGAGGGCCGCCAGTTCCTTGACCGAGTGAACGGGGAGCGACGGATGCACGACCAGTACCCACGCTTCCAGGGTCCCGCGCGTAACGGCCGCAAACTCCTTGAGGGGGTCGTACCCGGCGTCCTTGTACAGATGCGGGTTGATCGCCAAGGTGCCGACATACGCCAGCGTCAGGGTGTATCCGTCCGGAGCAGCCTTGGCGCCCGCGGCGGTGCCGATGTTGCCCTGCGCGCCTGCGCGATTTTCCACGATGATCTGTTGTCCCCAGGTCTGGGTGAGCTTGGCGCTCACGACCCGGGCAAAAGCATCGGTGCCGCCACCCGGCGCAAACGGCACGATGAAGCGCACCGGCTTTGCGGGAAAAGCGGTTTGCGCTCCGGCAAGCTGTGATACCAACGCCAGGGCGCACCCGGCGATCGCCCAGTACCCGGTCATACCCGTTCTTCTGCTTGCGCCGTTATCGCTGTTTCCAGCCCGCCACCGCCTTGAAGCGCTTGGTGGGTGGAACCACGAGCAACTGCACCAGTTCGTCGATATTCCGGATTTTCTCCACCTGGCTGACGGCGTCGATGATTTGCTTGGCGCGCCCCGGGGGCAGGATCGGGTCGACGAGCGAGTGGAACTTCTCTTCGACTTCCGCGGCGGACATGGGGTTCTCCGGCAGGCCCTTGGAATAGGGCACGATCTCCTTCAGTCGGCGCCCGTCCTTGAGGATGACCTCGATGCCGGCGCCCTTGTCCACGGCCTTCCACTCGGAATCTTTCGGCACCAGGCATTTCACCTTGCGCGCGGTCTTCACCAGGGCGGGGTCCTTGACGTCGACTTTCGGGTAGTCCCAGAAGCCGTTGCCGCCGTTTACGCCGCGCCCGCCGTGATGCAGGCGCATCGCCATCGAGAACGGCAGGCTGAATTGCGCGCCGAGAATGTCCTCAGGCTCGATGATCGAGCCGATGTGCGACAGGATCTGCTCGCTGTTGGTGTAGACCAGCATGGACTCGACATCGTCCGGGCCAAATTCCACTTTGTCGCGCGCCTGGTCGAGCGTGTCGAACGCCGCGTGGATCAGGTGGCAGCACGAGTAGGGCTTCAGCGCATTGTCGAGCGTGTGGTACAGCGTGCCCAGCCCGTCGGTCAGCCGCTTGAGGTCGTAGTCCACGGCAAAGACCTTGCAGAATCCCTTTTCGCCTTCGAGTATCGAGTGCGGTCCCGTGATGCCCGCCTTCGCGAACAGGGCGGCGCGCACCCCTGCCGCGGTCGGGATCGCGCTGTGGATGCGCTTAACCGACCCGCCGGTCTTGGTGTACTCGATGAGGCCCGCGGAATGGCTGCCCGCGATGGCGAGCGCGTTCAGCATGGCATCCTTGTCGAGGCCCATCAGTACGCCGCCGGCGGCAGCGGCTCCGAACGGGCCCACCCCGACCGGTGGATGGTGGCCGCGGTAGATGAGAAACGGCGAGCATGCCCAGGAGATCCGGATCTGGATTTCGTAGGCGACGATCACGGCGAGCAGCATCTTTTCGCCGGTCGCGCGGGCGTACTCCGCCATCGCCACGGCCGCCGGGACCGCGATGCCGCCCGGGTGCGTCGGGCTTTTCAGGTGCGTGTCGTCGGTCTCGTTGGCGTGGTTGAAGGTGCTGTTCAGGAAGGCTGCGTCGTCCGGCGACATCTTGTCGCCGAAGTAGGCGACGGTGCAGTGCGTGCCGCTGCGCGTCGCCTTCATGACGTCGTAGTAGTCCTGGCTCCAGGGCAGGGTGGCGCCGGCGATCTGGCAGCCCAGGTTGTCGAGGATGAAGCGCTTCGCGTAGTCCTGCACCTGGTCAGGCACGTCACCGAGCTTCAGGTTCGCGGCCCAGGTGGCCAGGGTTCTGGTTTCATTCATGCCGGACATCCTCTCCGTTGCAGTCGGTAGTGACCCGCTTATATAGCGTGCGGCGTCGCTTTTTGTCAACGTAGGGTTTCATCAATCAGTCTTGGTTCCATTGACTGGAACTTGGCTGCGCGGTTCGTGTAGAATGCCGCGACCCCAACCGGCCGGGAACCGCCACCATGATGAGAGCCGTTCAGCGCACGCTCGCGATCTTCGATTGTTTCACGAGCGAGCGCACCAGTCTGACGCTGCAGGAAATCGCGAACCGGATCCGTCTTCCGAAGTCGACCACGTTCCGCCTGGTCCAGAGCCTGGACGAGGCGGGCTACATCGTGCGCCTGGACAACCAGGCGTATTGCCTGTCGTTCCGGTTCACGCGTCTTGCCGGGCTCGTGAGGAGCACGCTCGACATCCGCCAGCTCGCCAGGGTGACGATGATCGAGCTGGCGAAAAAGGCCAACGAAACGGTGACGCTCAACATGGTGAGCGACCGTCACCGGGTGTGCATCGAAGTGATCGATACGCCGTCACCGCTGATGAGCGTCACCAAGTCGGGCGAGCGGGTGCGGTTGATCGACGGGGCCACCGCGAAGGCGCTGATGGCGTCGTTGCCGAAGAAGGAATTCCAGAAGGCGCTGTCTTACGCCACCAAGGCGACTGGAAAAAAGCGCGCGGATCTCGCGAAGGAGCTTGCGCGCGTCCGCGAGCAGGGCTACGCGGTCACGCACGGCGAGCGGGTGCTCGGCCTGACCGCGATCTCCGCGCCGATCGAGGAGCGGGACGGCGGCGTCCGTCATTGCGTCACGGTCACCGGCCCCACCGTGCGCCTGCAGCCGCGGGAGCGTGAGGTGGTCAAGCTGGTGACCCTCGCCGCCGAGGACATATCGCGCCGCCTCGGCGCGGAAGTACACGGCGAGTCGAAGTAGGGCGCAGCGCTTAGCAACTCCCACCACCCCGCCCGCTGCGCGGGCACCCCTCCTCTGGCAGGAGGGGAATTAAAAAAACTCCCCTCCTCTCACGAGGAGGGGTGCCTCTGAAGGAGGCGGGGTGGTGTGGTTGGGTGTCGCGCGGATTCGTAAAACTCAATAATTTCCCGACGTTGGCTTGCGTGCCGCCGCGCCGGCGATCTCGATCCCGCACCCTTTCTCGTAGTGCTTGATCAGCGTCGTGATGTCGTTGCCGTCGCCGTCCTGCGCGATGGCATCACCGATGATCTGTTTCACCAGGGGCGCCACCCACATCGGCACGCCCAGGCGCGCCGCCTCGTCGAGGCAAAGGGAGATGTCCTTGTAGCTGATCGCCATCCTCGCGCCATAGTCGAAGGTGCGCGGCAGGATGTTGTTCGGGAACTTGTCGGTCGTCGCGGAGTTGCGGCCCGTGCCGGTGTTGATGACGGCGACCATGGCGTCGGGATCCATGCCGGCCTTGACGCCCAGCGCGAACGCCTCGCAGGAGGCCACGAACGCGGCGAACGACAGCATGTTGTTCAGCAGCTTCATGATTTGCGCCTGGCCCGGCTCCGCGCCCACGTAAAAGACGTGCGCTGCCACGCAGTCGAGCAGGGGCTTGATGCTGTCGAAGCCGGCCTTGTCTCCCGATACGGTGATGGACAGGTTGCCGTCGCGCGCGGCCACCGCGCCGCCGGTGATGGGGCAATCGATCAATGCGATGCGCGCCGGGAGTCCCTGCGCGATCTCCCGCACGAAGCCCGGCCCCACCGTCGAGCAGTTCACGCAGGCCTTGATCCCGGTGCCATGCCGGAGGCCTTCGCTCCCGAGCGTGACTTCGCGTATCGATTCGAGTGTCGGCAGGCAGATAAAGACCACTTCGGCGCGGTTGGCCACATCGCGAGGCGAGGATGCGGCTTCGGCCCCGCCCTTGACCAGGGGTTGCATCGCCGCCCGGTTGACGTCGTGGATCAGGAGGGGGTACCCACGCGCAAGCAAGTTGGCCGCGATCGGCGCTCCCATGGATCCCGTGCCGATAAAGCCGATCGTGGTTTTCATGGCGGGGCTTCCTCGATGATGCGGCTTAGTGATGCGGCTCAGTCGACGCGCGCGCCCGATGCCTTGACGACTTTCTGCCAGCGGGCGAGGTCGGCCTTGATGAGCTGCGCGAACTCCTCCGGCGTGCAGGTCACGGCGTCGTAACCCTGGCTGGCGAAGCGTTCCTTGATGTCGGGCAGCCGGATGATGCGCACGAGCTCGCGGTGGAGCTTGGCCACGATAGGCTGCGGCGTGCCCGCCGCAGCGAGCACGCCGTACCAGGCGGAACCCTCGACCGCGGCATACCCCGCTTCTACGAACGTCGGGACCTCTTCGAGCCCGGCAAGCCGTTTCGGGCTGGTGGTCGCGAGGCCTTTCAGCTTGCCCGCCTTGACGTGATGAATGACGGTCGCCGGCGCGCTGAACATGAGCTGGACGTTGCCGGCCAGCATGTCGGTGATCGCCGCTCCGTTACCCTTGTAGGGGACGTGAACGATGTTCGTGCCGGTGACGGTCTTGAACAGTTCGGCCACCATGTGGCCGACGGTGCCGTTGCCCGCCGACGCATAGTTGAGCCGGGCCGGGCTGGATTTCGCGAGCGCGACGAGCTCCTTCACGCTGCCAGCCGTTACGGACGGATGGGCGACGAGGACGTTGGGCGCTGTCGCGGCCAGCGTGATCGGCGCAAAATCCTTTACCGAATTGTAGGGAAGGTCCTTGAACAGGAATGGATTGATGGCGAGGTTGCCGACATACCCCATGAGCAGCGAATAGCCGTCGGGCGGCGATTTGGCCACCATGTCGGTGCCGATGTTGCCGCCGCCGCCGGAGCGGTTGTCCACGACGACGGCCTGGCCCCACGCCTCGGTGAGCTTTTGCGCGATCGACCGCCCCAGCATGTCGGTGCCGCCGCCGGGGGCGAACGGCACGATGATGCGTATCGGTTTCGTGGGGTAGGGCTGCGCGTTACCCGTCCCCATCCCGGCGGCGATGATCACCGCACACGAGAAAATCCGGATCCAATCCCCTCGCATGGCTCCTCCTGTTCTGGCGCCGGACATCGCCGCCGCTGTACTGCTAGTTGAGCGTCATCCCCGTTGCCTTGACGACCTTGTTCCACTTCGCCAGGTCGGTCTTGATCAGGGTGCCCAGATCTCCCGGCGTGCTGGTCTTTGCCTCGTAGCCCTGGCGCAGGATCATCTCCTTGATTTCGGGGATCTGCATAATGCGCACGATCTCGCGGTTCAATTTGGTGATCACGGCGCTCGGCGAGCCGGCGGTCGCGAGTATCGCATACCAGTTGGAGGCTTCGACGGCGGGGTAGCCCGCTTCGGCCATCGTCGGGATGTCCTTGATCTCGGGCAGCCGCTGGCGCGTGCAGGCGGCCAAGGCCCTGAGCTTGCCCGAGCGGATGTGCTGGATCACGGCGCCGGGCGCGCCGATCATGATCTGCACCTGGCCGCCCAGCACTTCCCGGATCGCGTCGCCGGTGCCCTTGTAGGGGACGTGCGTGATCTTGGTGCCGGTCACGACCTTGAACAGCTCGGCGGCCATGTGGCCGATGGTGCCGGTGCCGGCCGACGCGTAATTCAGCGTGTCCGGCTTGGCCTTGGCCAGCGCGATCAGCTCCTTGATGGAATTCGCGGGAACCGACGGGTGCACGACCACGACTTCGGGCGCGTTCGCGACCAGGCTGACCGGGGCAAAATCCTTGACCGGGTCGTAGGGTGGCTTGCGGAAGAAATTGGGCGAGATGGCGTGTGTGCTGCTGGTCACCAGTATCAGTGTGTAACCGTCCGGCGCCGCCTGCGCCACGAGGAGCGAACCCACCACGCCGGTTCCGCCGGCGCGATTGTCGTTGATGACCGGCTGTCCCCAGGCTTCGTTGAGTTTCTGCGCCACCGTGCGCGCGAGCAGGTCGGTGCCGCCGCCCGCTGCGAACGGCACCACGAGGCGAATCGGCCGGGTCGGGTAATCCTGCGCGGTAACGGCGCTGCCGATGCCGAGACCGGCCAGCATCAGCAGCAGTGTCAGACCTCTCCTCACATTTCCTCCTATTATTTGCCCTTGAAGCGGGCAGGGCGTTTTTCGAGGAAGGCGGAAATGCCTTCCTGCTTGTCTTCGGTGCCGTAGATTGTCGTCACGATGGACGTCTCGAGCTCGATGGCCGAGGCCAGGTCCATCTGCATGCCGCGATGCACGGCGCGCTTGACGAGCGCAAGGCTCAAAGGCGCGCGTTGCGCATAGACCTCGACCAGCGCCCTGGCTGCATCCAGCGCACCGCCTTTGGGCGTGAGCCGGTTGATGAGCCCGATACGATAGGCGTGCGCAGCGTCGATCGGGTCCGCTGCAAACAGGATGTCGAGCGCATGAGCGACACCGACGATGCGCGGCAAGCGCTGGGTGCCGCCCGCGCCGGCGACCGTCCCGATGCGCGCGCTGGTGATCGCAAACGAGGACCCTTCGGCGGCGATCCTCAGGTCGCAGGCCAGCGCAAGTTCCAGGCCACCGGTGATGCAAAAGCCTTCGATAGCCGCGACCACGGGTTTGCCGAGCTCTTCGATCGTCGAGTTGAGACGATGCCAGCGATTGAAGTATTCGGTGCCCTGGGCTGCGGTCTTGACCTGGAGCGCCTCGTTGAGATCGGCCCCCGCGGCGAAAAACGTGGGCCCGCCCGTGATGATGATCCCGCGCACGGAGGGCTCGGCCTCGGCCGCCTTCAGTGCCGCCGTCAATTCATGCATCATGAGCACGCTGATCGCGTTGCGCTTGTCGGGGCGGTTCAAGGTGACTACGCAGGCGGGGCCGTCCTGCCTGACAGATATCGTCTGATGGCTCATGGGTTTTCCGCGTTGTATTGATTCATCGAACCGGGCCCGCCATCCTCCGGGATCCGCCCAGCTCGCACAATTCAGAGTAAACCAATTCATGACCACCGGGGGCGGGTTCCATTAAACGGAACCGGTGCCATAATTTGACACGAGCGGCGAGCGAATGGGTTAATGTCGGACGTCGCAACTGCGCGCAGCGCAGATACCGGTCATTCTTCAGGGGAGCACGAGTGCAATATCAGGACATTCTCTTCGACGCCGGCAAGGGCGTTGCGACCATCACCATCAACCGCCCGGAAAAACGCAACGCGGTGCGGCCGCTGACGTACGAGGAGCTGACGCACGCCATGCACCGCGCGGCGGACGACCCGGAGATCGGGGTGGTCGTGCTTACCGGCGCCGGCGACAAGGCATTCTGCTCCGGCGGCGACGTCAGCGACCAGTCGAGCCGTACCCCGGACGTAGGCCGGACGCACATGCGGCGGCTGTTCGCCCTGTCATCGGTCATGCGCATGATGGACAAGCCGATACTCGCCAAGATTCGCGGCTACTGCGTGGGCGGCGGCAACGAGATCCACCTGTTCTGCGACATGTCCTTCGCCAGCGAACGGGCCATTTTCGGCCAGACCGGACCGAAGGTGGGAAGCATCCCGATCTGGGGCGCTTGCCAGCTGCTCGCGCGTTACGTGGGCGAGCGCAAGGCGCGCGAGATGGTATTCGGCTGCCGCCAGTACACCGCGCAGCAGGCCGCCGACATGGGGCTCATCAACTTCGTGTGCAAGGACGAAGCGCTGGACGGCCTGGTCGACGAATGGTGCCAGGAGATACTCAACAAGAGTCCGCAGAGCATACGCATCGCCAAGCTGGCGCTCAATGCCGGTTCCGACCAGGATTTCTATCCGTCCTACTTCCCCACCAGCGCGCTGCTTGCATCGATCTACGGGAACGAGGAGAACTCGGAAGGCACGCGCGCTTTCCTGGAAAAGCGCAAGCCGGATTTCCGCCGCTACCGCCGCAAAGGGCTTTAGGGGCCGAGCCGGCGGACTTCAAGGACTGCAGGGACAACACGCATCTCTGCCGCGCGATGGATGCGCGCCTGCCGACCGGCGAGTAGGGGACGTCAGGAAACGGCGGCAACCTGGCCCGTAAGCGGTTGTAATTTGCCGCCGCGCAGCAACGCGAGCAGCGGCTCCATGCTGTCGAGCTCGTCGAGCCGGTCCACCAGTTCGATGACTTTTTCCGTCGACGCCGGAGGCAGGACGACTTTCGCCAGGCCCCTGAACTTGCGCTCGATGTCCGCGCGCGTGAGCGGGTAGCGCGAGCTGCCGCGGCGCTGGTCGACGTTCTCGGTCCAGGTCTTGCCGTCGTTGAGCTCGGCTTCGACGCGCACCGCGTGACGGGATCCGGCACCCCCTGCATCGAAGACCGGGTCGTGGGTTATGCGTATGCGTTCGATGAGTGCCATGACGCGGGGGTCGCCGAGACGGGATTCGACGAACTGATCGATGAAGACATCGCCATCGAGCAGTTTCACCGCCGACGTGTAGTACGCGTTCATCTGCGCCGCGACGACGCCCCCCGGCACGTATTT
>Ga0137409_10000774_pt1 | contig 34981 bp, 33 predicted proteins | sample CZODoug1_16funga_FD_122059 | JGI IMG/M metagenome (GOLD analysis project Ga0137409, IMG submission 122059) | Vadose zone soil fungal communities from Angelo Coast Range Reserve, California, USA - CZODoug1_16fungal (Hybrid Assembly) | ecosystem: Environmental > Terrestrial > Soil > Vadose zone... | reverse complement strand
TATCATAAAGGCCGAAGGCGCAACAGAAGACACACTGCCAACGGCAACTGAACGGGTGCCAGTTGTCAGAAGCGTTGTTGCGAGTGATCAGTGCAGAACGTCGGGACGTCCCCACGGGCATAAGAAATATCGTTGGCTTGTGCCGTAGGGTCGCTGGTAACGTCCGGACGTAGTGAACTAGCAACTTATGACTATGCTTCTGACCACTCGCACCCGTTCAGTTGCGGTCCCACTCGCACCAGTTCAGTTGGCGATCCAATAACTTGACGACCAGGCTAGATGACCAAATTCGCAACGATTGAAACGAACAAAGGCACGATGAAGGCCGAGCTGTACGAGAAGGAAGCGCCGAAAACGGTGGCCAATTTCGAGAAGCTCGCCAACTCGGGTTTTTACGACGGAACGAAATTCCACCGCGTCATCAAGGATTTCATGGTTCAGGGAGGCGATCCCTACTCGAAGGGTGGCGAGCACGCGAAGGGTCCGGTCGGAACAGGCGGCCCTGGCTACAAGATCGACTGCGAGACGCAGGGAAATCCGCGCAAGCACGAAGTTGGGGCGCTGTCGATGGCGCACGCCGGGAAGAACACTGGCGGCAGTCAGTTCTTCATCGTGCTGAGTGAGCAGAACACGAAGCACCTGAACGGAGTGCACACCGTTTTTGGAAAGGTCATCCAGGGAATCGACGTGGTTCCCAAGATCAGCCAGAACGACACTGTGACGAAGGCCAGGGTCTCGAGCGAGCCGGGAGCGAAGTGATGGCGACGAAAAAAAAGACCGACCTGAGTGCCGCGCTGACCGGCTTGATCCTCGGCGCGGTAACGCTATTCCTGCTGCTCACCACGATCGTGATGATGACGAACGCGCGCTATCGCGGGAAAGAAGCGGCGGAGACCACCACCCGCCAGTAAAGACCAAAGCAAGAAGTAATTGACGTTCTTGCTAGTCAGTAGTATATTACTGACTGGTCAGTAACTATTTGTTTAGCAATGCCGAAAACGAAGACAGCATCACCAAAATGGCGTAGACAACCCGAGCACCGGCCCCAGCAGATCATCGAGGCCGCCCTCGAGGTTTTCGGCGAATGCGGACTCGCCAATGCCCGATGCCAGGACATCGCCGACCGCGCCGGAGTCTCCAAGGGCACTATCTACCTGTACTTCCCCAACAAGAAAGAGCTCTTCCGCGAGATGATCCGGCAGACCGCTGTCGCCGCGATCGAGTGGGGCGAGAAGACAGTTGGCCAAGGAACGCCAACAGAGCAGCTGTGCAACGCGATGCGCGGCTATTGGAAGTTCGTCCGCTCGCCAGTCTTCAGCACGATCTACCGTCTCGTCCTCGGTGAGCTCCACCAGTTCCCCGATCTCGCCAAGTTCTACGCTGATGAAGTCGTAGCCCGCGGACTCAAGCTGTTGAGTGGAATCATTCGCAAGGGCGTCGAGACAGGCGATTTCCGCGAGATCGATCCGATGATCGCCGCCCGCATGCTTGTCGCGCTCACCATCATGAACGCCATCTGGCGCGATGAGCACACTGGAGTGCCACTCCTCTGCCACAAGAAGGACGAGGAAGTTTTCCAGGAGCTGGCCCAATTCTACCTCCATTCGATCGCGCCGTTCGCCGGCTCTTACGCGCAAGCCGATGGGGCTCCGTCGGACGCGGTTTCGTTCATTCCATTCAACAATGACTAAGATTTTTCTCAGGAATAGTCGCCGCCTGTTAACCGCCGTCGCAGCGATTGCAGCCGTCGCGTCTGGCGCGCTCGCGCAGACGTCCGTCACGGCGCCAGCTCCGGCAGTCGCGCCACCTGCATCGGCGACCCCGCTCACCCTCGGTGATGCGGCTCGACTCGCCGCGCGCCAGAGCGCTCTTGCCCAGGGCGCTCGACTCCGCGCCGACGAAGCGGGGGCTCGCGTCCGCGAGCGCAAAGCCGACCTTCTCCCGACGGTCAGCAGCTACGTCCAGGAAGCCGGCCGAACCTTCAACACCTCGACGCTCGGCATCGATTTCCCCGCGACGCCTGGCAACCCGCCGTTGTTCGATCCGCAGGGTCAGGTCGAGGGACCTATCAACACTCTCGACATTCGTGGTCGCGTGCAGCAGAACCTTCTCGATTTCGGCGCGATCGGACGCGTGCGCTCGGCTCAGGCCCAGGCCCGCTCCTCGAGCGCGGACGCCGATGCAACCGCCGAGCAGGCCGCGAACATCGCGACCAGCGCTTACATAAGGGCGATGCGCGCTGACGCCGATCTGCGTGCGCGTCAGGCAGACACGCGCCTCGCCACCGAGCTGCTAAGCATTGCACAGTCCCAACTTCAGGCTGGAACGGGGGTCGGGCTCGATGTCACACGCGCCAAGGCGCAGCTCGCGGCAACGCGCGCGGCGCTCATAACGTCGCGCAACGCCCGCGACCACGCGCATCTCGATCTCCTGCGCTCCCTCGCACTGCCCCTCGGAACCGACGTCCTGCTGGCGGATTCGCTCTCCACCGCAACCGATGCCGGCCCGCTTCCGGACGAAGCCGCTCTAATCGCGCAGGCGATGCAAAATCGGCCTGACCTCCTCGCCGAAGAAGAGCGTATCCGAGCAGCGAAACAGGGTCTCTCGGCAATCAAGGCAGAGCGGCTTCCCACGCTGGGACTTGTCGCCGACGATGGTGTAATCGGAAAGAACGGCGCGAAGCTGCTCGGCACCTATACATGGGGCCTGCAGGTGACGCTGCCGATTTTCGACGGCTTCAAGCGGGAGGCGCGGGTTCAGGAGCAGCAGTCGGTGGTGAAGGAAGCGGAGATCCGCCGGCGCGATCTCGAGCAACAGGCTCAAGCCGACGTGCGTGGCGCGCTCATAGACCTGTCCGGCGCCAGAGAGCAGCTCGATGCGGCAACCGAGAGGCTCAGCCTGGCCGAGCAAGAGGTGGCACAGGCCCGTGACCGCTTCAACGCAGGGGTCGCGGGAAACGCCGACGTAGTGAACGCGTCACTCGCGCTCACCGCCTCGCGTACGCTGGTGAACGACGCCGAGACGGCGTACCAATTGGCGCGCGTGGCGCTCGCGCGCGCCACGGGAAGCGTTACGACACTGAGATAATGATCACGAAGGCTTACTTGCAGAACTCCAATTAGACTATCAGGAACACAGGAAAGGTTATGGCAACCGCAACCGCAATCGAAAGCGAAGCTCCCGGAACTCCAGCTTCACGCAACGGCAGATCCGCCGCGTCCGAGCCTGGAACAGCGCCGTCGAAAAAGAAATTCGTGCTGCCCATCGTTGGGGTCGTCGCGCTGATCCTTCTCTTCTGGGCGTTCCAGAAATGGAGCTACGGCCGTTCACACCAGTCGACGGACAACGCGCAGGTCGATGGTCACATCGTGCCGGTGCTGGCCAAAGTCGGCGGCTACGTGAAGACGGTGAACGTGAACGAAAACGATCACGTCAAAGCGGGACAGCTACTCGTGCAGCTCGACGACGAGGACTATCGCGTCCGCCTCCAGCAGGCACAGGCTGATCTTGCGGCCGCCGAGGCGACGGCGGGTGGCGGCGGATTCTCCGGACAGGCGCAGGCGCAGGTCCAGAGCGCCACTGGCCAGCGTGCCGCGCTCGACGCTCAGATCGGTGCCGCCCAGGCCAATGCCAACAAGGCTGACGCCGATCTTGCTCGCGCCAGGGAGCTGGCTGGCAAGCAGATCATCTCCAAGCAGCAGCTTGACGCCGCGCAGGCAATGGCTGACGTCGCGCACGCGAACCTCATCGCTTCGCAGCGTCAGGCAGCAGCCGGAGGCGGCGTAGTGAACACCGCGGAAGCCGGCGTGCGTGTCGCCAACGCGCGTTCCCTCGCTGCTCGTGCGGCGGCAGAGAACGCTCAGCTACAGCTCGATTACACCCGCATCACCGCGCCGGCATCCGGCGAGGTTTCGAGAAAACAGGTGGAAGTAGGACAGCTCGTCGCACCGGGCCAGCCACTGCTCAGCATCGTCGCTGACACGGGCATCTGGGTGACGGCAAACTTCAAGGAGACCCAGCTCGCCAAGATTCGTCCCGGCCAGCCGGTCGAGTTCGAGATCGACGCTTACAACAATTGCGTCGGCCAGGGAAGGGTCGCGAGCGTGAGCGGCGCGACTGGAGCAAAGTTCGCGCTTCTGCCGCCTGACAACGCAACCGGAAACTTCACCAAGGTCGTGCAGCGCGTACCAGTGCGCATCGCGGTGACGAAGCCATGTCCGGGTTACACCTTGCGACCAGGGCTCTCGGCGAACGTTCACGTCGACACTTCCAACCGGTGAGCACGGCAGTACTGCGTTCGTCGGGGATATCGACATCCTCCGAGGACCGCTACTCGCACAAGTACATCATCGCCGCCACCGTCACGATGGCGGCGATGCTCGAGCTGATCGACACCTCGATCGTCAACGTCGCCATCCCGCACATGATGGGGAACCTCGGCGCGACGCTCGACGAGATCGCATGGGTTTCCACCTCGTACATCATCGCCAACGTCATCGTCATCCCGATGTCGGGTTGGCTGTCGGCTTTTTTCGGCAGAAAGCGCTACTTCACCGGCTCGATCCTTCTCTTCACCGTCGCGTCCTTCTTTTGCGGCGCGTCGCATTCACTGCTCACGCTCATTTTCTGGCGCGTCATTCAGGGAATTGGCGGCGGCGCATTGCTCTCCACTGCTCAAGCCACGTTGTACGAGTCATTCCCGCCCGAGGAAGCTGGAACCGGCATGGCGATCTTCGGCGTCGGCGTCATGGTAGGACCGACGCTCGGCCCCACGCTCGGCGGCTGGATCACGGACAACTACAATTGGCCGTGGATCTTCTACATCAACGTTCCGCTCGGCATCATCGCGGCAATCCTGACGGTGACTTACGTTGCCGACGCCGAGCACCAGGAGCGGGCCGATAGGATCGACTACCTCGGAATAGTCCTGCTGACGCTTTGTGTCGGCTCGCTGCAGTGGATGCTGGAGCGTGGAGAGCGCTACGACTGGTGGGATTCGCGCCTCGTCACGATGCTGGGGATTACGGCGCTCCTCTCGGGAATCGCGCTCATCTGGCACGAGCTGACGACCGACGAGCCGGTAATCAATTTCCGCATTCTCAAGAGCCGGCAGTTGACCGCCGGCGTGAGCCTGGGATTGCTGCTTGGCTTTGCCCTCTACGGCTCGGTCTTCATTCTGCCCGTTTTTCTGCAGCAGCTGCTCCAGATGACAGCGTGGCAGACAGGAAAAATTATTCTGCCCGGTGCGATCGCATCAGCAGTGACAATGGCCGTGGTCGGAAGAAACGCCATGCGATTGGACGCCAGATACACGGTAGTAGCAGGGGCGTTTCTCTTCTTTCTGTCGATGCTGAAGCTGTCGCACCTCACGTCCGCGAGCGGCTCACAGGATCTGTTCTGGCCACTGATCCTTCGCGGTATGGGGCTCGGGCTCATCTTCGTTCCTTTGACGAACGCGACGATGGCCGACCTCAAGGTGAAAGATCTGGCGCAGGGAACCGGCATGTTCAATCTCATGCGCCAGCTCGGCGGCTCGCTTGGAATCGCGGTAATGGCAACCCTTCTCGCGCGGTTCATGTCGGCCGAGAAGGCGGTGCTGGTCGAGCACGTCGGAGCAAACGATCCGGAGACATTGAGTCGTCTCTCGCTGCTGGCGCGCGGACTCATTGCGCGGGGAATCAATCCGATGATCGCGCAACAGCAGGCGCTCGCGATCCTCGACCGGCAGGTGACGGTGCAATCGAGCATGCTCGCGTTTTCCAGGATTTATCTGTACAGCGGGCTGGTGCTGATATTCGGGCTGCCGCTGCTGTTCCTGTTCAGGACCGGTCGCGCGCGCGGCTCCATGGGCCCGGTTCACTAGGCAGAGATCGCATTGTCGATCAAAAACGCCGACGACGCCGGTAAGGGTGTTCCGGCCGTATCTTACGGCCAGACCACAGAGCTACCCCTATTGTCAGCCCCTCAACAGTTGAACGCAGCCATACGTATTTCTGATGAGGAGCGAGAGCTCGTAAGTCTGGCCAAGCGAGGGGACGAGCGGGGTTTTGCCGGGCTCGTACGTCTTCATCAACGTCGCGCGTACATAGTGGCACGCTCGATCGTCTTGACGCACGAGGACGCGGAAGATGCGGTGCAGGAAGGATTCCTGCGCGCGCATCAGGCGCTTGACCGGTTCGACTCGACGCAGGTTTTCGGCGCGTGGCTCAATCGAATCGTCGCCAATGCGGCGCTCGATTTGGCCCGCCGCCGGAAGGTAAGGAATGCGGAGGAGATCTCCGACTCGATTCCGGCCACTTTCCGCGATCCGGCGGAAAGCGGTGAGCTGCGAGAGCGGCTCGATGCGGCGCTGGCGCAGCTTCCGGATCGTGCGCGGGCTGTAATAGTCCTGCATGATATCGAGGGCTTTACGCACGCGGAGATTGGCGAGATGTTGAGTATACCGGGCGGAACGGCTCGCTCGGATTTGCACCACGCGCGGCAAAAACTGCGCGTGTTGCTCGGAAACCTGAGGGATTAGAGATGGAAGATCGTACCGATTTGCGACTCGAAGACGAAGGCGACGCGAAGATCACGGAGATGCTCCGTGAGGTTTACGCACCGCCCGCCGGAGGCGCGTATTGGGATGGGCTCGAGTCCCGTATCATATCGTATGTCAAGGCACATCAGGAGGCGGTCGCGATTCCCGTCAACTGGTGGTCGGATCTCGCGAGCTGGGCGGGACCGGGCCTTGCGGCTGCGGCTCTATTGTTCGTTGCTGCCGGCCTGATGTGGTCGCGCCAGAACAACGAAGAATTGGGCACGACTTACGAAGCAGTCACTGAGTCACTCGCTTCGGACGTATTGCCTGGCGCCGTCCAGGTTGTAACGGCTGCGCGCGATGGCTCGTCGCAGCGCGAAGCGACGTTCCGCTACGTTTTGTCACACTGAGGATGGCGATGGAACGCTCCAAGGGTTACGCAATGATGTTCCTGCTCGGCGCTTTCGTCGCGGGCGGCGCGCTCGGTTTCACAGCCGATCGCATGATCGACACAAAGCATGGGCGCGAGATGCGCGGGCCGCATGCGTTGAGACAGCGAATGGCGGAGGAGCTCAAGCTCACACCGGCGCAGCAGGCTTCCGTTGATTCGTTAATAGAGCAAAAGCACCGGCAGATAGTTGCTCTCTACAAGCCGGTGAAGCCGCAGCTCGATTCGATCGCCGTTCTGGCGCGGGTAGTGAGCGACAGCACACATGCGCAGATCAAGCGGCTGCTCAATCCAGATCAGCAAGTGAAGCTCGACAGGTTGCGCGCAGCGGCCCGCAAGGAGCTTGGGGAGCGGCGTGGTGGTGACTCGGCCGGGCGTCCTCCGGGACCGCCGCCAGGAGCCCAACCCTACTAGGAATCGAGCCTCGAAAACGAGAAAAAGCGCCGGTGCGGAGATCTGCACCGGCGCTTTTTCTTATGCTTGGGAAGGGTCAGGCGTTATTATCCGGGTCGGCGTTTCTCTCACCCTTCCCGAAGTTCTTCTGGACCTTGCCCTTGAGCTGCTCAGCGCGCCCTTTGATGTGCTCGCTCGAGTTGTCGGTGGCATCACCCAGATCACCGCGGATCTTCCCTTTCATTTCTTTCGCGGTTCCTCTGACCTGGTTGTCGATACCTCTTTCGTTTAGATCCTTCATTTGTCTCTCCTCTTTAGAATCAGGTTCTTTTCCCGTCGGGCTTTGTTAAACGCAAGCGATGTGCCTCCGGTAACGTCTGTTTTTTACGCTCGAATTGTCGCTTTTTGCGGGCGAATTATCGGCTTTCAATCGCTGTGCCCAGCGTAGTGTCGTGTACTGGCGCACGGGGTATCGGCCTTGCAAAGGGTCGTGCCCTTGCGGAAATTCCGAGGTCAAAGCCGCCTGCAGCACGGCAGCCTGAACAACCTCTATAGGTCGCGCAAATCAGCACTAACCTCGAAGCTCGTCCGAGCGGCCGCCGTCTCGCAAAACTCACTATTCTCGCGTTGGGCGTCGTCTATGGGGACATCGGCACCAGCCCCCTTTATGCCCTGCGTGAGTGCTTCAAGCTGGAGCATGGCCTCACTCCAGTGCCGTCCAACGTCTATGGCGTTCTCTCGCTGATCGTCTGGTCGCTGATAATCATCGTCAGCATCAAGTACATCATTTTCATCATGCGGGCTGACAACAATGGCGAGGGCGGAATTCTCGCGTTGTTGGCGCTCATTCTTCAGAAGCAACGCCGTGATTCGGACTCATTTCGGCGCAAAACGATCATCGCCCTTGGCTTGATCGGTGCCGCGCTGCTCTACGGCGATGGCGTGATTACTCCCGCGATCTCCGTGCTGAGCGCCGTGGAAGGCCTGGAAGTGGTAGCTCCACAATCGCAGCAGCTAGTGATCCCTCTCACGGTCGGAATACTCGCGGGACTCTTCTTTTTCCAGCAGCATGGTACCGCGAAAGTCGGGCGAATTTTTGGTCCTGTGATGGTCGTCTGGTTCGTGGTGATTGGCGCGCTCGGCCTACGGGAGATTATGGAGGCGCCGCAGATCCTCGCCGCGGCGAATCCATGGTACGGTCTGGATTTTTTCTTCCAGCATGGGCACCTCGCTTTCATTCTTCTCGGCGCCGTAGTCCTCGCCGTCACCGGAGCCGAAGCGCTCTATGCGGACATGGGACACTTCGGCAAGCGGCCGATCCGCCTTGCCTGGTTCCTGCTGGTATTGCCGGCGCTGCTGGCTAACTACTTCGGGCAGGGCGCGCTGATCCTGCGGGACCCGACGAGCGCGATCAATCCATTTTATCTTCTCGCGCCCAGCGCGCTCCAGTACCCGTTGATCGCATTGGCGACGATCGCCGCCATCATCGCGTCGCAGGCTCTCATCTCGGGGGCATTTTCGCTCACGCAGCAGTCCGTGCAGCTCGGCTACAGTCCTCGTGTGCAGATAGTCCATACGTCATTTCAGGAAACGGGGCAGATCTTCGTTCCCGAAGTGAACCGCGCGCTTGGACTGGGGTGCGTTCTCGTAGTGCTGATGTTCAGATCTTCAAGCGCGCTCGCCGCCGCGTACGGAATCGCAGTCACCGGGACGATGACCATTACGACGATTCTTTTCTACGTCCTGGCGCGGTCCCACTGGCAGTGGAGCATCTGGCGCGCCGGCTTGCTCACCGCCTTTTTCCTGATCATCGATCTGGCGTTCTTCTCCGCGAACATGCTCAAGATCGTGCAGGGTGGCTGGGTGCCTCTCGCCATCGCGGCCGTGATCTTCATTCTGATGACTACGTGGCAGCGGGGGCGCCTGATCGTGCGCAGCCTGCTGGTGGACGCTTCGATCCCGCTCGACGCGCTGCTGCGTGACCTTGGTGACGAGAATCCCGACAGGCGTTTCAAGCCTCCGCGAGTTCCCGGCACCGCGGTGTTCCTGACATCCGAGTCGAAGGACGCGCCGCTGGTGCTGCTGCATCACCTGAAGCACAACAAGGTGCTGCACGAGAACGTGATTCTGCTGTCGATCGTCTCCGCCCAGGTGCCGGAGATTCCGATCACGGAGCGGGTAGAGGTTGTGTGCTTCCCGCACAACTTCGGGCGCATCAAGGCGAAGTACGGCTTCATGCAGACGCCGAACGTGCCGGAGATTCTCGCGCTGGCGGCCGAGCATGGTATCATCGCCAAGCCCAGCGAGACGACGTACTACCTCGGCCGCGAAAACCTCATCCCGACAGGAACGAAGCCGCTCGCCCACTGGCGCAAGCGCCTTTACATCTTCATGCAGCGCAACTCACGCTCGGCGACGGAGTTTTTCGGGATACCGCCAAATAGGGTAGTGGAGTTGGGCGCGCAGATGGAGTTTTAGGTACTGCTCTACCTGACGCGCGCATCTACGAACCGTAAACTGAACAGGCGGGAGGTCCCAGGAGCATAGTGTTCAGCTCGTTAGTTCACTACGCCCCGACTTTCCTCTGTGACGTTTAGGGCACAGGCAGTTGCTTGTACCCAGTATCCATCGAGACAAGTCGGGGCGTAGTGAACTGAATCACTGGGAACTTACCTACTGGGACCTCCCGCCTATTCAGTTGCAGTCGCCATTCGTTCGCCGTGACCTTTCAATCCCGATCCGCCCTCCGCACCCTCTCGATATCCCGCCGATCCTTCTTGGTGGGCCGCCCCCGATCGTACCCGGGCACCGCTTGCGCGATTTTCACCTGTAGCTGCATCGCCTCGCGCGCTTTTCGCCCCTCTTCGCTTTCCTCGTACAGCTTTGCCGCGATTGGAGCAGGTCCCCGGTGCTCGGAGATTGCGCGAACCGTCACAATGTGATGGTACGGACCGAGCCGGATGCGTAGAGAATCGCCGACCTGAAGCTGTTTGGACCGCTTGGCCCGCTCGCCGTTGACCTCGACCTTTCCGGCTTCGATCGCTGTCGCGGCGAGCGCCCGCGTCTTGAAGAAGCGCGCGGCCCACAGCCATTTGTCGAGCCGGACCCTCATTGTCTCGCCTAAACTCATTTTTCGTTGCCCGTAATGAGGCTGCGGAGTCAGAAAGATACGCGGAGACCATTCCCGTGCCGGGAGCGCAATGGCTCAAGATGACTGGTCCGTCCAATTGAAAAAGATCGAGCGGGAGTTCGACGGACTTCCGCCCGAGCCTTCGCCTGCCATGAAGAAGCTGCAGAGCGAGGAGGAGCGGCGCGCCCAGGAGCGCGTTTACCAGCGTGCGGCCATGATCGGCGCCGGAGCCCGGTTGATCCTTGTGTTCGCGCTCTTTGCGGCACTCGCCATCTGGCCTTACGAGCGCGAGTGCGGGCTCGGGTTCTTCGAGTATCTCGGCGTCGAAGTGGTCATCGTCGTCGGCGGCCTATGGGTAGCGTTTACGACCTGGCGCTACAGGCTTCCGAAGATGCACATACTGTCTCTGCTGATAATCCTGACCGGCCTGCTCCTGCTCGCGACTGAGGTACTTCCGCGGATCGGCTATGCGGCCGTGGACCCGAAGCATCCTCCACACTTCTCATGTCCGGATACGCAGAACGCGTTACCCCGCACTTCAGCGGTGGAGCAACGGCTCCAATCTGCGAGCCGTTCGATGGAGGCGCGCTGGCAAGAGCGCGCCGACGAGCTGTCTAGGAAATTCCGTCCGCAGCGAGCTGCTTTAGCGCGGATTGAGCGTTCCGAATTGTTGTCGCCACAAGCTCCCTGATCACATCCGCTGAGACGGGCTCTATGTCGCTGGCATCGACCCTGTAAGTCCGGTGTAGGCGCAGTGGGACAACAGGACTGATCCGCATCGGAAACCGCACCAAGCGTGGCACCGGCATTGGAGCGAGAATCTGGATTCTGCTCGGCAGGTCGTTGAGGCGCTCTCGCAGCATGGGCTCCATGCGCTCTCTCATCAACGGCTCCATACGCTCCCGTATCAATGGCTCCATGCGGTCTCGTAGCATTGGCTCAATGCGCTCCAGCATCAATGGCTCCATGCGGTCGCGTAGTATCTGCGTCTCCGGCCCGAACAGCATGCCGTCGGGGCCATCGAAATTCATCATTCCGTCCATCCCCGGCATCATGTATCTGAATCGATTGCCGAGTCGCATGACGTCGCTCGCCTTTCCAGCCGTCACCTGCACATCCCGGAACCGTCCGCCCGAGTAGACCCGAAGATTCACCCGGCTCCCCGGAGATAGCTTCTGGACTTCCCGGCTCAAACGGTGTGCTGCGAGTCCATTAGTGTAAGAATCCTCGGTGTCGCCGGCGGACGTGCGAAGATCCACTCCGTTGATCGAAGCGATGCGATCTCCTTCGATGATGCCCGCGTTCTCAGCCGGACCTTTCGGTGTCACCGCTTCGACGAAGACGCCAAGCGTATCGCGTCTGGTTCCCGTGGTCCGTAGCTCGAGACCCAGGGCCGCGCGCTTCGCCATCGCCGAATCGATTCGATAATAGATTCGATTTCGCAGCGCGGAATCTCCGCGCGCCCCGCCACGAAAAACGCGGCATTCGACGCGGCCGTCGGGATAGTTGGTGCAGCTCGAGTCCGGCTTGGCCGTTTTAACCTGTGCGTTCAGAGTTCCGGCTGTCGCCGCTGCTAGCGCGGAAAGAAGCAGTAGTGCCCTCATCCTGTCTCCCTTGATGGTTCTGTGTCGTAGGACATCGAGCCTCATCCAATGGTTGCCGCCGGTGCAAAAGGGGGCCGGCCGGGTGATATTGAAGAATGTCGACGACGCTTGAGCCCCGCGAAGCACCCCCGAAGAGCCGCGAGATCGACGTCCATTCCTTCGAGCACCACTGGCAGGATGAAGCGGACGCGGCCTATCTCTATCGCCTTCTCGCCGCGGCGGAGCCGGACCCGAAAAAGAAGGACGTCTACTCCAGGTTGGCCGATGTCGAAGATCGGCACGTCGTAGTCTGGTCCGATCTTCTGGCACAGCATGGACATCCGCCGGCAGTATTTCGGCCGAGCGGACGCGCACGACTGCTGGCCGCATTCGGGCGCTGGTTCGGCCCGGGATTCCTGCTGCCGATGCTCCTCGAGGAAGAGGGACGTGAGGTCAAGGCATACCTCGACATGCATCGCGAGACACCGCGCGGGGCACCCGGCGGCGCCGAGGCGCTGGTGCTGGCGCGCGAATCTGCTGACCACGCAACCACGCTCGGTGAGATCGCGGGCAAGGGCGGAGAGCCGTGGCACAAAACGTCATCTGGCGGATTTCTGCGCAACGTCGTGTACGGATTCAACGACGGACTCACCGCTAACTTCGGTCTGTTGGCGTGTGTTATCGGCGCGGCCACCGTGAACCAGCACCAGGCAGTTGTGGTCGCGGGCATGGCTGGTCTCATCGCCGATGCCCTGTCGATGGGCTCGAGTGGATATCTCGCCAGCAAGAGCGAGCGGGAAGTCTATGACTACGAAATATCGATGGAGAAAGCCGAAGTCGAGTTGATGCCTGAGATCGAGCGGGACGAGCTGGCCATCATTTATGAAGCGAAGGGAATGGGCCGCGACTCCGCGCACACGCTTGCAACACAGATCATGGCGGACCCCCACCAGATGCTGAAGGAGCAAGTGCAGGAGGAGCTCAAGATCGGCGAGTTCAGCATGTCGCCGTTCAGAGAGGGGTGGATCACCGGGCTTGCCACGGCGTTCGGCGCCGCGATTCCGGTATTTCCATTTCTGGTCTGGCATGGGACGACGGCGATAGTGATCTCATTCACCGTGGCGATGCTCTCGCACTTCCTGGTCGGGGCCGCGCGATCGGTTTTCACCGGACGCAGCGCGTTCCGGTCCGGGCTCGACATGTTCGTGGTCGGCGTCGGAGTGGCGCTGGTCGGGTATTACGTCGGCGGATGGGTGGGCAGGCAGATCTAGTTAGAGAGGCTGCCTCACTGGCGCGGTCGGTTGTGCATGATTTGCGCGCATCGCCTGCGCCTCGAGCAAGATCGTACCAAGTCCCAGTAGTCCGGCGATCAGTGACACCCAACCGCCGACCACCGGTATGATCCCCGCGACGAGAAGAAAGAAACCGCCAACAATAAAGTTCACGAGCGTTCCTTCGAGCCCCCCGCGTGCGCGGGCGCCAAGCAACAGCCGACCCAGCCAGACCGCGAAGGGGACGCTGGCAACGCACACCACGACTACGTAGACCGCGGCCGTCAGGAACGCCAGTGGTAGCCCGACAACCGTGATCGCCGCGATAACAATGGCAATTGGGACCAGGATGCCCCATCCGAGACCGACCAATGCGGCACGCACCGGATGGTCGGGCAGTATCTCCGCCGCCTCCGCCATAAAGCGGGGAAAGAGAGCTACTACGACTGCTCCCACCAGGAGGAAGCCGAGTATCCAGAGCACGCGCCAGAGGCCTCCTCTGTTCGAGACCGGGAGCGCCGTAACGGTTCCCGTGATGTGCGCGGCGGGATCGATATGGACCTTCCCCGCGGGCACGCGATAGCGAAGATTCCCCGCGATCCTCGCGTGCGGCCCGACGCGAAGCGTTCCCCCGACGACCTCGACATCACGGCCAACCACACCGTCGAGCGTGATCGCCCCGCCGTATGCTACGAGCCCCTCTTGCACCGTGCCGTTCGCCTGAATCGCCCCGCCTACGATATAGGCATTCCGCCCGATGATCGCGGCGGAATCCAATTCGACGTTGCCGGCCGCTATAGTCGCGTTTCGATCGATGGCGGCCGCGACGTGAATTTCACCAGCCGCGGCGCGGAGCGACCCATGGATGCGCCCGGCGATCGCCTGCTTTCCTGCTGCTCCGAGATAGTCTCCGCCAGTCACTCCGCCGAAGCTCGCATCGCCACCAGCGAGAATTGCATCGCCAGGCACGCTGTCCATGACCGTCGGCGTCGATCCCGATGCGATCACATCTTCGCCACGTCGTGTGACTTCGTTCTGCGGTTTTTCACTTCTGCCGCAAGCGAGTGTTGACGCAATGAGCGCGGCACCCGACAGTGCAAGCAAACGACGGCCACGAGTCTGGAACACCATTAGGATGTCTCCGGCGGGACTGTACGAAGCGAGATGCGACGAGTGGTCAATGCTGAAGCGGCACACGACGACTGGCCAATGTTGGCCTCTCCTGATAATCTCGCAAGCAGAAGATCTTCTGCACGGGTGCTGGATTCTTCCTTTTTGCCACCATCATTGATGCCACCACGCCCATTCGTTCTCGCCGAATCAAACTGGAAAGCGGTAAAGGACACGCCATTCGAAGTCGCAATTCTTCCGTGGGGTGCGACCGAACCTCACAATTATCATCTCCCGTACGCGACCGACAACTACGAAACCGGCGCGCTCGCTGAGCGCGCGGCCGAGATCGCATGGAACAAGGGCGCCAAAGTTGTGGTGCTGCCGACGGTTCCGTTCGGGGTAAACACCGGCCAGCTCGATCTGAAGCTCGCCATCAACATGAACCCGAGCACACAGCTCGCGGTGCTCACCGACATCGCCGCGGCCCTTGCCGGGCAAGGCATCAGGAAGCTGCTGGTGTTGAACGGACACGGCGGCAACGACTTCCGCCAGATGATTCGCGAGCTGCAGCCCCGCATCGATCTATTCATCTGCACGATCAACTGGTGGACCTGCGTGAAGGGCGCCGACTACTTCGACGAGCCCGGCGACCACGCCGGAGAGATGGAGACCAGCCTCATGATGTTGTTGCGGCCGGAGCTGTTGCGACCGCTGTCGGAGGCGGGGGCCGGGCGCGCCAGGAAATTTCGAATTGCGGGACTGCGCGATGGCTGGGCGTGGGCGCCGCGTCAGTGGACGAAGGTCACCGACGACACCGGCACCGGAAACCCGAAAGCGTCAACCGCGGATAAGGGCGAGAAATTCCTGCGTGCGGTGACGGAGAGGATCGGCGGGTTCCTCGTCGACCTCGCCAATGCCGATCTGAATTCGATGTACGAACCCTAGACCGTGCCGATCTGGTTCGTAACGCCGCGACGCGGTGCTACTGACAGCCTTCACCCTTAAATCTGCAGCACTTCTCGTTTAGTTGCAGTTGCCGCCCGGTCAACCCACCGCGAATGGCTGCTTGCTGGCGACAAAGCGTGCAACCGCACGCAGAGATCCGAGATTGTCCGCGGTGATCTCGCAATCCGATACGTGAACGCCGAATTCATCTTCGATGAATGCGATCATCGCGGCCACATACTTCGAATCGAGCGCGGCTCTCTCGAAGAACCTGTCGTCTCCGTCGAGCACATAACCGTGTTGCCGGTACAACGAGTTCCCCTGCGCGAAGCTTCGAACGGTCGAGAGAATACTTGACTCTGATACGCCTGGCGTGAACTCAATCTCTTTTGTCAGCATGGCTCGGGACGGGTGGCGCAGGGGTCGAGCCTGTTGTCTCGCGGGCCGGCGCGGATCGGTCCGCCGAATGCTCAGTGCGCAAGCTTGGCACCGGCATTTTTTCGATCTCGGCGGTTTTCGTTGGCTCCGCCTAACGTGAGGAGGAGCAATCAGTTAGCCGGCCCCACGCCCCGATTTTTCGCCACTTGTCCACAGCCGAGTGTTGTAGCTCTGCAACAGCGAATGATGGGATGCCGGAGCGCTCGACGGCGCCGGTCAGACCACGATGTTGAGCAGCCTTCCCGGAACGAAGATGACCTTCCTGGGATCCCCAGCTGTGAATCTCGACACTGTCGGATCGGCCAGTGCCGCGACGAGCGCATCTTGTTCAGAGATGTCGCGCGCTACGGTGATCTTGCCCCGCACCTTGCCATTCACCTGAATTACGAGCTCGATCGAATCGTCCAACGCAAGGCGAGGGTCGAAGCTTGGCCACGCCGATTCGAACACACTCCCCATTCCGCCTGTCTGCTCCCACAACTCCTCGGCGATGTGCGGCGCGAACGGGGACACAAGCGGAACGAGCGGCAGCACTTCGTCGCGATGGGGCGTTCGCTCCCCTTTGCGGAGAACATTCATGTACTCCATCATCGCGGCGACCGCTGTGTTGTAGCTCAGACGCGAAATGTCCTCACCGACTTTTCTGATTGTCTGATGGAGCTTCCGCATCACCGCGTGATCGGGCTCGCCACTGCCCGACATGCTCTGGACCGATGCGAACAGCCGGTCGAGAAAACGTCGCGTTCCCGAGATACTGGCATCGCGGAAATCGCCGCCCTGTTCGTACGGACCGAGGAACATGAGGTAGGTGCGGAACGCATCGGCGCCCCAACGCTCGATGTACTCGTCGGGGTTCACGATGTTGCCCTGCGTCTTGGACATCTTCGCGCCATCGCGGATGATGTGACCATGCGCGCGGAACCGCGTGAACGGCTCCTCAAACCCGAGGTGCCCGCCGTCGTGCAGTGCCATCGTGATGAACCGCGAATACAACAGATGCAGCACCGCGTGCTCGTTGCCGCCGATGTATGAGTTCACGGGCAGCCACTTCTTCGTGACGTTCTTTTCGAAGGGCACATCGTCGTTCCCGACGCTCGGATAGCGCAGGAAATACCAGGAATTGTCGAGGAAGTTGTCCGACACATCGGTCTCGCGCCGACCAGGCTTTCCGCATTTCGGACACTCGACGCGGTACCACTCCTCGTGACGCGCGAGCGGCGACACTCCCGAGTCGTCGGGCTTGAAGTCTTCGATGAAGGGCAGCAGAACAGGAAGATCCTTCTCCGGCACCGGCACTGTTCCGCACGACTCACAGTAGATGATGGGAATCGGCGGACCCCAGTAGCGTTGCCGAGAGATGCACCAGTCGTGCAAGCGATAGTGGACCACCGGCTTCGCCGACCCGCCCTTGGCGAGGAACTCTCCGATCCCCTTCTTGGCCGCCTCGACCTGGAATCCATCGAACACGCCCGAGTTGACCAGCGTGCCGGATTCACACTCTGTAAATGCCTCGTGCAGTGGCGTGTTCGCATCCTCGCGCTCGCCGCAGACGACGCGCACGATCGGAAGCTCGAACTTCGTCGCGAACTCGAAATCGCGCTCGTCGTGGCCGGGAACGCCCATAATCGCGCCAGTGCCGTACTCCATCAGCACGTAATCGGAGATCCAGATCGGAATTTCCTTTTCCGTCGCCGGATTAATGGCGTAGGAGCCGGTGAACACACCCGTCTTGTCAGTGCTCGTCTTGCGGGTAATGATGTCCTGCTTTTTCGTCTGCTCGCGGTACGCTTCGACTCTCTTTTTCTCCTGCGGCTTGGTCAGCGAAGCGACGAGCGGATGTTCGGGCGCGAGCACCATATACGTCGCGCCGTAGATCGTGTCGGGGCGAGTGGTGAAGACGCGTATCTCGCACTCGTTGCCCTTCACGTCGTGCGTCTCGAACGCCAGCTCCGCGCCGTCCGACCGCCCTATCCAGTTCCGCTGCGCCGTCTTCGTCGTCTCCGACCAATCGATGTGATCGAGATTCTCGAGCAGCCGCGGCGCGTAGTTGCTGATGCGGAAGAACCACTGCTCGAGCAGACGCTGCTCGACCGGCGTTCCGCATCGCTCGCAGGCACCGCCGATCACCTGCTCGTTGGCGAGGACGGTCTTATCCTTCGGGCACCAGTTGACCGCCGCCTGCTTTTTGTAGGCGAGTCCCTGCTCGAAAAGCTTTAGAAAGAGCCACTGCGTCCACTTGTAGTAGTTGGGCTCCGTGGTCGACAGCGTGTAGCGCCAATCGATCATGAGTCCGGCTCTCTCGAGCTGTCTCCGGAAGTTCGCGATGTTCCGCGGGATGAGGTCCATCGGATGCACCCCGACCTTGAGGGCATAGTTCTCCGAATGAATCCCGAAGGCGTCATACCCGAGCGGCTCGAACACGTTGTGTCCCATGAGACGCTGGAATCGTCCATAAATGTCGTTCCCCGTGAACGCAAAAAGATTCCCGACGTGGAGTCCTTCGGCGGATGGATAGGGGAACATCATCAGTGCATAGAACGGCCTTTGGGCGCGCTGCAGATCCGTGTGGTTCGTTCCACGCTCCTGCCAGATGCGCTGCCACTTCTCTTCGATCGCAGACGGGTCGTAACTGATGGCGTCCATGGGGAGAGGGTCGTTCCGTGTTGCCGAATTGTCCATGGCTACAAAGTAGCGGCTGAGCGACGGAGTTTCATCTCCGACGCAGCAGACCGAGTCGTTCACAATCGTTCCTCAAGATGACAGCAACGCCGCTCCCAGTCGTTCCGCGTTCTCCGTCCGGTCTGCTCAAGCCGGTTTTCAGCGCGTTGCAGCGCCGGGCACTTGGAATAAGCATCGTTTTCGGATCGGTGTTCCTGATCGGGCTCGGAGGAATTGGTTGGCAGATTTTTCGTCAGATTCCGGCGGAGACCCGCCAGGACCTGTTGTCGGTGGGCGGGGTTGGGACGGCGCTCGGGATTGCAGCGCTATGGATCGCGGTCGCGCTCGCGGCCACCGTCTCTGCCGCGTTGATCTTCGTTCGCCAGCACGTAACAGGACCTGCCGCTGAGCTCGCTCGCACGCACGAAGCCATCGCCAAGGGTGATCTCTCGAACAACTACAGCCCGTCAGTTTCCAACCGGGCCGTCGATCGCCTCACGAGATCGACGATATCGATGCTCACCGAGCTGCGTGGCGTAGCCGGCAGGATGCGCACCTCTGTCGATGATACCAGCGAGCTCGCATCACGTGTCGCCACGGCATCCGTGTCAGCGGCGGCATCCGCCCGCAGTGGCGCGGCGACGACGAACGCGCTGAGCCAGGATGCACTGGCGCGCGAGCGTGCGATCAAGGAACTGACCACCGAAGCGACAAAGCTGGTAGAGATCTCGGGAAACCTTCGCGAGGCCGCGCAGGAAGGATTGCGACGCGACCAGGCGCTGAGGCAGTTGGCACGCGAGAACCGGGTGCGCCTCGAGCGCACCGCGAGCTCACTTCAGTCTCTGGCTTCCGATGCGCTCGAGAGCGCCGAGGGAATCGATGCGATGTCGGCGGCGGTGGATGAAATCGGGGCGTTTCTCGTGCTCGTCCAGAAAATCGCCCGTCAGTCGAAGCTCCTGGCGCTCAATGCCGCGATGGAAGCAGCGCGTGCGGGTGAGCACGGTCACGGCTTCGCAGTCGTTGCGAGCGAGGTTCGCCGTCTCGCCAGCAGCTCCGCCGACGCCGCACAGAGAACGACGTCGCTCGTTCAGGAGATGCTGGACAGCGTCTCGCAATCGCGCGAGGCAACTTCTCGCACGGTGGCTACGGTCGAGCAGGTTCTCGAGGCGACGCGCGCCGGACGACAGTCGCTGGCGAGGGTGGAAGAGGGTACGGTCGAAGGAGAAGATCTGAGCGGTCGCATCGAGAAGGCCGTCCGTGATTCGAATGAGCTCATCTCGATCATGACTCAGCGACTGGCCAGCATATCCTTCGGCACCAGTGCATTCTCACGCGCAATGCACGAGGTCGCCGTGTCGGACGAGGAGCAAAGCAGAAGCATCGCCGACCTCGCAGCCGCCGCACACGCGCTGACAGATGCATCGGCGCAGATCTCGGAGCTGGTTGGCACGTTCAAGCTCGGCGGCAACTGACCGCGGGCATTTGCGGTCTTTCTGATCGCGCAAACTTGAACGGCATCGGAACGAGCCGGGCTCCAGTGGAGTCGGCAACCGAATAGTTATAGCCCTCGTAAGCGCTGGCGGAGCCGAATCGCCCGTCCTTCGATAGCGCGTAGAATTGCAGATCGAACAGCGGCCGGCCATTCGGATCGAGCAGACGCCGCTCGGTCATGGCGATCACTCTGTCGATCGTCTTCATGCACGCCTGGTCGGGCGACAATCCCTGGCGCATAAACTCCACCGTCAGGAACGCGCCACAGACCTTGATGTTGGCCTCTCCGCGCCCGGTGGATCCCGCCGCGCCAACGGTGTTGTCGCAGTACTGGCCCGCGCCGACGATCGGCGAGTCGCCGACTCTACCCGGGAGCTTCCACGCCAGTCCACTGGTCGTCGTGACCGACGATATGTCTCCCGCCGAATTCACGGCGTTCATGTTGATCGTTCCCGTGGTGAATTTCACGTGAAGCGGATCATCAAATGGCACCGCTGTGGTTCGCGGGGACTGACTCACACTGTCGCTACGCGGATCGAGCCAGCTGTCGGCCGGGTTGAGGCACGCCTTCCAGCGGAGCCAATCGCGCCTGCTCTTTTCGGTGAGGAGATTCTGCTCCTTGAATCCCATCTCCAACGCGAACTTCTTCGCGCCCGCGCCTACCAGCATGATGTGGTCGGTGTAGTCCATCACCGCTTTCGCGACGAGCGAAGGCGTCGCGATGTCCTCCAGTGCCCCGACGGCACCGGCGCGCTTCGTCGGGCCGTGCATGCATGAGGCATCGAGCTGGACGACCCCCTCTTCATTTGGGAGACCGCCGAGTCCGACCGATTGGTCTTCCGGATCGAGCTCCTGAATGTTGACGCCGGCGATGATTGCGTCGAGCGTGTCAGCGTTCTGCCTGACGATCATGTCGTAGGCGCGCGCCACGCCACGAATACCATTCGCGCTCGCAACCACCACCGGACGCGTTGCCGTCAGCGCCGATCCGTCGTAGGCAGAAGCGCGCAGAGCCTCGGCGCGAGCTGTACGATCGAGGGTTAGTGATGCGGCAGCTGCCGCCCCCGCACCAATAAATGTTCGCCTGGAAATTGACACTCTAATTCCTCCGGAAAAGCTGGATGGCTCCCAGCCGCAACGCTTGGAGATCCCTGCTTCGGTTTTGTGGATGCCAATTTGGCCGCTGGCTCTTTACGCCGTGAGGGGAACGTTGCAGCGTCCGCCTCGCGGGGCGTGCGAGTGACTTCAATAAGGTATTCGGCCAGTATAGCTTCCCGCTACAGATGAAGTCTCCTCTTCCTTTCAGGCTGAAAAAGCTTCGTCTCGAAGCGGCCGATGTTTCGCGCATCGACATCTCCGGGCCTACCCGCCGCGAGCGCGACCTGCTCGGCGAGCGAAACATTCCCATCGACGCACTGTACGGGATTCAGACTCTGCGTGCGATCGAGAACTTCTGCATCAGCGGCATCGAGCTGCGTGAGTTTCCCACGCTCGTCGCCGCGCTCGCGACGGTGAAGGAGGCAGCCGCGCGCGCCAACTTTGATCTGAAGCTCCTCAATCGCGACATAGTCGATGCGATTTCACAGGCGGCGACCGAGATCAGAGAAGGGCTGCACCACGAGCATTTCCGTGTCGACATGATCCAGGGGGGCGCCGGAACTTCGTCGAACATGAACGCGAACGAAGTGATGGCCAATCGCGCCCTCGAGATCCTGGGCAAGCAGCGCGGCCAATACGACGTCGTCCATCCGAACAACCATCTCAATCTCAGCCAGTCGACGAACGACGTTTATCCGACGGCGGTGAAGCTCGCGCTTCACACCAGCATCGGTGATTTACAATTGGCGATGATCTCCCTCGCCGCGGCGTTTCTGCACAAGGGCGAGGAGTTCGGCTCCTTCATCAAGATGGGACGCACCCAGCTCCAGGACGCCGTCCCGATGACGCTCGGCCAGGAATTCAACGCCTTCGCCCATACTATGCTCGAGGATGTGGATCGCCTTGGCGAAGCGCAGGCACTGATTCGTGAGATCAACATGGGCGCGACGGCGATTGGCACCGGCATCAACGCTCCGCCCGAGTACGCCGAGAGCGTGCGCCGGCATCTGGAGCATATCACGGGATTACCGCTCATCACGGCGCCCGATCTCGTCGAAGCCACGGCCGACACCGGCGCCTTCGTGCAGCTTTCCGGCGTTCTCAAGCGCTGCGCGGTGAAGCTCTCGAAGATCTGCAACGATCTGCGGTTGCTGAGCTCGGGGCCGCGCGCGGGACTCGGCGAGATCAATCTCCCGCCGATGCAGCCGGGCTCGTCGATCATGCCGGGAAAGGTCAATCCGGTGATTCCCGAGATGGTGAACCAGGTCTGCTTCGATATCATCGGCGGCGATGTGACGGTGACGATGGCGGCCGAGGCGGGCCAGCTCCAGTTAAACGTGTTCGAGCCAATCATCGCGTTCAGGCTGCTCAGCGGAATGACCAACCTCGAAAGGGCATGCAAGATTCTTCAGAACCGCTGCATCGAGGGAATCACCGCGAATCCCGAGCGAATGCGGAGTCTCGTCGAGCAGTCAGTCGGCGTGATCACTGCTCTCGTTCCATTGCTCGGTTATGAGACGACTACCGAAATCGCGAGGGAGGCGCTCGTGACGGGGCGAGGCGTTTACGATCTGGTTTGCGAGCGCGGCCTGATGACGCGCGACCAGCTCGACCGTCTGCTCAATCCCGAGTCTATGACGGCGCCGAGGGCAACTCCCGCAACGGACGGTTGAGCGTTAGCTTGTACGTGCTTTACCCCGAGAATCACGGTTGGCTGGCAAATCCGTCGCCCTGAGCAATCGTGATTGAATGGTACGTGCTTCATCCTGAAAAATCCGTAAGCATTTCACCCAGCGAAAGTGAGACGCTTCCCACTCGACGAGAACAGGATTTCTTTCGCATGAAAGGTTCTGACCGCCTCCGGCGGCTTGCATCCTACGCATTTTTCGCTGCGCTGGTCGTCGCGGCGGTTTCCTGCAACGAAGCACATCCCAACAGCACGCTCCAGCCGCATTCGGATCTCGGACGCGAGATCGATTTCCTCTGGAACCGCCTGCTCCTTCTGGGTACGATCGTCTTCATTCTGGTCGAGGGAGTTCTCGTCTTTATCGTGTTCAAATACCGGCGGAGAGAGAACCAGGGCACGCCGCCGCAGACCCACGGCAGCACCAAGCTCGAGATCGCGTGGACGCTGATCCCGGCGGTTATTCTGGTGTTCATCGCCGTTCCAACGGTCAGGACGATCTTCATCACGCAGGCGCAGGCTGCGCCCGGATCGTTGAACATCGAAGTGACGGGCCACCAGTGGTGGTGGGAGTTCAAGTATCCCGAGTACGGAGTGACGACCGCGAACGAGATTTATCTCCCGGTCGGACGTACGGTGAACTTCAGATTGCGCTCCGCCGATGTGATTCACTCGTTCTGGACGCCGCAGCTCGGCGGAAAGCGCGACGTAGTGACGAATCGCACGAATTACATGTGGTACACGCCGGATACCTCGATCTCCAGTAACGTGTGGAACGGATTCTGTGTTGAGTACTGCGGCGCGTCACATGCGAACATGCGCTTCAGGGTATTCACGGTGAGCCAGCAACAGTTCGATTCGTGGGTGGCGGGACAGAAGCTGCCGGCAAAATTTGGTGCTGTCGCATCTGCACCAGGAGGTCCGATTCCGCCCTCGCCCGCAACATCGGGAGTCGCGACGCCTCCGGGAGCACCGCCGGCTACGACGTCTTCGGGAGCACCGACCGCCACGACGCCTTCGCGAGCATCGACAGCTACGACTCCTCGGGGAGCAAGCGTGGGAGCCGCTCAGTCATCGGTAGCCGCGGTGTCCACCGGCACGGTGCAGGCCGGTTACATTTTTCCGCGCGAAAAGATTCCAGACTACGCAGTTCCGCATTCGCCGATTCCGCCGGATCTCAAATTCACCGCGGGACTCACTGGAAACGCGGCGCGTGGCAAGCAGATTTTTTCCAGCTCGGCCTGCATCGGATGCCATTCGATCGCGGGAAACCCCGCGGCGATGGGCGTGACCGGTCCGAATCTCACGCACGTTGGATCCCGCAGCACCATTGCAGCGGGTCGCTTCCCGAACGCCGCTGCGTATCTGGCGCTCTGGATCAAGAACGCGCGCAAGATGAAGCCGGAGGTCATCATGCCGACGCTCGGCCTCGATGAATACGATCCTGTTCTCAAAGCGAAAGTCACAGCAGCAGGCGGCGGCCTGACGGATCAACAGATCGCCGACATCGTTGCTTACCTAACAGCACTGAAGTAATCGGAGACACGACTTGGCAACGACTGCAATATCAACCCCGGCATACGGCGGCGAATACTCGGGTGAGCAAAGCGGCCTCTGGAGCTGGCTGAGCACCGTAGACCACAAGCGCATCGGCATTCTGTACCTCTACACGGCGCTCTTTTTCTTCATGTTCGGCGGGTTAGAGGCGGTCATCATCCGCGCGCAGCTCGGTGCTCCGAATCAGCACCTCGTGTCGGCCGAGTTCTACAACCAGCTTTTCACGATGCACGGAACGACCATGATCTTCCTCGCGATCATGCCGCTCTCCGCAGCGTTTTTCAATTTTCTGATTCCGCTCCAGATCGGCGCGCGTGACGTCGCATTCCCCCGGCTCAACGCTTTCAGCTATTGGGTCTACCTGTTCGCCGGGATTTTCATCACGGTTCCGATTTTCTTCGCCGTCGCGCCGAACGGCGGCTGGTTCGGCTACGCGCCGCTCACGACCAAGCCCTACTCGCCCGGGCTCAACATCGACTTCTGGGTGATCGGCCTTCAGATCCTCGGCGTCTCATCGCTCGCCGCGGCGTTCAACTTCCTGACGACGATCATCAACCTCCGCGCGCCGGGCATGACGCTCATGCGCATGCCGATGTTCACCTGGATGGCGTTCATCGTTCAGGTGCTGCTCGTGCTCGCCTTCCCCGTCATCACGATCGCACTGGTATTCCTGCTGTTCGACCGGTCCTTTGGAACGAACTTCTACAACACCGTCAGCGCCGGCGCCGATCCACTCCTGTGGCAGCATCTGTTCTGGATCTTCGGGCACCCGGAGGTCTACATCCTTGTTCTTCCCGCATTCGGACTCGTTTCCGAAGTGCTGCCCACATACTCGAAGAAGCCGTTGTTCGGTTACCCGGTCATGGTGTACTCGGGCATCCTCATCGCGGTACTCGGGTTCGGCGTCTGGGCGCACCACATGTTCGCGGTGGGAATGGGCCCGATCGCCGACACGTTCTTCGGCCTGACCACGATGCTCATCGCGATCCCGACCGGAGTGAAGATCTTCAACTGGATCGCGACGATGGCGCAGGGCGCGATCCGGTACACGACGTCGATGCTCTTCGGAATCTCACTCGTTGCCCTGTTCACTATCGGTGGGATCTCCGGGATCATGCATTCGTCTCCCCCGGCGGACTTGCAGCAAACGGATACCTATTTCATCGTCGCGCACTTCCATTATGTGCTGTTCGGCGGCTCGATCATGGGCATCTTCGCCGGCATCTACCATTACTTCCCGAAGATCATGGGCCGCCTGATGGACGAGAAGCTGGGCAAGATTCATTTCTGGCTCACCTTTGTCGCCATGAACCTAACCTTCTTCCCGATGCACTTTTCGGGAATGCTCGGCATGCCGCGCCGGATCTACACCTATGACGCCGGCCAGGGCTGGGATCTGTACAACGCGATGTCATCCGCGGGGGCGATGATATTCCCCATCGCGATGGCCATCTTCATCTACAATTTCTTCGTCAGCAGAAAGCGCGGCGAGATCGCCGGCTCGAATCCATGGGGCGCTGGAACGTTGGAGTGGACGATTCCCAGCCCTCCGCCGGAGTACAACTTCGCGAGGATCCCCACCGTGACCAGCAGGTATCCGATCTGGGAAGGCAAGGAGGTCGATCACGCCGACGCGCGCTTCAACGCACAGGAAGGCAAGACTCCGGCTGACCTCGGGATCGTGATGCCGTACAACACCATCAAGCCACTCTTCGTCGCACTCGGCCTTGTGATCATGTTCTGTGGCCTGATCACCACGCGCGCGCTGATCGGCGTCGGCGCGGCCATAATGATTTTTTCTCTTTACAGCTGGCTCCTGAGCCCGCTCGAGCCGGAGCACCACTAGACAATGACCGCTTCCGTAACGCACACGAGCGCGCCCGCCTCGCACCACTACACGACGCTGGGTATCGACAGCCGGAAGATCGCGATCTGGGCCTTCATCGGCTCGGAGTGCATGCTCTTCGTGTCGTTGATATCGACATATCTGATTTACAAGGGCCGTAGCATCGTCGGCCCGTTCCCGCATGAGGCATGGACGGATCCCGCTACGGGACACGTCCTCAAGCCGATCCTCAACATTCCCGTCACTTCGGCGTCGACGTTCGTTCTTCTCATGTCGTCGCTGTTCATGGTGCTAGCTCTGGCGGCGGTGCAAAACAAGGAAAAGCCCAAGCACACCCGCGGTGATCGGATTCTCGGCAACTCCAAGCTTTGGCTCTGGATGACCGCCGCGGCCGGCACGACGTTCCTGGGATTCCAGGCGTTCGAGTTCACATCGTTCGTGCACGAAGGACTTACCATTCGCACGAATCTGTTCGGCTCTTCCTTCTTCACGCTCACCGGCTTTCACGGTGCGCACGTCACGGCGGGTGTGCTGTGGCTGGTAACACTGCTCGCGATCGATTACCGGCGGGGTCTGGGCTCCCGCGATTCATTGCTCGTTGATATCGCCGCACTGTACTGGCACTTCGTCGACGTCATCTGGATCGTGATCTTCACTCTCGTTTATCTCATCAAGTAACCGGCAGGAATGATGGACACTCACGCCAGCACGACCAATCTTCCGGATTCAGCCGAAGCGGACGCGCACGCCCCGCACGCGGAAGAGGAGCACGCGCACCCGACCTGGTCCACCTACTGGAAGGTCGCTCTCATTCTCACGCTGATTACGGTCGGCGAGGTCTGGGCCTACTACATCCCGTCCTTCGTCGCCGGGCGGGGATTCATTCCCACGCTACTGTTTCTGTCGGCGCTCAAGTTCACGATCGTCGTGATGTTCTACATGCATCTCAAGTACGACGCCAGGATTTTCCGGGTGCTCTTCACGGGCCCGCTGCTGATCGCCTCGCTGACGCTGCTGGCCCTGATGTTCCTCTTCGGACATCTCTACATCAAAGTCATGTAGCATGTTGTTCCTGGCGCTGCTGCATCCCATCGCCAATCTCAGCTGGTGGCGATGGTCGATTCACCCGAGCACCGTCGTCGGCATCGCGGCACTCGCAGGGATCTACATTTGGGCGGAGAAAGCATTGCACCAGCGAACAAGTGTCGCTGAGCGAAGCTTCTTCTTCTCCGGCCTGCTCCTGATGTTCGCGTCGCTCAATGGCCCGATACACGATCTGAGCGACGACTATCTCTTCAGCGCGCATATGGTGCAGCACCTCCTGCTCACGCTGGCCGTGCCGCCGCTGCTGCTCGCTGGAGTGCCGGGGTGGATGCTACGTCCCCTGCTATCGAAACCCGCTATCGCCCCGGGCGTACGCTTCTTCACCCGGGCGCCCATCTGCTTCGTCGTCTTCACCGTCGTGATAGCAGTGTGGCATCTGCCGCCGTTTTACAATGCGGCGATGGCGAACCACAACCTGCACATCCTCGAGCATTTGATGTTCATGGGCGCCGCCGTGCTGATGTGGTGGCCGCTCATGAGCCACCTGCCGGAGTTTCCACGGCTCGCGTATCCTGGACAGATGCTCTACAGCTTTCTCATGAGCATCCCCATGTCCATCGTTGCTGTCTACATCGCGATGGCTGACCACGTGCTGTATCCCGCATACAGCGGCGCGCCCCGGGTGCTGCCGCTGTCTCCTCTCGAGGATCAGCTCCTTGGCGCGCTCATCATGTGGATCCCGGGCGGGATCATCTTCATCATCATCATGACGGTGGTGTTCTTCAAATGGAACGCCCGCGGCGAAGATTCAACGGCGGGGGCTCAGGTGGACTGGAAGGCGTCGACAGCCTAGTCGTCGGTTCCTTCGAGCGCCCGCTTCAGCTGCCCCTCCAGCTTCGGATGCTTGCGCCACAAGTAGCCGAGCATCAACCCAGCGGCCACAAGATTGGCGACGAAGATTTGAACCCAGGCAATCTGGCCGAGAGAGGATTGCGCGAATGCCGCCGCGATCATGTAGAAACCCAGCGTCATGATCACGACCGCTACCAGCAGGCCAGCCAGTATTCCCGGCGTACGCTCCGCCTGGTGCACGATCACCGTCAGAACGATTCCCACGATGAAGAACGCCGCGTAGTGGAAGATCGTGTAGCCGAGCACCTGCGTGAATGCGGTGTCGCCCATCATGTTCTTGCCCAGCACGCTGACCACGCCTTTGCCAAGGAATATCGGAGTGTAGAACGGTCGTCCACCGATGGTATCGACGATGAGGAACCACGCTGCAATCGCAGTCGCTCCGATGAAACCGGTGATTACGCCTTCACGCAGAAAATTATGCGGCCGTTCAGCCATCGGTGTCCTCTGCTGCAATGGGGTGCAGTTGTCGTTCGGAGAAAATACGCAAACGCAGGGTATATTCCAAGCGAACAGCGCGCTCTCGTCAGAAGAGCGCGAGTGTCGGAGTCTGGCACCGTTCTCGCCAAGTGATGGCGGTTCGGTCCTTTTTTTCGAAATCGTTTTTTCAAACGCTCAACGGCTCAAGATGTTCTCTCGCAGAATTCGAATCGCAATCCTGGTAGCGCTCACCGCCTGCGCCGCCGCTCCCACCATTCTCGAATCACAGACCCAACAAAGAGGCACGACCAGACGCCGCGTGCGGAGACCCCGCCGTAACAGGCCGCCCGCCGTGCCCGTCGTGCGTTACAGCACGCCGCGCAGCTCTGCCGACCTGGCCGCGACGCTTGGCGGACTCACCGGACGCACGCGCAGCGGAATGTGGGGCGCCATGGTGGTGTCGCTCACTCAGGGCGACACGCTGTACGCGTACAACGCTGGTGAGCAGATGCTGCCAGCCTCGACGATGAAGCTGTTGACGAGCGCGATTGCGTTCGAGCGCTTCGGCCCGAACTACCAGTTCAGCACTGACGCGTTGCGAGACGCCGCGGTCGGTCCCGATGGAACGTTGACCGGGAATCTCTACCTCAGGGGCGATGGTGATCCCGCACTCTCCGGAAAGTTTCTGCCGGGCGGTCCGTCGGCACCGATGAATCGCCTTGCCGATCTTGTCGCGTCAAATGGCATCCGGCACATAACCGGTAGCATCATCGGCGACGCTTCGGGCTTCGACGACCAGAAGGTTCCGGAAGGATGGCTTACCCGCTATCTGCAGGCGTCATACGCTGCACGGGTGTCCGCGCTGTCGCTGAATGAGAATGTCGTTGTCGTCGCGGTGACGCCGACTTCCGCTGGCAAGCCAGCAACGGTTGTGCTGGAGCCTTCCACCAGCGCGATTCCACTCGTCGCCAATGTTCGCACTGTCGCAGGAGGCGGCGCACGACTGGGCTTTCGAAAACGGGGTGATGGTACGATCACCGCCGGCGGCTCCATCGGCACCCGAACCGGCACCCGCAGATACGTCTACATCGTCGAAGATCCGGCGAGTTTCGCAACAGGCGCGCTCTTGAACGCGCTCATCGCGCGCGGCGTCAAGGTCGACGGTGGAATCCGCCTTGGCAAGACTCCTCCAACGGCGGTCAAGGTCGCGAGCCTGCTTTCTCCGCCTCTCGCCAGCATGATCGCGGCGATGAATCGCGAGAGCATCAACCTTTACGCCGAATTGCTGTTCAGGAACGCGGCGCGCGGGCCACAGAAGGACGCGGTGGGAACAGTGGCCAACGCCAGCGCCGTGCTTGACACGTTTTTCGCCAGCAAAATTGGCGTGGATACGAGCAGACTCATCTTTGCCGACGGTAGCGGGCTTTCGACCTTCGATCGGGTGACCCCGCGCGCACAGGTCCAACTGCTGGGCTACGCCCACCGCGCTCCCTGGGGTCCGTGGCTCCATTCGTCCCTTCCGGTGGCTGGGGACTCCGAGCTGCTCAGGCGTCGGATGCGGAACACCCCGGCTGAGGGGAACCTCCACGCCAAAACGGGCACCACCAACGACGTTATTGCGTTGGCGGGGTACGTCACGGCGGTAAATGGTGAGGTCCTGGCCTTCTCTTTCCTCTACAATGGCAGAGATCGCTGGACAGCGAAGGCGATGATCGACGTCATGAGTGAAACTTTGGCGGACTTCGGAAGGTAGAATACCAAGGGCATAAGCCCTTGGCAAACATATATTTAGATTAATTTTCATTGCGGGAAAGTGGCATCTTTCCTGCACCCATTGAGTAGCGGTCCGCGTGAGGCAGCCGCGTGAGGTAATAGATATGTCATATCGGACTTTCGTAGATAGGGACGGCTCCTACTGGCAGGTGTGGGATTCGCAGCCGACCAAGGTCGAGCGGCGGATGAATACAGGGGAGCGACGACGTCCGCAGTATTTCGCTTGGGGCGGGACGGAGCGTCGAAGCGGGACAGACCGACGCACCAGCGCTCAGCGCCGCATAGTTCTCTCCGAAGGTTACGGCAGAGGTTGGCTGACCTTCGAGTCGCTCCGCGAAAAGCGACGACTGATTCCGATCCCAGCCCGTTGGGAAGATCTCTCGCAGTCGGAGCTCCGCGACCTGTGCGATAAAGCCAAGCGCGTTGCAAAGTCCGAGGATACCCGCTCCGCGTAGAGTTCCGTTCCCGATCTCTGGCAATTACTGCCGCTCGGGAAATGCAACTGAACTGGTGCCAGCGGTCAGTGGCAGAGATTCCAGTTCGATAGTTCACTACGCACAGACTTTTCTACCGCCGATCAAAGCACAAGCAACTGTGCCCCTAATGCCGCTGAGGTAAGTCCGGGCGTCGTGAACTAATCACTTTGAACTACGCTACTGGGACCTCGCACCCGTTCAGTTGCAGTACGCGACCGTCCGTGATCGGCGCGTTGCACCAGCCATGGGGGGGAAAAAGCCACCCCCAGCCCGGCCGCGTGCGAGTTCGGACCGGACTGGGGGTGCGCTACGGATTCGCCGCTGGGTGCGCCTTACGAACCCGTATTTACCTCGACTACGCGCACGTCAGCCGGCCGTGCGGCAGCGGCTTCGTGCAGTTCTTGGTGACTCCGTCGTGAGTGATAACAACCTTGGCGGTCGCCGATCCATCGAACGTGATTACTTCCCGCCTCGATGACGTCGAAGGTGTCTTACTACCGATCGTGACCGTAGCGCTCATCGAGCGAACGATTGTGCCGGCCGTAGGAAAGGTCGGATGATCGTTTTGAATCGGTATCACAAGGCCCGTTATGGTATCACCCGCCGCTCGTGATGCCGTAAATGCGACTGTGTCCCTGGTGCCCGAAGTCTCATCTGACCCAGCCGACGTCCCGTTCACGGTGCGCTGAGTGCTGCCCGAAGCGAGGCCGGCTACAGTCAGGTCACTCGAGCCGTTGACCTTGCTGGTCACCGTCTCATGGTGAGTGATGGTGCCGCTCACACTCTTCTTGATGTTGACGGTGTTGGTTGTGGCCGTGTCGAACGCCTGCTGAACCGCGCCCTTTGCGTCCAGGAACGAGAACGAGCGGGTAATGGTGAGCCCGTCATGGGTCATGGTCGGGCATTCGACCCGATTCGTGGTCGTTGAAAACGCACAGTTATCGGAGTGGTCGAAAGAGTGGGACTCCTCAGTGTCGTTGTCGTCGGCTTCCTGTCTGCCGAAATTCTCGAACGGGCCTCTGCCGATTCCGGGCCCAAAACCAATACCACCAATGAAGCCTTCCCCGAGCCCGCCGCCCATGAATCCGCCCCAGCCGGGGCCTTCATGTTCGTTGTTGTTGCCGTCGTTTTCGTTGGCGCTAAACCCCATTGGCACAAACCCATTGGTTGGCGCCGAGTTTCCAACAAAGCTGCTGTTGGTAACGCCAAAGCTGAGTGGAGCCGTGATGAGCGCCGCCGCCGCCTGTGAAGAGGCGAGGGGTGAAGTGGAGTTGTCGGTCGCGCATGCCACCATCAGCACGGCGCCGCCGGTGGCGAAAAGAATTCTTAGAGGGTTCTTCATAGTGTCTCTCCAGAGATGACCGCGCGCGGTTGTTGAGCGCACGATGGGTCCAAAAGGAAAGACACGCGAGCCCGGAGATACCCTATACGGGGGTTTTCCGCCCCGTTTCCCCCGCCCGCCTCGGCAACCAGGGCGCCAGGCGCTCACGCAGCTCAGCAAGAGCTTGCCCCATGCGTTTCTCCACCGTTTTGACCGAGATCTCCAAAGCGCTGGCAATCTCGACATATCTAAGTCCGTGCTCGCGACTCAGTCGAAAGACTTCACGGCAGTTATCGGGCAGGCCATCTATGGCGTCGCGCACAGCCCGCTCCAACTCGACACCGAGGATCTCCTCTTCGGCAGATGGCGAGCTCGGGTGATCGACGGCCGCGGATGCCGCTTCGCGCTCGACGATTCGCTGGTGCCGAATGTGATTGAGCGCCCGATTGCGCGTTGACCGAATGAGATAGGCGCGAAAGCTCTGCTCCACCGTCAGCGACTCGCGCCGGCGCCACAGCTCGAGCATCACTTCCTGCGCAATCTCCTCGGCTAATGCGCGCTCTCGAACGACCGACTCCGCCATTCGCACGAGGTGAGGATAGTGCGCGCGAAACACCGAATCGAACGCACCCTCGTCTCCAGCCCGGATTCGCTCCTGTAGATCCCGCTCGCTCGTGTTATTGATATCCAAGTAGGGTAGCGTCCGGGTTCAGGTGTCTATCTTATTAAGAATATGTCGAAACGCGACGAGGGTTCCGCGAACATCACCCCGGACGACTGGGAACGTATCGCACGCTACCTCACTGGTGAAGCCGGTTCCGCCGAAGCCGAGGCGACCGAGCGCTGGGTGGAAGCTGATGCCCATCGTGTCGAGATCGTGCAGCTGCTCGAGTCCGTTCTCGCGAACGTAGCCCGCGAAGATTCATCTGAAATCGATCTGGACGGCGCGCTCATGAACGTGAAGTCGCGCTTCGACGATTCGAAGGTGATTCCATTTGCCCCGCGCCTGGCGAAGATCGGAGCTGACCGAAGCTTGGTCGCGTTGCTGAGAATCGCAGCCGCAGCGATCGTTATCGTCGGAGGGATGATGCTCTGGCAGAGCATCCGCAGTTCGCGTGGCGATGCCGCCGGTCAGACGTTCGCCACTACGGTCGGCGAACGTCGTCAGCTCGTGTTGAAGGATGGAACCAAGGTTCTCCTCGGTCCGACCAGCCGGCTCGTGGTCTTTTCCGGTGACCAGGATGGGGATCGCCTGGTGAAACTCGACGGAGTCGCATACTTCAGCGTGGTGCACGACGCGGCGCACCCATTCACCGTCAAGGCCGGAAGCTTCCAAATACAGGACGTCGGAACCGCCTTCGCCGTAGAGAGCGATGACAGCGCTGGCACCCGCGTTGTGGTGGACTCGGGGTCTGTGGCCCTCGGAACGGCGGATCAGGATCCAGCCGCCTCGGCGGTTCTCAACGCGCGCGATCGCGCCACTATAAACATGAAGGGGACAGTGGTCGTGGAAAGATCAGCCGTTTCCGACGACGACCTAGCCTGGGTCCAGGGACGCCTTGTCTTCCGCGACGCACCGCTCATTCTTGTAGGAGCAGAACTTTACCGCTGGTATGGAGTAAGGCTGAGGGTGGCGGATTCATCGCTGGCGAATCTTCACCTGACCGCATCTTTTTCTGGTGAGCCGGTTGACCGAGTTCTCAATGTCATCGCTCTGTCGCTCGGTGCGCGCATCGAGCGACAGGGAAACGTCGCGATTCTTCACCGGGCAGCTCCGTCTGGGGCTCGCCCCTAGCGCCGATCGCCTTGTAACCGGGAGGCGATCGGGCGGTCGACGCACGATCGTTCTACTGGTTACAGCGCTGTCATTGGTCGCGTCGCCCGCGCGCGCCCAGTCGTGCTCGTTATCGAGCGAACTCATGGCTGCGCTGCCGGCGTGGAATGCTCCACTCGACCGGCGTGTTTCTCTTCACGTGCGTGACATTTCGCTGCGCGACGCGCTGGATCGCATCTCGGCGGATGCGCGCATCCGACTCTCTTACGCTTCGGAAGCGATCCCGCTGGACAGCAGAGTCTGTGCTGCGTTCGATTCAATTCCGCTCGGCAATGCGCTGGGATTATTGCTGCGCGGAACTCCAGTTCTCCCCGTTGCGGCGGGGGGCGAGCACGTCGTGCTCGCACCCTCGGAAACACCGGGGAGCGACCAGCCCCAGCGTGTCCCACGTGTTCTCGACCGCGTCGTCGTAACGGGCGGTCAACGACAAGCGAAACCTCATACCGATCGGTATCATCGCACCGATAGATTTCGGCAGCTCCGGCTAGCTTATGTTCGATGAAAACGCCAAGCGCGCTGCTTGCGGCCTGCAGGGCGCTTCGTGAGTGAGCGACCAGTGCAGCGTCACTTGCCGCATGGCCGAAGCGGCTGCATCTCGAGTCCCGATCGAGGGCGAGCAGAAGTCCCTCAAATTCGCAACGGTGGTTTTCAGCGAGAACGCCGATCGAAGGGCATAGCAGCGCATTTGAATGAGAAGGTTGCAATGAACATGGAATGGACTCGCTCAAATTGAACGACATGGGAGCCCCCGAATGGTTCAAAAAAACCCAGGTCCGCCAATGATTCTGTAACCAACAACGTGCGCCGGAGAATGTCAGCCAAACATGTCACACAGGCAGAGCATTCTGGCGCTTATGATTCATTAGACTGGGCGCCATGCTCGGATATTCCCGACAGCGACAATTATTTTTCTCGGTGGTACGGGAATAAGCGGCCGGATTTTAGAGTCACTATAGCGATGTAGTCCGTGGGCGACGAAGGCGATAACGAGCGCTTTTCCAAGGTTGTGGTGCCTTACCTCGGTGA
>Ga0137409_10000772_pt1 | contig 35025 bp, 31 predicted proteins | sample CZODoug1_16funga_FD_122059 | JGI IMG/M metagenome (GOLD analysis project Ga0137409, IMG submission 122059) | Vadose zone soil fungal communities from Angelo Coast Range Reserve, California, USA - CZODoug1_16fungal (Hybrid Assembly) | ecosystem: Environmental > Terrestrial > Soil > Vadose zone... | reverse complement strand
GATCAGCGTCGCGGGCAGCGGAGTTCCGCCCCAGCATCTCGCGGTCCTCGAGCACGGCGAAAGCGTCGAAGTGCGCGCGGCGACGCGCTCCCGGGCGATGCTGCTCGGCGGCGCGAAACCCGACGGCGAGCGCTTCATCTGGTGGAACTTCGTCGCCAGCTCGCGCGAGCGCATCGAGGAGGCCAAGCGACTCTGGCGCGAGCAGCGCTTCCCGCGTATCCTGGGCGAGACCGAATTCGTACCCCTGCCTGACAAGTAACGCTCTGCTGTAGCTGGGAATTTCAGTCCTTTTCTTCACACAGGCAAATATTGGCATTGACAATACTTGCCTAGGCAGTTATCATCTCGCGGATGGAGCCCATCTACGACAAGAAGACCTTCAAGCCGCGCGAAGCCATCGGGTCGCTCATCGGCCTCGCGCGCAAGACCATGATCAACAAGATCGACGCGGAGCTCGCACCCTTCGACGTGAGCGCCGCCCAATGGCTGGTCGTCCTTCTGGTCGGCGAGTACGCCGTGTCCAGCGCAACCGGCCTGTGCGACAAGCTGTCCTACGATCCTGGCGCCATGACGCGCCTGCTCGACCGGCTCGAGAGCAAGGGCATCGTGCGCCGCGTGCGCAGCCCCGAGGACCGCAGGACGATCCAGCTCGAGCTCACCGAAAACGGAAAGACCCTCTACCCGAAGATCATCGCCGCGATGGCGGACGTCAACAACAGCCTGCTGCGCGGCTTCTCGCACGACGAAGTGAGTCAGCTCGAAGGCTACCTGCGCCGCATGCTGGCGAACGCCTGAAGGACCCGAACATGAGCAAACGACTGTACCGCGCTGCGGCGCCCGCGGCCGCTCTCCTGCTCGCCGCGTGCGCGAGCACCGGCGGCCTGGAGCCGAAGTCCGCGATCCTCGATCCGGCAGCGCTGCAAGCGACCGAGAGCCTGGCGCGCGCGCACACCAGCCAGGACGCCTGGCCCGCAGCAGACTGGTGGAAGCGCTTCGGCGACCCGCAGCTCGACGCCCTCGTCGACGAGGCGTTGTCCGGCAACCCTTCGATCCGTTCGGCGCGGGCGCGGCTCGACCGCGCGTCGGCCTTTGCGATCGCGGCCGGCGCTCCGCTCACGCCGCAGGTGAGCGCTGGCGCCGACCTCAACCGCCAGCGCTACTCGGCCACGGGAATCTTCCCGGCGCCGATCGGCGGCTCGTACTACACGCAGAGCCAGCTCGCGCTCCAGTTCAGCTACGAGATCGATTTCTGGGGCAAGAACCGCGCGGCCTACGACGCGGCGCTCGGGCAGACGCGCGCCGCCGAGGTCGACGCCTTCGCAGCGAAGCTGCTCTTGTCGTCCGCAGTGGCGCACGCCTACACGCAGCTCGGCCACGCGTTCGACCAGCTCGACGTCGCCCAGGCGACGCTCGCCCAGCGCCAGGCGGTTTTCGACCTGACGCGGCAGCGCCTCGCCGCGGGCCTCGACACCAAGGTCGAGCTCAAGCAGGCCGAGGCCTCGATCCCGGCTGCGCGCCAGCGCATCGCCCAGCTCGAGGAGGACATCGCGCTCGCGCGTAACCAGCTCGCCGCGCTCGCCGGCAAAGGTCCCGATCGCGGCCTCGCGATCGAGCGTCCCCGCACCGAAGCGCGCCCGGTTCCCTTGCCCTCGGCGCTGCCGGCGGACCTGCTCGGCCGCCGCCCCGACGTCGTCGCGCAGCGCTGGCGCGTCGAGGCCGCGCAACGCGACGTCGACTCCGCCAAGGCGCAGTTCTATCCGAACGTCAACCTAGCCGCCCTCGTGGGCGTGCAGACCGTCAGCTACGGGAAGCTGCTCTCATCCGACAGCAGGATTCCCCTCGCCGGCGCCGCGATCACGCTGCCGATCTTCGACGGGGGCCGCCTGCGCGGGAACCTGGGCGCGAGGGACGCCGACTACGATCTCGCGGTCGAGCAGTACAACCAGACCGTGCTCGACGCGGTGCACGAGGTGGTGGACCGCCTCGCGTCGCTCCGCTCGGTCGACACCCAGAGCGTCGAGGCTCGGGCCGGCCTGAGCGCCGCGGAGGAAGCCTACGGCGTCGCCGTCGCGCGCTACCGCGCGGGCCTCGGCAACTACCTGCAGGTGCTCGCCGCCGAGACCCAGGTGCTTGACCAGAGAAACTTCCAGGCCGACCTGCGCTACCGCGAGCTCGACCTGTCGATCGACCTGATCCGCGCCCTCGGCGGCGGCTTCGGAGAGAAGGCCGGCGCCGGCGAGCGCTCCTGAACGGATTTCGAAAAGGACTCACCATGAGCAATAACCCAGAACCCCGCGCCCACAACGGCAGGCGCACGCTCCTCGTATCCGTGGTGCTCGCCGCGTTCGGCGCGGTCGGCATCGCGTTCGCCGGGTGGTGGCTCGCCTCGGGGCGGTACCACGAGTCGACCGACGACGCCTACGTCGGAGGCAACCTGGTGCAGGTCACGCCCCAGGTTGCGGGCACCGTGCTCGCGATACACGCCGACGACACCGATTTCGTGAGCACCGGCGATACCATGGTCGAGCTCGACAAGGCGGATTCGCGCGTCGCGCTCGACCAGGCCGAGGCGCACCTCGCGAAGACCGTGCGCTCGGTGCGCAATCTCCTCGCCACCGATTCCCAGCTCCGGGCCAACGTCGCGCAGCGGCGCGCCGAGCTCGCCCGGGCCCGCGAGGACCTCTCGCGGCGCAACAAGCTCGAGGCCGATGTTCCCGGCGCCGTCGCAGGCGAGGAGATTCAGCACGCGCGCGATAGCGTCGCCGGAGCGAGCGCCGCTCTCGACGCGGCCAGCCGGCAGCTTGCCGCGCAGCACACGCTCACCGACCACACCACGATCGACACGCACCCGGACGTGCGCGAGGCGGCGGCCCGGGTGCGCGAGGCCTACCTCGCCTACGCGCGCACAGCTCTGCCGGCGCCCGTATCCGGCTTCGTCGCGCGCCGCGCGGTCCAGGTGGGCCAGCGGGTCAGCCCCGGGACCCCGCTCATGACGGTGGTGCCGCTCGACCAGGTGTGGGTGGACGCGAACTTCAAGGAAGGCCAGCTCCCCAACCTCCGCGCCGGGCAGCCGGTGAAGCTCGTCGCCGACGCCTACGGCGGCGCGGTCGAATACCACGGCAAGCTCGCCGGCTTCGGCGCCGGAACCGGCAGCGCCTTCGCGCTGCTTCCCGCCCAGAACGCGACCGGCAACTGGATCAAGGTCGTGCAGCGCGTACCCGTGCGCATCGCCCTCGACCCCTCGGAGCTGCGGGCGCATCCCCTGCAGATCGGGCTCTCGATGGAAGTGAGCGTCGATACCCACGACCGGGCGGGGGATCGCCTGCCCAAGATCGCCCGCTCCGGGGCCGCGTACGAGACGCACGCTTTCGCCTCGATGGACGAGCTCGCCGACCGGCGCGTCGCGCAGATCATCGCCGCGAACAGCGACCAGGCGCTGCCGCCGATGGCGCACCGCGAGTCGGGGAGCTTCTCCGCTGCCGGCGCGACCCGGGCCCAGGCGCGTCCGCGCGTCCCGGTCCTCTGAGGCGAGGCGCTCGAGGCAGCCATGGCCGACCCGGCCCCCGCCGCGCACCCGCCGCTCAGCGGCGGCACGCTCGCCCTCGGCACGCTGGTGGTGTCGCTCGCGACCTTCATGAACGTGCTCGACGTGTCGATCGCCAACGTGTCGATCCCGGCGATCGCGGGCGACCTCGGCGTCTCGCCCAACCAGGGAACCTGGGTCATCACCTCGTTCGCCGTCGCAAACGCGATATCGGTTCCGCTCACCGGCTGGCTGTCGCAGCGCTTCGGCAACGTGCGGCTGTTCCTCGCGACCGTGGTGCTGTTCGTGATCGCGTCGTTGCTGTGCGGGCTTGCGCCCTCCATGAACATGCTGATCCTGTTCCGTGTCATCCAGGGCGCGGTGGCCGGACCGATGATTCCCCTGTCGCAGACGCTGCTGCTCGCGAGCTACCCGCGCGAGAAAAGCGGCACGGCGCTCGCGATGTTTTCGCTCACCGTGCTCGTCGCGCCGGTGGTGGGGCCGCTCCTCGGCGGCTGGATCACCGACAACATGTCCTGGCCGTGGATCTTCTTCATCAACGTGCCGGTGGGCATTCTCGCGGCAATCTTCACATGGCTGATCTACAGAGATCGCGACACGTCCCGCCGCAAGACACCGATCGATGCAGTCGGCCTGGTGCTCCTCGTGTTGTGGGTCGGCGCCCTGCAGGTCATGCTCGACACGGGCAAGGACCTTGACTGGTTCGGGTCGGGTTTCATCGTCGCGCTCGCGGTCGTCGCCGCCATGTCCTTTGCGCTGTTCCTCGTCTGGGAACTGACCGACGAGCACCCCGTGGTGGACCTTCGGCTTTTCGCCCGGCGCAATTTCTGGACAGGGACACTCTCGGTTTCCCTCTCCTACGGCGCGTATTTCGGCAGCATCGTGCTGCTGCCGTTGTGGCTGCAGCAGTACCTCGGCTACACCGCGACGCAGGCCGGGTGGGCGCTCGCCCCCGTCGGCGTGCTCGCGTTGATCCTGACGCCCCTCGTCGGCCGGGCTTCGGGCAAGGTCGATCCGCGCATCTTCGCGACGGCGGCGCTGGCGATCTTCGCGGTCGTCGCCGCGATGCGCGGCGCGTTCACCTCGCAGATCGACCTGGAGACGCTGATCATTCCGACGCTGATCCAGGGCGCGGCAGTGTCGTGCTTCTTCATTCCGCTCATCACTTTGGCGCTCTCGGGTCTGCGGCCCGACCAGATAGCCGGGGCGTCGGGGCTCAACAACTTCGCGCGCATCACCGCGGGGGCGTTCGCCACCTCGATCGCGACGACGCTCTGGGACAGCCGTGCGAGCCTGCACCACGCGCAGCTTGCCGAGCACGTCGCGCGCACCAATCCCGCGGTTACGGACGCGCTGGGAAAACTGGGATCGGCCGGGCTGAGCGCAGAGCAGTCCCTCGGCATGCTCAACCAGCTCGTCAACCAGCAGGCGTTCACCATGGCCGCGGTGGACCTGTTCAACGCCTCGGCGGTGTTGCTCGTCCTGCTGATCCCCCTGGTCTGGCTCAGCCGGCCGGCGAAGAGCGGCGCGGGCACCGGGGCCGCGGGCGGCGCGCACTGAAGCGACGGGTAGTGCCCCGCAACGTCGGTTAGACTTGGCGCCTTTGCTCCGAGGCTTCATGCGGGACCCGACTCCCCAGGTCACCTATCTCAAGGATTACGCGCCGCCCGCGTACCTGATCGACGCCGTCGACCTCGACGTCGAGCTGGCCGAGGACCACGCCCGGGTCCGGTCGCGGCTCTCTCTGCGGCGCAATCCGAAAGGGATCGACGCCGGCGCCCCGCTGCGCCTGGACGCCGAGGAGCTTGAGTTCGAGTCGGCGACGCTCGACGGCAGGGCGCTCGGGCCGAGCGATTACACCCTCGACGCCTCGAGCCTCACCCTCACGCGCGTGCCGGGCCGCTTCACCCTGGAGACGGCGTGCCGGATTTTCCCGCACAGGAACACCACCCTCATGGGCCTGTACGCGGCCGAGAGCGGCCTGTTCACCCAGTGCGAAGCCGAGGGATTCCGCCGGATCAGCTATTTCATCGACCGGCCGGACGTGATGGCGAAATATGCGGTCACCATCCACGCGGACCGCGACAGGCATCCCGTCCTGCTGTCGAATGGCAACCTCGTCGCGAGCGGCGCAGAGGCCGGCGGCCGCCACTGGGCGAAGTGGCACGATCCCTTCCCCAAGCCCAGCTACCTGTTCGCGATGGTCGCGGCGAGGCTCGACCGCCTCGAGGACCAGTTCGTTACCCGCTCCGGGCGACGCGTGTGCCTGGCGATCTACGTCGACCCGGGCAAGCTCGACCAGTGCGGATTCGCCATGGAGGCGCTCAAGCGCGCCATGAAATGGGACGAGGACGTGTACGGCCTCGAGGTCGATCTGGACAACTACTCGATCGTGGCGGTCGGCGACTTCAACATGGGGGCGATGGAGAACAAGGGCCTGAACGTTTTCAACACCAGGTACGTGCTCGCGCGTCCCGACACCGCGACCGACTCCGACTACCTCGCCATCGAACGGGTGATCGCGCACGAGTACTTCCACAACTGGACCGGGAACCGGGTCACCTGCCGCGACTGGTTCCAGCTGTCGCTCAAGGAAGGCCTCACCGTGTTCCGCGACCAAGAATTCGGCGCCGACATGTACTCCCGCTCGGTCGAGCGCATCCGCGAGGTGCGCGGCCTGCGCAGCGGGCAGTTCGCCGAAGACGCCGGGCCGATGGCCCACCCGGTGAGGCCGGCTTCCTATATCGAGATCAACAATTTCTATACCAGCACCGTGTACGAGAAAGGCGCGGAGGTGGTGCGCATGATCCGCACCCTGATCGGCGCGGCCGCCTTCCGCAGCGGCATGGACCTGTACTTCGCGCGTTACGACGGGCAGGCGGTCACCTGCGACGACTTCGTGCAGGCGATGGTCGACGCGTCGGGCGCCGATCTATCGCAGTTCAAGCGCTGGTACGACCAGGCGGGCACGCCCGTTCTCGAAGTCGAGTCGGAGTACGACGCTGCGCGCGAGCGCTATGCGCTCACCGTCAAGCAGTCCTGCCCGCCGACTCCCGGCCAGGAGCGCAAGCTGCCGTTCCACATCCCTCTCGCGGTGGGCCTGGTCGCGCCCGACGGGTGGGACATGCTCGCCGAGGGCACGCGCGTGGTGTCGCTGAGGGAAGCGGAGGAGCGGCTGGTCTTCGAAGCTCGCGGCGCCAGGCCCGTGCCGTCGCTGGCCCGCAATTTTTCGGCGCCGGTGATCGTTAAGTACGACTACAGCGAGGCCGAGCTCGCGCTCCTCGCGGCGCACGACACCGACCCGTTCAACCGCTGGGAGGCGGGGCAGCGCCTCGCGCTGGGAATCCTGCTGCGCGGCATCGAGGCGACGCAGGCGCAGCGGGCATACGAGGTCGCCCCGACCTTCGTCACCGCGACGGCGCGCGTGCTCGAGGACGCCGCGCGGGACCCCGCTTTCGCCGCCGAGATGCTTGCCCTGCCCTCGGAAAGCTACATCGCCGAGCAGATGGCGGTCGTCGACCCCGACGCCATCCACGCCGTTCGGGACGAGGTCAAGCGGCGCCTGGCGCTCGAGCTCAAGCCGGAGCTGCTCGCGACCTACCGCGACTTCGCCGTCGCGGGCTCCTACTCGCCCGACGCGCTTTCCGCGGGCTGGCGCGCGCTGCGCAATGCGGCGCTCGGCTACCTGGTGGAGCTGGACGAGCCCGTGACGCGAGCACTGTGCGTGAAGCAGCTCGAGACCGCGGACAACATGACCGACGCCTTCGCCGCGCTCGTGAGGCTCGCCAACTGCGACAGCACTGAGCGCGCGCCGGCGCTCGAGACTTTCTACCGCAGGTGGAAGGACGAGCCCCTGGTCGTCGACAAGTGGCTGGCCGTTCAGTCGGGGAGCCGCCTTCCGTCGGCGCTCTCTGATACCCGGCGCCTGATGCAGCACCCGGCGTTCAACATCAGGAACCCGAACAAGGTCTACGCCCTGCTCGGCGGCTTCCGCGGCAACCAGGTGCGCTTCCACGCGAAGGACGGCTCGGGCTACGCGTTCGCTGCCGATCAGGTGATCGCCCTCGACGCGATCAACCCCCAAGTCGCGGCGCGCATGGCGCGCGGCCTGGACCGCTGGAGGAAATTCGATGCCGGCCGGCAATCCCACGCGCGCGCCGCGCTGGAGCGGATGCGCGACGCCAAGAGCGTCTCCAAGGGAGTGCTCGAGATCGCGAGCCGCGCGCTCGCCTGACCCGGCCTACTTGCGGCGCTGCATCTCGGCGAACTTGGACAGCTCCCAGGGCCGGATCGCGACCAGCATGTGCATCGCGATGCATTCCTCGAAAGGCCGCCGCGTGTCATCGCTGTGCAGATCGGCAAACTCGTTCGCGACGCGCCGCAGGCGCACCAGCATCGCCTCGCGCGAGGCCTTGGAGAGCCGGCCGGTGACGAACAGCATCAGCTCGTCCGGGCCGTCGAAGCGCGTACGGAAGTATTCGTTCTGCGCCTGCGTCTTGAAAAATTCCTGGAACGGGCCGTCCGGGATCCACGAAAAGGTACGCGACAGCAGCAGCCGGTAGCGGTTGCCGGGGAGCAGCCGGATGATGCCGAGCTTGTCCAGGCGCACCAGGTGGCGCACGCACTCCGCCTCGGACATCGCGTAAGTGCGGATGATCTTCTCGGCCGGCCACTGGTGCAGCACCCTCATCGCGACCAGCACCAGGCGCTTGTCGGCGACGATGGCCTTCTCCGCCTGCGGCGTGAGGCGGGACAAGAGGCGATCGCGCCGCTCGAGCGACCGGGTCAGCTCGGACAGCTCCAGGCCGGCGAGCTCGAGCACCTGGTCGAGCCGCTTGAGGGTGAAGTCCTTGCGCGAGAACATGCGCTTCACGTTCGCCTCGCTCATACCCAGGGCGCGCGCCACCGCGGCGTAGGTCACCCCCTGCGCTTTCAGCTCCTTCTTAAGCGTATCGACCAACGCGGCGCTTGCGCTCATGGGGAAAAGCCTCCTGTACGGCAAAAAGTAGCATCTGACGCTACCCCGGGTCAAAACCAGCTACACCCTGCGCATGACGCTTTCCGCGGACCTCCTCCATTCTGATGATGAGCCGTGCTGCGGGAGCATCCGCCCCGGAAGAAACGACCGGGTCCGGAGCGGTGGGAGGGGTGCTCCCGCAGCTGACACCTGGAGGCGAACCATGGACGTGCTGATCGCTCTGCTTCAGTCGATCGTCGTGCTGTTCCTCGCGTCCGCCGTCTACGTCGCCCTTGTCGTCCTGAAAAACCACGACTGAGTCCGCGCGGTCACGCGCGGCCGCGGACTATCGCCATCTTGTCCTGCACGCGCAGGTCGAAGCGCGACACGTTCACGACCATGCGCTCGTGCGTTCCGTCGCCGATCGGTTCCTTCTCGTCGGCGACCGAGACGCGGAAGCTCACGGTGTGGCCCTCGACCCTCTCGACCTCGACCTGGGCGCGCACGCGCATGCCCACCGGGGTTGCGGCGAAGTGGCGGATGTCCAGGCGCGTGCCCAGCGACTGGTAGCCCTCGGGCAGGAGGTGCTCGATCGCCGCGAGCGCCGCGGCCTCGATCACGTTGATCATCACCGGCGTTGCGAGCACATGCACGCGTCCGCTGCCCACGCGCGGAGCGGTGTGCTCCTCGGCGACCGTCAGCGTCGAGACGCCTTTCAGGCCGGGCTTGAGTTTGTCAGTCGAGCTCATGGTTTTCTCCTGCATGCATAATAGCGCGCAATGCCAAGGGATCTGGGAACCTGGGACTACGTGATCGTCGGCGCGGGCACGGCCGGCTGCGTGCTGGCGAACCGCCTCTCCGCGGATCCCGAGGTGAAGGTGCTTCTCCTGGAAGCCGGCGGAAAGGACGACTGGATCTGGATCCACATCCCTGTCGGCTATCTCTTCTGCATCGGCAACCCGCGCACCGACTGGTGCTACCGCACCGAGAGCGAGCCCGGCCTCAACGGCCGGGCTATCCTCTACGCGCGCGGCAAGGTACTGGGCGGCTGCTCGTCGATCAACGCCATGGTCTACATGCGCGGCCAGGCGCGCGACTACGAGGAGTGGAAAGAGCTGGGCAACCCCGGCTGGGGCTGGGACGACGTCCTCCCTGTTTTCAGGCGCTCCGAGGATTACCATCTCGGCGCCGATTCGGCTCACGGTTCGGGCGGTGAGTGGCGCGTCGAGCGCCAGCGCCTGTCGTGGGAGATCTTGGACGCGTTCCGAGAGGCGATGGCCGAGGCCGGCATCCCCAAGATCGGCGACTTCAACCGCGGCGACAACGAGGGCTCGGGCCTGTTCGAGGTGAACCAGCGACGCGGCGTGCGCTGGAACGCCTCGAAGGCCTTCCTGCGCCCGGTGATGGAGCGGCGCAACCTCACCGTGCTCACCCACGCACAGGCGCGGCGGCTGAGTCTCGAGGGCAGGCGCGCGACGGGAGTCGAGTTCACTCAAGGGGGCGAGGAATGTTTCGCGGCGGCGCGCATCGAGACCGTGCTCGCCGCAGGCGCCATCGGCTCGCCGCAGATCCTCCAGCTCTCGGGAATCGGCCCGGCCGCGCTGCTGCGCGAGCACGGCATCCCCGTGGTACACGATGCGGCGGGCGTGGGCGGGAACCTCCAGGATCACCTGCAGCTGCGCATGGCCTTCCGAGTGAGGAACGTGCGGACGCTCAACGAATGGGCGAATACGCTCCGCGGCAAGGTCTCCATGGGCCTGGAGTACCTGCTGTTCCGCACCGGGCCGCTCACCATGGCGCCTTCGCAGCTCGGGGGCTTCACCCGCTCCGATCCCTCGCAGCGCTCGGCCAACCTCGAGTTTCATGTCCAGCCCCTGTCGCTGGACAAGTTCGGCGACCCGCTGCACCCCTTTCCCGCCTTCACCGCCTCGGTCGCCAACCTGCGGCCGACCAGCCGCGGCAGCGTGGGCATCAAGTCGCCCGATCCTCTCGCCGCCCCCGCGATACGACCGAACTACCTCTCGACCGATGTCGACCGCAGGATCGCCGCGGCGTCGCTGCGGCTCACGCGCGGCATCGCCCGCCAGAGCGCGCTCGCCCGATACCAGCCCGAGGAATTTCTGCCCGGCGCGAGATTCGAGTCCGACGAGGAGCTCACCCGCGCCACCGGCGACATCGGCACGACCATCTTCCACCCGGTCGGCACCTGCAAGATGGGCCCGGACTCCGATCCGCTCGCGGTGGTCGATGCGCGCCTACGCCTACGCGGCATAGAGCGCGCGCGCGTGGTGGACGCCTCGATCATGCCGACCATCACCTCGGGCAACACCAACTCGCCCACGCTGATGATCGCCGAGCGCGGCTCGGATATGATCCGCGAGGACCGCAAGCGTCTCGCCTAGGAGAACCATGAAAGCCAGCCTCAAGCCCGGCCTCGCCCACCAGAGGAAGCTCACCGTCGACGACTCGCGGGTCATCGAGTTCATGGGCGAGGACTGCCGTGTCTACGCGACCCCGCGCATCATCAGCGACGTCGAGTACACCTGCCGGGATTTCCTGCTCCAGCATCTCGATCCGGGGGAGGATTCGGTCGGCACCAAGCTCAGCTGGGAGCACGTGGGGCCGGCGCTCCTGGGCGAGGCGGTCACCGTGTCGGTGAAGCTCGCCCAGGTCGAGGGCCGGCGCGTCACCTTCGAAGCGTCCGTGGCGGCGGGCGCCGACGCGGTCGCGCACGGCACGCACGAGCGCTTCGTCGTCGACGTGCAGAAGGTGCGCGAGCGGCTGCTAAAGAGAAAGGCCAAGGTGGGCTAGCGTGCGCGTCGGGATTCTCGGTGGAGGCGTCATCGCGCGCCTGTTTCTCGAGCACCGCTCAGGCGACGTCGAGATCGTCGCGATCGTGGGGCGCAGCGAGACTTCCCGCGCGAAGACGCTGGCGCGGAAATTCCACGTGCCGTTCGTGATCGGCGTGCGCGAGCTGATCGCGGCGCGCCCCGAAGTCGTGATCGAAGCGGCCTCGCACGACGCGGTGCGCGAGCACGCCGAGAGCCTGCTTTCCTCGGGCATCGCCGTGATCGTCCTCTCGGGGGGCGCGCTGTGCGACGACGCGCTGCGGGAGCGCCTCGAGCGCGCCTCCAGGGCGCACGGCGCGCCGCTCTACGTCCCCTCGGGCGGAGTCGGCGGGCTCGACGCTCTCAAGGCCGCATGCGCGGCGGGCGTCGACGAGGTGAGCATCGCGGTCAGCAAGCCGCCCGCCGCGTGGAAGGGCATTCCCTACGTGGAGCGCATGAACGTCGATCTCGATCGCCTCTCACGCCCCGTGACGCTGTTCGAGGGCACGGCGCGCGAAGGCGTGCCGCACTTTCCGGCGAACGTGAACATCGCCGCGGTTCTCTCGCTCGCAGGCATCGGCTTCGACCGCACGCGCCTCAAGGTCGTGGCGGACCCCGCGCTGAAATTCAACACCCACTTCATCACCATTCGCGGGCGGACCGGCACCATCGAGTTGCGCTTCGAGAGCGTGCCGTCGCCGGACAATCCCAAGACCGCCATGCTCGCCTGCTACAGCGCGCTCGCCGCCTTCCGCCAGTTCGGCTCGCCGGTGCGCTATGGCACCTGACTCGATCCGCAAGCGCTACTTGAAGGTCGACACGGCGACGGTGTCCGATGTGCTCGACGCGCTCGATCTGCCGAACCAGGGGCTGGCTGCCGAGTTCGCCCCGTATCCCGCGTCGGCAGGCAGGATGGCCGGCTGGGCCTATACGATCCACGGGAAGATGGCGCGCTACGCGGGCAGCGGCGATCCGCGGAAAATGCAGGCCGTGGACGGCGCGGGCCGCGGCGAGGTCACGGTGTGGTCCGGTGAAGGGCGTGGAGTCTGCTTCTTCGGCGAGTTGATCGCGCTCGGCATGAAGCGCCGCGGCTGCGCGGGCGCGCTCGTCGACGGCGGCATCCGCGACATCGGCTGGATCGCGAGGCAGCGCTTCCCGGTGTACGCCCGCTACCGCACGCCGATCCAGTCGATCGGCCGCTGGCGGGTGACCGCGTGGCAGGTGCCGGTCGACATGCCCGGCGCGACGCGAAAGCGCGTCCGAGTGAGTCCCGGCGACTTCGTGCTCGCCGACGTCGACGGCGTCATCGTGATACCGCGGGCCGTAGCGCAGAAGGTGCTGGTCGCCGCCGAGCGGCTCACGAAAAGAGAGGTTCGCATTCGCCGCGAGCTCGACCGCGGCGCAATGCTCGAGGACGTGCTCGAAAAGCATGGCCACGTCTGAGGCGCTGTAGAATCGAAAAAAAGAGTCGCAGGGAGCTTTCCTTTCCAAGGAGGAAGTCATGAAGCGCTTGTACGGCATCATCGTCGCTGCGCTCGCCCTTCTCGCCGGCGAAGCCTTCGCGCAGGGCAAGACCGAAGTGCTCTGGCTGGGGCAATCGGCGATGCGCATCACCACGCCGGGCGGCAAGGTGATCATGGTCGACCCATGGATCCTCGGCAACCCCAAGACGCCGCCAGCCTGGAAGAACCTGGACGCGGTCGGCAAGCTCGACCTGATCCTGGTGACGCACGGCCACGGCGACCATTACGCCGACGCGCCCGCGCTCGCCCAGAAGAACAACGTGCCTTTCTGGGGCCCGGCGGGGCTGAACCAGTCGGTGATCACCCTGGGCATCCTGCCCGCGAACCTCTCGATGCGCTTCGGCAAGGGCGGCACCATCGAGCCCTTCGGGCCGAACAGCGTGAAAGTGACCGCGACCCACGCGGAGCACTCGTCGGAGCTGCTCTACAAGAACCCCGCCACCGGCAAGGACGAGACCTGGCCGGGCGGCGAGCCGGTCGGCTTCATCATCACGATGGAGAACGGCTTCAAGGTCTACCACATCGGCGACACGGGCCTGTTCGGCGACATGAAGTTCATCGGGGAATACTACAAGCCCGATCTGGTGCTGATCCCGATCGGCGGGCACTTCGTCATGAGCCCGCAGGACGCGGCGTTCGCGGTGCGCGAGTGGCTCAAGCCGAGGTTCGCGATTCCGATGCACTACGGCACCATCCCGCAGCTGAAGGGCACGCCGAAGGAATTCACCGACGCGATCGGCACGGGCCCGACCAAGGTGATCGTCATGAATCCTGGCGACAAGATCGACTTCTAGCCGCCCGAGCGGGAAACGAAAAGCCCGGCCGAGGCCGGGCTTTTTATTGAGGTCCGGAAGCCTACGACGCGGAGGCCGTGGTCATCACCGGCTTTTCCCGGTACTGCTCGGGGAACAACCGCTTCAGATTCGCGATCTTGGGCAGATCGTTGATCACGATGTAGGGATACCTCGGGTTCAGGATCAGGAAGTCCTGGTGGTAGGCCTCGGCGGGGTAGAAGCCTTTCAGCGCATCGACGCGGGTCACGATGGGCTTGCGGAACACGCGGGCCTTGTCGAGCTGCGCGATGTAGCCTTCGGCGATGCGCTTTTGCTGAGCGTCGCCGTAGAAGATCGCCGAGCGGTACTGCGTGCCGACGTCGGGCCCCTGGCGGTCGAGCTGGGTCGGGTCGTGGGCCACCGAGAAGTAGATGCGCAGGATCTCCCCGTAGGAGATCTCCTTCGGGTCGAACACGATCTCCACCGACTCGGCGTGGCCGGTGCGGCCGGTCCCGACCTTCTCGTAATCTGCCGTGCTCTTGTCGCCGCCCGAGTAGCCCGAGAGCACCTTCTTGACGCCCCTGGTGTACTGGTACACGCCCTGCACCCCCCAGAAGCAGCCCCCGGCGAGCACCGCCGTCTGCGTCGGGCCCGCGGCCTTGGGGTTGTCCACGGCCGGGGCGGACAGCACCACCGCGGCCTCTCCCGAGCGCCCCGGGGTGTTCCACAGCACGCCGACCGCCGCCAGGGCAAGCAGCGCGATCCACCAGCCATTCTTCGCGATACCGGACATCGTCTTCCCCTCTTTCAAGTCACCTGCCTTGGTCGGTAGACAGGCTGGAACCTTACGGGTTCCGCTTGCGTACCGCCTCCAGCAGCGGCGTGAGTATATCCATCGGCACCGGAAACACAATGGTCGAGCTCTTGTCGCCGGCGATGTTGCTCAGGGTCTGCAGGTAGCGCAGCTGCATCGCCTCGGCCTGCTTCGAGAGCATCTGCGCCGCCTGCAGCAGCTTCTCGGAGGCCTGCAACTCGCCCTCGGCGTGGATCACCTTGGCGCGGCGCTCGCGCTCGGCCTCGGCCTGGCGCGCGATGGCGCGCACCATGGTCTCGTTCAGGTCCACGTCCTTGATCTCGACGTTCGAGACCTTGATGCCCCAGGCCTCGGTCTGCAGGTCCAGCGTCCTCTGGATGTCGACGTTGAGCTTCTCGCGCTCGGCGAGCAACCCGTCGAGCTCGTGCTTGCCGAGCACCGCGCGCAGCGTCGTCTGGGCGAGCAGGTTCGTGGCGCTGAGGAAATCAGCCACCTGGATCACCGCCTTCTGAGGATCGAGCACACGGAAATACACGACCGCGTTCACCTTCACCGAAACGTTGTCGCGCGTGATCACGTCCTGCGGCGGCACGTCGAGCACGACGGTACGCAGGTCCATCCTCACCATCTGCTGGATCACGGGCCACACCACGATGAGCCCCGGGCCTTTCACCATCCAGAAGCGGCCGAGCTGGAACACCACGCCGCGCTCGTACTCGCGCAGGATCCTGAGCGACCACGCGACCAGAATGGCCAGAAGAAGCAGCACGCCCAGGACGAAATTGAAAGCCATGGTCAACCTCTCTCTATGGAATCGGGAACGACCTCGAGAAGCAGGCCGTCCATTGCGGTGACGCGCACGCGCTGCCCCGACTTGAGCGCGGCGTTGCACCTCACGCGCCAGGTCTCGCCGTGGATGCGCGCCCAGGCCTCGGGAGCGCAGTCCTCGAGCAGCTCGCCGGTGCTTCCGATCAGCTCCTCGCGCCCGCTCACCACCGGTCGCTTGCGTGCCTTGAGCATCATGCCGATCGCGAAGAACACGAATGCCGCGCTCGCGGCGGCGACGCCGAGTACGAGCGAGAAAGGCACGCCGTACCCGGGGACGTCGGTGTCGATGAGAATCACCGAGCCGAGCACGAAGGCGATCGCGCCGCCGACGCCGAGCGATCCGTACGCCGGGAAGAACAGCTCGCCCGCCATGAACGCGAGCCCCAGGAGCATGAGCGCGAGGCCGGCGTAGTTGACCGGCAGCATGTGGAAGGCGTAGGCGGCGACGAGGATGCAGATCGCGCCGACCACGCCGGGAAAGACCAGCCCCGGGTTGGAAAACTCGAACATCAGGGCGTAGATCCCCACCAGCACCAGCAGGTAGGCCACGCTGGGATCGGTGATCACCGAGAGGAAGCGCGTGCGCCAGTCGGGCTCCTGCGTCACGGTGACCGCGTCCGCGGTGTGCAGGACGCGCTGCTCGTCGCCGGCTTTGAGCACGCGGCCTTCGAGCCGCTTCAGCAGGTTGGGCACGTCGTCCGCGACGAGATCGATCACTTTCAGCTTCAGCGCCTCGGCCGCGGGAAGACTGACCGCCTCGCGCACCGCACGCTCCGCCCAGTCGGCGTTGCGGCCGCGCATCTGGGCGAGCCCCCGTATGTAGGCCGCGGCGTCGTTCACCTGCTTGCGGGTCATGGTCGTGGCGGTGTCGCTCTTCGCCTTGTCCCCTTTGTCGGACTTGTCCTCGCCTCCGGCCGCGCCGATCGCAACGGGCGTCGCCGCGCCGAGGTTGGTCGCGGGCGCCATCGCGGCGACGTGCGCGGCGTAGAGAATGTAGGTCCCGGCGCTCGCGGCGCGCGCTCCGCCCGGGCCGACGAAGGCCGCGACCGGCACGGGCGAGGCGAGGATGTCCTTGATGATCGCCCGCATCGACGTGTCGAGGCCGCCCGGGGTGTCCATCTTCAGCACGACGAGCTGCGCGCCCTGCTTCTGCGCGGCCTCGACCCCGCGGTGCACGTAGTCCGCGGTGGCAGGCCCGATCGCGCCGTTGATCGTCAGCAGAAGCACGGGCGCAGGGTCGGCCCGCGCCGAGAGGGGCGCGAGCGCGCACAGCGCAATCAGTACCTTATGCCAGCGCAAGCCGACCTCCGGCCGGTGAGCCATGGACCTGCTCCAACTATAGTCCTCTTTTTGAAACCCGCGGCATCCGCTGGACTTCGGGCGAGGATCGCAGTAAGTTTGCGCAAAATCATCAGAAGTACTCCCACCCAAAGCGAGGACCCATGTCGAAAATTACCCTTCCGTGCCTGACGACGATGTTGCTGTGCTGCGCGCTTCCCGCTTTGGGCCAGAATTTGCCCGAAGGCAAGGGCAAGGAAATTGCAGCGGCGAAATGCATGAGCTGCCACGCGCTCGAGGCGCGCGTGGGCAACGGCTACACGGCCAAGGGCTGGAGCACCGCAGTGCGCATGATGACAAATCACGGCGTGCCTCTGTCAAAAGAAGAGGTCGCAACGCTCACGCCGTACCTAGCGAAGAACTATCCGGAGAAGAACAAGGCCGACGCCGTCGTGGTTCCCGGACCCGTCAAGGTTTCCATGAAGGCCTGGCAGGCGCCCACGCCCGGCTCGAGGCCGCACGACCCGATGGCGGCGCGGGACGGATCGCTGTGGTACTCCGGCCAGATGGCCAACGTGCTCGGCCGCGTCGATCCGAAGACCGGCAAGGTGAAGGAGTACAAGCTGAAGACGGCGCACTCCGGGCCCCACGGATTGGTGGAGGACAAGGACGGCAACGTCTGGTACACGGGCAACACCGGGTCGCTGGTCGGCAAGCTCAACCCGAAGACGGGCGAGGTCACCGAGTACAAGACGCCCGAGCCGGGCGACCCGCATACGCTAATGTTCGACAAGAGCGGGATCCTGTGGTTTACGATGCAGAACGCCAACCGCATCGGGCGCCTCGATCCGAAGACGGGCGAGATCAAGCTGCTCACGCCGCCGACGCCCAAGTCGCGTCCCTACGGCATGGCGTTCGATCCGAAGGGAACGCTCTTCGTCGTGCAGTTCGGAACCAACAGCATCGCGGCCGTGGACACGGCGACGATGCAGATCAAGGAGTACAAACTGCCCGATCCTGCCTCGCGTCCGCGCCGCGTCGCAACGACGAGCGACGGCATGGTCTGGTACGCGGACTACTCGCGCGGCTACCTCGGCCGGCTCGATCCCGCGACAGGTCAGGTAAAGGAGTGGGCGTCGCCGAGCGGAGCGAAGTCCGCGCCGTACGGCATCTCGGCCATCCACGACGTCATCTGGTACAGCGAATCCGAGGCGAGGCCGAATACCGTCGTGCGCTTCGACCCCAAGACCGAGAAGTTCCAGACCTGGGCGATCCCGGGCGGCGGCAACATCGTGCGCAACACCGACGTCACCAAGGACGGCAACTTCGTGCTGGCGAACAGCCTCGTCAACACGGTGACCCTGGTCACGATTCCGAAGTAGCTTGTAGCGTAAGCGCGACGCGGCGGGCGTTCCCCGCCGCGTTTTTTTTGAAGGTGTAAGGCCATCGTCAGGTCGCGGTAATCGGGCGTCGTTACATTTCCCAAGTGGGAGGCCACTCAATCAAAGGAGCGAAGCCCATGAAATCCTTGATTCGTCAGATGGCATGCCTCGCTTTCGCGGCCGGACTATCGAACTCAGCCCCGGCGGCCGACTACGACTGGTCGGCAGTGGCCAAGGCGCTGGGCAGGTCCGGAACAGAATTGCCAGGCAACGTCTATCGCGTCGGACTCGGGCGAAGCGATCTAAAAGTCACTCTCGACGGTGTGCAGATCCGCCCCCCGCTCGCCCTCGGGTCGTACCTCGCGTTCCAGAGCATGGGCAAGGACGGCATGGTGATGGGCGATCTCGTCCTCACCCAGGACGAGGTCAACCCGGTGATGAAGAAGCTCGTCGAAGGCGGGATCGAGATTACCGCCCTGCACAACCACCTGCTGCGCAACTCGCCGTTCACCATGTACATGCACTTCGAGGGCTTCGGCGATCCGGCGAAGCTCGCCGGCGTGCTGCGCACGGCCCTCGAGGAGAGCAAGACCCCGATGGCGGCACCGGCGCCGGCCGCCTCGCCGCCGCCGATCGATCTGGACACCGCGGCGATCGAGAAGACCCTCGGCGCCAAGGGAGCCAACAACGGCGGCGTGCTCGCGTTCAACATCCCGCGCGCCGATAAGATCACCTCCGGCGGGATGACGATCCCGGTCGGGATGGGCTCGGGCATCGTCATCAACTTCCAGCCCACGGGCGACGGCAAGGCGGCGATTACCGGAGACTTCGTGCTGACCGCGAGCGAGGTCAATCCCGTGCTCAAGGCCCTGCGCGAGAACGGGATCGAGGTCACGGCCTTGCACTCCCACATGCTCGATGAGCAGCCGCGCCTGTTCTTCATGCATTACTGGGCGAACGACGACGCGCAGAAGCTCGCGAGCGGCCTCAAGACCGCCCTGGACAAGGTCAAGCGGCAGAAATGACCGAACTCTAGAACCGCGTGACCAGCGACAGTCGGAAGGTCCGCGGCTCGGCCGGGTGGAAGTGGTGGTCGGGGACCGGCGCCGTTTCGGTTCGCAGCTGCGACGAGTAGAAATACTCGATGTCGTTCGCCCTGCGGTCGAAGAGGTTGAGTATGTCGAGCGTTAGCTGCGTGCGCGGGTCGAACTTGTAGGTCGCGCGCCCCGACCAGATGAGCGATGAGCCCGCGATCTGGCTGTTGTCCTCGGTCAGCGCGTGCGGTCCGAAGTAGCGCATGAACAAGCTCCCCGACCAGGGCCCGAGGTCCTTCAGCGAGACCCCGAACGACGCCACCCTGTCGATCGCGCCGGGTATGTACTTTCCGGCGGGGTCGCTGTCAGTGAACTCCGCGCGCGAAAGCGAGATGTCGAGGTCCACGATCAGCCAGGGCTTGGGAATGTAGCGGTTCGACCACTCGATGCCGCCGCGCAGGCTGGGTCGGCTCGCCTCGGTCGTGCCCGCGTCGCCGACGAACACCAGCTCCGAGCCCAGCGTCAGGCGCCAGAGGGCCAGCGACGACTGGAGGTTCGGTATCGCCTCGGTGCGGACCCCGATCTCTTCGCCTTTCGTCTTCACCAGGGCGGGCACCTTCTGAATGGGCTGGCCTGACGAATCCACGGGCAGCCCCGTCACCGGATCGACGCTTATCGTCGTCCCGCGGGCATCGTTCGAGTGGAACCCCTGCCCCCAGTTGAGGAAGTACTCGGTCTTGCCGTGCGGCCCGAAGATCAGGCTCAATTTCGGCGAAGTGATGTGGTCATTGGTGCTGCCGGAGTTGGCTTCCCGGTCGCTGTTGACCCTGGCGTTGAAGAAGTCCTCGCGCACTCCCGCGACGCTGCGCAGCGTCTCGGTCCATTGGTAGGTGTTCTCGTAGAAGATGGCGCTGCCCGTCTGCTGGACGTAGTCCTTGCGCGTCTGGCTCAAGAACGCCCTGTCCTGCGTGCGATTCAGCATGAGGTTGATGTTGTCCCGGCGGATGTCCGCCCCGAACTTGTTGGTCGTCGCTCGCCCAGCCCACTTGTCGTTGAATACCAACGTCGGCGTGACGCCGAATACCCAGCGGTCGTCGAACTGCTCGAACTGGTCGCCCGGCCCCGGGAAGGGGTTGTCCAGGAAGTAGGTGAAATTCGAGAACAGGTCGAGGTGATACTTGATCGCGTAGGCGTCCACGTGGAGCACGCCGCCGTTGTCGAGCACCAAGTGACGGTCCAGCGAGACGCTATAGCGCGAGGTCTGGCCGCCGTCGCTCGGGTCGAGCGAGCCGAGGCGCGACACCTCCCGGTCGACCGCGCGCGACGCGATCTGGTCGGTCGCGTTCCATTTCCCGGTGTACGCCATGAGCGAGAGCGTGTAGCCATCTGCGTTCGTCCCCTGGGAAAAGCGCATCACGCCGTTGAGCTTCCGGTAGTTCTCCGGGTTGTCCCAGGGCCCGTTGTTGTGGAACGCCTCCAGGCCGTAGAGAAGCGTGCCCGGACCGACGTCGGACGAATTCGCCGCCATGGCGCGGGCGTATTGGTAGGGGCCGACGGAGAGGGTGCCGATGCCCTGGGGGAGCTTGGTGTAGTAGCCGATGTCGGCCGCGCCCGCCGAGGAGAAATCGCCTTCGTCCGCGAAGTACGGACCCTTCTTGTACTGGATGCGCTGGACCAGCTCGGGAATGAGGAAGTTCAGGTCGGAATAGCCCTGCCCGTGCGCGTGCGTGGGCATGTTCACCGGCACGTGGTCGACCTCGGTGCGGAAGTCCGTGCCGTGGTCGAGGTTGAACCCGCGCAGGAAGTACTGGTTCGCCTTGCCGTCGCCGCTGTGCTGCGTGACGATCACGCCGGGGATGTACTCGAGAATCTCCGCGGGCCGCAGCGTCGGCCGCACCTCGATCAGCCCGGGGGTGATGTAGCCCTGGCTCGCGGCGTCGGAGGTGCCCACCGCGTTCTCGTAGTGCCCGATGACGCGGACCTCGTCCGGCTCTTGGGCGGCCGCCGTGCGGGCAAGCGCAGCAAGGACCAGCGCAAGCTTCGTTCTTTTCGAAATCTCTCTTCTCCCGTGTCGGGGCGCAAGTTTATACGATCGCCGCTGCGTTGTTGAACGCGTCACCCCGTGGTAGGGTGCGGCGTGGCCGCAAGCGCCAAGAAGACCGAATCCTCCGCGGCACGCGTGGCAGCGGCGCGCCTGGTGCGCTTCGGCTCCGAGGCCTTTCTCGCCGTCGGCCTGCCCGCTGCGGACGCCGCCACCTGCGCCCAGCTCATGACGCGCGCCGACCTCCAGGGCGCGGACGGACACGGGATCTTCCGCCTGCCGCAGTACGTCAGGCGCATCAAGGGCGGTGCGGTCAATGTGAAGCCCTCGGTGCGTGTCGCGCGCGAGGCGCCGGGCATGGCGCTCGTCGACGGCGACAACGGCATGGGGCACGTGGTGATGAGCTTCGCCGCGAAGACGGCGATCGACAAGGCGAGGACCGCGGGGGTCGCCTGGGTCGGCGTCAACCGCAGCAACCACGCGGGGCCGGCCTCGCTCTATGCGGCGATGCCGGTCGAGCACGACATGGCCGGGCTGTACCTCGCCGTCGGCAACGCCAACCACATGGCGCCCTGGGGCGGGGTCGACCTGCTGCTCTCCACCAATCCGATCGCGGTCGCCGTGCCCGCGACCGACGGCCCCATCGTCCTCGACATGGCGACCAGCGTCGCGGCCTACGGCAAGGTCAAGACCGCGGCGCAGCGCGGCGAGTCGATGCCCGAGGGCTGGATGGTCGACCATCAGGGCAAGCCTCTCACCGATCCGAAACGCGCTGCGGAGGGCCTGCTCGTCCCGATCGGCGGCTACAAGGGCTACGGGCTCGCGCTGATGATCGGCCTGCTCGCCGGCAGCCTGAACGGCGCAGCGATGGGCAGCGAGACCGTGGACTTCAACGCGGACGACACCACCGCGACCAACACCGGGCACGCGATCGTCGCGATCTCGATCGCAGCCTTCAGCGCAATCGACGACTTCAAGCGGCGCGTCGACAAGCTGGTGCGCGAGATCCGCAGGTCGAAGCGCATGCCGGGCGTGGACCGGGTGTGGCTGCCGGGAGAGCAGAGCCGCGCCAAGCTCGAGGAGCGCTCGCGGCTGGGCGTGCCCATCCCGGCGGCCCTGCGCGCGAGCCTCGACAAGCTCGCGCAGGAGCTGAAGATCAAGCCGCTCGAGTCCTGAGCGCGCGGCTCAGTCGTAGCCCGCGACGACGATGCTGACGCTGCTGCCGGTGGTTTGCAGCGCCATCGCGCTGCCCGAAGCGATGAAGGCAGGGCCCACCCGCGGAACGGTGATCTGCCCGTTCGTCCCGAAGGTCGGGTCGAACGTGCCGGCGGGGTTGTAGCGCCGCACGAAGGTGTTCGCTACCCCCCCGTTGCCGAAGTTCCCCGATACCACGATCTTGGGCTCGCCGACGAGCTGCGTCTGAAGGAGGAGGGCGAAGGCGTTGTCGGTGAAGCCGAGGTCGGTGGTGAGGATCCCGGTCCCGTTGAAGCTCGTGTCCGGCGCGCCGTCCTTGCCGTACTTGACCAGAGAAATGTCGGCACCGTCGCCGTTGCCGAACACGTGGCCCGCAACGACGATCTTGTCGTCCACGGGCTGCACCGCGACGGCATTCGCGTAGTTGTCGCTCGTTCTGATATCGGTGATGACGATGCCGCCCGGCGCGCCGCCGAAAGCGATGTCCAGCGCACCGTTCGTGCCGTAGCGCAGCAGCACCTGGTCGGTCTTGGGGTTGCTCGGATCCGTCTTGTCCGTTCTTCCGCCGGCGACGATGATCCTGCCATCGGACTGGAGCGCGATCGCCGGAGACATGGCGGAGGTGCTGGGTCCGAGGCTGGTGGTCGTCATGCCGGTGCCCGCGAACGTCGAATCTGGCGTTCCGTCGGGAGCGAAACGGGCGATGACGATGTTGCCGTTCTGCGAGCCTCCCGCGACCACGATGTTCTTGTCCGGCTGCAGCGCCAGCGCGCAAACATCTCCGGCGAGGCCGGTCCCGATCGGCACGCTCACGAAGCCCGTGGGCGCACCGAAGCCGGCCGTGTCGAGCGAGCCGTCGGTGTTGTAGCGCAGCAGGGTGATGCTGGTGTTGAATCCCGTCGGACTTGCCATCGTCGACGTGACGGTCAGCGCCGCGACGAGGATCTTGCTGTCGGGCTGGAGGGCGATCGCCGAGGCGCTGGCGGGCGATGCGAGGGTGGTGAAGACGATTCCGCTGCCGACAGTCCCGAATCCCGCCTTGTCCAGCGTTCCGTCGGGGTTGTAGCGCACCAGCGCGATCTTGCCCTGGCCGCCCAGGCCGTCGCTTCCGGCGGCCACAATCTTGTTGTCGTTGACCGAAGTCTTGGAGTCCTGGATCGCCACCGCGAGCGCGAAGTCGAGCAACGGCGGATCGACATCGGTCACCACGATCCCGGTGCCCCCGAAGCTCGTGTCGATGACTCCGTCCGCGCTCATCCGCACTACGGCAAACGCGGTCGGCGGACCGTCGGTCGTCGTCGTGCTGGCCGTGCATTGCGCGAGGCCGAGACAGACGACCGCCACGGCGGTTCCTTGCAGCAACTTCCTGTTCATTACGTCTCCTTTCGCAGGACGCAGCTTAGTGCAAAGCGGCGACCCACGTGCATTACAATTTGTAACTTTGCACGATTTTTCAGGCGGCGACATGAGCTCATCGATCCAGACGGTGCTGATCTACGGCTACGGCGTGATGGGGCGAGGCGTGGCCAAGACCTTCGCCGACGCAGGTTTCACCACGCTCGTGAAAAGCCGGCGTGCCGGTACGCTCGCGGGGCTGCCCGAGAAGGTGATCGCGGCCGAACGTCTGCCCGACAAGGCCCCGGACCTCGTCATCGAGTTCGCTCCCGAGGACGCGAGGATCAAGCAGTCGGTCTACGCCGAGCTGGAGGCAGCCTACCCGGACGGGACGCCGCTCATCGCGAGCGGCACCTCGGGCCTCGATCTGGTCGAGCTCTCGCGGAAGATGAAGCGCAGGGAGCGCTTTCTCGGCATCCACTACTTCATGCCCGCCGACGTTGCGCCGGTCGTCGAGGTCATGGCGGGGCTTGCTACGCCGCGCGAGGAGGTGGATCGCGTCGCCGACGCGCTCAGGCGCACCGGCAAGGAGCCTGTGGTGCTCTACAAGCCGATTGTCGGCTTCCTCGTCAACCGGCTGCAGCACGCGATCCTCCACGAGGCCTATTACCTCATCGAGGCCGGCGTCGCCTCCGTCGAGGACATCGACCACGCCGCGCGCCGCATGCTCGCGCCGCGCATGTGCCTGAACGGCCTGATCCAGCAGAAGGACATCAGCGGGCTGAAGATCCACGCCGACGCCCAGGAATCGATCGTCCCCAAGCTGTTCCACAACGCCGTGCCCAACCCGATGCTGCAGACCATGGTCGCGCTCGGCCGCACCGGCCTGTCCGCGGGCAAGGGTTTCTACGACTGGACCGGCTGCGACGCGGAAGCCGTGCGCCGCCAGGCCTCGGGCCAGCTCGCGAAGCTCCTCGAGTTCCTCAAGAGCGGGATCGGCGCGCCCGCGCCGCGCACACAACCGAAGGCTCTGCCGCGCCAAACCTAGGAGATCAGAACTTGGGGTCGCGGCGTATATCGGTGACCCTCCCGCCGACGAGCGTGACGGTCGTCGTATACGGATCGGCTGCCGTAGGAAGATAGGTGTACGTCCGGATCGCGAGTGCCTTGTGCTCCGGGTCGCTCGCCCCCGCCGTATCCTGCCCCGAGAACCCCTGCTCGGCCACCAAGTCCGGCTGACCGGCAATGCTGATCACCTGGCCTTCGGTCATGTCGCGCCGAAGCTGCAGATACGACTGGTAGTCGAGACCCCGTGCATCGCGAGTTTGTGCGTGAGCGGCCGCCAATATCGAGGCCGAGCCCAGAATGGCGACTAGAAAACCGCGTGTCATTGTCGTTCTCCTCGTTTGAGTATCTGCAGCCAATCTAGCAAAGCGTCGCTACACAGGTGTAAGACTTTGCTTCCAAATATTTCGGTGGCCTAGTACGGCAGCCCGACGTAATTCTCGGCGAGCGAGGTCATCGCGACGCGCGAGCCGACGAGGTACTCGAGCTCGGCCGCCTGGACTTTCTCGCCGAAGGGACCGTGCTCCGGAAAGCGGTGGAGCAGGGTGGTCATCCACCAGGAGAAGCGCTCGGCCTGCCACACGCGTTTGAGCGCGCGCGCCGAGTAGGCGTCCAGGCCCGCGCTGCTCCCCGAGCGGTAGTACTCGTTCAGCGCGGAGGAAAGGTAGTGGACGTCGCTCGCCGCGAGGTTCAGACCCTTGGCGCCCGTCGGCGGCACGATGTGCGCCGCGTCCCCGGCGAGGAACAGCCGCCCGAAGCGCATCGGCTCGGCGACGAAGCTGCGCAGCGGCGCGATGCTTTTCTCGAGCGACGGCCCGGTGACGAGCGCGTCCGCGGTCTTCGGGTCGAGGCGGCCGCGCAGCTCGTCCCAGAAGCGCTCGTCGGGCCACTGGTCCACGTCCTCGGCGAGCGAGCACTGTACATAGCAGCGGCTGCGCGTGGGCGAGCGCATGCTGCACAGCGCGAAGCCGCGCTCGTGGCTCACGTAGATCAGCTCCTCCGACACCGGGCGCGTGTCCGACAGCACCCCGAGCCATCCGAACGGGTACACGCGCTCGTACGTCCTGAGCACCGAGGCGGGCACGCTCTTTCGCGACACGCCGTGGAAGCCGTCGCAGCCGGCGATGAAGTCGCATTCGACCTCGTGGTCGCGGCCGTCGGCGTAGAAGCGCACGCGCGGATGCGTGTCGATGCCGTGCAGGCTGACGTCGTCGGCCTCGTATACGCTCTTCGCCCCAGCGGCGGCGCGCGCGTCCATCAGGTCCTTCGTCACCTCGGTCTGCCCGTAGACCACGACCTTCTTGCCTCCGGTCAGGCCGGCGAGGTCGATGCGGTGCCGCTCGCCCGCGAACAGGATGTCGAATCCCTCGTGGACCAGGCCTTCGCGCGTGAGCCGCCCGCCCACGCCCGCGCGCTCGAGCATCCCCACCATGCCCTGCTCGAGCACGCCGGCGCGGATGCGGCCGAGGACGTATTCGCGGCTGCGGCGCTCGATGATCACGGCGTCGATGCCCGCGAGGTGGAGCAGCTGCCCGAGCAGCAGGCCCGCCGGGCCCGAGCCGATGATCGCGACCCGTACGCGCACGGTCCTAGCGCACTCCCAGCAGTGCTTCGATCTCCCTCGCCGTCGCAGGCGCGAGCGTCCCCTTCGCGAGCGCCAGCGGCACGGTGCGCAGACTGAGCAGGCGGTAGAGCGCCAGGGATTCCGGAGCGTCCTTGGCGAGTGCGTCGAGGTGCCTGCGGATCGTTCCCACGTCGCCGCGCGCGACCACGCTGCCGAGCGCACCCGCGAGCCCGAGCTTGGCGACGTTGTCCGCCGAGCCGTGCAGCAGGGCCAGCAGCGCCGGCATCGCGTCCTTCTCCGGGATGCCGAGCTTCCCCCACAGCGCCACGGTCTCGGCGATGAGCGCGACGACGAAGGCCCCGGAGAAGTTGGCTCCGGCGTGATAGAGCGCGCGTCCGCCCTCCGGCAGCCGCAAGGGACGCGCGCCGACGGCGCGCGCCAGGCGCTCGAGCTCGCGCGCGAGCGGCTCGGCTCCCGCGATCGCGACGGCGCAGCCGCGAAGGTCGAATGATTTTCCCGGCTCGCCGAACATGCGCAGCGGGTGGAATCCGCCGACCTGCGCACCGTCCGCCGCGGCGCTGGCGAGCAGGTCGAGATCCCCGGCGCCACTGCAGTGCACGCACGCCGATCCCGCGCGCCAGCGGATGCCGGAGGCGACGGCGGCGATGGCGCCGTCGGGCACGGTGAGGAAAACGATGTGCGCGGCGTCCGCGACTTCCTGAGGCGAGACGCAACGCGCTCCCCGGACGCGGCGCGCGAGCCTGCGCGCGGATGCCGCGCCACGGCTCCCGACGGCGACGACCTTGTACCCGGCGCGCGCGAAACAGAGCGCTAGGCCGGTGCCGACTCTTCCGGCGCCGACGATCCCGAGCGTGAGTTTTTTCCGCGGCATCTGTTTCCAATTGTACGGCGACGTCGCCCACAGGCGACAGTCTGAAACTTCGGGTCAACCCCGCTGCCGAACCCGCGTTACTGAGTTCGTGTCCAATACGGGCATTCTCTTTTCACAGGAGTCACACATGAAAAAGCTAATCGCAGTCCTGGTCCTTGCCTCTTTCGCCGGCGCGGCGCTTCCCGTTGCCGCGCAGACCCCGAGCACGCAGGCCCCCGCGGCAACCGCTCCGGCGGCTGCGGACAAGCCCGCGAAGTCCGACAAGAAGCACAGCAAAAAGCACAAGAAGGAAAACAAGGGCAAGACCGAACCGAAGACGTAAGAGGGCTCGCGGCCACCCCGGCCGCGTTGCACCTGGAAAGGCGGGACCTCCCGCCTTTCTTTTTTTTGGAGGGGCTACAATCGCAGCCGCGCTTGAAATCGCCTACTTCGCCCCCCACCTTGCCGCTACCCCGCTAACACGGAGACCGACCCATGAAACGCATCGTTCTCTTCATCGCCACCAACCTCGCCGTAGTGCTGCTGCTCTCGATCGTCGCGAGCGTGCTGGGTGTGGACCGGATCCTCACTCAGAACGGCCTCAACCTGGAAAATCTGCTCTGGTTCTCGGCGATCATGGGGTTCGGCGGTGCGTTCATCTCGCTGCTCATCTCCAAGCAGGTTGCGCTGTGGACCACCGGCGCGCACGTCATCACCTCGCCCGAGGGCGCGCACGAGCGCTGGCTGGTGGACACGGTGCACCGGCTGGCGGACAAGGCCAACATCGGCAGACCCGCCGTTGCGATCTACGAGGGAGAGCCGAACGCCTTTGCCACGGGGGCCTTCAAGAACTCGGCGCTGGTCGCCGTGTCGACCGGGCTGCTCGAGTCGATGAGCCGCGAAGAGGTCGAGGCGGTGCTCGGCCACGAGGTGACACACATCTCCAACGGCGACATGGTGACGCTGACGCTCATCCAGGGCGTGCTCAACACCTTCGTGTTTTTCCTGTCGCGCGTCGTGGGCTTCATCGTCGACCGCGCGGTGTTCCGCACCGAGCGCGGCGTGGGACCGGGCTTCTACGTCACCGTGTTGGTAAGCCAGCTGGTCTTCGGGATCCTCGCCTCGCTCATCGTGGCGTACTTCTCGCGCCGCCGCGAGTTCCGCGCCGACGCGGGCTCGGCTCGGCTGCTCGGGACGCCGCAGCCGATGATCGGTGCGCTCATGCGCCTGGGCGGCACGCAGCCCGGCGCACTACCGCAGTCGCTCGCCACCGCGGGCGTGGCGGGATCGCCCGGCTGGGGCGCCCTGTTCGCCAGCCACCCGCCGATCGAGCAGCGCATCGCCGCGCTCCAGGGTCGCTCTTGAAGCAGAGCTAGAACGCCAAGCGCATCTGGGCGCCGAAGATCTGCACCGCCGAGCCGCGGTAGTCGGCCGAAAGGTTACCGCGGAAAGCGTTCTCGGTCCCCACGCCGCCGTCGGTCTTCTGCACGCTGCTGTCCGCCAGCCGGATGTAGGTGTAAGCGAAGTCGAGATACACGCTCTGCGACGCGCGCACTCCGGCGCCGAGCGAAAGCCAGCGGCGGTCGGAGTCCGGGAGCCGCGGGGTCCTGTCCGCGGAGCTGGTCACCGGCGAGCGGTCCAGGGCGAGCCCCGTGCGGAGAACCCAGGCGTCGTTCACGCGGTAGGTCGCCCCCACCGAGTAGCGGTACGCGTCCTTCAGATTCAGCGCGACGACCTGATCCCCCTGGCCCGAGTCGAACTTGATGCGCAGCTCCGGGAGAACGTGCCAGTTCGTGCGCGTGACGTCCGCCATCAGCGTCCACGGGCCCTTCGTCTCGAGAACGGCCGAGAGCGAGAGCGTCGAGGGCAACGTGATCTGCGTGCTCGCTCCGGAATCGACGAGGCGAAAATTGGTATTCGTCAGCAGCGCGGGCGGCACATTCGCCGGCGCGCTGATGTCGAAACTGCCGTCCAGCTTGTACTTCATCTGCGAGCGGTACGCGAGACCGACGCGAGTGGCACCGAGCTGCGAAAGAATTCCGGCGTTGTAGCCCCAGGTGTCGCCCTTCGCCTTGATCTTGGCGCTGCCGTCGTTGGGATTGCCCGGCTGGGTGAAGCCTCCGTTCTGACCGCACGCTGCCGCGCCGGGAATTCCGAGTATAAAGCCCGCGGTGCAGAGCGTGGCGAAATCCACCGCCTGGGTCAGCTCGGCGTCGAGATTCTGGTGGTTGGCCCCCACGCCGAGCGAGAGCGCGTCGTGGAACTTGAACGCGGCGGCGAGATTGACGTTCACTGTCTTGATGTCCGAGCGCAGCGCGTAGTACCTCCCGGCCCACGCTCCGGGGTAGTCCGTCACCAGCCCGTAGGGCGCGTTGACCGCGGCGCCGAAGGCCAAGCGCGAAGAAACTGGAAGAGTGGCGTAGACCTCGGGGACGAACGCCGGCACGCCCGCATCGCCGCCTCCTCCGCCGATGGGGCCGATCGCGCTGCTCGCGCTCTTGACGTCCGCGCTGAAGCTGGGGCGGATATAGCTTCCGCCGACGATGAACTGCACCCCCTTTAGGCGCGTCATCCCGGCCGGGTTGTACCACACGGTGCTCGCGTCCTCGGCGATCGCCGCGCCGCCGGCGAACGCGTTGCCCATCCCCGAGGCGCTCTGCTCCGCGATCTGGAAGAAGGCGGCTGACGCCGGCGCGGACGCGGCGGCGAGCGCGAGTGCGAGTACCGGCCTACGCATTCTTAAGCGCGTAGCGTCCGTCCTTCTCGCGCGCGAGACGTCCCGCCCCGCGCAGCGTCTCCAGCGCCAGCACCACTTCGCGCCCGTCGCGGCTCGCGACCGCCGCCATGAGCACTTCGAAGGTCTTCGGCCCGGCGGCGAGCGCCGCCTCGACCGAGTCGAAGCGCTTACCTTCGAAGCGCGGCGGCTCGGGGATGGTCGCTTCGATGCCGCGAGCCTCGCCGAAGGGGAGCGTCAGATCAAAGCCCGCCTTGGCGCCTGTCTTCGCGCCGCGCAGCGACGGATCGAGCGGCAGCGTGCGGAAGCCCGACTGAACGACGAGGTCGCGGTCGGCCTGGAAGCGCGTGGCGAGCGCCCAGTCCATCTGCTCGTCCGAAAAGATGTCGATGTCCGGATCGACGACGAACACGTGCTTAACGTTGGCGAGGCAGCCGAACGCCGCGGCGATGGCGTTGCGCGCCTCGCCGGGGACGCGCTGGCGCATGGCGATGCGCAGCGTATACATCCCGCCGCTCGAGGGCGTCACGTAGACGGCCTTGACCTCGCGCACCGCCGTCTCGAGCGCGCGCCACACCATCACCTCGGTGCGCAGCGCGTTCAGCTGCGCCGTGTCGGTGCGCCCCAGGCTCCTCCCGCCTATGGTCGCGGTCTGGAACAGCGCGTCGCGCCGCCGCGTGATCGCGGTGAGATGGAACACCGGGTTCTGCTTGACCGCGCCGTAGTAGCCGAGGAACTCGCCGTACGGCCCTTCCGCCTCCACGTGGCCGCGCTCGTCGAGGTAGCCCTCGAGCACCCACTCCGCATCCGCGGGCACGTGCACATCGCAGGTGACGCACTTCACCACGGGAAGGGGCGCGTCGCGCAGGGCGGCGACCAGGCCCAGCTCATCGACAGGAAGACGCATCACCGCGGCGACGTAGTCCACCGGGTGCGAGCCGACGACGAAGGCCACCGGCAGCCGCTTGCCCTGCTTCGCCGCCGCCTCGTAGAGCGCGCGCAGGTCGGAGGGCGAGTTGAGGTCCACCCCCGCCTCGCGGCGCCCGCGCAGCATCAGGCGGCGCACGCCGACGTTGGTCCAGCCGCTCGACGGGTCGACCGTGAAATCGATCGAGGCCGAGATGTAGGGCCCGCCGTCCATGCCGTGCTGGAGATGCACCGGTAACGCAGTGAGGTCCGCCTGCTCGCCGGTGAGCACGACCTCCTGCGCAGGCGCGGCCTCGCGGGGAACCTCGACGACCTGGGGCGCCGAGCGCAGCCGGCGCAGCACCTCGGCGAGCAGCTTGTCGGGCGACACGCCGAACGCGCGCGCCAGGCGCGAGCGGCCGCCCATGACGTTGCCCGCGAGCGGCGCGCCTTCCTTGCCGACGCGCTCGAAGAGCACCGCCCTGGCGTTGCCTTCGAGCGACCGCGCAACATCCGCGAGCTGGGTGCTTGCGGAGAGGACCTCGATCTCGCCCGCTTGTCGCAATTCCTCTACGAAGCGTCGCAGCCTGAAGCGCTCGGTGTCGATCCCGGTCTCGCGCGCGCCCGCTTTCACCGCGTCCTCCTCAGCGAATCAAGGGCGTAATCGTACCACCGCGCGGCAAGCCCGCCGGCTGCATTGCGACGCCGGACCGCCGGGTCTACACTAGCCGCACAACACTCGGGTCCCCGTTCGCGGGACTCCACGAACCCAAGGAGGCTTCATGGCACGCATCAAGTTCACCGTCGACGGAAAACCCGTCACGGTCGACGCGGACCCCAGCATGCCGCTGCTCTACGCGCTGCGCGACGATCTCAAGATGACCAACCCGCACTTCGGCTGCGGCCTGGCGCAGTGCGGCGCCTGCACGGTGCACCTCGACGGCGACGCCGTGCGCTCCTGCGTGATGCCGCTTTCGGCGATCGCGGGCAAGAAGGTGACCACCCTGAAGGGATTGGGCACGCCCGAAAAGCCGCATCCGCTGCAGGCTGCGTTCGTCGAGGAGCAGGTGCCGCAGTGCGGCTACTGCATCAACGGCTGGATCATGACCGCCGCGGCGTATCTGAAGAAAAATCCCAAGGCGAGCGACGCCGAGATGCGCGACGCGCTCGCCGGGCTCAAGTGCCGCTGCGGCACGCACGTGGCCATCCTGCGCGCGATCAAGCGCGCCCAGACGGAAATGGCGTAAGGGAGACGACCATGAACGCACCGCTTTCCCGTCGCGAATTCCTCAAGGCCTCCGGCGCGCTGTTCGTCAGCGCCGCCGGTCCGGTGTTCTTCGATGAAGCGTTCGCGCAAGCCGCGCCCGGCACGAAGCCGCCGCTCTCGCCGACCGAGCTCGACTCCTGGGTCGCGATCGGCGCCGACGGCCGAGTCACCGCCTTCTTCGGCAAGATGGACATGGGCCAGTCGCTCGACATCGCCATCGCGCAGGTCGTCGCGGACGAGCTCGACGTCGCCGTCGAGAAGGTCGACGTCGTCATGGGCGACACGGCGCTCACCTGCAACCAGGGCGGCGCCTCGGGCAGCACCGGGATCTGGATGGGCGCGAAGCCGCTGCGCAGCGCCTCGGCCGAAGCGCGCAGGCTGCTGGTGCAGGCGGCCTCCGCAAAGCTCGGCGTGCCGGCTGAGCAGCTGCGCGTCGACGACGGCGTGGTGAGCGCGGTCTCCGACCCGTCGAAGAAGGCCAGCTACGCCGAGATCATCGGCGGACGCTACTTCAACCACAAGGTCGAGTGGAACAAGCAGACCGGCAACCCGATGGACATCAAGGTCCAGGCCAAGGTGAAGTCGCCATCCGAGTACCGCGTGGTCGGCAAGTCCTACACGCGACGCGACCTGCCCGGCAAGGTGTACCGCACCGAGAAGTACGTGACCGATGTCTCCGTGCCGAAGATGCTGCACGCTCGCGTGATCCGGCCGACGCGCGCCGCCTGCACCGTGGCGGGCGTAGACGAGAAATCGATCGCTAAGGTCAAGGGCGCGCGCGTGGTGCGCGACAAGGATTTCGTCGCGGTGCTCGCCCCGCGCGAGTGGGACGCCGTGCGCGCCTCGCAGATGCTCAAGGTCGACTGGAACCACGCCAAGTCGGCGCCCTTCCCCGAGATGGCGCAGTTGCACGATCACATCCGCAAGGCGCCGGTGGTCAAGCGCGAGGAGGGCACGAAGAAGGGCGATCTCGACGCGGCGTTCAAGTCCGCCGCGCGCGTGGTCGAGGCCGAGTACGAGTGGCCGTTCCAGTCGCACGCGAGCATGGGCCCGGCGTGCGCCGTGGCCGACGTGCGTGCCGACGGCGTCACCGTGTGGTCGGGCTCGCAGAAGCCTCACTACGTGCAGCTCGGCGTTGCGAGGCTGCTCGGGCTTCCGGAAGAGAAGGTGCACGTGATCTGGATGTACGGCCCCGGCTCGTACGGGCGCAACGACGCCGGCGACGCGGCGCTCGACGCGGCGCTGCTTTCGAAGATCGCTGGCCGGCCGGTGCGCGTGCAGGGCATGCGCAACGACGGCATCGCGTGGGACCCGAAGGGCCCGGCGTGCGTGCACCGCGCACGCGCCGCGCTCGACGCCTCGGGCAAGGTGATCGGCTACGAGTTCGTCGCGAAGGGCTTCTCGCGCATCGACATCCAGACCAACGAGTCCGACCCCGCCCACAGCCTGGTGGGCATGTCCACGGGCATTGCGCCCAAGCCGAGCGAGGGCTTCGGTGTCCCCGTGGAGACCTACGGATTCGAGAACAAGCTCCTCGCGTGGGAGACGATCCCGCCGCTGCTCGACTCGTGCTCGCCGCTCAGGACCGCGCACCTGCGCGACCCGGTCGGGCCGGAGATCCATTTCGGCAGCGAGCAGTTCATCGACGAGCTCGCGTACGCAGCGAACGAGGATCCGGTCGCCTTCCGGCTGAAGTACGTCACCGGGCCGCGCGACGCCGCGGTGATCAAGGCCGCGGCCGAGAAGGCCGGCTGGCAGCCGCGCTCCGGCACGCGCGACCGCACCGGTGAGGTACTACCGGGACGCGGTATCGCCTACGCGCAACGCAACGGCACCATCGTCGCGGTCGTCGCCGAGATCGAAGTCGAGAAGAAGACCGGCCGCATCCGCGCGAAGAAGTTCACCGTCGCCCACGACTGCGGCCTGATCGTCAACCCGGAAGGTCTGCGCTACACCATCGAAGGCAACGTGGTGCACGGCCTGTCGCGGACGCTGTTCGAGGAAGTGCAGTTCGACCGCGACCGTGTGAAGAGCGTCGACTGGATGACCTACCCGATCCTCGACATCAAGGACGCGCCCGAGACGATCGAGGTCGTACTCGTCAACCATCCGGAGATCGCGCCCACCGGCGCGGGCGAGCCGACGATCCGCGTCATCCCCGCCGCGGTGGCGAACGCCTTCTTCGACGCAACCGGGGTGCGGTTGCGCCGCGTGCCGCTCACGCCGGAGCGGGTAAAGGCGGCGCTGGCGCGCGCGTAAGCAGTCAACGTCTGTGTCAGGAAAGCCCTGACACAGAAAATCGGGTGCGCCCTCAGGGGCGTAACGTGCATCGACGGAAAGACCGGCTGGGCTTGGCAGGTCCATCCCGAGTTCGTTGACCACAGTTTCCGCTTCCGGAATACCGGAGGCATTGGAGGCTTGTCGTGCAACTCGCACTTCGCGTTTCGGGAGGAGCGTCGTCAGGCTGTCTTGCCATGCGGCATCGCCGCACGATCATCGCCGCGGCGATCTCCACGATCTTTGGCTGGTCCGGCGGCGCGGGCGCCCAGCAGTTCGTCGTCAACAACGGCACCACGCAGACCGCACCGGGGCCAAGCTATTCCTCCTCCAATTCGGTGGCCGCGCTGTTCGCCGTAAATGCGGGCAGCGTCATCAACGGAATGAATCTGCTGCTGACGGCGGGTTTCCCCAGCGTGAATGGCGCGTTTGCCCAAACCGGTGCGCAGATTAATTTGACCGGCGGTTCGATCACCTCGACCGCCTCGGGCGCATCGGCGGTGCGAGCGTCAGGCGGGCGCTTCGTGGGGAATGCGCTGACCATCACTACCGGACTCAATGCCGCCGGCGGGACGGTCGGTGGAACAGCCGCGCTTCCAGGCTCGCTCGTCCTTTCGAACAGCTCGATCATGACAAGCGGCACGGGCAGCCTAGGGGTGCTAGCTTCCGGCGCGGTCTCAGGCCAGGCGGCCTTTCAGACCGCCGACCTGAACAATGTGTCCGTCACGACCGCGGGCAACGGCGCAATCGGCTTGTTCGCGCAGAACGGCACCATCACGGCCAACAATGTCACGGTCGCGACGTCCGGCG
>Ga0137409_10000771_pt1 | contig 35042 bp, 28 predicted proteins | sample CZODoug1_16funga_FD_122059 | JGI IMG/M metagenome (GOLD analysis project Ga0137409, IMG submission 122059) | Vadose zone soil fungal communities from Angelo Coast Range Reserve, California, USA - CZODoug1_16fungal (Hybrid Assembly) | ecosystem: Environmental > Terrestrial > Soil > Vadose zone... | reverse complement strand
TGTTGTATCTGTGCCTGATCCTGATGCCTTTGTCCGGATTCTCGGCGTCCCAGTTCACCAAGTACGGCGTAACGTATTTCGGGTTGTTCAAAATCCCGCCGATGGGGTGGGAGGACAAGGTTATCTACGATTTTCTGCAGGGCATACACGGCGTAACCGCGGTGGTTCTGATCACGCTGGTGGTTATTCACGTTGCGGCGGCGCTGAAGCATCTGCTGTTCGATCGTGACAACGTGTTCCTCCGCATGTTGCCCGGAAAGTAGAAGCCGTCTTCGGAATTTGCGCAACCCCAGCCGTAAGGCGGGGCCTTTCGTTAGCGCAACGCGACCACGTGATCGGTCTCCAGCCGGTTCCTCGCCCCATTCGTCATGATGAACGGGGTCTGTCATCGACGCGGCCGTAAAGAAAACTGGCGACGATCACGACCACGAGCAGCGACTGCAACGCCAGACCCTGAACGCTTGGATAGATGCCGAGCGCAGGCATGCCGGAGATCGGCAGCGGATCGGTCGGGAGCTGGCCGGCCGCTTGCAGCGCCGCCACCCCCTTGCCGGCGAAGATCACTGCCAGCACAGCCAGATACAGCGAGCTGAGGCTGAAGAGCAACCACCAAGGCAGCCTGGCGCTGTAGCGGCACACCAGCCAGGCAATGATGGCAAGCGCGGCGCCGGCACTCGCGACGCCGGCAACCAGTCCGCCGCGCCAGACGCGATCCGACAGCATCCACAGCCCCTGCATGAACGGCACGGTCTCGAAGGCCTCCCCAAAGACGGCGAGAAATGAAACCAGCGCGATACCACACAGCGTTGCTTGCGACAACGAGTCGCTGGCCTGTCCGCGAATTGACGAATGCCATCGCGATGCATGCGAACGGCCGTGGAGCCGGTAGCCGGCGCACAACAGCACGACGGCGAATAGCAATGCGGTCAGGCCTTCGGTAAATTCCCGCTGTGCGCCGCTGATCTCCACGAGCGTCGAGGATGCGATCCAGGTGGCCACGCCAAGCAGCAGCGCGACAACCCACCCGGCGTGTAGGTGTTTGAGGCCTTGCCTGCGCCCGGACTTGATCAGGAATGCCGCGACGGCCGCGAGCACGAGAATTGCCTGCAGGCCTTCGCGCGCGATGATGATGAAGGCTGCGGTGAAGGCGCCGGCCGCGGATAGTTCGCCGCGGGAGCTGAGGGTCGCCGCCTCTTCGATGGATTTCGTGAGGGCAAGTGCTCGATGCTCAACCACATCCACGGCGGCTGTGTTCCTGAGCAGGCTGCGGTAGGCCATCATGTCCTGCTCGATGCGGTTGCGCAGACTGTGGTCGACCCGGTCAAGGCCGGCCTCGGCGAGTGCGTAGCCTTCCAGGTAGGCGCTGATCGCGGCCTGGAGGGCGGCCTCGCGGTTTCCCTGTCGGTAGCGTTCGAGGCTCTCCCGGATTTTGGCGGTCGCAATCGACAGCGGGGCAGTGCTGTCTTGCGAGGGAATCATTGCGGGATGCGCGCGCAGGTATGCGAACACCTGATAGGCGGACGTGCCGACGCGAAGCGTTTCCGCGGGAGTGGCACCGACGAGGTCCGACAGGCCGGGAAACAGCGTTCGCATGCCTGGGCGCTCCCAGAGCTGGCCGCCCTGGTTGCGTTCGTCTTCAGTGGAGACGAACTGACTTACAAAGAACGCAAGCGCCCAGCGTTCTTCCGCGCGCAGGCTGGCGAATGCCTGCATCGAGGTGCCTTCGACGCCAAAGGTGATGGTGTTGTACAAGCCGTAAAGGCTGCGCTCAAACTGGCGGGCATGATCCCGAAAATTCGTCGGCCGCGGCTCGAGTGCGGCAGCCTGCGGACCGTTGCCATCGCCCGCGGCACCGTGGCAGGCCGCGCAGATCGACTGGTAGAGTGCAGCCGCATTTCCCAGATCGGGTGCGCGCACAGGGGCAATCTGAATTCGGAAAGCCTTGATCAGGCCACGCTGCAAGTTGCGCGCGCCTTGCGAGACCTTGGCGCTGTCGCCTTTGTCGACGATCAGCGTGGCTAGGTTTGCCGCCGATGCCACCAGAGCGTCCTTTTCCGGGCGTGGCGGGAAATTCCTGACGGCGTCTGCGACCTGAGCGGAGAACTCGATTTGCTCGGCGTACTCATCGGCGTTGACAACTTTGCCGGACTTGACGAACTGGGGATACTCGACAGAAATGGAGTCGAGCAGGCGCAAGACCATCTGACCCTGGGCGGGGTCCAGATCCTGAGCTTGCGACGTGACCGCAAATAGAATCGCCAGAAAAAGCGCGACACAGACGCGGCGCAGTGAAGCAAACATCACGGGGTCGTCAGGCCGGAAGCATGTAATGGCAATGATACGTATATGATCCGCGCAGAACCGTGCATTCTGTTTTATTGACAATCATTCTCATTGTGATTAAATCGTGAGCGAAGGCACGCTGAACCCTCTCCCATTTCCTTCCTGCCCCGCTGTTGGGCGGAAAAAATGCGGTCCGATGTCATTCAAAACCACGCTGATGTCCCTGGCACTTGCGATGTTCGCCGGTTGCGCGGTCGTGCCTTCAGCGCCTCCTGTCGTTGCACCCGTCGCTGAGGAAGTCACCTCGCCGGAGCCGCCACCGCCGCCAAAGATCGCGCTCGTGCTGGGCGGCGGGGCTGCCAAGGGCTTCGCCCACATCGGTGTCATCAAGGCGCTCGAATCGCACGCGATCACGCCCGACATCATCGTCGGTACCAGTGCCGGGAGCGTCGTCGGGGCGCTTTATGCCGGCGGTTACAACGGATTCGATTTGCAGCGTGTGGCGCTGTCAATGGATGAGGGAACGGTCAGCGACTGGGTCTTGCCGAACCGCGGATTCATCAAAGGTGAGTCGCTGCAGAAATTTGTCAACAATGCGGTTCAGAACCGGCCCATCGAGGCGCTCAACCGCACCCTGGCGGTGGTCGCGACCGACCTGCAGTCCGGCGAGCTTGTCGTTTTCGAGCGCGGCGACACCGGCATGGCGGTACGCGCTTCGAGCAGCGTGCCCGGTATTTTCCAGCCGGTGAAGATCAATGGCCGGGAGTATGTGGACGGTGGCTTGGTGAGCCCTGTTCCGGTCAAGACCGCTCGTGACCTCGGAGCCGACATCGTGATCGCCGTGGACATTTCCGACAGGCCGAAGCTTGCCAGGCTGCGCGATACGATCGACGTGTTGATGCAGACTTTCGTCATCATGGGTAAGACTATTGCCAGCCAGGAGCTCACCCACGCCGACATCGTCGTTGTTCCTGACATCACCAACCTTAATTCGGCCAACTTCGACTCGCGCAACTACGCCATCATCGAGGGCGAAAAGGCCGGGCTCGCGGCCGTACCGAAACTACAGGAGAAAGTGGCGGCTTATTACGAGAGCAAGAAAACTGCCGCGCCCCGGCAGTAGAGAGTGTTCCCGCGCGTCCCGATATTTCCCATGCACCGGGTCATCGAACCAGCGGGTTCTCATCCCAACCGGACTCACCAAACAAGAAAGCCACCCAAGGGTGGCTTTCTTGTTTGGTGGGGTGGCGTCACTCGCATTCCGCCCGGAAGGTCCCGTGGATGGTTGATGTCGACCGTTTCAATTCTTTGAGTTGCCCCCAAAATTTCCCTGCCGAAGTCGTCGGCAGCCACCTATGCGCGTCATTACGCCAGCTGCAGGCTGCCGTCCCGGGCGATCTTCACCCGCTCGGCGATCCACTCGCTCACCTCCGACTCGAGCCACCAAGGATCAGCAAATGACCACCCGGCAAGCCAACCTTGCTCCGCCTGCAAGCGTGTACTACAAAAGCCTATCCGCGCTTGAGTCGGCAGGTTCCTGGGCTTTGATCTCCAGTACTGACGTGAGAAAACGATCCCGCTCTGCACGAATCTCTTCGGTATACCGCCCGTTCCGGGGGGTGAGGTTGATGTAGTTCTGGAGGATGAGTTGTGTGCGCGTGGCTTTGTAAGACCTCAGGTACAGCGCGATTTGTTCGAGTAGTTGTAGGGCCTGACGATTTGCAATCGAATACGTGAAGCTGGGCGAGTGTAGTGGACTGGAGATTCGCTTTCCAGTGATCTTCCCGGCACCCACGGTATTGAGCGTCCATTCAAGAAGCCTGCGTTCGGTATTGGCGATGCTCACAACCAATTGACGTTGATCGTTGCGATGGCGTCGGCTGAGGGTAACCGTACCTTCTCCGTCGATCAGTCCGGCCATGTAAGCCGCGTCCACAGGGGAAAGGGCTTTAACGGTTCGATAGGGCATGACTTAACTCCCCTATTGGCGAAAAGGAAATGATAAAGAAAAAGCCCCCGGCTTGCGACCGGAGGCTTTCTACCAAATTGGTGGAGGCGGCGGGACAGTTGTTCCACTCCTTTCGGAGCAGGCTGGACTATTCCTTCATCCCGGTTGCCCGGGATGCGGGGCGTGTTATCCGATATTCCGGATCCTAGTGTCCGCCCGCCGGCAGAGCCGGTCGGCGAGTCTATGAGTCTCTAGAGGGCAGGCCTGAAGTTGGCCCTCTTCCTACCCCTCGGCGTTGCCACTCCGTCCTTGGCAAGACGGTTTGAGGTTTCACCGATGTGAGCCCCGTTCCGACCGGCATTGCTTCGCCGGCCGCGACGGATGCTTCCTGGGGCATCCGCCGTCACTTTACCCTTGCGGGTAAAGGCAACCTTCGATCGAACCCGCGTCCGCAAGCCCTCTACAGGCAGTCCTACATACTTAGTCAGGTCATTTGGTCTAACCACTTCCACGCCGGCCGACAGGCTGGGAAGCGGCGAGTCACCTTGGATTTGATGCTGCAATAAGTGACCCACGGCAGCACGATCTCACGTATATGGCTCCGCTGCTGGTTGCCCAGCCCGGCCCGTGAGAGAACCGGTGCGGAGTCCAGCCGGGTTTAGGCGGCTAGAGCGTAACGTTCGTCGTTGGCGACTATACGTTTTCCAGCTGTATTAACAAGGTAACTGGGCCTTGGTATGCACTGCACTGCTTCGCGACCCACGTCGAGACCAGGTCGCCCCCATGTAAAACTTAGATGGTGCCGACCCTGAAATGTTTCAACCAGAGTCTAAGCCATTCTATCAGATCGGCCGCGTGTCCCGTCGAATAGAACGCCCAGCAGGTCTGCGGGGGCATCGACGAAACCATCCGCGCCCCAATGTTCCGGCGGTGTTCCATTGCCGAGATAGCCGTAGCGCGCCACCACGACAGGCATTCCCGCTGCATGTCCGGCTTGCACATCGCGTTCGTCGTCGCCGACATAAATGCATTGCCCGGGGGGAACACGGAGCTTTTCCGCCGCCGCAAGCAAAGGCGCCGGATGCGGCTTCGGGTTCGGCGTCGTGTCACCGCATATGACGCATCCGGCACGTTCCATCAGGCTCAGCGCACGCAGCAGGGGGAAAGTGAACCGTTCCGCCTTGTTGGTGACGATACCCCAGCGCAGTCCGCGTCGTTCGATCTGCTCCAGAAGCGCGGAGACGCCCGGGAACAGCCGGCTGCTGCGGGCAAGATTCTCTTCGTAAATGTCCAGGAATTCGTCGCGCATGGCCTCGTAGCTGCTTTGGCCCGGTTCGATGCCAAAGCCGATTTTCAACAGTCCACGCGCGCCGGAAGAGGCCTGCGACCTGACCACCGCGACCGGCAACTCGGGCATGCCGCGGGCAAGACGCTGTTGATTCAGCGCAAAGCCCAGGTCGGGAGCGGTATCCGCCAGCGTGCCGTCGAGGTCGAAGAGCACGCCACGGCCGGGCAGGGTCAGTGGTACCACCATCAAGTTCTTTGGATTTCTATTTAGCGAGCAGTTCCAGCAACTGCTCATCGGACAGCATGTCCTCCAGCGCCTGTGAAACCGCGGTGTTCACCAGCAAGGTGCTGTCCTTTTCGAAGGGTGGCGCAGCGCCGTCCTTGCGGGTCCGGACGTTGAACTGGCGGTCGTAGTATTCGGGGCCATTGTCCACGCGGGCGCCGACTGCCGCCCGCAACTCGGTTTCGAAGGTAAACGGTGTCTTGACCGACTTCAGTTCGAGATTGCGGATCTCCACCTGCAACGTGCGTTCCATCGAGTTGCTGTACGGGACCACCGAGAAACCCAGTTTGGTCAGGGCTTCCTGCAGGCGTTCATACACCGCCGCACTCGGGTCCTCTTCCACCGAGACATCCACCATCTTGGTGTCCGGGTCACCGATTTCGCCGAGCTTCTTGGCTGCACGCGCGTCCGAAACGCCGAGTCCGATGGTCCTGCCGCTGCCGACGGCGGATTCATTCACTTTCACCGGTGGATCAATGCGCAGATTCTGCGGTTTCAGCGAACAGCCCTGAAGCGCGGCCACCAAGCCGAACACCGCCAGCACGAACCAGAGTCTTGTCTTCATGTTGTGATCCTCCTTGGATATCTTGCCAACACTTAAATCGCGGCGAACAACCAACAATGCAGCAGGAGCGTAATCGTACGTAGGTCAGGCGGCCTGCGCGCTTAGGATGTAATTCACCGAACTGTCCGTGCCAAGCGCATAAGTCCTGGTGAACGGGTTGTAGGTCATCCCGGTCACGCGTTGTGGTGACAGTCCGGCGCCGCGGCAAAAACGCCCCAATTCCGCCGGGGTAATGAACCTGGAATAATCGTGCGTACCGCGCGGCAGCAATTTCAGAATGTACTCCGCGCCGACTATCGCGAACAGGTAAGCCTTCGGGTTGCGGTTGATGGTGGAAAAAAAACACCAGCCGCCGGGCGCAAGCAAGTCGGCACAGGCCTTGACGGCGCTCGCCGGGTTGGGCACGTGCTCAAGCATCTCCATGCAAGTGACGACGTCATAGCGATGCGGCTGTTCCCTGGCGAGTTGCTCGACCTCCACCTTGCGGTATTCGACGTCGAGCTTGCTCTCCAACAGGTGCAGTTGCGCCACTTTCAAGGGCTTGTCGCCCATGTCTATGCCGGTCACTTTTGCGCCGCGGGCCGCCATCGCCTCCGACAACAGACCTCCGCCGCAGCCTACATCGAGAACTTTCGTTCCCCGAAGATTTGCGATGCCGTCGATGTAATCCAGCCGCAGCGGATTGATGTCGTGCAGCGGCTTGAACTCGCTGTTCGGATCCCACCAGCGGTGCGCAAGCTGGCTGAATTTTTCCAGTTCGAGCGGATCGACGTTGATCATCTCAGGCTGATGCCCCGCTTAGTTTGACGCCGCAATACGCGACTGCCATTCCCGGGCCTTGCGTGCAACGGCCGCTTCGTCAACGTGCAACAAGCGGCCCTGCTCGACCAGCAGCTTGCCGCCGACCCAGACATGGCTGACGTTCTCCCGTCCGGCAGCATAGACCAACTGCGAAGCCGGGTCATAGCAGGGAGACAGCTCGATCGACGCCAAGTTCACGGCGCACAGATCCGCGCACTTGCCCGTCTCGACCGACCCGACTTTCTGTTCCAGGCCCAACGCTCTGGCCGCGTTTAGCGTCGCCATCCGCAGCGCGACGTGCGCGGGTAACGTTTCCGCGTTGTCACTCGCCGCCTTGGCGAGCAACGCTGCAAGCCGCATTTCGGAAAGCACGTCGAGCCGGTTGTTGCTCGCCGCGCCGTCGGTGCCAAGGCCGACGTTCATTCCCGCCGACAGCATGGCACCCACCGGCGCGATCCCGCTGGCAAGCTTGAGGTTCGACGAGGGGCAATGCGCTACCGAGGCGCCGAGGCGTGCCAGCAGCGCGATCTCGGCTGGATTGAGGTGGACCGCATGAATGGCGATGAAGCTCGGTCCCAGCAGGCCCAACTTTTCCAGCCGGGCAAGCGGCCGCATTCCGAACTTGCCTTCGCTTTCCCGGATTTCGCCGCGCGTTTCGTGCAGGTGCGTGTTGATAGGAATCTGCAGCTGTTCGGAAAGCGTGAGGATTTGCTCGAAACTCCTGTCGCTGACGGTGTAGGGGGCATGCGGTGCCATACAGAAGGACAACAAGGGTTCGCTCTTGAGTTCGTCGCGCATCGCCAGCCCCTTGCGCAGGTAATCCTGTGCATCGCTCGCGTATGCCGTCGGAAATTCGACCAGCACGATCCCCAGAACGGCGCGGATTCCGGCATCCAACGCGGCACGTCCGGCCATTTCCGGGAAAAAATACATGTCGTTGAAACAGGTGACACCGCCGCGCAGCATTTCTGCACAGGCAAGCACGGTGCCGTCGTACACGAACTGCGCCGAGACGTGCCTGGCCTCGGCGGGCCAGATGTGTTTTTCCAGCCAATCCATCAGTGGCAGATCATCGGCAAGCCCGCGCATCAGCGCCATCGCCGCGTGAGTATGCAAGTTCACCAGTCCCGGGATCAGTGCATGGGTGGAAAGATCAATAGTTCGGCCGGCCTTGCAGCGCCGCCGCATTTCCGCGCGCGGCAATACCGCGGTGATGCGATCGCCGGCGATTGCCACGCTGTGGTCGTTCAAAACGGCTCCGTGCGGTTCGATGGGAATGATCCAGCGCGCCTCGATCACGGTGTCGGCAGAAAAGAGCGTGTTCATCTGCTGCATGGATCTTCCAAAAAAAAGCCCTGCATTCGCAGGGCTTTCATTCGCTTGTAGGCAATCCGCAGGGTCAATTGGCAGGCTTGGTTGCCGTGACGCTGACATCCACCCGGCGGTCCGGCTCCAGGCAGGCAATCAATGCTTTACCACGTTGGCCATTGCAAGTGTCTCCGGTCACCGGCTCCGATTTGCCGCGCCCCACGGCATTGAGCTTGCCGGCGGGAATGCCCTGGCGCACCAGGTAGGTCTTCACCGCATTGGCGCGGCGTTGTGACAGTTTCAGATTGTAGTCCTCGGATCCGATGCGGTCGGCGTGCCCGATGACCTCGATCGAGTCGTATTTCGTTCCCTTCAGGCTGGCAACGAATTCGTCGAGCTTGCCGCGCTGGTCGCTGCGAACGACGGACTTGTCGAAGCTGAACAGCGGTTCTGCTTCGAAGCTGACTCTCACCGGCGCCTTGGCCTTGGCCACAGGCACAGGTGCAGGCGTAGGCTCAGGCGCGGCCGCAACCGCAGGCTCAGGCGCAGCCGCAGGCTCGTCGGCGTACTGTTTCGGTTCGCCGACCACATTCTCGGAGGCAATTTGCTGCTCGGGGTAACTCATGGTGCCCGACTCGTCAGGCTGGGTGCCCAGATCGGCGACTTCCTCTTCGGGTTCGTTGGCTACCGCTGCCGGTTCGCCGACCGTGCTGTCCTTTGCTGCGAGGTCTTCTTCCGGGTGCTGCATCGTGCCCGATTCGTCGGGCTGCGTGCCCAGATCGCCGACTTCCTCTTCAGGTTCGTCGGCCCCCGCCGTCGGTTCGCCGACCGCGCTGTCCTTCGCTGCGAGGTCTTCTTCCGGATATTGCATCGTGCCTGATTCGTCCGGTTGCGTGCCCAGATCGCCGACTTCTTCTTCCTCTTCTTCGTCGGCAGCCTCGGTCGGCCCGCTCACCACGCTGTCCTTGGCGGCAAGGTCGTCTTCGGGGTACTGCGTGGTGCCCGACTCATCCGGCTGCGTGCCGAGGTCTGCGACCTCCTCTTCGGGCTCGACCTCGTACTTGGTTATCGGAAAATCGGGAAGGGGTTGCTCGGGTGCTTTTGCAACCGGAGCCGGTCGCGGAGACGGTGTTTCTTCGAGCGGGCGATCCGAGAACTGCACGTTTTCGCTCTGTGGTTCATACGCGGGTGCCGGGGCAGGAGCCGGTGCCGGGGCCTGCGCCTGTTCAGCACCGCCACCAGAGCTGCTGCGTTCGGTCTGGCTGGCACAGCCCGCAAGCATTGCGCTGATCAACAACATCAACAGCCGATTGGTCTTGGGTCGCATTTCGGGTTCTCCTGATCATGCTGGTCAAGGACTCTTGCATTATTGCCCATTCCCGGGCCGCTTAACAACGCTTAACACGGATCGCATCGCAACGGTCGCAGTAGCGCAGCCGAGGCGCATGAATCATGGCCGTATTGCCGCAGGGCCGAACCACCCGCAAAGTCAGGCAAAAAGCCGCGCCGGACAATGTCTCGGGGATAAGCGCCATGATAAAATGCACGGCTTGCGCTGGAACGAATCAAGGGGCTTCCCAGCGAGCCATCCCCTCCAAAAGTCCTGGCAAGTCTATCGGGTCGGGCGGGACAGAACCGTGACTGTTTGCAACAAGAAAACTGACCATTCCTGATGGATCAATTCGCCAAAGAAACCCTGCCCATCAGCCTGGAAGAGGAGATGCGGCGCTCCTACCTCGACTACGCGATGAGTGTGATCGTGGGTCGGGCGCTGCCCGACGTGAGAGACGGCCTCAAGCCGGTGCACCGCCGCATCCTTTTTGCGATGCACGAAGCGAACAACGTGTGGAACCGGCCTTACGTGAAATGCGCGCGCGTGGTCGGCGATGTACTCGGCAAGTACCATCCGCACGGCGATAGCGCCACCTACGAAGCCCTGGTGCGCATGGCGCAGGACTTCTCGATGCGCTACACCCTGGTCGACGGACAGGGCAATTTCGGTTCGGTGGACGGTGATTCGGCGGCGGCCTACCGCTATACCGAATGCCGTCTGGAGAAAATCGCCTCGGAGTTGCTGGCCGATATCGACAAGGAAACCGTCGATTTCGTCCCGAACTACGACGGCAAGGAGCAGGAGCCCAGTGTCCTGCCCACCCGGATACCCAATCTGCTCATCAACGGCTCTGCCGGTATCGCGGTGGGGATGGCCACCAACGTTCCACCGCACAGCCTGCACGAAATCGTCGATGCCTGCCTGGCAATCCTGGAGCGGCCTGAAATCGGCGTCGACGAACTGATGGAAATCATCCCGGGACCGGACTTTCCGACCCGCGGAATCATCTACGGCACCTCGGGAGTCAAGGAGGGTTATCGCACTGGCCGCGGCCGGGTGGTAATCCGCGCCCGCACCCACATGGAGGAGCTGGAAAAGGGCAACCGCCAGGCCATCGTCATCGACGAACTGCCTTACCAGGTGAACAAGTCGGCACTTCTCATCAAGATCGGCGAGCTGGTGCGCGACAAGCGCCTCGATGGCCTCTCCGAAATCCGCGACGAATCCGACAAGTCCGGCATGCGCGTGGTGCTGGAGCTCAAGCGCGGCGAAGTCCCCGAAGTCATCCTGAACAACCTGTACAAAGAAACGCAGATGCAGGACACGTTCTGGATGAACATGGTGGCGTTGGTGGACGGTCAGCCCCGCCTGCTCAATCTGAAGGAGATTCTGGACGCCTTCCTGCGCCACCGGCGCGAAGTGGTTACCCGCCGCTCGGTGTTCGAATTGCGCAAGGCGCGCGAACGCGGCCACATCCTGGAAGGACTGGCGGTGGCGCTTTCCAACGTCGACGAGATCATCGCGCTGATCAAGGCCGCGCCCGCTCCAGCCGAAGCCAAGCGCGAATTGATGTCGCGCATGTGGCGTTCGCAACTGGTGGAGAACATGCTGGCACGCGCCGAGGTTTCCGCTTCGCGCCCCGAGGGCCTGGGACGCGACTATGGATTGCAGTCCAACGGCTACCGGCTTTCCGAGGTGCAGGCGCAGCGCATCCTGGAAATGCAGTTGCAGCGCCTGACCGGACTGGAGCAAGAGAAAATCGTCAACGAGTACAGGGAGGTCATGGACAACATTGCCGACTTGCTCGACATCCTTGCCAAGCCGGAGCGCATCACCAGGATCATCGCCGAGGAGCTTGCCGAGACCCGCAGCCAGTTCGGCGATGAACGCCGCAGCGAAATCGTGATGGACGCCCAGGACCTCAGCATGGAGGACCTGATTGCGCCCGAAGACGTGGTGGTGACGCTGTCTCACACCGGCTACGTGAAGGCCCAGCCGCTCGCCGACTACCGGGCGCAGAAGCGCGGTGGTCGCGGCAAGCAGGCCACCGCGACCAAGGAAGACGATTTCATCGACAACCTGTTCATCGCCAATACCCACGACTACGTGCTGTGCTTCTCCAATCGCGGGCGGCTGTACTGGATCAAGGTCTACAACGTGCCGCAGGGCGGGCGCGCCAGCCGCGGAAAACCGATCGTCAACCTGCTGCCGCTGGTGGACGGCGAGAAGATCACCGCGATCCTGCCGGTCAAGGAGTTCGACGAGCACAAGTACGTGTTCATGGCCACGTCCAACGGCACGGTCAAGAAAACGCCGCTTTCGGATTTTTCGCGCCCGCGCCCGTCCGGGATCATCGCGGTGGACCTGGAAGAGGGGGACTACCTGATCGGGGTGGCGCTCACCGAGGGGCGGCAGGACATCATGCTGTTCTCCGACGCCGGCAAGGCGGTGCGTTTCGACGAGCAGGACGTGCGGCCGATGGGGCGCTTGGCGCGCGGTGTGCGCGGCATGAGGCTCTCCGGCGGCCAGAAAGTCATCTCGCTGCTGGTCGCGGACAACGAAACCGTGTCGGTGCTCACGGCCACCGAGAACGGCTATGGCAAGCGTACCCCGATCACCGAGTACACCCGCCACGGCCGCGGCACCCAGGGGATGATTGCGATCCAGACCAGCGCCCGCAACGGCAATGTGGTGGCGGCCACGCTGGTCGAGGAAAGCGACGAAATCATGCTCATTACCACCGGCGGCGTGCTGATCCGTACCCGGGTCAAGGAAATCCGCGAAATGAGCCGTTCCACCCAGGGCGTGACGCTGATCAATCTCGGTCCGGAAGAGAAGCTCGCCGGCCTGCAGAAAATCGTGGACAAGGACGACGACGTGGGCCCGGATCAGGACTTGGCTCCAGAAACTGAAGCTGCCGCCGATCCCGACGCTGATCCGGACCGGATCGAGTCCGCCGACGGGCCGCTGGAACAGGATCCCGGTGGGGACGAAACGAGTTGAAGCAGTCTGCAGCGAATTCCAATCCATAGAACGAAAGAAAAAAGTGGGAAGAGTTTTCAACTTCAGTCCGGGGCCGGCGGTCCTGCCGCAACTGGTCCTGGAGCAGGCGCGCGACGAATTGCTCGACTGGCATGGCACCGGCATGTCGGTCATGGAAATGAGTCACCGCAGCAAGGAATTCATCGCCATCGCTGAAGCGGCGGAAGCCGACCTGCGCGCGCTGCTCGCCATTCCCGCAAATTACAGAGTTCTGTTCCTGCAGGGCGGGGCAACCGCGCAGTTCGCCATGGTGCCGATGAACCTGTTGCGCGGAAAAAAGTCAGCCGACTACATTCACACCGGCGAATGGGCCAAGAAGGCGATTGCCGAGGCCGGGAAATTCTGCAGTGTCAACGTGGCGGCGAGTTCGGCGGACAGAAATTTCAGCTACGTGCCGAGACAGGCTGCATGGACGCTCGGCCCGGAATCGGGATACGTGCATATCACATCCAACGAAACCATCGGCGGCATCGAGTTTCACTGGCTGCCCGATACCGGTAGCGTGCCGCTGGTTGCAGACATGTCGTCGCACATCCTGGCACGGCGGCTGGATGTGTCGAGGTTCGGCCTGATCTATGCGGGCGCGCAGAAAAACATCGGCCCTGCCGGACTGACCATCGTGATCGTGCGCGAGGACCTGATCGGCCAGGCGTTGCCGGGCACCCCGGCGATGCTCGACTATAAGATCCACGCCGACAACGGCTCGATGTACAACACGCCGCCCACGTATGCGCTCTATATCGCCGGGCTGGTGTTCCAGTGGTTGAAGAAAATGGGCGGGCTGGGCGAGATGGAAAAGGTCAACCTTCTCAAGGCTGGCTTGATTTACCAGTATCTCGATGGCAGCCGGTTCTTCACCAGTCCGGTGGCGGAGGAAGATCGCTCGATCATGAACATTCCATTCCGGCTCAAGGACGACGCCTTGGACGAGGAGTTCCTTAAACAGGCCAGGGCGCGGGGGCTAACCCAGCTCAAGGGCCACCGCTCGGTGGGCGGCATGCGCGCTTCTATTTACAACGCCATGCCGGTGGAAGGGGTCAGGGCGCTGGTCCAATTCATGCGCGAGTTCGAAGCCCGACATGGCTGACCCTGTGCGCATCCTGACACTCAATTCGATTTCCCAGGTCGGCTTGAAGCGGTTGCCGGCGGAGCGCTATACCGTGGGCACGCACGTGCAGTCGCCGGACGCGATCCTGGTGCGATCGCAGGACATGCACGCGATGGACATTGCGCAGTCGGTGAAGGCGATCGGCCGCGCCGGAGCCGGTACCAACAATATTCCGGTTGCGGCAATGAACGAGCGCGGTGTACCGGTGTTCAATGCTCCCGGCGCCAATGCCAATGCGGTCAAGGAATTGGTAATTGCAGGCATGTTGATGGCGGCGCGCAATCTGGTTGCCGCCATCCGCTTTGTCGACGCGCTTTCCGTAACCGACGAGGAGATCAACAAGAAGGTCGAAGAAGGCAAGAAGCACTACACCGGTGTCGAGCTGCCACACCATGTGCTCGGTATCATCGGGCTGGGCAGGATCGGCAGCCTGGTCGCAGATGCCGCGATCAAGCTGGGCATGAACGTCCACGGCTACGATCCTGAAATCACGGTGGACGCTGCCTGGAGCCTGCCGTCCCAGGTCAAGAAGGCGCACAGCATCGAGGAAGTGATGCGTAACAGCGACTTCGTAACCATCCATGTACCCCTGCTGGAAGAAACCCGCAATCTGATCGAAGCCAAACGCATCGGTCTGATGAAGCACGGCGCGGTGCTGCTCAATTTTTCCCGGGAAAGCATCGTCGACAACGCTGCGGTGCTGCAGGCTCTGGACGCCAGGCGCCTCAAGGCCTACGTCTGCGATTTCCCCAGCGGCAGCTTCCGCGGGCATTCCGGCGTAGTCGCGCTGCCGCACCTGGGCGCTTCGACCCGTGAAGCCGAGGACAACTGTGCGGTGATGGTGGTCGAGCAGGTACGCGATTATCTGGAAAACGGCAACGTCCGCAACGCGGTGAATTTTCCGGACGTGACCGTGGTGCGCGAGTCCCCGTTCCGTCTCGGCATCGCCAATGCGAACGTGCCCAACATGGTGGGGCAGATTTCTACCGCTGTCGCGCAGGCCGGCCTTAATATTCACAACATGCTCAACAAGTCGAAAAAAGACATGGCGTACACGCTGGTAGATGTGGACAGCCCGGTACCCTCGAAAGTCATCGACAAGATTGCCGCGATCGAAGGCGTGCTCGCGGTGCGCTACCTCCCCTCGGAGGCGTCGTAATGTCGGATGAGCTCAAGCAACTGCGCAGCCGCATCGATGCGCTGGACCAGGAAATCCTGAGATTGATCAGCGAGCGCGCGGCGGCAGCGCATGCCATCGGCAAGCTCAAAGGCGATGGCCCGGTCTATCGACCCGAACGCGAGGCCCAGGTGCTGAGGCAACTCGCCGATCGCAATCCCGGGCCGTTGCCGGACCAGGCGGTGATGTACCTGTTCACGGAAATCATTTCCGCGTGCCGGGCGCTGGAAGACGCGTTTTCCGTTGCCTGCCTGGGGCCGAAGGGCACGTTCAGCGAGGAAGCGGTGATAAAGCACTTCGGCAGCCAGGCGCCGGCGACGCTTTGCGGTTCGATAGACGAAGTCTTTCGCGCCGTCGAGGCCGGCAGTGTCGGATATGGGGTCGTGCCGGTGGAAAACTCCACCGAGGGCGCGGTGGGACGTACTCTCGACAACCTGCTGTCCACGCCGCTCAAGATCTGCGGGGAGGTGGTGCTGCCGGTGCACCAGAATCTGTTGTCCAGGGCTGCGAGTATGGCCGCGGTCAAGCGGGTTTACTCGCACGCGCAAAGCCTCGCGCAGTGCAGCCGCTGGTTGAGCCAGAACTGCCCGCGTGCCGAACTGGTGCCGGTAGCAAGCAACGCCGAGGCCGCACGCATGGCGGCAACCGAGGCCGGTGCCGCGGCCATCGCCGGCCATTCAGCGGCCAAACACTACGGCCTGCCGGTGCTGGCAGCCAATATCGAGGACGAGCCGAACAACACCACGCGGTTTGCCGTGATCTCCAGACAGGAAGCGCCGCCTTCCGGCAACGACAAGACGTCGTTGGTGATGTCCACCCGCAATATCCCGGGCGCGATACACGAGTTGTTGACGCCGTTGGCGCGCTGCGGGGTAAGCATGACGCGGCTGGAATCGCGTCCATCGCGTACCGGGTTGTGGGAATACGTGTTCTTCGTAGACCTTGAAGGGCACCAGACTGAGGACAAGGTTGCACGTGCGTTGGACGAAATGCGCGGGATCGCAGCTTTTCTCAAGATCCTCGGTTCTTTTCCAGTGGCCGCACAATGAATACCTTGTCGTCGCTGCAGGATATCGTCGACGTCTGCGAGCGTTCGCCGTCGTATGTCCGCGCCATTGCCCCGTATCAGCCGGGCAAACCCATCTCGGAGCTGGCGCGGGAGATCGGATTGGAGGAGGAGAGCATCATCAAGCTGGCCTCCAACGAGAACCCGCTTGGCGCAAGCCCGAAGGCGCTGGCGGCGATGCGTGCGGCGCTCGACGAAGTGGCGCGTTATCCCGACGGTAACGGTTTCGAACTGCGCACGGCGCTGGCGAAAATGTATGGCGTCGCGGCGGCGCGAATCGTGCTCGGCAACGGCTCGAACGACGTGCTGGAAATGGCGGCGCACGCCTTCCTTGAGCCGGGCGCGTCCGCAGTATATTCGCAGCATGCGTTCGCGGTGTATCCGCTGGCGACGCAGGCCACCGGCGCCGCGGGAATCGAAGTGCCGGCGCGGGATTTCGGCCACGATCTGGACGCAATGGGGCGTGCCGTTCGCGGCGACACGCGCGTCGTTTTCGTCGCCAATCCGAACAACCCGACCGGCACCTGGATTGCCGCGGACCGGCTGCACGCCTTCCTGCGCAAGCTGCCGGCGCACGTGCTGCTGGTGCTCGACGAGGCTTATTACGAATACCTCGATCCCGGGCTGCGCAGTGACAGCCTCGGATGGTTGGAACAGTTTCCCAACCTGGTCGTCTCGCGCACCTTCTCGAAGGCTTACGGGCTCGCTGGGCTTCGGGTCGGCTTCGCGTTCGCCCACCCGCAGGTTGCCGGCCTGATGAACCGCGTCAGACAGCCGTTCAACGTCAGCAGCATCGCCCAGGCGGCCGCTGTGGCGGCGCTGGCCGACCAGGAATTCGTGCACAAAAGCCGCGCGCTCAACGCTCAGGGGATGCTGGCGCTGACCACCGGCTTCAAGCGGCTGGGGCTGTCCTGGATTCCGTCCTACGCCAATTTCGTCAGCTTCAAGGTGCCGAACACCGCCGAAGTTTTCCAGCGCCTGCTCAGGCGAGGTGTGATCGTGCGCCCGATCGCCGGTTACGGCATGCCCGAACATCTGCGCGTGACGGTCGGAACCGGGGCGGAGAACGCACGCTTTCTCGCCGAGCTTGAAGCGGTCTTGACGGACCTGCGCTAAGGTTCCGCCAACGCGCGCCGAAATTTACTTGAGTAATTTCCATAGTGACAGATTGGTCGTCATCGGTGTCGGCCTGATCGGCGGATCGGTGGCGGCTGCGCTCAGGCGCGCCGGAAAGGTGCGCCGCGTGATCGGCGTCGGCCGCGGCCGCGCCAACATCGCCCGGGCGCTTGAACTCGGCGTGATCGACGATGCGGTCGAGGACATCGCGGCTGCGGTCAAGGGGGCCGACGCGGTTCTGATCGCGGTGCCGGTGCAGCAGAATCCGCACGTGCTGGGTGCGTTCGCCGATGCCCTGGCGCCGGGAACGCTGGTCACCGACGCGGGCAGCACCAAGCAGGATTTCGTCGCCGCAGTGCGGCGCATCGCCCCCCGGCATCTTGCATCCGTCGTACCGGGACATCCCATCGCCGGCGCCGAACTGACCGGCGTGGATGCCGCCAGCGCCGCCCTTTTCGATGGCAGGAACGTGGTGCTCACGCCTCTCGAGGAAAACCAGGCCGCCGTGGTCGATCGCGTAGAGGCGATGTGGCAGGCCTGCGGCGCCCGGGTGAGCCGAATGACCCCGGAACGTCACGACCGCGTGTTCTCCGCGGTGAGCCATCTTCCGCACATGCTCGCCTATACGCTGGTGCACATGATCGCGACCCGGGCGGACGCGGAAGCGCTGTTCGGTTTCGCCGCCAGTGGCTTCCGCGACTTCACCCGCATCGCCGGCAGCTCTGCGGAAATGTGGCGCGACATAGCGCTTGCCAATAGAGATGCCTTGTTGGCCGACATCGAGGCTTACCAGCAGGAGTTGGCCGAGCTGGCGCAATGCCTGCGTCAGGCTGATGGCGCCGAAATCGAGCGCATATTCGAGGCGGCGCGCTGCGCGCGCAATGCCTGGATACGCAACGGCTCGTGAGGCATGGCCGCCTATCCTGAGTACCTGGAACTTGGACCGTTCGACCGGGCGACGGGGAGGTTGCGCCTGCCGGGATCGAAGAGCATTTCTAACCGCGTCTTACTGCTGGCCGCGCTCGGGCACGGGATCACCGGTGTTCACGATCTGCTGTCGGCGGATGACGTGAATCGCATGCTCGAAGCGCTGGATAAACTGGGCGTGAAGTTGCAGAAGGGGAAAGAGCCGGGGCACCTGAGCATCAACGGTTGCGGCGGTACGTTTCCGGTGAAAAGCGCCGAACTGTTTCTCGGCAATGCCGGCACCGCCTTGCGGCCGCTGACTGCTGCGCTGGCGCTTTGCGGCGGACATTACCGGCTGTCCGGCGTACCGCGAATGCACGAGCGTCCGATCGGCGATCTGGTGGACGCGTTGCGCCAGGTCGGCGCCAACGTGCGTTACTTGGGGAAGGAGGGCTTCCCGCCGCTGGAAATCCGGGCTGGAAATATCGACGATGCAGGCAAGGTGCGGGTGAGCGGCGAGGTTTCCAGCCAGTTCCTCACTGCGCTGCTGATGGCGTTGCCGCTGACCGGCAAACAAACGACGATCGAAGTCGTCGGCGATCTGATCTCCAAACCCTACGTCGAGATCACGCTCAACCTCATGGCGCGGTTCGGCGTGCAAGTGCGCCGCGCGGGCTGGTCCTCGTTCACGATTCCTGCCGACAGCCGCTTTCACAGTCCCGGGGAAATCTTCGTCGAAGGTGATGCCTCGGGTGCGTCGTACTTTCTCGCTGCCGGTGCGATAGGCGGCGGACCGGTGAGGGTGGAAGGCGTGGGCCGCAACAGCATCCAGGGCGACGTGAAGTTTGCGGCGGCGCTGGCCGGGATGGGTGCACGCATCGAGATGGGAGAGAACTGGGTCGAATCGCGCGCACCGGCAAAGGGCCGGTTGCAAGCTTTCGACCTTGATCTCAATCACATCCCAGACGCGGCGATGACACTGGCCGTGACAGCGCTGTTCGCCGACGGCACGAGCCGGCTTCGCAACATCGCCAGTTGGCGGGTGAAGGAAACCGACCGTATCGCGGCGATGGCCGCCGAACTACGCAAGGTCGGAGCAACGGTGGAGGAGGGCGCGGATTACCTTGTGGTGACTCCCCCTCGCTCCTCACTGCTCACCCCTAACGCAGTGATCGATACGTACGACGATCATCGTGTTGCAATGTGCTTCGCGCTGGTCGCGCTCGGCGGCGTGTCGGTGCGCATCAACGATCCGAAGTGCGTCGCTAAGACCTTTCCGGATTTTTTCGATCGATTTGCCGAGATTGCCGGCGGCGCCACGGTGCCGGTTATCGCCATCGACGGGCCGTCGGCATCGGGAAAAGGCACAGTCGCGCGGCGGGTGGCGCAGCGACTCGGATTCCACTATCTCGACAGCGGTGCGCTGTACCGGGTGGTGGCGCTGGCCGCAATGCGCCAAGGAATCGCGATGGACGATGCCGGCGCGCTCGGACGGCTCGCCCAATCTGTTCCAGTCGAGTTTCACGGCGACAACATTCGTCTTGACGGAGACGACGTGACCGACGCCATTCGCACCGAAGAAGTCTCTGCGGCCGCCTCCCACGTTGCGGCAATTCACGAAGTGCGGCAAGGACTTATCAAGCGCCAGCGGGCATTTCGCCGGCCTCCGGGACTGGTCGCCGACGGGCGTGACATGGGCACGGTGGTGTTTCCCGATGCAATACTCAAGGTGTTCCTCACCGCGTCCGCCGAGGAGCGTGCGCTGCGTCGCTATAAACAGTTGATAGACAAAGGTTTCGATGCTAATCTAGCCACCCTTTTGCAGGAAATCAGCCAACGCGACGCCCGCGACAGCTTGCGCAGCGTGGCTCCTCTGCAAAAGAGCGCAGACGCGCAAGTTCTTGACACCACTGGGCTTTCAATAGAAGACGCAGTCGCCCAGATCGTCCAGTGGTTCGAATCTGCGCAGCGCCGGGCCCCGTCCCGCTGAATCAGACCTGCAAACTGCCGGCAGTTGCATGCCCCAGGTGGGTCTTTTTTCCGCCGTCGACGGGTTCATTAACTAACCCCCGTTTTAAGCAACGGATTTTTGCGAGTCCAACCCTCTTTTTATGACAACCGAAACCCTAATTCCTGACGCCGCCGCTTCCGAGAATAATTTTGCCGCGATGTTCGAAGAAAGCCTGTCGCGACAGGAGATGCGCGCAGGAGAAGTCATTACCGCCGAAGTGGTGCGTGTAGATCCAAATTTCGTCGTGGTGAACGCCGGCCTGAAGTCGGAAAGCTTCATCTCGGCAGACGAATTCAAGAACGACCGCGGCGAACTCGAGGTCAAGCCCGGCGACTATGTGACCGTCGCCATCGAAGCGCTCGAGGATGGCTATGGGGAAACCCGCCTGTCGCGGGAAAAGGCCAAGCGCCTGGCCGCCTGGCACGATCTGGAAAAGGCGATGGAACAGGGTACCTTGGTGCAGGGCCTGGTCAACGGCAAGGTCAAAGGCGGGCTCACGGTCATGGTGAACGGCATTCGCGCCTTCCTGCCCGGTTCGCTGGTGGACATCCGCCCGGTGAAGGACACCAACCCCTACGAAGGCAAGAATCTCGAATTCAAGGTCATCAAGCTCGACCGCAAGCGCAACAACGTGGTGGTATCGCGCCGCGCCGTGCTGGAAGCCAGCCAGGGCGCGGAACGTGAAGCGCTGCTTGCGAGCCTGCAGGAAGGCGCCACGGTCAAGGGCATAGTCAAGAACATCACGGATTACGGCGCGTTCGTCGATCTGGGCGGCATCGACGGCCTGCTTCATATCACTGACCTGGCGTGGCGCCGCGTCAAGCATCCCTCCGAGGTTCTCAATGTCGGTGATGAAGTCACCGCCAAGATCCTCAAGTTCGATCAGGAAAAGAATCGCGTTTCACTGGGTTTGAAACAGCTCGGCGAAGATCCCTGGGTCGGCCTGTCGCGCCGCTACCCTCCCGGCACCCGCCTGTTCGGCAAGGTTTCCAACCTCACCGACTACGGCGCGTTCGTCGAGATCGAGCAGGGCATCGAGGGGCTGGTGCACGTGTCCGAGATGGACTGGACCAACAAGAACGTTCACCCCTCGCGCGTGGTGCAACTCGGCGACGAGGTGGAGGTGATGATTCTCGAGATCGACGAGGACCGCCGCCGCATTTCGCTGGGCATGAAGCAGTGCAAGCCCAATCCCTGGGAAGAGTTCTCCGCCAATTACAAGAAGGGCGACAAGGTCCGTGGCCAGATCAAGTCGATCACAGACTTCGGAATCTTCATCGGCCTGCCGGGTGGCATCGACGGCCTGGTTCACCTGTCCGATCTTTCCTGGAGCGTTCCCGGCGAAGAGGCGGTGCGCAATTACAAGAAGGGTGACGAAGTCGAAGCGATGGTCATTTCCATCGACGTCGAGCGCGAGCGCATTTCTCTGGGCATCAAGCAGCTCGAGGGCGACCCGTTCACCAATTTCGTCGCCACGCACGACAAGGGCATGGTCGTTGATGGTGTGGTCAAGACCATAGATCCCAAGGGCGCCGTAGTTCAGCTCGACACCGACGTGGAGGGTTACCTGCGCGCCTCCGAGATCGCGCGCGACCGCGTCGAGGACATCCGTACGCACCTGAAGGAAGGCGACAAGGTGAATGCGATGATCATCAACATCGACCGCAAGAACCGCAACATCAACCTCTCGATCAAGGCCAAGGATGCGGCCGACGAGTCCGAGGCGATGCAGAAACATGCCGCCGAGAGCGCGTCGAATGCGGGCACGACCAACCTTGGGGCCTTGCTCAAGGCCAAGCTGGATAACAAGAACTCTGCGCAATAGGACGCGCCATGACCAAGTCGGAGCTGATTGCCAAGCTGGCGGCGCACTTTCCCCAGTTGGTCGCGAGCGACGCCGAGCTTGCGGTGAAGATGATTCTGGATGCCATGGCGAAAAGCCTGGCGCAGGGCCATCGCATCGAGATTCGCGGATTCGGGAGTTTCGGATTGAATTACCGACCCCCGCGCGTGGGCCGCAATCCGAAATCGGGCGACAAAGTTCACGTGCCGGCCAAGTACGTGCCGCATTTCAAGGCGGGCAAGGAATTGCGCGAACGCGTGGATTTCAAGAGCCAGTAGGCGGCGGCGTGTTCGACCGGCGCCACAATGCAGGCGGCATCGTCGCAGGATCGTGCCGCTTTTTTTCGTCTGACTCTCGCCCCCTGGCTTCCTGGGGCCGCTGATGCGCTATATCTCCTGGGCATTGCGAATCCTGCTGTTCGTGCTGCTTTTCGGGTTCGCGCTGAAGAACACCGATCCTGTGGTCGTGCGTTTCTATCTCGGCAGCCAGTGGGAGGCGCCGCTGGCCATGGTAGTGCTGGTCTTTTTCGGCGTCGGTGCGCTGGCAGGCGTGATTGCCTGTCTGACTTACTTCTACCGTCAGCGCCGCGAGATTCTGCAGTTACGCAAGGAATTGCGGGCGAAGGCGACTGCGCCAGAGGACGCGCGTTAGCCGATGGAATTTGAACTCTGGTGGTTGCTTGGATTCCCGCTGTTCTTCGCGCTCGGCTGGCTGGCGGCGCGGGTGGACATCAAGCAACTGTTGTCCGAGTCGCGCGCGCTCCCGCTTTCCTATTTCAAGGGCCTGAATTTTCTTCTCAACGAGCAGCCGGACAAGGCGATCGAAGCCTTCATAGAGGTGGTGAAAGTCGATCCGCAGACCATCGAGCTGCATTTTGCACTGGGGAGCCTGTTCCGGCGTCGTGGCGAAGTGGAGAGGGCGATCCGAATGCACGAGAACCTGCTCGATCGGCCCGATCTGGCGCCGGACCAGAAGCTCACTGCGCTGTACGAGCTGGCGCAGGACTATCTGAAGGCCGGCTTGCTCGATCGCGCCGAGGAGATGTTCGGAAAGCTCCAGGGCACGCAGTACGAGCAGCAGGGGCTGAAGTTCCTGCTGGAAATCTTCGAACAGGAGAAGGACTGGAAAAAAGCGATCGACGCTTCGCGCAGGATGGATGCGGTGGCCGGTCAGTCGAGCGCCGTGGATATCGCCAATTTCTACTGCGAGCTGGCGGTTGGAGAGATGACCCATTCACGTTGGGCGGCGGCGCGCGACTATGTGCGGGAGGCGCTCAACGTCAACCGCAAGTGCGCGCGCGCCAGCATCCTGCTTGGCGACATAGAACTGACCCAACACAACAACGAGCGGGCGATCGAGGCCTGGAAACGCATCGAGGGGCAGAATCCGGCGTATCTCTCGCTGATTGCAGACAAGCTGCTGCTTGCCTATCGCAACCTCGGACGGCAAGATGAAGGACTGCAGTTGCTGCGCGGCTATCTGGGCAGCTATCCGTCGCTCGACCTGCTCAACGCCACTTTTCAGGGAGAGATCGAGCACCGCGGTGCGGATTCGGCATACCGTCTGGTGCGCGACGAGCTGGCGCGCAACCCCACGCTGCTCGGACTGGACAAGCTGCTCGAAGCCCAGCTTCTGGAGGTGCCCGCCGAACGCCGCCAGGATCTCCAGTTGATCAAGAACCTGGTGCACCAGCACACCAGGAGCCTCGCACTCTACCGCTGCGACAATTGCGGTTTCAAAGCGCGCCAGTTCTACTGGCACTGCCCGGCCTGCAACGGCTGGGAAACCTACTCCCCCAGGCGCACCGAAGAACGGGAGCTGGCTTCTTGACAACCGGTTCCCGGATCATCGTCGCGCTCGACTACGCGGACGCGCGGTCGGCAACGGCTTTGGTTGATCGCCTGCGGCCCTCCGTCTGCCGGCTGAAGGTCGGCAAGGAATTGTTCACCGCGGCAGGACCGGAATTTGTCGCAATGCTCGTGAAACGCGGTTTCGATATCTTTCTCGATCTGAAATTTCACGACATACCGAACACCGTGGCGCAGTCCTGCAAGACGGCGGCCGGTCTGGGGGTGTGGATGCTGAACGTGCACGCGCTCGGCGGCCGGGCAATGATGCAGGCGGCGCGCGACGCGATCGGGACCGCGCCCGGCCGGCCCCGATTGATCGCCGTGACCGTGTTGACCAGCATGGCGGAGACGGATTTGCATGAAGTGGGAATCGATGCCACGCCGCTCGAAGAAGCCCTGCGTCTTGCCGCGCTGGCAAAGCGGTGCGGCCTGGACGGCGTGGTGTGCGCGGCATTCGAGGCCGGCGCGATCCGCGCGCACCTGGGCGAAGCATTCCTGCGGGTTACGCCGGGAATCCGTCTCCCCGAAGACTCGGCGGAAGACCAGAAACGGGTAATGACGCCGCGCCAGGCGCTCGAATCCGGTTCGAGCTATCTGGTCATCGGCCGGCCTGTCACGCGTGCGGCGCAGCCTCTTGAAGTGCTAGCGCGCATTAATGCGGAAGTGGTGTTACTGGAGAACGGAAAATGAAGATCACCATCATCGGCAGCGGATACGTTGGACTGGTATCGGGCGCCTGTTTTGCCGATCTTGGCAACGATGTGGTCTGTCTCGACCTCGACGAGCACAAAGTCGCGGCGCTCAACTCCGGCGGTGTTCCCATCTACGAGCCGGGACTCGAGCAACTGGTCAGACACAACGCCGCGGCAGGTCGATTGCGCTTCACCACCGATGTAGAGGAAAGCGTCGCGCACGGCAGCCTGCAATTCATCTCCGTGGGCACGCCGGCCGACCAGGACGGCTCGGCGGATCTGCGCTACGTGCTCGGCGCCGCCCGCAGCATCGGCCGTCATATGGACGATTACCGCGTGGTGGTGAACAAGTCCACGGTGCCGGTGGGCACCGCGGAACGGGTGCGCGCGGTGATCGAAGAAGAATTGAAGACCCGCCGCGTGACGCTGCCGTTCAGCGTGGTTTCCAACCCGGAGTTCCTCAAGGAAGGCGCGGCGGTCAACGATTTCATGCGCCCGGACCGTATCGTGGTCGGCAGCAGCGACGAGCGCGCCACGCAGATCATGCGCCAGTTGTACGCGCCGATCCTGCGCAATCACGATCGCCTTCTGGTGATGGACCCCAGGTCGGCGGAACTGGCCAAGTACGCTGCCAACGCGATGCTCGCCACCCGCATTTCCTTCATGAACGAGCTGGCCAATCTCGCCGAAAAACTCGGTGCAAACATCGAAGCGGTGCGTCATGGAATCGGCTCCGACCAGCGTATCGGCTATCACTTCCTTTATGCGGGAGTGGGCTACGGCGGATCGTGCTTTCCCAAGGACATCCAGGCGCTGCAGCACACCGCCGGCGAGTACGGCATGCAAATGACCATCGTGGATGCGGTTGAGAAAGTGAACCGCACGCAAAAGCAGCGCATCCTCGAGAAGGTGCGAATGCGTTTCGGCGAACATCTCGACGGCCGCAGGTTCGCCGTGTGGGGGCTGTCTTTCAAGCCCAACACGGATGATATGCGCGAGGCACCGAGCCGCGTGGTGATCAATGGTCTGCTCGCCCGCGGCGCGAGCGTAAACGTCTATGATCCGGTCGCGCTGAAGGAGGCGAAGCTGGTCTTCGCGAAAGAACCGGCAGTGCACCTCGCCCCGTCCACCACGGCCGCGCTCGATGGGGCGGATGCGCTGATCATCGTCACCGAATGGAAGGAATTTCGCAGCCCGGATTTCGACGACATGAAGCGACGCCTCAAGGCGCCGATCGTGTTCGACGGGCGCAACCTGTACGATCCGGTTTTGATGCGGGAAGCCGGATTCGAGTATTTCTCGGTGGGAAGACCATGAAGGACAAGGGTGAAGGCGGAAGGATGAAGGCTGAAGGGCAAGGATGAGGGCGGAAGGCGGAAGGATGAAGGGGAAAACCGGTGAGACAAGGCGGGAGCGAAAAACACAAGGCGTTGAAATGAGCTCCTCATCCTTCATCCCTCATCCTTCATCCTTGCGTTCCGCGCGGGTGCTGGTAGTGGGCGATGTCATGCTCGACCGCTACTGGTTCGGCGAGGTGAGCCGGATTTCTCCCGAGGCGCCGGTGCCGGTGGTGAAAGTGGGGCGCACCGAAGAACGCCTCGGGGGCGCGGCCAACGTCGCGCGCAATATCGTTGCCGTCGGTGCGCAAGCTTCGCTGCTGTCGGTGGTCGGGCAGGACGAAGCCGGCGATTGCCTCCAGCGCCTGCTCGAGTCCGTTGGCATCACCGCCCAGTTGCATCGCGATCCCGGGCTCGCTACCACCATCAAGTTGCGCGTGATCGGCCGCCAGCAGCAGTTGCTTCGCATCGATTTCGAAACCGAGCCAGGGCATGAAGTGCTGATGTCCAAGCTCGCCGACTTCGAGTCGCGGCTGCCGAAGGCGGACCTGGTGATCCTTTCCGACTACGGCAAGGGCGGGCTCAGGCATATCGAGAAGATGATCGACCTGGCGCGTGGTTCGGGAAAGCCGGTACTGGTCGATCCGAAGGGAGACGATTACGGCCGCTATCGCGGCGCGACGCTGGTCACGCCCAACCGCGCCGAATTCCGTGAAGTGGCGGGACGCTGGAAAAGCGAAGACGATCTCACCGAAAGAGCGCAGATAATGCGCCGCGAACTGGGGCTGGATGCGCTGTTGGTCACCCGCAGCGAAGAAGGCATGACCCTGTATCGCGACCAGCAGCGGCTGCATGTGCCCGCGGTGGCACGCGAAGTGTACGATGTCAGCGGCGCGGGAGACACCGTCATTGCCGTTCTCGGCGTGATGCTGGCGGCCGGCGCCGGATTCGCTGAAGCCGTGCAGTTCGCCAACAAAGCGGCCGGAATCGTAGTAGGCAAGCTCGGTACCGCGGTGGTTCACCCGGAAGAATTGTTCGAAGAGCAAGGATGAAGGCGGAAGGATGAAGGCTGAAGGAAGGGGAGAAGGCGCGAAGCATGACACTTCATCGCTCATCCCTCATCCTTCATCCCTTATCCTTGATCCTTTATCCCTCACTATTAGCGTTTCTGGATTGTTCGCATGTATATCGTTGTGACCGGGGCAGCGGGTTTTGTCGGCTCGAATGTCGTCAAGGCGCTGAACGCGCGCGGCGAGACCGGCATTCTCGCGGTGGATAACCTCACCCGTGCCGACAAGTTCCGCAATCTGGCGGATTGCGAGATCGCCGACTACCTGGACAAGGAACACTTCCGCGCGGCGCTCGATGCCGGTTCCTTCGACGGCGAAATCGCGGCCATCCTTCACCAGGGCGCCTGTTCGGACACGATGCAGACCGACGGGCGCTACATGATGGAGAACAATTACCGTTACTCGGTGGACCTGCTGGCATACTGCCAGTCGGAGTCGGTGCCGCTGATCTATGCATCTTCGGCGTCGGTATACGGATCAGGGGCGGTATTCAAGGAGGGCAGGGAAAACGAGAAACCGCTGAACGTCTACGGTTTTTCGAAGTTTCTCTTCGACCAGTTGGTGCGCCGGCGCTGGGAGGACAACACGGCGCAGGTGGCCGGGCTGCGTTACTTCAACGTCTATGGTCCTCGGGAGTCGCACAAGGAGCGCATGGCTTCTGTCGCATTCCATTGCTTCAACCAGTTCCGGGAGACCGGAAAGGTGAAACTGTTCGAGGGCAGCGGCGGGTACGCCGCTGGCGAGCAGCGGCGCGATTTCATCTCGATCGAGGACGTGGTGAAGGTGAACCTGTATTTCCTCGACAATCCCAGGAAGACGGGCATTTTCAACTGCGGCACCGGCGCTTCGCAGACCTTCAACGATATCGCGGTCGCGACCATCAACGCCTTGCGGCGTGCCGAAGGCAAGAACCCGCACAGTCTTGCGGAACTCAGGTCGCAGGGAATGATCGAGTACGTATCCTTTCCCGCCGGCCTCAGGGAAAAATATCAGAGCTACACCCAAGCGGACCTCGCGCAACTGCGCGGCTGCGGATACGCCGCACCGTTCTTCGACGTCGAAACCGGCGTCACGCGTTACGTCGAATGGCTGCTCGACGCCGCGCCATAGGAACTTCGGCAGCCACATTCAAGCAATTCTCCGCTCCCAGGACCGCGCGAGTATCATATTTCCATGGATCGCAATCCCGTCAGTGCCTATCAGACCCTCGACGACTTCGTGGGCAATACGCCGCTGGTGCGCCTGAAGCGCATCCCCGGCAGGACCAGCAACGTCGTCCTCGCCAAACTAGAGGGCAACAACCCGGCCGGATCGGTGAAGGATCGTCCTGCGCTATCCATGATCCGGCGCGCGGAGGAACGCGGGCAGATCAAACCGGGCGACACGCTGATCGAACCGACCAGCGGCAACACCGGCATCGCACTGGCGATGGTGGCGGCGATGCGCGGTTACCGCATGGTACTGGTAATGCCCGAGCATTTGTCGGTCGAACGGCGGCAGACCATGGCGGCGTTCGGCGCCAGATTCGTACTGACGCCTAAGGAAGGCGGGATGGAAACGGCACGCGACATAGCGGAGCAGATGCAGGCGCGCGGCGAAGGCCTGATCCTCGACCAGTTCGCCAACCCCGACAATCCGCTTTCGCATTACGAAGGCACCGGCCCGGAAATCTGGCGCGACACCCGCGGCCAGATCACCCACTTCGTCAGCAGCATGGGCACCACAGGCACGATCATGGGTTGCTCGCGTTTCTTCAAGGAAAAGGATCCCGCGATCCAGATCTTCGGCTGTCAGCCGACCGAGGGTTCCCAGATTCCTGGCATACGCAAGTGGCCGGAGGCCTACCTTCCGAAAATATACGACCGCACGCGCGTGGACCGGGTTATCGAAGTCAGCCAGGCCGACTCCGAGGAGATGACGCGCCGGCTGGCAAAGGAAGAGGGGATTTTCGCCGGCATCTCCTCCGGCGGCGCGCTGTGGGCGGCGTTGCAGGTTTCCCGGGAAGTGGAGAACGCCACCATCGTCACCATCGTCTGTGACCGCGGTGACCGCTATCTCTCCACCGGCGTGTTCCCCGCCGAATAGCTCACCAAACACCTCACCGCAAAGTCGCAAAGACCGCAAAGAAAAGCAAGAATCGCACAGGAGAAAATGCATGCTGCCATGCGTCGGCAACGGCATTTTTTTCCGGTGGTGATTAACTTTATGGTTGGTCGCGTGTTCTTCTTCGTGTCCTTTGCGTCTTTGCGGTGAAAAGGGCCTTTCAAAAAGGCACGGTCCAGCGCGCTGGCGCGCCGGACAGGCGGGCGAGGAACAGTTCGCGTTTCTGCGCGAGTTCCGGCGGCAGGCGATCCTGGATCTGTGCGAACAGTTGTTCGTGCAGTCGCAGCTCCTCGGTCCAGGCCTCGCGGTCCAGCGACATCAATTCGTCGAACGTCTCGTTCGAGACTTTCAGCCCGTCCCACACCATGTCCTGTCTGCGCGGCATCCAGCCCAGCGGGCTTTCGGCGGCCTCGAGCCGCCCCTGGCAACGGTCCACGATCCATTTCAGCACCCGCATATTTTCGCCGTACCCTGGCCAGAGGAACTTGCCGTCGCCGTCCTTCCTGAACCAGTTGACGTGGAAAATCCGCGGCGGATGCTTCAGTCCGCGACCGATTCCAAGCCAGTGGTCGAAGTAGTCGCCGATGTGGTAACCGCAGAACGGCAGCATCGCCATCGGATCGCGGCGCACCTCACCGACCTTCGCGGTCGCCGCCGCCGTGGTTTCCGAGCCGAGCGTGGCGGCCATGTACACTCCGTCCGTCCAATCGAAACTCTCGGTGACCAGCGGGACGGTGGTGCCGCGTCGGCCGCCGAAGACGAACGCGGATATCGGCACACCCTCCGGCGTCTCCCACGCGGCATCCATTGAAGGACATTGCGACGCCGGCACCGTGAAGCGCGCGTTCGGGTGTGCGGCCTTGCGTCCGCAGTCCGGTGTCCAGGGAAGGCCCTGCCAGTCGGTGAGTTGCGCCGGCGGCTCTTCGGTCATGCCTTCCCACCAGACATCGCCCTCGGGCGTGATCGCCACGTTGGTGAAGATGCAGTTGCGGCTCAGCGTCGCCATCGCGTTCGGATTGGATTTTTCCGAAGTGCCGGGTGCAACCCCGAAGAAACCGTACTCCGGATTGATCGCGTACAGCCTGCCGTCCGCACCCGGCTTGATCCAGGCGATGTCGTCGCCCACCGTGGTGACTTTCCAGCCCTTGAATGCCGCCGGCGGGATCATCATCGCGAAGTTGGTTTTGCCGCACGCGCTCGGGAACGCCGCCGCCACGTAGTTCTTTTCGCCCTGCGGCGACTCCACCCCGAGGATGAGCATGTGCTCCGCCAGCCAACCCTGTTGGCGCCCCATGCATGAGGCGATGCGCAACGCGAAGCACTTTTTGCCGAGCAGCGCATTGCCGCCATAGCCGCTGCCATAGGACCATATCGCTTTCTCCTCCGGAAAATGCACGATGTACTTGTGGTCCTTGTTGCATGGCCAGCGTACGTCTTCCTGCCCGGGCCCGAGCGGCATTCCGACCGAGTGCAGGCAGGCGACGAACCCGCCCTCGGTGCCGAGGGCTTCGATCGCTTCGCGGCCCATCCGGGTCATGATGCGCATGCTGATTGCCACGTATGCAGAATCCGTGAGCTCCACGCCGATGTGCGAGATCGGCGAACCGAGCGGCCCCATCGAGAACGGCACGATATAAAGAGTCCGCCCACGCATGCTGCCGTCGAACAGCGCGAGCAGCCTCTGCTTCATTTCCTGCGGGTCGGTCCAGTTGTTGGTCGGACCGGCGTCTTCACTGCGGGTGGTGCAGATGAACGTGCGGTCCTCGACTCTTGCGACGTCCGAAGGATCGGACAGCGCCAGATAACTGTCCGGTCGTTTCTTCGAGTGGAGTTTGCGGAAGGTACCGCCGGCAACCAGCTGGTGGCACAGGGCATCGTACTCAGCCTGCGAGCCGTCGCACCAGTGAATGCGGTCCGGGCGGGTGAGCTGCGCGATTTCGCCTACCCATTCGCGCAGTTGCCGGTTCCTGACATAGTCCGGACAATCCATGGCGTTGTGCAACGCCGGGGTTTGGCTTGCCAGCGACCTCACGAGCTCTCCTCCGCCTGACACGACTGTTTTGACGGTAAGTCTAGCACCGGAGTTTCATCGCCGCCCTAGTCCGATCGCGCCGCGCGTTGTTGCGCTGCGTGAACGGCAGATCACGCTGGCACATCGAGAGGGAGTCCGAACGCATACTGCAAAGAAGTCCGGTGGAGGGACTGCCGTGCTTTCCGGTATCCTGACGCGTTTGTACCGTGCGGAATCCGGGATTTCCTCCCGGGGCACGTTTACGCGGGTTGAAAAACGTCGCCGACCGGCATGACCCCTGTTCTGGCATTTGACATCGAAACCATCCCCGACATCGAAGGGCTGCGGCGCCTGTACGGCCATGGACCGCAGACCAGTCCTGCCGAAGTGGCGCAGGCGGCGTTTGATCGCCGGCGCGAGGCCACCGGCAGCGATTTCCTGCCGCTGCACCTGCATCGCGTGGTGGCAATTTCCTGCGCGCTGCGCGATCGCGACACCTTCCGCGTCTGGTCGCTGGGCGAGGCGGGCGAACCCGAACACGACCTGGTCCAGCGCTTCTTCGATGGCATCGAGAAGTACACGCCTCAGCTGGTTTCCTGGAACGGCAGCGGCTTCGATCTGCCGGTGCTCAATTACCGGGCGCTGATTCACGGCGTGCGTGCCGCGCGTTTCTGGGACATGGGCGAGGATGACCGCGACTTCAAGTGGAACAATTACATAAGCCGCTATCACAGCCGCCATCTCGACCTGATGGATGTGCTGGCGATGTATCAGGGCCGTGGCAATGCGCCGCTCGACCAGATCGCGCAACTGCTCGGCCTTCCGGGAAAACTCGGCATGGACGGCTCTAAAGTCTGGGACGCCTACCAGGCAGGCAGGATCGAGGCGATCAGGCACTACTGCGAGACTGACGTGGCCAACACTTACCTCGTTTATCAGCGCTTCCAGTTGATCCGCGGTGCACTCGACGAGACACAATACCGCCGCGAATGCGATCTGGTGCGCTCGACGTTCTCCAAATCCACGGATGCGCACTGGCGCGAATTCCTGGACGGCTGGCAGGCCTAGTGTCCTGTTCCGATGGATTGTTGCCAAGTGAATATGAGGTCTACCCTCCAAGGTTCGCAAGTTGTCCCACGAATCAGCGGGACAGGGCACTAGCATGAAACGCGATTCCGTCGGGCCTGCGGTGCTGGTCGAGTCCCTCGACCAGGAAGGGCGGGGCGTTGCCCATGTGGACGGCAAGGTAATCTTCATCGAAGGCGCGCTCCCCGGCGAAGTGGTCGAGTTCGCATCCTACCGGCGCAAACCCAACTATGAGTTCGCCGAGGCAAGGAGAATCGTGCGTTCGTCGGCCTCGCGCGTCGTGCCGCGTTGCCGCCATTTCGGCGTCTGTGGCGGCTGCAGCATGCAGCACCTGGAGCCGCGTGCGCAGGTGGCGGCGAAGCAGCGCGTGCTCGAGGAAAATCTGGCCCGTATCGGCAAGGTGACGGCCGAGACCATGCTTTCGCCGATTCATGGTCCGACCTGGGAGTACCGCTACCGCGCGCGCTTCTCGGCGCGCTACGTCGCAAAGAAAGGCGCGCTGGTCGGCTTTCGCGAACGTCACAGCAGCTTCGTGGCCGACATGCAGACTTGCGAGGTCGTGCCGGCTCGCATCTCCGTGTTGTTGGTACCGCTGCGGCAGTTGATTGCCTCGCTGTCCATCCGCGAGCGTCTACCTCAGGTGGAGCTCGCCATCGGCGATGCGGTCGATGTTCTGGTGCTGCGCGTGCTGGAGCCGCCTGACGTCTCCGACCAGGACGAGCTCAGGCAGTTCGCCGCAGAGCATCGGGTGCAGCTGTTCCTGCAGCCCAAGGGCCCGGATTCAATGTATCCCTTCTTTCCGCTGGATGCGCCGCAGTTGCAGTACCGGATTCCCGATTTCGATCTGACTTTTCCCTTCAATCCCACCGATTTTACCCAGGTGAATCCCGAGATCAACCGGGCGCTGGTGCGGCGGGCGATCACGCTGCTGGACCCGCAGCCGGGCGATCGCATCGGCGATTTTTTCTGCGGCCTGGGAAATTTCTCGCTGGCCATCGCCAGGTCCGGCGCACAGGTTACCGGTATCGATGGCAATCCCGGACTGCTGCAGCGCGCCCGGGAGAATGCCGTGCGCAATGGGCTGGAAGCAAGGTGCCGGTTTGTCGAGCGGGACCTGTTTGCCATCACCGGAGAAGACTGGAGCGGGCTGGCGCCGTTTGACCGGGTCCTGATCGATCCGCCGCGCGACGGGGCCATCGAGCTGGTCAAGGCGATTGGCAAATCGCCCCCGGCACGCATCGTCTACGTATCCTGCAATCCGGCGACGCTGGCGCGCGACGCGGAGGTGCTGGTGCATTCACACGGCTATCGGCTGGCCGCGGCGGGCGTGGTGAACATGTTCCCGCATACCTCGCACGTGGAATCGGTTGCCTTGTTCGCGATGCCTTGAACGGGTAACTGGAATGAAAAAAGGGCAACCCGAGGGGTTGCCCTTTCCTTGATGCACGGCAGAATCAATCGCGTTCGCCGGAGAATGCCATGAGCAATTGCAGCAGATTGACGAATATGTTGAACAGGCTCATGTACACGCCCGTTGCCGCCATGATGTAGTTGGTCTCGCCGCCATTGACGATGCGGCTGACGTCGTGCAGCAGGAACAGCGAGAACACCACGACCACCAGCGCCGAAAGCGCCAGAGCCAGCGCCGGAATCTGGAAAAACATGTTGGCAATCATGGCGAGCAGCAGCACGATCATGCCCACGAACAGGAATTTGCCCATGAAGCTGAAATCCTTCTTCGTGGTGGTGGCAATTGCGCTCATCGCCAGCAAAATGCCGCCGGTGCCTGCGGCGGCCATGCCGATCAGTTGCGGGCCATTCCTGAACGACAAGGCGATGTTGAGCAAGGGTCCGAGCCACCAGCCGAGGATGAACGTCATCCCGAGCAGCAGAACCACGCCGAGGCCGCTGTTGCGATTGGCGGCGATGGCAAATTGCAAGCCTATGACACCCGCGATCATCACCAGCGACATCATGATCGGGTGTTGCATGATGATCCCGCCGGTGGCCATGCCGACCAAGGCTCCGATGACGGTTGGAACCATGGTCAGTGCAAGCAGCATGTAGGTGTTTCGCAACACCTTGTTCTGCGCAAGCGTCAACTGCCCCGATTGCGCACCGTACTGGATTTCTGGTTGCATATGGTTACATACTCCTCAGTGTGGGAAATTACAGAGCGTAAGACTACTTAACCGGGATCAAAGTTTCAACGCCTCATTTGGCGGCCGCGGGCTATGCGCGTATCATTTGCGCCCTTCGGAGGTTGGCAGAGCGGTTGGGCGACGCGAAGCTTCGCCCAGTGGAGGCTAACCTGGTTTTCAGGTTATGCCGGAACTACTGCACTGGTCTTGGCGCCTGCGAAGCCGGCGCTAGCGCAGACTAACCTTCAAGTTATGTCGGAGCTAAAACCGGCAGAAATTCGGAAGGGTGGCAGAGCGGTTAAATGCACCGGTCTTGAAAACCGGCAGAGGCGCAAGCCTCTCGTGGGTTCGAATCCCACCCCTTCCGCCAGATCCGCAGGGTTCGATTGGCGCCTCGCCGCGCTGTCGCGCTTAACACGGCCGAAGGCCGGTTAGCGAGCGCCTGGAGAAACTCGCTCCGCGAGCATCTTGACCCTCACCCTCCGCCACAAACAAAAGGCCCTGATTTCCCAGGGCCTTTTGCATTTCGATTGCGGATTGGTTACAGCAGCGTCTTCGCAAAGTTCATCGCCGCGGGCATGTCGGGGAGCTGGGTGACTTCCGGCACGACCTGGATGTAGCGCACCACGTTATTCTTGTCGGTGACGATCACGGCGCGTGCCAACAGGTGCAGCG
>Ga0137409_10000770_pt1 | contig 35072 bp, 32 predicted proteins | sample CZODoug1_16funga_FD_122059 | JGI IMG/M metagenome (GOLD analysis project Ga0137409, IMG submission 122059) | Vadose zone soil fungal communities from Angelo Coast Range Reserve, California, USA - CZODoug1_16fungal (Hybrid Assembly) | ecosystem: Environmental > Terrestrial > Soil > Vadose zone... | reverse complement strand
AGCTCCGCCGGGCCGAGGATCGCATCGTCACGACGGCGATCCCCCTGGCGATGCCGGCCGCGCTGCCCGCGTCCGCCCCCGCGGCGCCCGCCGCCGGCGGCGCCCCGGCGGAGGCCGCCCGCCCCGCCAACGTCAGCGAGTTCAAGTCGCCGCTCGTCGGCACGTTCTACCGCTCGGCCAAGCCCGACTCCGACCCCTTCGTCGCCATCGGCGAGGAGATCGGCCCGGAGAAGGTGATCTGCATCATCGAGGCCATGAAGGTGATGAACGAGATCAAGGCCGAGATGAGCGGCGTGGTCCGGGACGTTCTCGTCAAGAACGGCCAGGCGGTCGAATTCGGCGAGCCGATGTTCCTGATCGAGAAGAAGTAGACCTCACTCCTTCGCCGGGCTGAATTTCCCGAAGCAGATCCTCGTCCGGTTCCGATCCTTCGTGCCGCTGTCCCAGACCGCCCGGAACTGCCCCGGCGACGTCTCGATCAGGGTGGGGTACGAATTGCGCACGCCGGCATCGTAGAACGTCCGTTCGGTCCCCCAGGATCCGCCGGCCGGCTGGACCCTGTAGCGCAGCGACATCCGGCTCCACGCCTTGCCGTCGTTGTAGACGTACAGGTGCGAGCCGTCCGCCGCGCGGCCGAAATACCCCTTCGACACGCTGTTCCACAGGTCGGGCTCCGGCGCGCCCGGCGTCCAAGTCCTCCCGCCGTCCTTGCTGACGGTCGAATACGCCCGCGGCGGATCGAGCGGAGCGCCGTCCTTCTCGTAGGTCGCGGTCCGCATAACCATCTTGAGCTCGCCCCCGGCGTCGCCGTCGGCCAGGTTTCCCTCGTGCATGAAGACCTTGCCGTCCGCCGGCTGCGGGACGTGGCCCGCCAGGCTCCACTCCAGCAGGCTGGTGCTGACCAGGACGAACTGGTCGCGATCGCCGAGCGGATCGCTTCGCCGGGTGTTGCGGTGCGCCGGGAGCAGGTAGCGAGGGTGGCCGTCCTCGACAATGCGATGGATGCCGCCGACGATGATGAGCGGGCCCGTATAGCTCATCCCCAGCTCGACCGGCGACCAGGAGCGGCCGCCGTCGCCGCTGTACGCGGCCGTGAGCTGCGAGTCCTCGCTGTGGGTGTAGTTCATCGGACAGCGCATCGCCAAGCACCACAGGACGTTCTGGCCCGGCGGATGATAGAGGACGGCATTGGCATAGGCGAACTGGAGATTGCCGTGTCTCTGGTTGTGGTCGAAGACGAGGACGGGGTCGCCCCAGGTGTCGCCGTCGTTCGTCGACACCGAGGCGAGGATGTCGCCCATATCCGTCTTGCCCGGGATGCCGGCGCCGAATGCGACGACCAGGTGGGCCCTTTTCCACTCGGCGATATAGGGTTCCCAGAGGAGGGCGGAGCTGGGCTGCTGTTCCAGGGAGCGGACGACGCGGACCTGGGTCACGTCTCCGGCCGGTTCCTGGACGGTCTGTGCGGCGACGAGGGACAGTAGCAGCGAAAGCATGAAGCCGGTCTCCTGAAGGTCCTCCTCATTACCCGTATTTCCGGGGTTCGAAGTCGAAATTCTTTTCACCCCGCGAATCGGGCGGCGTCGAATGGGCGGATGGGGACGATCCTTCTGCTGGCCTGCCTGGCCGTCCAGGACGACCGCTTCCGCGTCGACGGGTCCCCCTTCGTCCTCCAGGGCGAGCAGGTCGAGCTGCAGGCGGTCAACATCCCGAAGGACACCGTCGTGGTGTGGCGGCTGGCGGACGGCCCCGCGGGCGCGATCGAGACCCGTCCGGCGATGAATGCGGACCGTCCGGCGGTCAGCGGCGTCCCGGAGCTGACGATCCGCTCCACCGGCCATGACCCCGCCGAGTTCCGCTTCTCCGTGACGGCGGAGCGGAAGGGGATCCGGGTCGCCTTCGCCGAGTTCAGGCTGCGCGTGGGTCCGCTGCTGACGGTCCGCGTGTGGTGCCGCGCCGTCGAGAACCCCGCCGGCGGGACGGCGCGCGGCGAGTTGCTCCGGGACAACTGCCGCCGCAAGGGACTCGAGGGGGACGTGAACCGCTTCCTGCGGCCGATGGGGATCGCGGTGGCGCTGGAGCCCGGGACGGCGGTCCAGGGTCCCGACTGGTGGTTCGACAAGGAGGGGCGCTTCCAGCCGATCGGACTCAAGGACGGCAAGAAGGCCAACTCCCACGCCCTGAACGACCTGGTCCGCAACGATCTGCCCACGGGGCTCAACGTCTACTTCGTCCGGGACTGCTACTGGGAGCAGATCGACCAAGGCTTCGAGCGCCGGGTGACGGCGCACGAGCTGCTGGGGGTCGGGCTGAAGGAGGGCCGGGTCGTGCTGGACGACGACGCCGACGCGGCGTCGCTGGCCCATGAGCTGGGCCATGCACTCGGGCTCGACGACCTCAAGGAGAAGACCCAGCGGGACCGACTCATGTACTGGATCCGGCGGGACCGGTCCGACGTGCTGGTCGGCTACGACGAGATGAAGTGGGCGCGGGACTGCGCCCAGACCCGGGTGAAAAACTGGGTGCGCGGCAGCGCGACGGCCAGCATCCCGGGCCGACGCTGAAACCGGCGCGCTTGGCTGTTGCCTAATGGGGGGGGCTCTCCTATACTTGTCCCCTCATGTTCGCCCGAATTCTCGTCGCCAACAGGGGGGAAATCGCCCTCCGCATCATCCGGGCCTGCAAGGAGATGGGCATCGAGTCGGTCGCCGTCTACTCCGACGCCGACCGGAACAACCACTATCTGAAGCTTGCCGACTACGCCATCTGCATCGGCCCCGGCCCGGCCCAGAAGAGCTACCTGGACATCTCCCGGATCGTCAGCGCGGCCGAGATCGCCGACGTCGACGCGATCCATCCCGGCTACGGCTTTCTCTCCGAGAACGCCCACTTCGCCGAGGTCTGCGAAAGCTGCAACATCAAGTTCATCGGGCCGAGCGCCGAGAGCAGCCGGATCGCGTCGGACAAGGTCAGCGCCCGCGAGCTGGCCAAGAAGTGCCGGATCCCGACCATTCCGGGCAGCGAGGAGGCGATCAAGGACGAGAAGCAGGCGCTGGACATCGCCCACCGCGTCGGCTATCCCGTCATGATCAAGGCGGCGGGCGGCGGCGGCGGCCGCGGCATGCGGGCGGCGCACAACGACGTCTCGCTGGTGCACAACTTCCTGGCCGCCCAGGCGGAGGCGGGAGCCGCGTTCAAGAACAGCGCGGTCTACATCGAGAAGTACGTCGAGAAGGCGCGCCATATCGAGATCCAGATCATCGCCGACTCCCACGGCAACTACGTCCACCTCGGCGAGCGCGACTGCACGATCCAGCGCCGCTTCCAGAAGCTGATCGAAGAGTCCCCCTCGCCGGTCATGACCCCCTCGCTCCGCAAGGACATGGGCAACGCGGCGATCGCGTTCGCGCGCGCATCCAAGTACGTGAACGCGGGGACTTGCGAGTTCCTGGTCGACGAGCGCGGAAAGTTCTATTTCATCGAGATGAACCGGCGCATCCAGGTCGAGCACCCGGTGACCGAGATGGTGACCGGGATCGACCTCATCAAGGAGCAGATCCGGATCGCGGCGGGGCAGCGGCTCTCGTTCAAGCAGAACGAGGTTGTCTGGAACGGCTGGGCGATCGAGTGCCGCATCAATGCGGAGAACCCGGCCGACGGCTTCAAGCCCAGCCCGGGGAAGATCACGAACTACTTCGCGCCGGGGGGCCCCGGTGTGCGCGTGGACAGCCACGTCTTCAGCGGCTACCAGATCCCGCCGTACTACGACTCGATGATCGCGAAGCTCATCGTGCACAAGAAGACGCGCGAGGAGGCCGTGTCCTGCATGAAGCGGGCGCTGTCGGAGTACGTGGTGGAAGGCGTGCCGACGACGATCCCCCTGCACCTCGCCATTTTCGACCACACCCAGTACATCAAGGGGCAGGTCGACACGACCTTCATCGAAAGCTACTTCGGGAAGTAGGATCTCCCCGAAAGATCGGCGATCGAAACCCCGGGCGGTCTAGAAATTCTGGCTCGGAGCCGGCGCGGTCTGCTGCACCGGGAGGCGGTGGCACATCATCTTCGTCTTCACCGCCGAGTAGGCGCAGAAGCCCGCCAAGGCGAGCACCAGGATCCAGAACATGCCGCGACCGGCGCCGCAGCAGTTCCGCCGGGGCCGCTCCTCCAGGAACACGATGCCGGGGTGCGACTTCACCGGCGCCGGCTCCTTCAGCACGGGCACGGCTTCGCCGCAGTACTTGCACGTGACGGAGTTCGCGGCGATGGTCTCGGCGCAGGCGGGGCATGCGCGCGACATCGTCTTCCCGCAGCTGACGCACTGGATCGCGGCGGGATCGGCCTTGGCTTTGCAGAAGGGGCAGGCAAGGATCATGGTGACTACCTCCGGCTATAGGACGCGACCTCTTCAGTAACTGTAACGCGGAATCGGGTGGAAATGAAAGGGGAAAACGACGCGGACTATTCGAGGTTCGCATGGCGCCGGCGGATCTTGCGCCCGGGGATCCTGAGCTCGTGCATGGCCGTAAGGATGACGGAGTCCAGGTACAGGAAGAGCACCTGCTCGAACAGGGAGCGCGCGGGCTGCCGCGTCTCCGGCCCCCGCTCCAGCGGGGCGGGGATGGGGACGGTCAGGTTCGAGATCTTCGCCAGCGGCGAGGTGGGCCTCGCCGTCAGGCAGACGACGCGGGCGTGGATGCGCCGCGCCTTGCGGGCCATGTAGTGCGGCAGCAGCGTCGTGCCGGTGCCCGAGCAAGCCACCAGCAGGTCGCCGCGGCGGATCGCCGGCGCGGTGATCTCGTGAGCTAGGTGGACGTCGAAGCCCAGGTGCATCAGGCGCTGGCCGAAGGCCTGGACCACCAGGCCGCTGCGGCCCACGCCGGTGATGTAGATCGACTTGCAACGCGCCAGCTCCCGGACGAACGCGCGCGAGCTGGCATCGTCGATCTTGTGGAGCACGCGCGTGACTTCGTCGAGGACGATATCGAGGTAGGCCTTCATTCGAGGACGAGGCACTTCTCGTCGTAGGTGGGGCCTTCGATGCAGATCCGCGAGTAGCGCCAGTCGGCGCCGTCGTCCGTCAGCACCTTCGTGATGCAGGCCCCGCAGGCCCCGAGCGCGCAGCCCATGTGCTTCTCCATCGAGACTTCGCAGGGAAGCTTCTCGCGCCGGGCGATGCGGACGACGGCGTCCATCATGCGGTCCGGTCCGCAGGTGTAGAGCTGAAGGCTGTCCCGCTCGATCTTCGGGATCCATTCCTCGAGCAGGTGGGTGACCAGCCCCTTGCGGCCGCGCGAGCCGTCCTCGGTCACGGCCTGCGCCTCAACCCCGACCCCGGTGAAATCATCGATGCCGTAGAGCATGCTCTGGGTGCGGCCGCCGAAGAGCAGCAGCATGCGCGGTTTCAGCCCCTTCGCGGAAACCTGCTTCGCGAACAGATAGAAGGGGACGATCCCGACGCCGCCGGCGATGAAGACATAGGTCTTGAGCGGCTTGACGGTGAAGCCGACGCCCAGGGGGCCCATATAGCCGACCTTGGAGCCGGGCTCCTTTTTCGCGAGGATCTCGGTGCCCTTGCCGACCACCGTATAGAGCAGATCGACGTGCTGGCCGCCGTCGGCCGGGCGCACATCCCAGTAGCTGAAAGGCCGGCGCAGCAGCGGCTCGGTCGTGAAGTCGGTCAGGATATGGCAGAATTGCCCGGCCTCGATCGGATCGGTACCGGGGACGAGCAGCGTCATCTTCCAGCAGTTCGGGGAGTAGCGGGTCTGACTGACGACCGTCGCATCCCCATTCCAGATGGCGTGCATCAGGCCGGGATTGTAGCAGGGGGGCCGGGGTCGGGCAATCTTTGACACCCCGGGGCAGGGATGCTATCACGGGGCCCCATGCTGCCCCTCGACTTCGCCAAAAAGATCGCCCTCCAGGCCGGCGACTTCCTCAAGAAGAACAGCTCCGGCCGGCGCTTGATCAAGTACAAGGACGACATCGGCAGCAACATCGTCACCGACATGGACCAGGCGTCCGAGGCGATGATCATCAAGGCGCTCAAGAAGGAGTTCCCCGACCACGCCATCGTCGCCGAGGAGAGCGGCCTCTCGGGCGACTCGCCGCACAAGTGGTATATCGACCCCGTCGACGGCACCACGAACTTCGCGCACAACTTCCCGATCTGGGCCGTGACGCTCGCCTACGAGTACAGGGGGAAGATCCAGGCCGGGGCGACCTACGCGCCGATGTTGGGGGAACTGTACTGGGCTGGTCGCGGGAAGGGCGCCTGGTGCAACGGCCGCCGACTGCACGTCACGAAGACTTCGGCGCTGAACCATGCGCTGCTCTGCACCGGCTTCTCCTACCTGCTCGAATACCGGAAGGTCAACCTCAAGTACTTCACCGAGTTTCTCATGAAGGCCCAGGCGATCCGCCGAATGGGGGCGGCGTCGCTCGACCTCTGCTGGACCGCCGCGGGCGCGTTCGACGGCTTCTGGGAGATGAAGCTCGGCCCGTGGGACATGGCCGCGGGCATCGTCATCCTCGAGGAGGCCGGCGCGAAGATCACCGACTTCAAGGGCGGCCCGGTCGACATCCGCCGCGGCGATTTCCTGGGGGCGAACCCCGCCCTCCATCGCCGGATGCTGGACGTGCTGCGGAACACCAAGTTAGATTGAACTCATGGCCAATGAACTCGAGCGCCTTTGCAAGCTGCTGGATGACGGCGACGCGGAGCTCCAGATCGCCGTCGCCCGCATCTTCCGGGAACTGAAGCCCAGGGACGCCGTCGCAAAGAAGGCCCTGGCCGGCGCGCTCAAGTCGCAGAACGAGATGGTGCGCCTCTATGCGCTGGAGGCGCTGGCCGCCATCGACGTCGAAACCGCGCTCCCCTACGTCGTGCCGCTGCTCGGGGGCTCGGATACGGTCCGGGCGCGCGCGTCGCAGATCCTGATCGGCGTGGGCGCCCCCGCAGCGACCGCGCTTCGGGACCACCTCGATTCGAAAGACCCGCAAGTCCGCAAGGGCATCCTCGAGATCCTCGGCAAGCTGCCCGGGGTGGATACCGCCGAGCTGCTCTTCGCGGGGCTCCTCGACCCCGACCTTGACGTCATGAAAAAGGCGGCGCAGGCCTATCGGCAGCGGATCGAGTCGATGGAAGCGGCCGACAAGGCCAAGGCCCTCAAGAAAATTCTCGAGTTCATGGAGTCGGCAAAGGTCCAGAAGGCGAAGACTCCGCTCCCGTCGTGCCTCCTGATCGTCGGCGCGCTGCGGGAGGCGTCGTCCGCGAAGACCGTCCTGAAGTACCTGGACAAGAAGCTGCCGCCGGCCGTGCGCAACCACGCGCTGCTGGCCCTCTTCAGCCTGCCCGTCGAAGGCAAGGACGCGGCGTCCGCCGTCGCGAAGCTGCTCCCGCTCCTCGAGGAGTCGGAGTTCAACGAGATCGTCAAGCCCGCGCTCGACGTGCTGTGGAAGCTGCCCCCGGGCAAGGAGAACGCGGACCGCCTCTTCAAGCTGCTGAAGAACGGGACGGCGCCCGTGAAGATGTACGCGATCAAGGCGCTGGGTTCGGTCGGGTCCGCGTCGGCGGGAGAAGCGCTGGTCGATGCGCTGCTCGGCCCCGATCCGCGCCTCGGCGAGACGGCCGACGGCGCGCTGCGGGGCAATCCCGACTTCGTTCCCGCGCTCCTCAAGGCGCTGGACAGGGAGGAGGACGTTGCCCGGTCGTTCAAGGTCGTCAACGTGCTGAAGACGTTCAAGAACGTGCTCGACAAGTCGCTCGTGAAGAAGTTCCTCGCGAAGACGTTCTCGATGCTCGACAAGAAGGAGAGCGGCTTCCAGACCTACTTCGAGATCGTCCGCGCGGCGGCGCCGGACCTGGCGAAGAACGAGGTCGTCGACCGCGGCCGGGAGCTGCTGAAGAAGCTCCAGTTCGAGGAGGCCGAGCGCGTCCTGCGCCTCGTCCAGAGCAACGACCTGACGACTCCGGACGGCGACCTCGCCATGGGCATCGCGCAGCTCCGCCAGCAGCGCCTGGACCCGACCAGCGCCGGCCGCGACCAGGGCAACGCGCTGGGACACTTTCTGAAGCTCTCCCGCCGGGAGGGCTATGATCTGCTGAAGCAGCTCGACAAGAACTCCGGCCTCATCTCCCCAGAAGGGCTTCTCTATCTGGGCTTCGCCTTCACCGAGCGCCAGGGCGCCGACCGCGACCTGGGCGGCTCCATCCTCAAGCTGGTCGCGAAGAAGTTCGGCTCGAAGGAAGAGGGCAAGGTGGCGAAGCAGAAGCTGAAGACCCAGGGGATCGCCTAGATGCCATAAGGGACTCCGAGTCCCTTATGGCGGGCTCAGGCTTTGATGACCTTCTCCCGCCCAACCGACACGTCCTTGCACGCGTTGCGTGTATCGATCACGACCGTCGCGTGCTTCACGATCCACGCGTAATCGTAGGCCGTGTGGTCCGTGACGATCACGGTCGCGTCGGCGTCGCGCAGCGCCTTCTCGGTCAGCTCGACCGTCTTCGCCTTGATGTGCTTGTAGTGGCGCATCGGCGGGAGCTTCTTGAAGGAGGGGTCGTGGCAGGCGACCGTCGCGCCCTTCTGCTCCAGGAGCTCGATGACCTTGAACGCGGGCGACTCGCGGGGATCGTCGATGTCCTTCTTGTAGGCGAGGCCGAGCACTAGGAGGCGCGAGCCCGCGATCGTCTTGTTCCTCGCGCGGAAGGCCTGCTCCAGGCGGTTGATCACATAGTACGGCATCTGCACGTTCATCTCGCCGGCGAGGTCGATGAAGCGCGTCGTGAACTGGTACTCCTTCGCCTTCCACGACAGGTAGAACGGGTCGAGCGGAATGCAGTGGCCGCCCAGGCCCGGGCCGGGGTAGAAGGGCTGGAAGCCGAACGGCTTGGTCGACGCCGCCGCGATCACCTCCCAGATGTCGAAGCCCATCCGCTCGAAGCACATCTTCAGCTCGTTCACGAGCGCGATGTTGACGCAGCGGTAGATGTTCTCGAGCAGCTTGGCGGCTTCGGCCACCTCGCAGGAGGAGACTTCGACGACCCGGACGACGGCCGAGCCATACAGGGCTGCGGCCGCCTTGCGGCTGCGCTCGTCGATGCCGCCCACGACCTTCGGGATGTCGGCGTTGGTGAACTTCTTGTTGCCGGGGTCCTCGCGCTCGGGCGAGAAGGCGAGCAGGTAGTCGACGCCGGCCTTGTCGAGCTCCGGCTTCATGATCTCGCGCGTCGTGCCGGGATAGGTGGTCGACTCGAGGATGACCAGCTGTCCCTTCCGGAGGTTCTCGCAGATCGTCCTGGCCGTGGTCCGGATGAACGACAGGTCGGGGCGGCTGTCCTCGTGCAACGGCGTCGGCACACAGATGATGATCGCATCCGCCTCCTTCAGCCGCGTGAAGTCGGAGGTCGCCTCGAAGCGTTTCCTGAACTTCTTGATCACCGCCGCCGGGACCGACTTGATATACGACTCGCCCTTCTGGAGCCTTTCGATCTTGGCCGGATCGATGTCGAACCCCATGACCCGGAAGCCCTCCAGGGCGAAGAGCCGGACCAGGGGGAGGCCGACGTAGCCCAGGCCGATGATGCCGACGACGGCCTTGCGGGACTTGATGAGCTGCTCGATGGGGGCGGTCATGCGGTTTTGAGCACCTTGCGTAGGACCGCGAGCATGGCGTCGATATGGCCCTTCTCGACGGTCAATGAGGGGATAAAGCGGATGCCGCCTTCTCCGCAGCCGAGCAGGAGCAGGCCCTCGGTGAAGGCGGCGTTGACGATGCGGTCGCGGCGGTCGTGGTCGAGCGGCCCCTGCTTCCCGCGCCGGATGTCGATGGCCTGCATCAGGCCCAGCCCGTGGGCGGGGCCGACATGGGCGAACTCGTCGGCGAGCGTCGTGAGGCCCGCCGAGAGGTAATCGCCCATGCGCTTGGCGTTGTCCATGATGCCGTCTTCGATCAGCTCGATGGTGCGCAGCCCGGCCGCGCAGGCGAGGGGATTGCCGCCGAACGTGTTCGCGTGGGCGCCGCTGGGCCAGGCGTTCAGCTCCTTGCGCGCGACGATCGCGCCCAGGGGGAGGCCGCCGCCGATCGGCTTGGCGCAGCAGAGGATGTCGGGCTCCACGCCGAAGTGCTCGACGGCCCACCACTTGCCGGTGCGGCCGAGGCCCGACTGCACCTCGTCGACGACGAGCAGGATTCCGTGCTCGTCGCAGAGCTTGCGGAGCCCCTCGAGGAAACCCTTGGGCGCGACGTTGTAGCCGCCTTCGCCCTGGATCGGCTCGACGAAGATCGCGGCGACGTCTTCCGGCGGCGTCGTCCGCTTGAACAGCACGTTCTCGATGAAGTCGAGGTCGCCATAAGGGGCGTGGGACACGTCGCCCAGCAACGGGGAGAAGTGACGCCGCTGGGCGGGCTTCGAGGCCGTCAGCGAGAGCGAGCCCATCGACCGGCCGTGGAAGCATCCGAAAAAGGCGATCATGCGCGGGCGGCGCGTGACGTAGCGCGCGAGCTTGATGGCGGCCTCGATGGCCTCAGTGCCGGAGTTGGCCAGGAACGTCTGCTTCGCCGCGCGGCCCGGCGCGATCTCGACGAGCTTCTCGGCGAACGCGGCCATGATCTCGTAGTAGAAGTCCGTGCCCGCCATATGGATGAACTTCTCGGCCTGCTCCTGGAGGACGCGGACGATCTCCGGATGCGCGTGGCCGAGGGCGTTGACGGCGACGCCCGCCGTGAAATCGAGGAAGCGGTTGCCGTCGGGATCGAGGACGTAGGAGCCCTCGCCGCGCTCGATGACCAGCGGATAGCCGCGGGTGTAGGCGGGCGTGATGACTTTCCTGTCGCGCTCGAGGATGCGGCGCGCTTTGGGTCCGGGGAGGCGGGTGCGGATCTGCGGGGCGTATCCGGTCTTTTTGGGCGCCCGCTTCATGAATGTCCTCGAAATGGCCGAGGGATTATATCATGGGCAAAATGACCCGCCATTTTATAGCGCACTCGGCCCCCACCCTCGGCGTCGAGGAGGAGCGCGCCGCCGTCCGCGCGATCCGCAGCGGCATGATCGGCGCAGGCGACGAGGTTGTCCGCTTCGAACGCGAGCTGGAGAAGTTCGTGGGTCGCGGCCGCGCGGTCGCGGTGCATACGGGCAGCGCGGCCCTGCACCTCGCCCTTCTCGGGCTGGGCGTCGGCCCCGGCGACCGCGTCGTGCTCCCGACCTACACCTGCGCCGCCGTGCTCAACGCCGTGAAATACACGGGAGCGGAGGGCGTGCTGGCCGACGTCCTTCCCGAGACCGGCAACCTGGACCCGGACGACGTCAAACACCGCCTGCAGGCGGGAACCAAGGCCATCATTGCTCCGCACATGCTGGGCCGGCCGGCGCCGATCCGGGACCTGAAGGCGCTCGGGGTGCCGGTCATCGAGGACTGCGCGATGGCGCTCGGCGCCGACGTGGGCCGGGAAGGGGAGGCGGCGGTCTTCTCGTTCTATGCGACGAAGATGATGGCCACCGGCCACGGCGGAGCGGTGCTGGCGCGCGACCGGGCGATCGTCAGGCGCATCGCCGACCTGGTCGAGTACGACAATCGGGAGGACTACAAGGTCCGCCACAACTACCGCATGAGCGGGCTGGTGGCGGCGGTGGGGCGGGCGCAGCTGGCCAAGCTACGTGATTTCGTCAAGCGGCGCCGCCGGATCGCCGAATATTACCATGGGACGCTGGAGCTTGGAGACCCTCCGTCCGGACATGCGTTTTACCGCTTCGTCCTGCGGACGGGTCCCGTCGAGCGCTTCGTCCGGTTCATGACGTCGCGCGGCGTCGACTGCAAGCGCCCGGTGTACCGGCCGCTGCACCGATACTTCGCGGCGTCCTCGGGGGAATATCCGGGTGCCGAAGAGCTGCATCGAAACTGGACGTCCATCCCCCTCTATCCCTCCCTCCGCCGCGACCAGATGGAGCGCGTGGCGCTCTCGGCTCGCGAGTTTCTGCACTAGGTGGCTCCGCTTCTCCGTCGGCACCTATATCTCCCTCGCCGTCGCCGTCCTGGCCTGGAGTCAGGACGGCGGGCCCCGCGAGCGCATCCGCTTCCTCGACGGCAAGACCGAGCTTTGCGAGGTCGTCGCCGTGGACAACGACGGCGTCTCCCTCCGGCTCTCCGGCATCGCGCAGCCGATCAGGTTCCGCTGGTGGCAGCTGTCGGCCGAGGACGCCGCGCGCATCCGGGAGAACCGGCCCGGCACCCCGTCGGTCACTTCCGAGGGCGAGTTCCTGGTCTCCGGCCTGCGGATCCGCACGGTCGACGACAAGGTCTACGAAGGCGTCCCTGTCGATGGCGCGCCGGCCGGTCAGATCTGGCTGAAGAATGCGGACGGCAAATACGTCATCCGCATCGAGACGATCCTCCAGCGCGACCCGATCCAGGTCGACGTCGCGCGCGCCTATGCCCCCGACGAGGTGGTGGGCATCCTGGTGGGGCGCATCAAGCCGCGCTCGCCGGAAGACTACGACCAGCTCGGGGCGCTGCTGCTGAAGGCGAAGCTGCAGGCGCGGGCGGTGTCGGCGTTCAAGGTCGCCGAGATGCTGCGCCACCCCGAATCGCCCGAAGGCCGCATGGTCGGCGAGCTGGTGAAGCTGCGCGAGCGCATCGACGACCTGGCGATCCGCAAGGCCGTCTTCCAGGCGGAGGAGCAGGCGCTGGCGGGGGAGTATGACGCGGCGATCGCGAAGGTCCAGGAGATCGAAGCGCTCCTGGCGGGCCATCCTGAAGCGCTCGAGGAGCTGCGCCGGGTGCGCACGCAGCTCCAGGAGTTCCGCGGCCTCGCCCGCGACGAGCGCATCGTGTCCGAGGCGTACCGTGCCGCCGAGGCCCTGCTCAAGATCAAGGCGATGGACCATTCCGTCCCGTTTGCGGACGCACGGACCTGGGCGGAGCAGCGTCTGCCCGTCGAGCTCTTCGAGCACCTGCGCTCGAAGTTCAACTTCAGCCCCGACGACATCACCGTCCAGCGCGTCTGGGAGCGCCGCCCGACGGACGCCCTGATGAAACACTCCTACGACGCCGCCTCCTGGGTTCTGCTGCGCCCCGATCTGCGCGCCCCGCAGGACTGGTGGACCGCGACGGACGACCGCACACGCTACAACCTTCTGAAGGGCCTCTATATCGAGAAGAACCTCAGCGTGCTCCGCTCGGAGCTCAAGAGCTGCGGCGTCTGCGGCGGCACCGGCCAGGTGGAGCGTCGCGACCAGACCCAGGAACTCTGCCCTTCCTGCCTGGGGTTGAAGGGCAGCAGGGTCCTCATCTACCGCTAGCCCGAATCACCGGCCGACACCCCAGCACCCCTCTCCGCAACCTTGCGTCCCCATGGGAAGGAGGGGCTGAGGGCAGAGGATCTTTCCGTGATTCGTGATTCGGTCTACTCGACCGAGTAGTTGGTCGCTTCCTTGGTGATCGTGATGTCGTGCGGGTGACTCTCCCGCAGGCTGGCGCCGCTGATGCGCATGAAGCGCGTGTCGGAGCGGAGCTTGTCCACGGTCTGCGTCCCGCAGTAGCCCATGCCGGCGCGCAGGCCGCCGACCAGCTGGTAGACGAATTCGCTCAGGCGGCCTTTGAAGGGCACCATGCCTTCGACGCCTTCGGGCACCAGCTTCGATTTATCCTCGATGGAGCCCTGGCCGTAGCGCTCCTTCGAGCCGCGGACCATGGCGCCCTCGGAGCCCATGCCGCGGTAGACCTTGTAGCTGCGGCCTTTGTGGATCACCGTCTCGCCGGGACTTTCCTCGCACCCGGCGAAGAGGCTGCCGATCATCACGCAGGAGGCGCCCGCCGCGATCGCCTTCGGGATGTCGCCCGAGTGGCGGATGCCGCCGTCGGCGATCACCGAGACGCCCGCGGGACCCGCGACGCTGGCGACGTCGGCGATCGCGGTGATCTGCGGGACGCCGACGCCCGCGATGATGCGGGTGGTGCAGATCGAGCCAGGGCCGATGCCGACCTTGACGCCGTCGGCGCCGGCCGAGATGAGGTCGCGCGCCGCCTCGGCCGTCGCGATGTTGCCCGCGATGATCGGCTTGGGGATGCCGCGCTTCTTCAGCTCCCGCACGGTGTCGATGACGTTCTTCGAGTGCCCGTGGGCCGTGTCGACGACGAGGACGTCCACTTCGGCGTCGACGAGGGCCTGGGCGCGCGCGAAGTCGTTCACGCTGATGGCGGCGCCGACGCGGAGGCGTCCGCGGTCGTCCTTGGCGGCGTGGGGATACTGGGCCGTCTTGTTGATGTCCTTCATCGTGACGAGGCCCTTCAGGGTGAAGTCCGCGTCGACGAGGAGCAGCTTCTCGACCTTGCGCTCGTTGAGGATCAGCTTGGCATTCTCGATGGAGATGCCGGGGGCCGCCGTGGCGAGGGGCGGCTTGGTCATGATGTCCGACACGCGGCGGGACTCGTCGTTCTGGAAGCGCAGGTCCCGGCTGGTGACGATGCCGACCAGCTTCTTGCCCTGCGTGATGGGGATGCCGCCGATGTTGAGCTCCCGCATGATGCGGCGGGCGGTGCCGACCGTCTCGTCGGGCGAGAGACACACGGGCTCCGCGATGACGCCGGCCTCGAAGCGTTTCACCTTCGAGACCTCGCGGGCCTGGTCGGCCGGGGACAGGTTGCGGTGGATGATCCCGATCCCTCCCTCCTGGGCCAGGGCGATCGCCAGCTTGGATTCCGTTACCGTATCCATGGCGGCGGAGACGATGGGGATATGGAGACGGATGTCGCGGGTGAGGCTGGTGGAGGTGTCGACTTCGGTGGGCACCACGCTGGACAGGCGGGGGATCAGAAGGACGTCGTCGAACGTGATCCCTTCGCCTACGATCTTGTCGATCATTCGGGCGCCTTAGATCGGGGGACTATACTGGGGGGCTTTCGGGTCGTCAAGCGAAAAGGGGGGGCGACCCGCCGGCGGCGTTGCTATAATTCCGCCAACCGATGGCCCTCCGGATCGTTCAACCCCGAGACATGATTCGCACCGGTCTCGCGCTCCTCCTTCTCCTTGGCCCCGTGGGCCTCTGGAGCTGCGCCTCTTCCTCCGACGAGCCGGACGACTCGGAGATCCTCCTGCAGTCGAGGATCCTTTTCAGGAACTTCTCCGGCGCCTACGCCAACCAGGACACGCAGGCGATCGGGGCGATCAAGAACGACTTCCGTCGGCTCAATGCCCAGGCGGGCGGGGTGCTCATCGCGACCCTGCAGTCGTCGAAGCAGGAGGACGACCAGGGCTACGCCGCCTTCGCGCTGGGCTTCTCCGACAGCCGCCAGGCCGTCGGGCCCCTGGCCTCCGCGACGAATCACCGCAACGAGACGGTGCGCGGCAACGCCATCGTCGCCCTCGGATACCTGGCGTTTCCGGACCTGCCGACCGAGCCCTTCATCCGCCTCATGAAGGACCCGCTCCCCCAGATCCGCCAGGCCGCCCTTTTCGGACTCGCGTTCATGCCCTTCGACAAGGACTCGCGCGGCCTGCTTCCGGACGTGCAGGCCCGCCTGGAAGACCCCGAATGGGCCGTGCGCAACGAGGCCCTGATCGTCCTCCGCAAGATGAAGCGGCCGGAGGCCACGAACTCGATTCTCGACGGGCCCCTGCATGACAAGGAGCCCCTGGTGCGGGCGAGCGCCGCGCTCGCGCTCGGAGCTCTCGGCCGCGAGGCCCGCGAGGCCTCCCCGTTCCTGATCGAGATGCTGAAGGACGAGGACCATCGCGTCGTCGACGCAGTCTGGACCGCCCTCAACCGGATCCACGACAAGGACTTCGACCGCTCCTATGCGACGTGGCGCGACTGGTACGAGGACGAGCAGAAGATCCACTACAGCTGCCCCGAGCACAAGGAGATCTCGGAGACCGCGCCCGGCAAGTGCCCGAAGTGCGGACGAAAACTCGAGCGCATGAACCGCGATGTCTTCCGTCGGGTGGAGCCGTCGCCCGCGTCGCCCTCGGGCCTCTTCACCTGTACGGAGCACCCGGACATCCTGACCACGACGCCCGCGCGCTGCGGCGTCCCGGGGTGCGGCAGGGATCTCGTCCCGAAGCGGCCGGATCCGGTGATCTATGCCTGCCCCGATCACCCGATGAACGTCACCACGACGCCCGCCAAGTGCGGGGTGCCCGGCTGCGGCAAGGACCTGCTTCCGCGCAAGCCCTAGAGACTTCGCCCCGGGCGGGGTAGTCTGGTCTCATGGACGAAGCCGACGCGGGCATCGACCGCCAGGAGATCCTGTCGCAGATCGCGGGCGCGATCCCGATGGAGCAGGAGACTCTTCCCCCGCCCCTCCTCGATCCCGCCCCGCCGATGCCGCCCGCGACTGCCGCAGTGGAGACGATGCCGGCGCCGCGGCCGCCGTCGAGCCGCGCGCTTCAGCGTCCGTCGCGCTGGAGGCGGCACCGCCACGAGATCGCCGGTCTGGTCACGGCCGTCGTTTCGGTCGTCTGGGTCTCCGTCGGCTTCGCGTCGCGGACGTGGGCGCCGGCGCTGGTGGGTGCGGGCTTCGGGCTCGGGGCCTTCGCGATCGGCGCGTTCGCGGTGTGGACCGGCGACTGATCAGGGTTTCGTGCGCTTCTGCCGTTCCCGCTCCAGCGCGTCATAAGGCTCCGTTTCCGACTTCAGCCAGGCGTCGTATTCCGGCGTGCGGACGAAGCGGTCGGGGAAGAAGACCTCCTCGGTGGGCGCTTTGCCGCCGAGCGTCTGGTGCGTGAGGAGGCCGCCCAGGAGGCCCGCGAGCGTGGGGGCCGTGTCGACCACCTGCTCCATCGATTCGCAGCACCGGAGAACGGGCGACAGGAACGCGGCATATCGTTCGGACTCCTCGCAGAAGAGCGCCCGGTTCTGGAGCTCCTCCCAGGAGGCGGTCGTCTGTCCGTCGAGGCGCTTGATGAACGCCCACGACCATTTCGCGAGGAAGAGGTGGTCCTGGATCCGCTTCCGTTCGGCCTCCCCCAGCGGGCTGCCGGGACGCAGGGCGTACTCCAGCACCGCGGCGGAAAACTCCTCCCACGGGCTCTGCTGCACCTGGTCGCCGGAGAGCAGGTCGCTGAGCGAGCGCAGCGCCGCCGGCTCATCCGGATCCAGGCGCAGCGCGTGATGGCAGAGACGCGCGCAGGCCTGGTGGCGGCCCTGGAACAGGAAGACGTTTTCGGCGTGGCGTCCGAGCCGGGCCGCGTCCAGAGCTTCGAGCATCATGCGCGCATCATAGCATCGCGGGCGCAGAATTGTCCTTGACACCCCCCGCCCTCATCCCTATATTCATCCCCCTCACATGAGAGGCACGAAGCAAAAGTCGTTCGTCGCGAGCTCCAAAACCCTCCAGCAGGAGTGGTTCATCGTCGACGCGAAGGACCGCATCCTGGGCCGTCTCGCGACGCAGATCGCGATGGTCCTGATGGGGAAGCACAAGCCCATCTACACGCCGTTCCTGGACACCGGCGATTTCGTCGTGGTCCTGAACGCCGAGAAGATCAAGCTCTCGGGCAAGAAGGCGGAGAAGAAGGTCTACAAGCGCTTCTCCGGATATCCCGGCGGCCAGAAGGAAGTGCCGTTCGCCGAGGAGCTGGCGAAGCATCCTGAGGTCATCATCCACCAGGCCGTGCTCCGCATGCTGCCGCGCGGGACGCTCGGCCGCCAGCAGATCAACAAGCTGAAGGTCTACAAGGGCACGGAGCATCCCCATCAGGCGCAGCAGCCCAAGCCGCTGGAGATCAAGTAATGGCCGAGCCGAAGGAGTACATCTGGGGCACGGGCCGCCGCAAGAGCGCCGTCGCCCGCGTCCGCCTCTCCCGCGGCTCCGGCACCATCACCGTCAACCATCGCCCCTTCGAGAAGTACTTCCTGACCGAGGACGACCGGCAGAACGCCCTGGCCGCGCTCAATGCGACCAAGGCCTTCGGCCGCTACGACATCCTGGTCAACGCCTCCGGCGGCGGCATCGGCGGCCAGGCGGGTGCCATGAAGCTCGGCATCGCCCGCGCCCTCAAGAAGATCGAACCCGCCTTGGAATCCGTCCTTCGCGCGCAGGGACTGCTCACCCGCGACCCGCGCATGAAGGAGCGCAAGAAGTACGGCCTCCGCGGCGCGCGCCGCGGCGTCCAGTACTCGAAGCGCTAGTCGGCGTCTCGAAATCCATGGACCGAACCACGACAAGGTACGTCCGCACGAAGACGGGGTGATGCGATGGCCTTTGCTCCCAGCGACCGCCTGAAGAAGCTTCCTCCCTATCTCTTCGCCGAGTTCGAGCGCAAGCGCGCCGTCCTCGAGAAGCAGGGCAAGGACATCGTCAATCTCGGCATCGGCGATCCCGACCAGGCCCCGCCGCGGCTCCTGCTCGACACGATGACCGCGCACCTGAACGACGAGTACATCCACCAGTACTCCTCGTCGCAGGGCACCGAGGAGTTCCGCGGCGCGGTCGCGTCGTTCATGAAGAAGCGCTACAGCTTCCCGCTCGAGAACAAAGAGATCTGCATGGGCATCGGCTCGAAGGAACTGATCGCGCACATGCCCCTCGCGCTCACGAACCCGGGCGACGTCGTCCTCTGCCCCGAGCCGGGCTATCCCCCGTACCGCTCGGGCACGATCTTCGCCCTCGCCGAGCCGTATGTCATGCCGCTCTCGAAGAAGAACGGGTTCCTGCCCGACTTGGACGCGATCCCCGCCGACGTCTGCAAGCGCGCGAAGATCCTCTACGTGAACTATCCGAACAATCCGACCGGCGCCACGGCCGGCCTCGACTTCTACAAGAAGTGCGTCGAGTTCGCGAAGAAGTGGGGGACGATCGTGGTGTCCGACGAGGCCTACGCCGAGCTCTACTACGAGGAGGCGCCGCACTCGTTTCTCGAGGTGCCCGGCGCGAAGGAGGTCGGCGTCGCGGTCCACTCCATGACGAAGACGTTCTCGATGGCGGGCTGGCGCATGGCCTGGGTCTGCGGCAACGCGGACATCGTCGAGACGCTGCGCGGTTTCAAGGCGAACTGCGACAGCGGCCAGTTCATGGGCTTCCAGAAGGCCGTCGCCAAGGTGCTCACTGAGGGGACGGGCGACATGGCGTCGATCCGCGAGATGTACCGGCGCCGCCGCGACATCTTCGTCGACGGGACGAAGAAGCTGGGCTGGGACGTGACGGCGCCGAAGGCGGGCCTGTATATCTGGTATCCCGTCCCGAAAAAGGGCTCGACGTCGATGCAGTTCGCCGAGGACGCGCTGAACGCGGGCGTCATCATGCTGCCCGGCTCGGGCTTCGGACAGGCGGCCGAGGGCTTCATGCGCGTCGCGCTGACCGTGACCGAGGACCGCCTCAAGGAAGCGGTCAAGAGGCTCGCGACCGTCAAGCTGTAGGAAGGCCGAAGGCCACGGGCCACCGTCGGAGGAGTCCCCACCCCCCGCCCCTCCCCGGGGAGGGAAGAGGAGCTCGGATGCCGCAGGAAATCGTCATCGCCTCAAAGAACAAGAGCAAGATCCGCGAGATCCGCCAGATCACCGCGGACCTGCCGGTGACGGTCGTCGAGCTGCCCGATCAGCCCGAGGTCCTTGAGGACGGCAACAGCTTCTCCGAAAACGCCCGCAAGAAGGCGATCGAGATCGCCCGTTTCACGGGGAAGTGGGCCCTCGCGGACGACTCGGGGCTCGAGGTCGACGCGCTCAACGGAGCGCCCGGAATCTATTCCGCCCGCTGGTCCGGCGGGGGCGACGAGGCCAACAACGACAAGCTCCTCCGCGAGCTGAAAGACATCCCGCCGCCGGCCCGCACGGCCCGCTACCGCGCGGTGGTCGTCGTCGCAACCCCGGACGGCCGAGTCGTGGCCGAAGCGGACGGCAGCTGCGAAGGGCTCATCGGCTTCGAGCGGAAGGGCGCCGGCGGCTTCGGATACGACCCGCTCTTCGTGATCCCGCAGTACGGACGGACGATGGCGGAGATCCCGTCGGAGGCGAAGCATGCGATCTCCCACCGGGGCCAGGCGCTGCGGCGGCTGCGCGAGCCCTTGACTCTCGCCCTCGGACCGTTAAGATAACTTTGCCACGATGATGAAGCCGAAACGGCCCCACGCCGTTCCCGAGGACGCCCGCGCGCGGCGGATCTTCAGCTTGTTCGAAGTCGGCCTGTCGCGCGCCGTGCTCGAAAGCAACCCCCGCGATGCCCGCGCGCTGGAGATGCTCGGCCAGGCGCTGACCCGGGCGGGCCGCCACGACGAGGCGCTCGAGGCCGACCTCCGCCTTGCCAACCTGAGGCCGAAGGATCCGGTCGCCTTCTACAACCTCGCCTGCAGCTACTCGCACCTGGAGAACCTGGACGCCGCCTTCGACGCCCTCCACCGGGCCTTCGACCTGGGCTATCGCGACTACCGTCATTTGCTTCGCGACCCGGACCTGGAAAACGTCCGTCGCGATCACCGCTTCAAGCGCCTGCTCGACAAGAAGTGGGGGAAAAGGCAGCCTTGAAGAGGCCTCCAGCATAGGGCATCAGGTATGGCCCGCCCTCCAGCGAAGAGGGGAATCCGCGGGCGCTCCATTTTTCCTGCCGACGAAACGGCGTTTCGGGGCACTCCTCGGGTAGAGTGACGCAGCCGTATGACCTATTCGGACTCATCGATGCTCTACCATTTGCTTGATTGTTGATTCCTTATGCTCGATTCTGACCATGACCATGCCCAAGACCAAGATTGAATTCGTCTGCCAGTCCTGCGGGGCGAGAGCGCCGAAGTGGCTGGGGAAGTGCTCCGAGTGCGGCGAATTCAACACCCTCGTCGAGGAGATCGCGAGGCCCGAGGAGACCGCGCGCCGGCCCGTGCTTTCCGAGGAGCGTCCGATCCCCATCAGCGAGGTCCAGCCCGTCGACCGCCCCCGCATCATCGTCGGCATCGGCGAATTCGACCGCGTGCTCGGCGGAGGCCTCGTCATCGGCTCCGTCGCCCTCATCGGCGGCGACCCGGGCATCGGCAAGTCGACCCTCATCCTCCAGGTCTGCCAGAAGATCGCCGGCCAGGGTCACACCGTCCTCTACATCTCGTCCGAGGAGTCCATCATCCAGACCAAGCTCCGCGCCGACCGCCTGGGCGTCGACTCGCCCAACCTCCTGATCGTCAGCGAGACGAATCTCGGCGTGATCCGGAAATACCTCGAGGAGACGCGGCCGAAGTTCGCCGTCGTCGACTCGATCCAGATGATCTACCGGCCCGAGATTCCCAGCGCGCCCGGGACGGTGTCGCAGGTCCGCGAGTGCGCCTCTGAACTCACCTTTCTCGCGAAGCGGCTGGGCATCTCTCTCTTCATCGTCGGTCACGTGACCAAGGACGGCTCGATCGCCGGGCCGCGCACTCTGGAGCACGTCGTCGACGCGGTCTTCTACTTCGAAGGGGACCGCTTCCAGACCTTCCGTCTGCTGCGCGGGGTGAAGAACCGCTTCGGCTCGACCAACGAGATCGGCATCTTCGAGATGGTCGGGAGCGGGCTGGCCGAGGTGGCCAACCCGAGCGAGCTCTTCATGGGACGCGACGCCGGCGCCCGCGAGGGCTGCGTCGTCACCCCGAGCTTCATCGGGTCGCGGACCCTCCTGATCGAGCTCCAGGCGCTCACGACGCCGAGCATCAACGCGGCCGACATGGTCTCGCGCCGCGTCAGCGGCGTCGACCGCGACCGCATGATGCTGGTCCTCGCCGTCCTGGGCCGGCGCTGCGGGTTCACGACCTCGAAGGAGGATGTCTTCGTCAACGCGGTCGGCGGCGTCCATATCGACGAGCCGGCGGCGGACGTGGGGATTGCGGTGGCGCTGGCGTCGAGCATCTGTGACCGCCCGGTCGCGGAGCGGACGGTCGTCTTCGGCGAGGTCGGCCTGACGGGAGAAGTGCGGGGCGTCACGCAGGCGGCGGCGCGGGTGGCCGAAGCGAAGCGCCTGGGCTTCCTGCGGGCGATCCTTCCCAAGGACAACCTCAAGGCCCTCGGGGGGGCCGACGGCATCGAGATCCTCCCGGTCGCCACCCTCGACGAAGCCTTCGTGCAGGCGCGCCTGCACTAGGCGTGATATAACCTACCCATCACGGATCGAGGGCCCTCTTTGACGGCAACCGCGGACATCGTCATCATCGGAGGCTGCGGCCACGTCGGGCTCCCGCTCGGCCTCGCGTTCGCCCGCGCGGGGAAGAAGGTCGTCGCGCTCGACATCGACGCCGACAAGATCGCGCAGGTCAACGCGGGCCGCATGCCCTTCCACGACCGCGGTGCGGACCAGGTTCTGTCCCAGGTGCTGGCCGACGGGACCTTCTGCGCCTCGGCCGACGACGCCGTGCTCAGCGAGGCCGACGTCGTCATCACGGTGATCGGCACGCCGGTGGACGAGTACCTGAACCCGCGGCTGTATCTGATCACGGACCTGATCCGCGACCGGATCGCGCGCCTGCGCGCCGGGCAGCTGTTCCTCCTGCGCAGCACCGTCTATCCCGGCACCACCGAGCGGGTGGACGCGCTCTTCAAACAGAAGAATCTCGCGATCGACGTCGCCTTCTGCCCCGAGCGCGTGGCCGAGGGCCAGGCGTTGGAGGAGATCACGTCGCTCCCGCAGATGGTGGCGGGCTGCAGCGAGCGCGCGCAATCCCGGGCGGAGCAGCTCTTCCGGCTGATCACCCCCGACGTGATCGCGATGCCCCCGCTGGCCGCCGAGCTCACGAAGCTGTTCAACAACGCGTGGCGCTACGCCCAGTTCGCGCTCGCGAACCAGTTCTACATGATCGCCAACGACCACGGCGTGGACTTCTACGACGTGCATCGCGCGATGACGGAGCGGTATCCCCGCGCGCAGGGCTTCCCGCGGGCCGGGCTCGCCGCCGGTCCCTGCCTCTTCAAGGACACCGTCCAGCTCGGCGCCTTCCACAACAACGCGTTCTTCATGGGGCAGGCCGCGGTGATGATCAACGAGGGCCTGCCCAACTATATGGTCCAGCGCGTCGCCCGGCGCTACGACCTTGCCAGGAGCGTCGCCGGCATCCTCGGCATGACGTTCAAGGCCGACAGCGACGATCCCCGCGATTCGCTCGCCTTCAAACTCCGGAAGATCCTCCAGGTCGAGTGCAAAGAGGTCCTCTGCACGGACCCGTACCTGAGCGATCCGGCGATGCTTCCGCTCGACGAGGTCCTGCGCCGCTCGGACATCCTCTTCATCGGCGCGCCGCACAGCGCCTACCGGAAGCTCGACTTCGGGAAGACCCCGGTGGTGGACGTCTGGAACATGGCGCCTGGAAGGCTGAAGACTCTGTGAAGGTCCTCGTCACCGGCTCCAACGGCTTCCTCGGCGGATACCTGGTCGACGAGCTCCTGCGTCGCGGCCACGAGGTCGTCGGCCTGGACAACTTCAGCAAATACGGCCGCGTGGCGAAGTCGTACGACGGGCACCCCTCCTATCGCCTCGTCGTGGGGGACGCGAAGGACGCGGCGCTGATGAAGACGCTGGCGGCCGACTGCGAACATTTCGTCGCCGCCGCCGCGATGATCGGCGGCATCTCCTACTTCCACAAGTTCGCCTACGATCTGATCGCCGAGAACGAGCGGATCGTGGCGGCCTCCTTCGACGCGGCCATCGCCTCCCACAAGGCGGGGAAGCTGAAGAAGATCACGGTCGTCTCCTCGTCGATGGTCTTCGAGAACGCGACCGTCTTTCCCACGCCGGAAGGGGAGCAGGAACGCTGCCCGCCGCCGAGCTCCACCTATGGATTCCAGAAGCTGGCCTGCGAATACTTCGCCCGCGGCGCCCGCGAACAGTACGGGCTCCCGTATACGATCCTCCGGCCGTTCAACTGCGTCGGACTCGGGGAGGGCCGCGCGAAGTCCGACGTCGACGTGAAATCCGGCAACGTCTCGCTCGCGCTGAGCCACGTCGTCCCCGACCTCATCCAGAAGGTGCTGAAGGGGCAGGACCCGCTCCATATCCTCGGGGACGGCACGCAGCGGCGCCACTACACCTACGGCGGGGATCTCGCCCGTGGCATCGCGCTGTCGCTCGGCCACCCCGCCGCGCTGAACGAGGACTTCAACCTCTCCATCGAGCGGTCGACGACCGTGATGGAGCTGGCGGCGCTGATCTGGAAGAAGATCCACGGCGACCGGCCGCTGCGGACGGTCTCGGATCCGCCCTACGCCTACGACGTCCAGCGACGGGAGCCGTCGGTGACGAAGGCGCGGGAGCGGCTCGGGTTCACGGCCACGACGCCGCTGGAGGGCGTCCTCGACGAACTCATCCCGTGGATCCGGGAGCAGGTGGCGGCGGGCCGGATCTAGCCCCGGCGCCAGAAGTGGACGGCGGCGGCCGCGGCGCAGCCCAGGAGAACGCCGAGGACGACGAGCCGGGACGCCCATCGCGAGGAAGTACCAGCGGAGATACCGGGGGAGCCACTTCAGGAGCCGGAAGCGGCTGGTTCCCGCGGACCGGTCCTTCCAGCCGCTGGGAACCTCGTCGACCCTGAACCCGCGCCGATGCGCCTTCACGGTCAGTTCCAGCGCGAGCTCGAAACCCGCGACGCTCTCGACCGGCGTCTGCTCGATGAAGCGGCGGCTGTAGGCGCGGAAATTCGTCGTGGCGTCATGCGTTCCGACCCCTCCGATCCAGTGGAGCGAGAGGCCCGCCGCGCGCGACAGGAAGCCCTTGAACGCCGGCCCGCCCGTCTGCGACCCGCCCTTCATATAGCGGGAGCCGCTGACCACGTCGGCCCCGTCCTCCCGGATCTTCTTCGCCATCCGTGGAATGACGTCCGGCGGATCGGAAAGATCCGCCATCGTCGTGACGAGGACGTCGCCCCGGGCGGCCTGAAAGCCCGCGCGGATCGCGAAGGCCACTCCGCGGCCCAGCGTATTGCGCACGAGCTTCACCGCCGCCGGCCGGTACGGCATCGCCGCGATCACGGCCAGCTTCTTGTCCTCGTCGAAGTCGTAGCAGACCAGGATCTCGTGCTCCCCGTCCTTCAGGGCCGCGGCCAGTCCGCGGAGACAGGTCGCGATGTTTCCCTCCTCGTTGTAGACGGGAGGGATCACGCTGACGCAGGGCGCGGTCATGGCTTGAGCGCGCGCAGCAGAAACTGTTTGCCGAAGAGGCTCCAGGCGAAGGGGAGCTTCAGGTAGAGGCGGACCAGCCAGGGAGCCTGGGGCAGGGCGGACTTGGTGGTGTAAGGCAGGAACCGGGGCCGCCGCTCGAGGATCTTGAAGTCCAGCGATCCGAGCAGCTCGGCGAGCGAACGATCGGTGATCGGGATCCGGTGATCCCAGAAATCCCAGTACGGTCCGCCGACAAAGCGCAGGTTCGGGCCCATCGCGATGAACTGGCCTCCGGGCTTGAGCACGCGGCGCGCCTCCCCGATCATTTTCGCGACCGCCTCCTTCGAGGCGAGGTGCTCCATCAGGTTGCTGGTGAAGACGACGTCGACCGTCGCGTCGGCCACCGCGGCCAGGTTGCAGACGTCGCCGGCGTGGAACTCGATCCCGTTCTGAAGGGAGCCGGCGACGTCCGTGTTGAGGTCGATCCCGATCCGCCGGCGGCAGCGGACGTGATTCAGGAATTCGCCGAATCCGCAGCCGAGGTCCAGGACGGCGTCGTCCGCCCGGATGTACTTCTGGAAGAACGATCCGACGATCGCCTCCCAGAGCTTCTGTTTCGCCTCGCGGCTCTTTTCGTCGAAGCGCTGCCGGTACAGCTTCTGCAGGCCGCCGGGACCGGTATCCATTTCGCCGATTCTTTACCTTCCGAATGCCACAATTCGAGGGGACAAGGTTCATTATAGAGGCTGCGCGGAGCCGTCGGCTTGTCTTTCCGCCGCCCGGATGCTAGCCTGTCTGCGCAACCCGAAGAAGGGAGACGAACCATGGGCAACCCCCTGATGAAACTCGCCGAGCTCGGACAGAGCGTCTGGCTCGACCTCATCCGCCGGAACATGCTGACGCCGGGCGGCGAGATGCAGAAGCTGATCACGAACGACGGCGTCCGCGGCGTGACGTCGAACCCCGCGATCTTCGAGAAGGCGATCAACGGCTCGCCCGATTATGACGACGAGATCCGCGCCCTCGGCAAGCAGGGCAAGGACGCCACGGCGATCTACGAGACGCTGGCGATCGGCGACGTCGGCCACGCGGCCGACTTCTTCCGTCCGCTCTACGATTCGACGAAGGGCGCCGACGGCTTCGTGAGCATCGAGGTGTCGCCCAAGCTGGCGCACGACGCCGAAGGCACGCTGGTCGAGGCGCGTCGCCTCTGGAAGACCCTGAACCGGCCCAACATCATGGTGAAGATCCCCGGCACGAAAGCCGGCCTCACCGCCATCCGCAAGACCCTGACCGAAGGCATCAACATCAACATCACGCTCCTCTTCGCCGTGGAGCGCTACGAGGAGGTCCTCGAGGCCTACGTCGCGGCCCTCGAGGACCGCGTCAAGGCCGGGCAGCCCGTCGACCGCATCGCCTCCGTCGCGAGTTTTTTCCTCAGCCGCATCGACACGCTGCTCGACCCGCAGATCGACAAGGCCGCCCAGGCGGGCGGCGCCCGGGGCGACATCGCCCGGGGTCTGCCGGGAACGATCGCGGTGGCCAACGCGAAGCTCGCGTACCAGAAGTTCCTGGCCGTCGACGGCGGAGATCGCTGGAAGAAGCTCGCCGCGAAAGGCGCGCGCCCCCAGCGCCTCCTCTGGGCCAGCACCAGCACCAAGAATCCCAAGTACAAGGATACCATGTACGTCGAGCCGCTCATCGGCCGGGACACGGTCAATACGATGCCCATGGAGACGGTCGAGGCCTACCGCGACCACGGCCAGCCGGCCGACCGCATCCGCGAGGGCGTGGACGACGCCGCGCGGAAGATCGCGCAGCTGAAGGAGTCCGGCATCGACCTCGCGGTGGCGACGCAGACGCTCGAGGACGAGGGCGTGAAGAAGTTCATCGACCCGTTCGAGAAGCTGCTGGCGTCGATCGAAGCGAAGCGCAAGGCCGTGCTGGCCTCCGCCAAGACCTGAACCCGGGGGTCCCATGAGTCCCGAAGAACTCTGGAAGCGGTTTCGCGACCATCTGTGCGTCTCCCCGTCGATCGACCTGTCCCTGGACATCAGCCGGATGGCCTTCGACGACGACTATCTGGCCCGCATGGGCGTGGGGATGGACAAGGCTTATGCGGCGATGGACCATCTCGAGGACGGGGACATCGCCAATCCCGACGAGAACCGCATGGTCGGGCATTACTGGCTGCGCGACCCGAAGATGGCGCCCAACAGCGAGCTCACCGCGGAGATCGAAAGCTGCATCTCCGCGATCAAGGTCTTCGCGGGCGATGTGCACGCGGGCCGGGTCAAGCCTCCCAAAGCCGCGCGCTTCACGCGGCTGCTGTCGATCGGCATCGGCGGCTCGGCGCTCGGTCCGATGTTCGTCTCGGACGCGCTGGGCGATCCGGCGACCGACCGCATGGGGGTTCATTTCATCGACAACACCGATCCCGACGGGATGGCCCGCGTGCTGCGGACGCTGTCCGGGAAGCTGCCCGAGACGCTGGTCGCGGTCACCAGCAAGAGCGGCGGCACGCCCGAGCCGCGGAACGGGATGATCACCGTGTCCGCGGCATACCAGGCCGCGGGTCTCGACTTCGCGCGCCACGCGGTGGCGGTGACGGGCCTGGGATCCGCGCTCGAGAAGGACGCCAAGAGCTGGCTTGCCCGCTTCCCGATGTGGGATTGGGTCGGCGGCCGGACCAGCGAGTTGAGCGCCGTCGGCCTGCTCCCGGCCGCGTTGCAGGGCTTTGACATCGACGGCCTGCTCGCGGGTGCTGCGGCCTGCGACCAGATCACCCGCGTCCACGACACGCGCAAGAACCCGGCCGCCCTGATGGCGCTGATGTGGTACCAGGTCACCGGCGGGAAGGGCGCGAAGGACATGGTGGTGCTCCCCTATAAGGACCGCCTGCTGCTGTTCAGCCGCTACCTCCAGCAGCTCGTGATGGAGTCCCTCGGCAAGCGGCTCGACCTGCAGGGCACCCGCGTGGACCAGGGCATCGCGGTCTACGGCAACAAGGGATCGACGGACCAGCATGCCTACGTCCAGCAGCTGCGCGACGGTGTGAACAACTTCTTCGTGACCTTCATCCGGGTCCTTGAGGAGGGCGGCAGCGGGACCCCGGTCGAGCCCGGGATCACCGCGGGCGACTACCTCCACGGCTTCCTGCTCGGGAGCCGGACCGCGCTGTTCGAGAACGACCGGAGTTCGATGACGCTGACGATCCGGCGGGTCGATGCGCGCTCCATCGGCGTCCTCATCGCGTTGTTCGAGCGCGCCGTCGGCTTCTACGCCACGCTGGTCGGCATCAACGCCTACCATCAGCCCGGCGTGGAAGCGGGGAAGAAGGCGGCCGCCGTCGTGCTGAAGCTGCAGGCCGACGCCGTCAAGGCGCTCAGCGGGGACGCGCAGACCGCCTCCCAGATCGCGGCGAAGATCGGTGCGACGGGCGCTGTGGAAACCCTCTACCTGATCCTCGAGCACCTGGCCGCGAACGGCCGGGCGGCCGTCGCGGGCGGCGTCGATCCCGAATCCCGATGGTTCTCCCGGAAGGGGTAAACCCATGGCCCTCTCTCCCCTGGCCGGCAAGCCGGCCCCCGAGGCCCTGCTCATCGACGTCCCGCGCCTGCTGCAGCAGTACGAGGAGCGCAAGCCCGACCCCGCCGATCCGCAGCAGCGCGTCAGTTTCGGCACCAGCGGCCACCGCGGCAGCCCGCTGAACGGCTCCTTCAACGAGACCCATATCCTCGCGATGAGCCAGGCCATCTGCGAATATCGCGCGTCGAAGGGCATCGACGGGCCGCTCTACCTGGGCAAGGACACGCACGCGGCGTCCGAGCCGGCGCAGCGCAGCGCCCTCGAGGTGCTCGCCGCGCACGGGGTGCTGGTCCATATCCAGCAGAAGGGCGGATTCACGCCGACCCCCGTGATCTCGCACGCGATCCTGACCTACAATAAAGGCCGGACGTCCGGCCTCGCGGACGGCATCGTCATCACCCCGTCGCACAATCCGCCGAAGGACGGGGGCTTCAAGTACAACCCCCCGAACGGCGGCCCGGCCGACGTCGACGTCACCAAGGTCATCCAGGATCGCGCGAACGCGCTGATCGCCTCGGGCAACACGGGCGTGAAGCGCATCCCCTACGAGCGCGCGACGAAGGCCGCGACCACCCGCCCTTATGACTATGTGAAGCCCTACGTCGAGGACCTGAAGAACGTCGTCGACATGGCCGCGATCAAGTCGTCGGGCGTCCGCATCGGCGTCGATCCGCTGGGCGGCGCGAGCGTCGCGTATTGGGATCCCATCCGGGAGCTCTACGGGATCGACGTCACGGTCGTCAACCCGAAGGTCGATCCGCGCTGGGCGTTCATGACCTGCGACCACGACGGGCAGATCCGGATGGACTGTTCCAGCCCCTATGCGATGGTGAACCTGATCGGGCTGAAGGACAAGTACCAGATCGCGTTCGGCAACGACGCCGACTCCGACCGCCACGGCATCGTGACGCCGGGCGCCGGCCTGATGAATCCGAACCATTATCTCGCGGTGGCGATCGACTACCTGTTCACGCACCGGCCGAACTGGAAGCCGGACGCGGCGGTGGGGAAGACGCTGGTGAGCAGCTCGATGATCGACCGCGTGGCCGCGGCGCTGGGCCGCAGGCTGGTCGAGGTCCCGGTGGGCTTCAAGTGGTTCGTGAGCGGCCTGCTGGACGGCTCCTTCGGCTTCGGGGGCGAGGAGAGTGCGGGGGCGAGCTTCCTCCGGATGGACGGGGGCCCCTGGACGACGGACAAGGACGGGCTGATCCTGGACCTCCTGGCGGCGGAGATCACCGCGAAAACCGGGAAGGATCCGGGCGTCCGCTTCCGGGAGTTGGAGGAGCGCTTCGGAACGCCCTATTATTCGCGGGCCGACGCGGCGGCGAGTCCGGCGCAGAAGGCCGCGCTGGGGAAGCTGTCGCCGGAGGCCGTCAAGGCGGAGACCCTGGCAGGCGAGCCGATCACGGCGCGCCTGACGAAGGCGCCGGGCAACGGCGCGGCGATCGGCGGCCTGAAGGTGACGACGGAGAACGGCTGGTTCGCGGCGAGGCCCTCGGGGACGGAGGACGTGTACAAGATCTACGCCGAGAGCCTGAAGAGCGCGGACCACCTGGGGAAAATCCAGGAGGAGGCGAGGGGGATCGTGACTCGTGCGCTAGATCCCGACGGCAATCGGTGACAGCCGCGGGCGCCGGGGGCTATAATCCCGCCTCAGACAGATGGGCACCGTGCAGCTGGCCTTCCTGTGGCACTTTCATCAGCCGTGCTATCGGGATCTTCCGTCCGGCAAGATGCTCATGCCGTGGGTGCGCCTCCACGGCCTGAAGGACTACACCGGCCTCGCCGCCCTCCTCGAGGAGTTCCCGAAGATCCGCTGCACCACCAACTTCAGCCCCGTGCTCCTCGACCAGCTCCAGGCCTACATCGACGGCGAGACCGACACGATGCTGGACCTGTCGATGATGCCCGCGGCAGACCTCAACGACGACCAGAAGGAGATGATCCTCGCGAAGTTCTTCTGGGCCCACCCGGACAGCGTCATCGGCCAGTACCTCCGCTACCGCCAGCTGCTGGAGCTGCACCGCGCGGGCCAGAGCTTCCGCGAGCAGGACTACCGCGACCTGCAGGTGCTCGCCAACCTGGCGTGGATCCATCCGCTGTCGAACGTCGCCGCGAGCCTCCGCGCCAAGGGCCGCGGATTCACCGAGGAGGACAAGGTCTCGCTCCATACGGACATGCGCGCCGCCCTCGCCGCGATCCTGCCGCGCTGGCGGGCCCTGTCGGACCGCGTCGAGCTCAGCGTCAGCCCCTACTATCACCCGATCGTCCCGCTGCTCTGCGACTTCGCCAGCGCGCGGGAGGCGATCCCCGACCTGCCGCTGCCCGACGCCCCGAACTTCCGCGACGAGGCCGGCGTCCAGGTGCGCCGCGCGCTCGACGCCGGGGAGAAGTACTACGGCCGGCGCCCCCGGGGCTTCTGGCCCTCGGAGGGCTCCGTCAGCGAGGAGGCCTGCGCGCTGTTCCGCTCCGCTGGCGCGGAGTGGGCGGCCACCGACGAGGGCGTCAGCGGCGAAGCCGGCGCGAAAATGGTCCGCGGCCTGAAGGTCGCCTTTCGCGACACCGCGATCTCGAACCTGCTGGGCTTCACGTACCGGACGATGGAGCCCGCCGACGCCGCCAAGGACTTCATCCGTCGCATCGAAGGGCGCGACGGCCCGGTGCCGATCATCCTCGACGGCGAGAACCCCTGGGAGCACTATCATGACGGCGGCGTCGGCTTCCTCCGCGCCCTCTTCAAGTCGCTGTCGGAGCATCCGACGATCCGCACGGTGACGATGAGCGAGCTCCCGGCGACGGGCTCGATCGACCGCATCTTCGCCGGCTCGTGGATCAACCGGAACTTCGGGATCTGGATCGGGCACCCGGAGGACCGGAAGGGCTGGGAGCTGCTGGGCCGCGCGTACCGCGACATCCAGGGCTCCGACAACGCCCTGGCCTGGGAGTGCCTGCGCGCGGCGGAAGGCAGCGACTGGTTCTGGTGGTTCGGCGATGACTTCACCAGCGCGCAGGACGCGGAATTCGACGCGCTCTTCCGCCGCCACCTGATGAACCTGTACAAGGCGATCGGCAAGCCGACGCCGGAGGACCTGCTGCGTCCGATCAAGCAGACGCGGAGCGAAGTCGTCCTGAAGGAGCCCACCGCGCTCCTCCAGGTGCGCATGGACGGCAAGGTGACCGACTTCTTCGAATGGATCTCGGCCGGACACTACGACGTTTCGCGCGAATACAGCGCCCTGGCCGGCGAGTCCTCGTTTCTCTGCGACGTCTACTACGGCTTCGACCTCGAGCAGCTCTTCGTGCGGCTCGACTTCCGCAAGGGAGTCGACGGCAAGCGCATCCTGGGGAGCGGGGAGCTGGCCGTGGTGGTGACGCGGCCGCGTCAGATCTCGGCCCGGCTCACCGGGGTGACGGAGACGATCTTCGAAGGCGCGGTGGGCTTCCGGGATCTGGGGCTGAAGCCCCGCGAGAAGGTCGAATTCTTCCTCGAGTTCGAGCGCACCGCGGGGGCGCCGGTCCGGCTGCCGACGCTGACGCCGCTGACGTTCGTCGTGCCGTCCGCGGATTTCGACGGGATCAACTGGCAGGTTTGAAGGGCGGGAGAACACACGCATGCCTGAACTAAGGCGCGACCCGGTGGCAGGCCGCTGGGTCATCATCGCGTCCGAGCGCTCCCGCCGTCCGGACGAGTACGCGCAGGAGCCGATGCTGCTCCCGAGGAACCTGCCCTGCGCGTTCTGCCCGGGCAATGAGAACATGACGCCGCCCGAGATCATCTCGGTCCGCTCGGAGGGCCGCTGGAAGGCCCGCGTGGTCTCCAACAAGTTCCCCGCCCTGATGGTCGAAGGCGGCCTCGAGAAACGGGGCGAGGGCATGTACGACCTCATGAACGGCGTCGGCGCGCACGAGGTCATCATCGAGTCGCCGAGGCACGAGGTGTCGATCACCGCGCTGTCCGAGTCGGAGGTCCGCGACATCCTGTGGCTGTACAAGCAGCGGCTGCTGGACCTGCGAAACGACTACCGGCTCGTCTACGGCCTGATCTTCAAGAACGTCAAGGACAAGGCCGGGGCGTCGATGGAGCACACCCACTCGCAGCTCATCGCGACGCCCATCGTGCCCCTGCAGGTGGAGCAGGAGCTGCGCCGCTGCGCGGAGTACTACGAGTACCGGGACCGCTGCCTGCTCTGCGACATGGCCATGCAAGAAATGGCCAGCGGCGCCCGCATGGTGCTGGACACCCCGAACTTCATCGCGTTCGAGCCCTTTGCGGCGCGCTTCCCGTTCGAGACGCACGTCATGCCCAAGCGGCACATGTCGCACTACGAGGCGACGGACGACGCCCTGCTCGGCGAGCTCGCCCGCTGCCTCCGCTCGGCGCTCGCGCGGATCGAGTCGGCGCTGAACCAGCCGCCCTACAACTATCTCATCCACACGAGCCCGCTGAACACGCGGGGCCTCGACCACTACCACTGGCACTTCGAGATCATCCCCCGCATCACGCGCGTGGCCGGATTCGAGTGGGGCTCCGGGTTCTACATCAACACGGTCCCGCCCGAGCAGGCCGCCTCTTTCCTCCGGGATATCCGCGCCTGATCGTTCCTTGGGGTAAGATGAAAGACCAATGAAGGTCGCCTTCATCACCTCCGAGGTCGTCCCGTACTCGAAAACCGGCGGCCTCGCCGACGTCGCCGGCGTCCTGCCCGGCGCGCTCGCGAAACTCGGCGTCGACGTCACCGTCTACTCCCCGCTCTACAGCTCCGTCCGGAAGTTCCCGACGGAGCAGACGCCGGGCGTCGTGACGGTCCCGCTCGGCCGTCAGACGGAATGGGGGGCGGTCCGCAAGGCCGGCCGCTACCGCTTTCTCGAGCACGACGCCTTCTACTCCCGGCCGGGGCTCTATGGCAACGGCCACGGGGAGTACGGGGACAACAGCCTGCGCTTCGTCTTCCTCATGCGCGGCGCGCTCGAATCCATGATCCAGACCGGCAACATCCCCGACCTCATCCACGTCCACGACTGGCAGACCGCCCTGACGCCGCTCTACCTGAAGGAGCCGTATCGCGGCGCCTTCCCGAAGACGAAGACCATCCTGACCATCCACAACCTCGCCTACCAGGGCCGGTTCTGGAAGGAGACGATGAACGTCACCGGCCTCGGCTGGAATCATTTCAACCACCTCGATCTCGAATACAACGACGCGCTGAATTTCCTCAAGGGCGGCATCGTCCATTGCGATGCCCTCACCACCGTCAGCCCGACGTATGCGCACGAAATCCAGCGCCTCGAGTACGGATACGGACTCGACGGCGTCATCCGCAGCCGCGCCGGCAGCCTGAGCGGGATCCTGAACGGCGTCGACGTCGACGAGTGGAACCCCGCCCGCGACAAGCAGCTGGTCGCGCCGTATTCGGCGGAGTCGATGGCGGGGAAGGCGCGCTGCAAGATGAACCTGCAGCAGCGCTTCAGCCTGCCGCAGCGACCGGACGTCCCCGTCTTCTGCATGGTGGGGCGGCTCGCGGAGCAGAAGGGCGTCGACCTCTTCCTGAAGAGCTCCGGCGCGATCTTCCGTGACGATCTCCAGTTCGTGATCCTCGGGTCGGGGGAGGCCCATCTGCAGCGGGGCGTCGACGCGCTGATGTGGCATTATCCCGGCAAGGTCGCGGCGCACTTCGGCTTCGACAACGCGCTGGCCCACCAGATCATCGCGGGCAGCGATGCGATCCTCATCCCCTCGCGCTACGAACCCTGCGGGCTGACGCAGATGTACGGCCTGCGCTATGGAACGGTCCCCGTCGTCCGCTCGACGGGGGGGCTGGTCGATACCGTTGAGCCCGGCGTGACGGGCATCCGCTTCGACCACTACACCGGGACCGGTCTGGAATGGGCGATCCGCGAGACGGTCGGGGCCTATCGCGATGCGGAGCGCTGGAAGCGGATGCAGAGCGCCGGCATGGCGAAGGATTTCAGCTGGGAGCGCTCCGCCGCCGACTACGTGACGCTGTACGAAGGGCTGATGCGCTAGAGCCGGAATTCCGGGCTTCCCCCGCGGACCGCTCCCGGTACAATGAACCTCGCAGCATGAGCAACGACAAAGGATCGGGCGGGGGCCGGGTCCCGCGCGGGGCGGGAGCGGTCGAAGGACCCGTTCCCGGCATTTTCATCGACTGGGGTCCCGAGCTCCCGGACTCCTACGGCCGCCCCCGTATCCTCGCGCTGGTCCGCGACAGTCGCGTCTACTTCGCCGCGTGGGAGGATGGGGAGCGGCTCCGGGCGCGCGACCTGACCTCGGGCGCCGTCGAGGAGGTTCCCGTCGACCGCGTCGGTAATCGCTACTTCGAAGGCATTCCCGAGCACGAATACGAGGTCGATCTCCTTTCCAAGGGACGGACGGTCGCCGTCTCCGGCCGCATCCGCCTGCCACGACTCGATCCCGCGACGGCCGTCGATC
>Ga0137409_10000769_pt1 | contig 35080 bp, 33 predicted proteins | sample CZODoug1_16funga_FD_122059 | JGI IMG/M metagenome (GOLD analysis project Ga0137409, IMG submission 122059) | Vadose zone soil fungal communities from Angelo Coast Range Reserve, California, USA - CZODoug1_16fungal (Hybrid Assembly) | ecosystem: Environmental > Terrestrial > Soil > Vadose zone... | reverse complement strand
CATAGCACGTCACAGTCTTTTCTCGCCTCGCGATTGTAAAGTCTCACCGATAGGGCACAAATCGGCAGTGACTGGCCGGGTCGGGATTGGCGGGGTCGTATTTGATCGTGCAGATCCAATGCGTCTTGCGCTGGCCTTGGAGCGCCATCGTGTGGCTGAAATAATTGGTTTTGTTCTGCACAACGGTTCGGACGGTGTAGGGGGTCGCGTCAACGTAATCGTGTTGCGCGTAATAGACGACAAATACCCGGTATAATCCGGGAGGAGCGCCGCCGGGAGGGATGGGTTCGGTCCCGGTGGTGGCCGAGGCGAGCTTCTCGGTCATCATGCCGATCGTCCAGCCGGGCGAGCTGTCCCGGATGGTGTCCAGGCCCTTCATGGCGCGGGCATACTTTGCCTTGTCGTCCGCGTCGAAGAAGATCACCGGCGGCCCCTGCATGGCCTCCTTCGACTTGGCCGCGCGATACCAGACCTTGAGCCGGTCCACCGCGTTGTCGTCGGTGAGCGTCTCGTTGTTCACGTGGAACACGCCTGCCTCGTCCACCCTGAAGAGGATCTGCAGGAGGTCCGGAGGAGGCGGCTCCACCGGCTGCGTCTGGTCCGGCTCCTCCGGCACGCGGACCGCGATCTCCTTCTCCATCAGCGGCGTGAGCACCATGAAGATGATGAGCAGCACCAGCACCACGTCCACCAGCGGGGTGATGTTGATGTCCGAGCGCGGACCCTTCTTGGCGCCGACGTCCATTCCCATGCGCTACTTCCCCTTCAATTCTTCGGCGGCGAGCTGGACGCCCTTCAGCTTCGCCTTGGAGGCCCGGTCGAGCACCGGCCTCACCGCGCCGTAATCGGTGTTCACGTCGGCCTTGACCATGACCCGCTTGCCCTCGGCGACCGCCGCCTTCATCGCGTCGACCAGCTGCTCGGGCGAGGCCGGCTGCTTGTCGCTCTCGATGTAGACCTTCCCGTCGGCGGTGACGCTGACGAAGAGCGGATCCGCCCCCTGCGCCTTGTTCTGGATCGCGTTCTTGGCCTTGGGCAGCTCGACGCTCTTGCCCTTCTGGAGCATGGGCGTGATCACCATGAAGATGATCAGCAGCACCAGCACGACGTCGACCAGGGGCGTGATGTTGATGTCGGAGCGGACCCCGCTCTTCGCCCCGATGTCCATCGCCATGTGTCCTGCTCCTTACGCCTTCGGCAGCGGAGGCCGGGCGGTCGCGGGGGCCGCGGCTGCTGCTGCCGCCGCGGGCTGCTTGTTCGCGCCAGGGTTCGTCAGCGGCTCGTCGAACCGGCCTTCCTTGAGGAAGAAGTCGACCAGCTCGTTGGAGGCGTCGGCGATGTCCACCGTCATCTCCTCGACCCGGTTGGTCAGGTAGTTGAACATCATCAGCGCCGGGATCGCGACGAGCAGGCCGAACGCGGTGGTCACCAGCGCCTCGGAGATGCCGGCCGACACCGAGGCAAGGCCGCCCGAGCCGGAGGTCGCCATCAGCTGGAAGGCGGTGATGATGCCGAGCACCGTGCCCAAGAGCCCCACGAAGGGAGCGGAAGAGGCGACGGTCGCCAAGCCGGACAGCCCGCGTCTCAGGTCGGCCGTCACGCGCAAGGTGGCTCGTTCGATGGATCTGTTGATGGCCTCCACCAGGTCGAACTCACCCACGTCGTGGGTCCCCCTGTGCGTGAGCGCTTCGCGGCCCCGGTTGTACTCCGCGATCCCGCTGCCCAGCACCCGGGGGATGTGGCCGTACTTCAGGGTGTTGGCCACGTTGGCTGCCTCGACCAGCTGGTGGCTGGGGAGCAGGTCGCGCAGCTTCTCCGCGTACCGCCGGCTCTGCTCCTTGGCGCGCGCGAACGAGAAGAGCCTCTCGGCCATCACGCTCAGTGAATAGACGGACATGATCCCGAGGACGATCACGACCAGTCGGGCAGGAATGCCCATGGACTTCCACATCCCGATGAGACTGAAATCTGCGCCACCCATAATGGAAACTTCCTCCTGAAACCTGAGACTGCGACTTGAAGCGCGCACCCGCCCGGAGCGAAAAGGCGGCGGAGCCTACACACGCGCATATTTGCTGTCAACGCCGTAGAACGTCGCCGGTCTGGTTCCATGCTCCGGTGCGGCGATCGATCGCAGCCAGACACCGTTTCAGCGCAGCGCCCCGAGGGCCGAGGCGAGGTCTTCCGGCAGCGGGCTGTCGAAACGCGGTCGGCTGCCGTCTGGGTGCGCGAAGGCCAGCCGCGCCGCGTGCAGGAAGTGGCGCGAGAGGCCGGGCAGCTCGGGGCCGCCGTAGAGCGCGTCTCCGGCCAGCGGATGCCCGATGAAGGCCAGGTGGGCGCGGATCTGGTGGAGCACGCCGGTGGCGATCTCCACGTCCACCAGGGTGAAACCGGCCCGGCGCTCGACCGGCGTGAAGCGTGTCGAGGCCGGGCGGGCGCCGTGGGCCTCCGCCCACTCCGGATCGCTGGCCGCCCGCACCTTGCGCGAGTCGTGCGGATCGTGGGCCAGCGGAACGTCGATCTCGCCGCCCGCGTGCAGCTCTCCGGCGACGAGCGCCAGGTACCCCTTCTCCACGGTCCGCGCGGCGAACTGGGCCCGCAGCAGCGCGTGCGCCGCCTCGGTCCGCGCCGCCAGCAACAGGCCCGAGGTGTCGGTGTCGAGCCGGTGGACCAGGCCTCCTTCGCGGGGCGCCGGGCCGACGGAGGCGAGCTCCGGGAAGCGCCCGACCAGGGCGTTGGCCGCGGTGCCGGTCTCACCCGGCTTGAGGGGGTGCGAAGGCATGCCGGCCGGCTTGTCCGCCACCACCACATTCCCGTCGGCGTGCACGATGCGCAGGGGAAGCTCGGGCTGCGGCGCCGGCGCGTCGGGCGGCGGCTTGCGCACCGAGACGCGCGCGCCCGGTCCCACCTGGGCGCCCTTCGCCGCCCTCCGTCCGTCGACGCGGACCCGGTCCTCGGCGATCCACTCCATCGCGCGCCCGCGGCTCACGCCGAACAGGCGCCCCAGGGCGCGGTCGAGCCGGTCGCGCGGGTCGCCGCCGGGGACCGTGCGCTCGTCCAGCTCCTCGCTCACGCCTTGGCCAGCGCGGAGCGGACGTGCTGCGCGGCCCAGGAGCTCACCGCGTAGATCGACTCCATCGGGTTGACGCCCAGGCCGGTGGGGAAGACGCTTCCGTCGGCGACGAACAGGTTCTCGACCACGTGGTGCCGCAGCTCCGGATTCACCACCGACCGCGCCGGGTCGCCGCCCATCCTGCAGCCACCCATCTGGTGCGCGGTGAACACGCCGCAGCGGTTCGGCCCCAGCTGCGCTGCTTCCAGCGCCGCCAGGTCCTTCTCGGAGGAGACGGTCACGGCCGGAACGTGCAGGCTGGAGAGGCGCAGCGCCCCGTTGGCAAGGTGGGCCCGGGCGAGCGCCTTCATCGAGGCGCGGAAGCACTCGAAATGGCGGTCGCCCTGCGGATAGGTCAGCTTCGGGCCGCCGTCGGGCCGCAGGGTCACCGTGCCGCCCTCCTCGCCCTCTCCGAACCCGTCGATCATCAGGGCGATGCTCACCGACACGTGCGGGAGCAGGCCCATCTGGCCCGTCACCTGGGCGCCGAATCCGGGCAGCGCCAGGCCCGCCAACATCGGGTGCACCGGCGCGGCCTCCAGGAAGAAGCCAGCGTCCTTTCCGCGGTGCGCGAAATGGTGCGAGGCGACGCTCTGCGGCGCGCCGTAGAAACCCTCGATGGGCTCGCGATACAGCGCCACCATCGCGACCGTCGGATGCAGCCAGGTATTCCTGCCCACCGGCCCCTGGGCGAGTCCGGAGCGCAAGAGCAGCGCGGGCGAGTTCAGCGCGCCGGCGCTCACCACCACGATGCGCGGCTCCACGCGCACGGTCCGCCCGGTCTGCTCCTGGGTCCCGGGATGCAGCACCTCGCCGACCACCGCGCGCGCCTGCTTCCCGCTCCACTCGATGCGCCGCACGCGGCAGTTCGCGTAGATCGTCGCGCCGCGAGACACCGCGTCGGGCAGGTACGTGAGGGCGGCGCTCTGCTTGGCGTCCACCGGGCAGCCCATCCCGCAGTAGCCGGTGCGCAGGCACCCGCGGACGTTCCGGCGGATGGTGTCCACCGCCCAGCCGAGCTTCTTGCATCCGTCGTAGAGCGCCCGGTTGTTGGCGTTCACGTCCTCGACGTCGACCTTCCGGATGCCGAGCCGCTCCTCGATCTCGTCGAAATGCGGCCGCAGCGCCTCCGGCGTGATCGCCGCGCCTTCCTTCTCGCGCCACAAGGCGAGGACGTCGTCGGGAGTGCGGAAGCTGGTGGTCCAGTTCACCACGGTGCCGCCGCCGACCGCGCGGCCCTGCAGGACGGCGATGGAGAGGTCGGCGGTCGCCCGGTTGCCGCGGTCCTGGTAGAGCCGCGGATAGGCGGTCGCCTCCTGCATGTCGAACTCTTCCTTCGAATGGTGGCCGCCCTCCTCGAGCACCACCACCCGCGCGCCGGCCGCGCTGAGCCGGGAGGCGATCATCGCGCCGCCGGGGCCGCTCCCCACGATGCAGACGTCGGGCGTGAGCAGCAGGTCCGTGGCGACCTGGTCGCCGCGCACGATCCCGCTCACGGCCGCCCCCTCGAAGCGTTGACCGTGCGCACCAGCTCGTCCGGCGGACCGGGATAGCCGACCGAGGCATGGGTCTCCGGCGAGCCGTAATAGACCGCCGCCGAGAGGCGCTTCAGCGCCTGGAACCCGGTGCGCCGCACCGCCATGCGCGAGGTGGCCCAGCGCTCGAGGTGCGCGTCCTGCTCCGCCGGGCTCATCCGCGTGAACGGCCGCGGCGGTCCTCCGGTCACGAAGCTGAAGAGCGCGTTGTCGAACAGGGCGAGGAGTTGCTTGAGCTCCTTCGTGCTGGCCTGGTCGAGCGGCGCGAGGAACGCGTCGGCCTTGCCGGCCACGTCCAGCGCGGCGGGAGCGGGCGCGGCGGGCCGCGCGCGCAGCACGCCCGCGAGCTCCTGCGGGAGGTCGGCTGCGCCCGGCGCCAGCACGCGCTCCGCCACCGCCGCGAACACGGAGTACTCGGCGGGGGTGAAGAATCGGAGCTGCTGCCGGGGTTCGCGCAGACGCGTCTTGCGGAGCGCCAGCGGGACCGCTCCCGCGGCAGCGAGCAGCGCCGCCCCGCCCAGCGTTTTCCTCAGGAAATGTCGCCGCGTCTCCATCGGGGCCGGACATCCTACTACCCGAAGACCGTACTGGGTCCGTTTCCTGGTTCGCCGAGCGTGCCATGAGCAAGGCATAAGCTCAGTGGCGCCGGATACGGCGGCGGCTATCCGAAGAACACCTCGGCGACGGCGTACAGCCCGGAGTCCACCGTCTTGAGCTGCGCAGTGGCCTCCTGCAGGGGGACGCTGACGATCTGGGTCCCGCGCAGGGAGGCCATCTTGCCGAACTCGCTGCGCGCGACCATGTCGGCCGCGTGCACGCCGAAGCGCGTGGCCAGCACGCGATCGAACGCCGTCGGGGTGCCGCCGCGCTGGGTGTGGCCGAGCACCGTGACGCGCGTCTCGTAGCCGGTGCGCTGCTCGATCATGTCGGCGATCTGCTGGCCGATGCCGCCCAGCCGCACGTGGCCGAACTCGTCGAGCTTCTCGCTGACCGTGCTCTCCTTCTGGGCGAATTTGGCGCCCTCGGCGACCACCACGATGGAGAAGTTCTTCCCCTGCGTGCGGTGCCGGTTGCGGATGTGCTCGCAGACCTTCTCGATGTCGATGGGCCGCTCGGGGATGAGGATCACGTCGGCGCCGCCGGCCATCCCGGAGTGCGTGGCGATCCAGCCGGCGTGCCGGCCCATCACCTCGCACACGATCACGCGCTTGTGCGCCTCGGCGGTCGAGTGCAGGCGGTCGATCGCCTCGGTGGCGATGCTCACCGCGGTGTCGAAACCGAACGTGAGGTCGGTGCCGGAGAGGTCGTTGTCGATGGTCTTCGGCACGCCGACCATGTTCACGCCCATGGCGGAGAACTTGGTGGCGACGCCGAGCGTGTCCTCGCCGCCGATGGCCACCACCGCGCCGACGTTCAACGCCTTGAGGTTCTTCAGCACCATCTCGGGGCCGTTGGCGGGCTTCTTGAACGGGTTGGTGCGCGAGGTGCCCAGGATCGTGCCACCCAGGTGGAGGATGCCGCTGGTGGCCTCGCGCGTGAGCCGATCGTGCAGCGCCGGATCGAGCAGGCCGCGCCAGCCCTCCCGGATTCCCATCACCTCGAGGCCGTGCTGCTCGCCCCGGCGGACGACGGCGCGGATGACCGCATTGAGACCCGGGCAGTCGCCTCCGCCCGTCAGGACCGCGATCTTCATCGAGTAGGCCTCCTGGAAAGCGAAGACGATCCATCCATCGCGCCGATTCCCGCGGCTCGCAAGACCTTGGCGTCCCGCCGGCGTTCAGGAGTGCAGCCTCCTGCGCGTCATCATCATCAGCGGCCCCAGGAAGAGGTGCTTCTCGGTGTAGAGCTGGCCGGCGCTGCTGCGCCCGGTCGGCCGCTCGAGCCACTGGCGCGCGACCACCTCCCCGTGGTGGGCCAGGCCGCCGATCAGGGAGGTGTCCCCGCCGGCGAGGTAGCGCTTGAGCAGCGGCCGGAGCAGGGCCTCGAACTGCTCCTGGCCGAGGTGCGAGTGGCGGCGCTCGGGATCGAGCCCGCCGTCGAAGCGCGGGCTGATGTGCAACAGCTCGTGCAGGAGGGTCGCGACGCGCTGCTCGGGCGTGGACGCGCGAAAGAACTTGGGACGCAGGGTGACGCAGTAGAGCGCCCGCCGTCCCTTGACCGAGACGTGGGCGCGCCCCTTGCCTCCGAGCGGGCGGATGGTCGCTCGCGACCCCCGCCGCGCCTCTCCGGCGACGAAGAGGATGCCCGCGGCCCGGATGTGGGAGAGCTCCGGCAGCGTGCGCACCATGTCCGCCACCACGCGCCGGCACAGCAGGGTTGCGTTGGGACGCTCGGCGCGTCGCGCGCGCACCTTGGCGATGGCCACCTCGGGCGCCTCCGCGCTCACCTCTCCCTCCATGGTAGCACGCGCGAGGGTGTCCACCCCTTTCGCGCGTTCGGTAGATTGGCAGGATGCCTCCCGGCGGCAAGCAGTACTGGATCCGGACCGAGCAGGGTCGCGTCTGGGGGCCCTACCCGATCGAGGCGCTCGAGCGTCTGCGCGGGCAGCTCACCGAGAAGGCGCAAGCCTCGCTGGACGGCAAGGAGTTCCGCTCCGGGATGGACTTCCCCGAGCTGCGATCCCTGTTGACGGAGCGCAAGGTCACCCCCGCCCCGCCGTCCACCCCGCCGCCGCCGAGGGCACACCCGACTCCCGCGGCGGGCATGTACGTCGGGCCGGCGCTGCGCGCGATGATCGAGGGCGCGGCGGGACGCAAGCCGCCCGAGGAGCCGGCGGCGGCGCCGCCGCCCGAGAAGCCCGCCCCGCCCGCTCCCAAGCCGTCCGGTCCGCCGGTGATGCGGCCCGCGGCGGTGATGCAGTCGGAGAAGCTGGAGCTGGCCGAGCAGGGCGACCTCGCCGACATCACCCCGGTCCGGCTGTACGCGCTCGCCGCGATCGCCGGCGCGAACGGCTGGCTGGAGCTCCAGCTCGAGTCGGGGCGCATGATCACCGTCAGCTTCCGCCGGGGCACCCCCGACCACGTCTCCAGCGACGATCCGGAGCTGTCGCTGCTGCGCTTCCTGCAGGGCCGCAAAACCCTCACTGCCGAGCAAGCCTCGCAGGCCGAGCTGCACGCCACCAAGGGCGGCGTCGACGTGGTGTCCGCCCTGTTCCAGCTGCAATTCATCCCACCGGCGGACGCGCACAAGCTGCTCGGTGAGCACGCCCTGTTCCTGCTCGACCGGGTCATCGAGAGCTCGCGGGGCACCTTCACCTTCGAGAAGGACGCGCCGTCGCCGCCGGGCGCGTTCGCGCTCGGGCACAAATGGACGCTGCTCGCCGAGGCGGTGCGCCGGCTCGATCCGTCCCCGCTGCGCGCCCGCCTGGGGAAGCAGCTCGGGTGCCACGTGCAGCGGTCCGGCGGGTCGAGCATCGGGAAGCTCGAGGAGCTGGCGCTGACGGCGCAGGAAGCGCGCCTGTACGCCTCGATCGACGGCACCCGGCTCGGCGAGGATCTGGTCGAGCAGCACGGCGCGCCGGTGACGCTGCGCCTCTTCCACCTCCTGACGGAGCTGAAGCACCTGTCGTTCGGAGAGGCGGCCGAGGAGCCGCGTCCCGCCAGCGCTGCGCCCCAACCCGCGCCGCCGCCTGCGCCCGCCCCCGAGCCGGAGCCGGGCCGAGCCGCGCCTCCGCCTGCTCCCAAGCCCCCGCCGCCCAGGCCCGCGGCCGCCGCCCGGCCGACTCCGGCGCGCGGATCCGCACCGGTCGCGAGGCCCGCGCCGCCGCCGCCCAAGCCCGCGGCGCCCACCCGCACCTATGCGACGCCGCCTTTGGACGAGACGCCGCAGGCGCAGCTCGCGCGGCTGCGCGGCGTCGTGGCGAGGCTGGAGAAGGGCACGCACTTCGAGGCCCTCGGCCTGGATCGCAAGGCGACCCCCACCGAGGTGAAGAAGGCCTTCGTGCTGCTCGCGCGCGACCTGCATCCCGACACGGTGACCGATCCTTCCCAGGCCGAGCTGCGCGGGGTGAAGGAAAGCCTGTTCGCGCGCGTGAACGAGGCCGCGCAGGTGCTGGGCGACGACGCGCAGCGCAAGGAGTACGAGGCGGAGCTGACCGGCGACAAGAAGGACGTGGACGTCGGGCGCATCTTCGACGCCGAGGAGAAGTTCCAGAAGGCGGAGATCTTCATCAAGGCGCGCAAGTACAAGGAAGGGCTGGCGCTGCTCGACGAGGCCATCCAGCTCAACGATCAGGAGGCGGAGTTCTACGCCTGGCGCGGGTACGCGCGCTTCCTCCTCGCGGGCGATCGCAAGCAGGCCTTCGACGATTGCGCCGGCGAGGTGAAGAAGGCCTTGAAGCTGGTCGAGCGCTGCCTCCCCGCCCACCTGTTCCTGGGCCACATGCAGAAGGTGGTCGGCAACGTGAAGGCCGCGGCCTCCTCCTTCCAGCGAGTCCTCGACCTCGACGACAAGCACGTCGAGGCCCAACGCGAGCTCCGCCTGATGGGCAAGAAAGCCTGAGCCAAAAACAGTTTCACGCAGAGCTCGCAGAGACCGCAGAGGGACTGATTCGAAAAAAACTCTGCGGGCTCCGCGTGCTCTGCGTGAAACGCATCTAGTCTTTACTCGGCAGGAGGATGGCCGGGTCTTTGTCGCGCGGTTTGTAGAGGAGGAAGGTGCGGCCGAGGACCTGGGCCAATTCCGAGTGAGTGGCGGAGGCGAGTTGCTCCGCGGCGGCGTGGCGGGGGAGGGGGGAGGACTCGGAGACCTTCACCTTGATCAGCTCGTGCGTGTCCAGCTGCGCGTTCGCCTGGGCGACGACCGCGTCGGTCAGGCCTTCGTGGCCGATCTGCAGAACGGGGGAGAGGTGGTGACCCAGCGCCCGGAGGTGGCGGCGCTGCTTGCCGCTCAGCTCAGCCAACCCGCGGCCCGGGTTTCCCGAACAGCTCCTGCTGCTCGGGGATGAGCCCCAGCGCCTTCGCGACCGGCGCGAAGCTGCGCCGGTGGATGGCGCAAGCGCCGATCCTCTCCAGCGCGTCGAGGTGGTCCGGCGTGGGGTACCCCTTGTGGTGCGCGAACCCGTACCCCGGGTGCTCTCGGTCGAGCTCGCACATCAGCCGGTCGCGGTGCACCTTGGCGACGATGCTCGCCGCCCCGATGGTGATGCTCTTCGCGTCCCCCTTCACGATGGGCTGCTGCGGGATGTCGAGGTCCCGCAGCCGGCGCGCGTCGACGAGGAGGTGCTCGGGGCGGGGCAGGAGCGCGAGCACGGCGCGGCGGAGCGCCAGAAGCCCCGCATGGTAGATGTTCAGCGAGTCGATCTCCGCCACCTCCGCCCGGCCGATCCCCACCGAGACGCAGACGGCGCGGATCTCCGGCTCCAGGGAATCGCGCTCTTCCGGCGTCAGCTGCTTGGAGTCGTTCACGCCCTGGATGCGCGTCCCCGGCGGCAAGATCACCGCCGCCGCGATCACCGGGCCCGCCAGCGGGGCCATGCCGACCTCGTCCACCCCCGCCACCAGGGTGAAGCCCTGCTCCCAGAGCGGCTGCTCGAAGGCGCACAGCCGCGAGAGCCTGCGCCCCTCGGCCTGCGCCGCGTGGATGCGCTTCAAGATACGTTCCGCGACGCCGCGTGCGCCCGAGCGCGGGTCCTCGCGCAAAGCAGTCAAGCCGCCCCGGGGAAGCTCCTCGTCGCCGTCCGCGTACCGCGTGCGCAGCTCGTCCACGGACATGAGGCGCAGCTCGTCGAGCCGCGCCATCACGCCTTCCCCGGATTCTGGGACTCGATGCGCTTCTTGAAGTTCGCCAGGAGGCCGGGCAACGACTGCTCGGCCAGCATGCGCTCGACCATCGAGGGCACCAGCGCGCCGAGCTTCAGGTCGATCTTGTAGGTCGCCTCGGTGCCCTCGGGGACGGCCTTCAGGAGCCAGGCGCCGTCGTTCCCCTTCATCATCTCGCCGCGGACCATCGTCCAGGCCAGCTCGTCCGGCGGGCGGGCGGTGTGCTTGAGGGTGTAGGTGATGACCTTCGCCTTGATGTCCACCGTGTAAGTGACTTGCTTGACGTTGCCGGAGCCGAACTCCACCGTCGCCTTCTTCACCTCGGGCAGGAACTCCGGGTACTTCTCGTAGTCGGTGATCACCGCGAAGACCTTCTCGGGAGGCGCCTGGATCACGATGCTCCGCTCGGCCTTGGCCATTCCGCCGTTCCTCCAGTCGGCGCCTACAGGGCGGCGCTGCGCTCTGAGGCGCTTCGATGGGCCCGTTGCTCCATACCACGGTGGAGGAGGAGCAAGAGAGGCGGCTGGAGCAGGCGAGGGAGCAGGGCCAGGACCAGCATCCCGCCGATGACCACGATGGCCAGCGGCTTCTGCGTCTCGCTCCCGATCCCGCGCGACAAGGCGGCGGGCAAAAGGCCGATCAGCGCCACCGACGCGGTCATCAGCGCCGGCCGCAAGCCTCGCTCCGCCGCGAGCCGCGCGCCCTCCTCCAGGGAGCGCCCCTCGCGCCACATCTTCTGCGCGTAGGTGACCACGATGATGGCGTCCTGCACCGCGATGCCGAAGATGGAGATGAACCCCATCGCCGCCGAGATGGAGAGGTGGGTGCGCGTGGCGAGCAGCGCGAACACGCCGCCCGCGCAGGCCGCCGGGATGCTGAGCAGCACCAGCAGCGTGTCCTTCAGCGTGCCGACCGCGCTGTAGACCAGGAAGGCGATGAGCAGCAGCGTGAGCGGGATGATGACCCGCAGCCGCTGGGCGGCCTCGCGGAGCTGGTCAGCCTCGCCGGCCCATTCGAGGTGGGTGTCGTAGGGCAAGCGGACTTCCCGATCCACGCGCGCCTGCGCTTCCGCGACGGTCGAGCCGAGGTCGCGTCCCCGCACGCTGAACTTCACCGGAGCATAGCGGCGCTGGTCCTCCCGGTACACCAGCGAGGGCCCCTGGTCCTCGCTGATCCGCGCCACCTGTCCGAGGGGCACCTGCGCGCCGGCCGGAGTCGGCACCAGGATCTGGCGGATGGCCTGTAGGTTCTTGCGGTAGGGCTCCGCCCAGCGCACCACCAGGTCGAAATGCTTCTCGCCCTCGTAGACCTGGGTGACGGCGGCGCCGCCGATGGCGGCCTGCACCAGGTTCATCACGTCGCCCACGTTGAGCCCGTAGCGGCCCACCGCGTCGCGGTCGGGGACGATGCGGATGTCCGGCTGGCCCAGCGTGCGGAAGACCCCGAGGTCCTCGACTCCGCGCACCCCTTGCAGCGCGCGCGCGACCTCGGCGGCCTTCTGCTCGTTGAGGCGCAGGTCGGGACCGACCACCTTGACCGTGTTCTCGCCCTTCACGCCGCTCATCGCCTCCTCGACGTTGTCGGCGATGGCCTGCGAGAAGTTGAAGTCGACGCCGGGGAATGCGTCGCGCAGCTTCTCCGACAGCTCGCGCTGGAGCGACTCCTTGGTCACCCCGCGCCGCCAGGCGGAGGGCGGCTCGAGCGGCGCGAACAGCTCGATGTTGTTGAACCCCGAGACGTCGGTGCCGTCGTCGGGTCGGCCGACCTGGGAAACCGCGGTGCGGATCTCCGGGATCGATCTTCGCGCCAGGTCGCAGGGACCATCCACCCGGCAGCCGAGAAGGATGCGCCGCATGCGCCCGACGTGCTTGGCGGACTGGTCCAGGCTGATCGAGAGCGGCAGCGTGGCGCGGATCCAGAAGTTGCCTTCCTCGAGCTTGGGCATGAACTCGGTGCCGATGAAGCGCAGGAGCCCCCCGGCCGCCGCCACGGGCGCGAGCGCGAGGAGGAGCGCCGCGATCGGGCGGCGCAGCGAGAACGCGAACAGCGGCCGGTAGGTGCGGTCCAGCCAGCGCAGGAAGGCGTTGTCGTGCGCGTGCTCGGCCTCGTGCGCTCCTTCGGCTGCGTGCGCCTTCAGGTCGGCCTTCAGCAGTCGCGCCGCGAGCACCGGAGTGAGGCTGACGCTGAGCAGCACCGCGCCCCCGATGGAGAAGGCGTAGGTGTGCGCCATCGGCGAGAAGATCACGCCGGCGACGCCGGTGAGCGTGAACAGGGGGAAGAACGCGACCATGATGATCAGCACCGAGAACAGCATCGCGGGGCCGATCTCGGCGGCCGCCGCCCGCACGCGCTCCCGCACGCTCCCGCGACCCGCCCCGCCGAGGTGGCGGTAGATGTTCTCGACCATGATGACGGTCGAGTCGACGATGATGCCGAAGTCGACCGCTCCCAGCGAGATGAGGTTCGCCGGGGTTCCGGTGGCGATCATCCCGCAGAACGCGGCGAGGAGCGCCAGCGGGATGTTCACCGCCGCGATGACCGCCGCGCGCGCCTGTCCCAGGAACCCCCAGAGGACCAGGGTGACCAGCAGCATGCCGACCAGCAGGTTCTCGATCACGGTGTGGGTGGTCAGGTGCACGAGCCGCTCGCGATCGTAGTAGGGCTCCAGCGTCATGCCCGGCGGGAGCAGGTGGTGCTTCCGGATCTGCTCGACCTTCTCGTGCACGCCCTGCAGGGTCTTGAGCGAGTCTCCGCCGTAGCGCATCAGCACGATGCCCTGGACGACGTCGGGCTCCAGGTCCTTGCCGACGATCCCCAGTCGCGGGGCGGCGCCCTCGGCGACGTCGGCCACGTCGCGCACCCGCACGGGCACGCCCTTCTGCTCGGCGACCACCACCTGCTGCACGTCGCGCAGGGAGCGGATGAGGCCCAGCCCGCGCACGTTGAAGGACTGCTCGCCCAGCGTGAGCCGCTGGCCGCCGACGTTCTGGTTGGCGTTGCCGATGGCGGACGAGAGCTGCTGGAGGGTCAGCCCGTGGCCCTTGAGGCGATAGGGATCGACGTCGACGTGCACCTGGCGCGTCTCGCCGCCGAACCCGGTGACGTCGACCACGCCGTGTACCTGGCGGAACTGCCGCTCGAGGATCCAGTCCTGCGCCGTCTTCAGCTCGGAGAGCGAGTGGCCGGGGCCGCGCAGGACGTAGCGGTAGATCTCTCCGATCGCGTTCCAGGGCGAGAGCTGCGGCTGGACGCCGCTGGGGAGCTGGATGAACTGGAGCCGGTTGATCACCCGTTGCTGCGCGTCCACGTAGCTCGGGTTCCAGTTGAAGTAGCACTTCACGTCGGAGAGGCCGAACAGGGACTGCGAGCGGACGTGCTCCAGGTCGAGCATGCCGGCGAGCCCGTTCTCCAGCGGGATGGTGACGTACCGCTCCACCTCCTCGGCGGAGAGCCCCTGCGGCTGGGTGATGACCTCGATCATCGGGGCGACGGGGTTTGGATACGCCTCGACGTCGAGCTGCGTGTAGCAATAGAGACCGACGCCCAAGAGGCCCAGGGCGAAGGCCAGCACGAGCCCGGGGAAGCGCAGCACCGCGTCGACCAGGCGGCCCATCAGAGCATCCCGGAGAGGAGCAGCGCTCCGGACACGACGACCTGCTCGCCGCGCGAGAGGCCGGAGAGCACCACCACCGGGTCCGCATCGTCGGACTCGACCTGCACGCGGCGTTGCTGGAACCGCAGCAGGCCGTTCTCGGTCCGGCCCGTCTGCACCACCACCACCCGCTGGTCGCCGAGGTGGAGTAGCGCGCTGCGCGGCACTGCCAGCGCGGTGCGCGGCGGCATGGAGATGAGGAGCGTCGCGTACATCTCGGGAAGCAGCTCGCGCCCCGGGTTGCGCAGCGTCGCCCGCACCCGGGCGCTGCGCGTCTGCGGATCGAGCGCGGGGGAGATCCAGTCGACGCGTGCCGGGAACTCGCGATCGGGATACGCGACGACCTTCACCGTCACCTTGGCGCCGGGTTGCACGCGCGGCAGGTCCATCTCGAAGACGTCGGCGATGGCCCAGACCTGGCCCAGGTCGCCGACGGTGAACAGCTCCGGAGACGTCCCGCCCGAGGATTGGCCGGCGATCTCCATGCCCGGCGTGACCGCGCGCGCGGCCACTTCGCCGTCGATCGGCGAGCGCAGCGTGAAGCTCTGCGAGACGCTCGGGGGCCCACCGTGGAAGAGGCGCGCCCGCTGGCGGGCGCGGGCCAGCTCCGCGGCGGCTCGGTCGCGGGCGGCCTGCGCGGCTTCCAGATCGCGCTGCGCTCCGGCGCGGGCCTCGAACAGCTCGCGCTGCCGGCGCAGCTCGCGTTCCGCCGCCTGGAGGTCGGCCTCCGCCTTGCCGACGTCGGCCGCGGCGACCCCCACGTCGGGAGATTCCAGCGTGAGCAGCGGCGCGCCCTTGCGGAGCCGCTGCCCGAGCTGCGCCTCGATGCGGCTGACGCGGCCGCTCACCGGCGAGAAGACGTGTGCCACGTGGGAATCGTCGAAGGCGATCCGGCCGGGCGCGGCGAGCTCGGACGCGACGGGCTGCTCTTCCACCGTGGCGAGCTGGATCTGCCCGGCCTGCATCTGCTCCTGCGAGAGCCACGCCTCGCCCGGCGGCGGGCGCGCCTCGGCGACCTGCTCGCGGTTGCAGCAGGCGAGGAGCAAGAGCCAGGCGAGCGCAAAGCGCCTCACGAGCGCAGCTCCCGGCCCACGGCGGCCTCGAGCTTGAAGAGGTTCACCCACAGGTCGTGCAGGTCCTGGAGGTACTCGACGCGCACCTGGGCGAAGGCGCGCTGCGCGTCGAGCAGGTCGAGCAGGCGCGCCGCGCCCTTCTCGTACTGGATCCGGGTCAGGTCGCGGGCCCGCTGGGCGCGCTCGAGGAGGCCGCCGCGCATGCGGTCGACCAGCTTGCGGCTGGCGGCGAACGCTCCGTAGGCGCTGACCACCTCCGCCGCCAGCTGCGCCGCCGCCTTGTCGCGCTGCACCGCCTGGGTACGCAGGTCCGCTTCCGCGCGCTGCACCTCGCCCTGCTGCTGGTAGAAGATCGGCACCGGGAGCGAAGCTCCAAAAAATACGGTGGGAGGAGTCACCGCGGCGGCGCCCGTGCCCTCCTGGGCGTACTGCGCGAAGAGCGTGACTTCGGGGATGCGCTGGCGCCGCGCCAGGTCCACGGCAGCGCGGGCGCGCGCCTCCTGCCGCTCGAGCGCGCGCAGGTCGGGCCGCCCCCGTTCGGCGGTCTCGAGCAGCGCGACGGCATCGACCGGGGCGAGGGTCAACCGAGCGGCCTGCTCCAGCAGCTCCGGGTCGACGCGGAAGTCGGGCAGCGGCCCGCGCACTGCGAGCAGGAAGGCGACCTGCGCGCGCGCGGCCCGGTCGGCCTGCTGCGCGACGTCGACGGCCTGCTCCGCTTCCTGCGCGGCGACCTGCGCACGGGCCAGCTCGGCCTCGCTGATCGCGCCGGCCCGGAACCGCGTCTGATCGAGCTGCTCCGTCTCGAGCGCGAACTCGAGCAACTCGCGCGTCAGATCGGCCTGGGCGCGTTGCAATGCCGCGTCGACCATCGCCTGCTGGAGCGCGAGCCGGAGCGTTCGCTCGGCGTCCTCGCGCGAGAGGTGCGCCGCTTCCAGCGCCGCCCGGGTGACATCGATGCGGAGCCCGCGCTTGCCGGAGAGCACCTCCGACAGCGCGGCCTGATCGGAGACGCCGACGCCGAACGCGAGCGCCGAGCAGCCTGAGCAGTCGAAGCTGCGCCCGATGCTGCCGCTCAGCGCGGGATTGGGCAATCCGCGCGCAGCCGCCTCGTCACCTCGCGCCGCGGCGACCTGCGCGTCGGCCAGCAGCAGATCGAGGCTGCGCTCACGGAACAGCCGCAGCGCGTCCGGCAGCGTGAGCACCGCCGGCAGCGGCGGCTCGGCGGGGACGGCGAGCAGCAACGCGAGCACGAGAATCGGCATGGATCGCTTCTAGGACGGGCAGCGACGTCGCGCCCTCCGAGGGAGGTCCGTCCAACCAACGTCCACTCGGCCGGGAGACCGATGCGCGGCGGTGCGTGCGCCTGCTCCGGAGTGGGTGGTTGACAGCCGCCTCGGGATGGCGGAATCGCACCCGCGTCATGAGGACGCAGCTGGTCCGCACCGCGGTGCTGGAGATCTACGAGCAGGTGCGCCGCGAGGCGGCGCGCGCCGACGACGCCATGCAGCGGGTGCTCCGGCGAGAGAAGGCGCTCCGCAGCGTGGAGCGCCGGGCGGTGGCGGACGCGGTCTACGGCCTGCTCCGCCTGCAAGGGCGCGTCGATCACCTGCTGGACGGGGCGCTGGCGACGCGCAAGCTGCGCATGTCCGGGTTGGCCACGCCGACACAGCACCTCTTGCGCTATGCGGCCTACCTCATCGTGGGGGAAGGGCAGGGTCCCGAGTCGGCGACGAACCTGGCCGGACCCGAGGTGGCGCCGTACCTGTGGGCGCTGCAGCTCGTCGCCCGGCCGCAGGAGCTCGCCGCGCCGGCGGACCCGACCGACGCGCTGGCCGCGGAGACGAGCCTGCCCCGGTGGCTCGCGGCACTGTGGGGGGAGCAGCTTGGAGCCGACGAGACGCGCTCGCTCGCCGCTGCGCTCAACCAGCGCGCCCCGCTCACCGTGCGCGCCAACCTCCTGAAGGCCACACGCGACGAGCTGCGCGCGGCGCTCGAGGCGGAGGGCGCGCGGGTGGAGCCCACCCGCTGGTCACCAAACGCCCTCACCTTCACCGGCCGCACCAACGTGTTCGCGCTCAAGGCGTTCAAGGCGGGCCTCTTCGAGGTGCAGGACGAGGGGAGCCAGCTGATCGCCGAGGCGTGCGGCGCGCGGCCGGGGCAAGTGGTGGTCGATGCCTGCGCCGGCGCGGGAGGGAAGGCGCTGGCGCTCGCCGCCGAAATGCGCAACCGCGGCAAGCTGGTGGCGTGCGACCGCGACGGGCGCCGGCTGGACGAGCTGCGGCAGCGCGCCCGGCGCAACGGAGCGCACAACTGGGAGGCGCGCGCGGTGCCCGAGGGACCCGCCGGCGAGGCGCGCCTCGACGATCTGCGGGGCAAGGCCGACGTGGTGCTGGTGGACGCCCCGTGCAGCGGCCTGGGGGCCCTGCGACGCACTCCGGACGCGCGCTGGCGGACGGACCAGGGCGAGGTCGATTCGTACCCGCCCCGGCAGCGGGAGATCCTCCGGCGCTACGCGGCGCTGGTCCGGCCGGGGGGACGGCTGGTCTATGCGACGTGCTCCATCAACCGGAGCGAGAACGAAGAGGTGCGCGCGTCGTTCCTGGCGGAGCATCCCGAGTTCGCACCGGTGCCGAGCTCCGAGATCCTGGGCGAGGAGCGCGCGGCCGCGATGGGCGCGCGCGCGGAAGACGTGCAACTCCTTCCGCACAGGCACGGCACGGACGGTTTCTACCTCGCCGCGATGCAGCGGCGGCCATCGCAAAAAATGGTGGAATCGCAGGCTCCGGGGTAGAAGCGATCGATCGCTCCACGAGGGCGAGCAAACGTCCGACCACGGAGATCCAGAATGGCGAAGAAGTCGCAAGAGCCGCTCGTCATCGCGAGCAAGGCCAAGGGCATCCTCAAGAAGGCGGGCTGCAATACCGCCGGCGACGCGTTCCAGGCGCTGAACGGGTATCTCTACTGGCTGCTGGAGCAGGCGGCGAAGCGCGCCAAGGCGAACGGCCGCAAGACCGTCCGCAGGCACGACTTCATGGTTTGACCGTCACGCAGGCTCTGGAGGGACCTCGGCGGCCGTGCGCGGAGCGCGCAGCTGCGCCAGGACGACTCCGGAGATCACCACCAGGGCGCCGCCGATGAACTGCGGAGTGACGTGCTCGCCCAGGAAGAGGTGGGCGAGCACGGCGGTCGCCAGCGGCTGCAGGTTGGTGAACACCGCCACGCGCGCCGCCGGCAGGTGCGCCAGCGCCCAGTACCAGAGCAGGTAGGCAATCACGCTGGTGACCAGGATCAGGTAGCCGACGCCGAGCCAGGCGGCGCGCGAGGCGTGCACGATGCGCTGCACGGTGCCCGGCGCGGCGAGCGAGGCGACCCCGAGGGGCAGGTACATCGCGGTGCCGGCGATCAGCGTCCAGGCGATGACCGGGAGCGGCCCGTGGGCGGTGACCAGCGGCCGGCCCTCCGCCGTGAACAATGCCCAGGCGATCACCGCGACCAGCAGCAGCAGGTCGCCCACGAGCGGCCCGCGGGAGAGGTCCAGGCCGCGCCAGGCGAGCACGTAGAGCGTTCCCGCGAGCGCGATCAGCGTGCCGAGCGCGGTGCGCAGGCCGGGGAGCTCGCGGCGGAGCGCCTGGGCGAGGAGGAGCACGAACAGGGGCGTGAGCGAGTACAGGAGGGCCGCGTGCGCGGCGGTCGAGAGCGCCAATCCGGTCTGGAAGAATCCCTGGCTGACCGGCACCACCACGAACGAGAGCACGAGCAGCTGCGGCCAGGCGCTCTTGGGCGGCATCCGCTGGCCCGGTGGGCGGACCCGCAGGAGCAGGAGCGAGAGGAGCACGCTCGCGCCGAGGAACCGGAGCAGGCCGAGCGGCAAGGGCGGGATCTCGCGGAGCGCGGTCTTTCCGCAGAGGTAGCTTCCGGCGGAGAGAGCGGTGTGCAAGAGCAACCCGCCGTAGAGCAGGGCACGCCTCGGCGGGGTGGCCATCGAGCGCGTGGATCTGCAAGTATCGCGCGCCGCTGTCAAGGAGGTGTTCCATGGGTCTCGCGGGAAGATCGGTCGTGGTCACCGGCGCCTCGGGCAACCTGGGCCGCGCGGTCTGCGCGCGCCTCGCACAGGAGGGCGCGCGTGTGGTGCCGTTCGTGCACACGAAGCGCTCGCCGGAGGAGCGCGCGGTGGAGCTCACCGACGAGCGGTCGGTGGAGGCCGGCTTCGAGGGCATCTCCGGACTGTGGGCGGCGGTGAATTGCGCCGGAGGGTGGAAGGGAGGCTCGCCGGTGAAGGACACATCGGTCGAGGTCTTCGAGGCGATGATCGGCGCCAACCTGCGCAGCGCATTCCTGGTCAGCCGCGCGGCTCTTCGAAGGTTCGGGACCGAAGGAGGGCGTATCGTCACCGTCTCGGCGGCCATCGTCTCGTCCCTCATCGGCATCGGCGGGGGGGCCGCGTACGCGGCGGCCAAGGCGGGAGTGATCGCGCTGACCAAGGCGCTGGCCGAGGAGGGCGCGGCTTCCGGCGTCCGCGCCAACTGCGTGGCGCCCGGGACCATGCGCACTCCGCAGAACGAGCGCGCCATGCCGGGCGTGGGCAGCGCGCGGTGGGTGAAGGTCGAGGACGTGGCGGAGGCGATCGCGTTCCTCTGCGATCCGCGCTCGGCCGCCGTGAACGGCGCGGTGGTCACGCTGCCGTCCATCTGAGCTCAGGTCCTGAGGTTCTGGGGACACCATACGTTCATTGACGTATGGTGTCCCCGGATCTCCGGATCTCCGGATCTCCAGTCGGCGACACCAGGGCGGCGCTGCGCCTTTCAGCGGCGGTCAGGGCACGTGTTGCAGCGCGCGGCGTGCCTCGGCGCGGACTCCGGGCGCCGGATCGTCGACCAGGCGCTCGGCGAGCGCGCGCACCTCGGGCGAGAGGGGCCGGGAGGCCATCGCGAGCGCGCTGCGCACCAGGCCGTCGCGGCCCGCCCGCAAGAGAGGTGTTCCTTCGTAGCGGCGCCGCGCTTCCTGGGGCGTGAGACGCAGCACGTCCCCGATGTCGAGCGCGCGCTGCTCGGGCCGGGCGCGGAGCTGCACCAGCTTTCCCGGCGGCGCGCGCCGGTTCCACGGGCAGGCGTCCTGGCACGCGTCGCAACCAAAGACGCGCCCTCCCGCTGCTCGCGCCAGCTCGGGCGGGATCGGCCCTCGGTGCTCGATGGTGTGGTACGCGAGGCAGCGATTCGCGTCGACGTAGCGCGGCTCGGGGATCGCGCCGGTCGGACAGGCGGGGATGCACGCGCTGCATTCGCCGCAGCGGTCCGGGTGCGGCTCGCCGGCCGCAAGCTCCGCGTCGGTGACCAGCGCGCCGAGCAAGAGCCAGGAGCCGAGCTTCTCGTGGATGAGGCAGCCGTTCTTGCCGATCCAGCCGATCCCGGCCTCCTGCGCCCACGCCTTCTCCAGCACCGCTCCCGCGTCCACCTCGCAGTACACGCGCGCGCCCAGCTCGGCGCGCAACCAGGCGGCGAGCTTGCGCGCGGGCTTGAGCACCACGTTGTGGTAGTCGCGGCCCTGCGCGTAGCGCGCGACGAGCAGGTCGCCGGCCGGAGCGGCTTCGGGCATCTCGGGCGCGTAGCTCGCCGCGAGCGCGATCACGCTGCGCGCGCCCTGCAACACGCGCGAGGGATCGAGCCGCTCGGCGCGCCGCTCGCGGACGTAGGCGATGCCGGGAGCGTCCCAGCCGCGCTCGAACCAGCGGTCCAGCCGAGCTGGGTCGAGAGCGCGGGCCCGGGCGATCCCACACAGGTCGAAGCCCAGGTCCCGCGCTTTCGCTTTGACGCGCGCGGCGTCCCTTCCCGGGCTGCGGTCCGCCGCATGTGCGCGCAGCTCCATCTCAGCGCTTCCAGGTGAGCGCGACGCCGTCGCGCAGGGGGAGCAGGGTGGAGACGAGTCCCTCGGAGCCGAAGGCGACGCGCGTGTACTCGCGCAAGCCGGCGGTCGCCGGGTCGGTCTCGCCGCGCGCCACCGCGCCTCCCCAGAGCACGCTGTTCGCCACCAGCAGGCCACCCGAGCGCAGCTTCGGCAACGCCAGCGAAAGCGCGCGCGGGTACTCCTCCTTCTTGCCGTCGAGGAAAATGAGGTCCTGCGGCTCCTCCACGCGCGCGAGCGCTTCCAGTCCATCTCCGGGGACCAGGATCCGGCAGCGATCCAGGAGGCCGGCCTGGCCGAGCCAGGTGTGGGCGCGCTCGAGGTGGTCGGGGTCGTAATCGGTCAGCGTGACCGCGCCGCTGTCCGGCAGCGCGCGCGCGAACCAGAAGGCCGAGTACCCGAATCCGCTGCCCACCTCGAAGATCCGCCGCGCGCGCAGGAGCAGCGCCAGCTGGTGGAGGAGCCCGCCCACTACCGGGCCCACGATGGGAAAGCCGTCCCGCTCGTCGGCATAGCGACGCATCTCCGCCTCCACCGGATCCGGGGAGCCGGCGAGCCGCGCGAGGTACTCGTCCACGAGCGGGTCGACGATATCGAGGTCGCCTTGCATGGAAAGCCGAAGGTAGCGCAAATGGCTGCCCCATGACGCGTCTTTGCGCCTTCCTCTACCGGCTGTCCGCCGGGCTGCTGCTCGGCGCGCAGGTCTTCTTCGCGGCGGTGGCCGCTCCGGCCGCGTTCCCGCGCGAGGTGGCCGCGCTACCCCCCGGCCATCCCCTGCGCAGCGCGGCGGCCGACCTGGTGGGCACGCAGCTCGCCGCGCTGGACCGCATGACGCTGCTCTTCTGCGCGGTCGCGGCCCTCTGTTCGATCGTCCTGGCGCGCACCGGGCTGTCCTCGGCACGGATGGCGGCGGTCCCCGCGCTGCTGGCGGGCCTGTGCGCGCTGATCTCCTCCTCGTTCGTCACGCCGCGCATCCACGCGCTCCGCGCGGCCGGGGAGACGCAGCTGCCGGAGTTCGGCCGGCTGCACGCGATCTCGACGTCCCTGTTGGGAGTGGAGATCCTCCTGCTCCTCGTGGCGCTGTGGGTTGCTCCCCAGCCCGCGAAGGGTTAGGAAGGCGCCCACCGCCATGGCCATCCCCGTGACGCTGATCCCCGGTGACGGCATCGGGCCGGAGGTCGTCAACGCCGCCGTCGAGGCGATCGAGGCGGCCGGAGCGCGGCTGGAATGGCACCGCGCCGCCGCCGGCGCCAGCGCTGTGCCGACGCACGGAACGCCCATCCCCGCCGAGACGCTGGATTCCGTCCGTCGCACCAAGCTGGCGCTGAAAGGTCCCCTCGCGACACCCATCGGCGAGGGCTTCCGCAGCGTGAACGTCGCGCTGCGAAAGGAGTTCGACCTCTACGCGAACGTTCGGCCAGCGCGCAGCTTCGCCGGCGTGGAGACGCGCTACACGGGCGTCGACCTGGTGGTCATCCGCGAGAACACCCAAGGCCTCTACTCGGGCGTGGAGCACTACGTCGACGAGGAGCGCAGCGCCGCGGAATCGATCAGCATCATCACCCGCAAGGGCAGCGAGCGCATCGTCGAGTACGCCTTCCAGTACGCGAAGTCGCGCGGGAGGCGGCTGATCTCCCTGGTGCACAAGGCCAACATCCTCAAGGCCACCAGCGGCCTCTTCCTCGAGACGGGGCGTCAGGTGGCGACCAGGCATCCCGAGATCCAGTTCAAGGAGATCATCGTCGACAACTGCGCCATGCAGCTGGTGAAGAACCCCAACCAGTTCGACGTGCTCGTCACCACCAACCTGTTCGGCGACATCCTGAGCGACCTCACTTCCGGCCTCATCGGCGGGCTGGGGCTCACCGCGGGCGCCAACATCGGCGCCGACGCGGCCATCTTCGAGGCGGTGCACGGCACCGCGCCGGACATCGCCGGGAAGGGCGTCGCCAATCCCACGGCGGTGATGCTCGCGGGCGCGATGCTCCTCGAGCACATCGGCGAGCGCACCGCCGCGGACAAGCTGGTCACGGCCATCCGCGAGACCATCGCCTCGAAAGAAGCCACCACCCCCGACCTGGGCGGCAGCGCCACCTCCCGCATGTTCACCAACGCCGTCCTCAAACGGCTTCGCTGAAGACGAAAAGCGTTTCACGCAGAGCCCGCTGAGGTCGCAGAGGCATTCTGATCAACGAGGTCGTGCGCCATGCGCCGATCGGAGATCGCCAGGAACCCCTCTGCGGTCTCTGCGCTCTCTGCGTGAAATCTTTCTAGTCCAACCACAAAGAGCCGTCCTGCTCATGGATCTGTACGGGCTGCAGCGAGGTTCCGGGGCAGGGGCCGCCCGTGCAGGAGCCTGACGAGGGATCGAAGCGGGCGCCGTGGGCGTGGCACTCGATCTCGCCGAGGGAGTTGAAGAGGCGGCCGTCGCCGACGTCGACCGGCTGGGCGCGGTGGGGGCAGAGGTTGACCCAGGCGCGCACCGCGCCGTCCGGAGCACGGTGCGCAAACCCTTCCACGGAGAGAGGTCCGAACCGGCCGCGAAGCGGCGGGAGGGGAAAGCGGATCGAGCCACCCGGCGGCAGGTCGCGCAGATCGAACAGCTTGGTCACGGCTTGGGCGCGACCCAGGGGATCTCACGCCCGCCGGCGCGAAGGTTGGCCGCGCGCGCGAGCACGAAGAGCAGATCGGAGAGCCGGTTCAGGTAGGCGAGCACCTGCGGCGAGACCGTCTCCTCGCGGGCGAGCTGCACTGCCTTCCGCTCGGCGCGGCGGCACACGGTGCGGCAGAGGTGCAGCGCGGCGCCGGGCCGCGAGCCGCCCGGCAGGATGAACTGGCGCATTTCGGGCAGCTCGCCGGTGAAGCGGTCGATGTCCTTCTCCATCCGCGCGATCATGTCGGCGCGGATGCGCGGCACCTCGCGCGGAGCCTTGTCCGCCTGCGGCGTGGCCAACTCGGCTCCGAGCGTGAACAGCTCGCTCTGCAGCGCGTCGGCGATGCCGAGGATGTCCTTCTGCGAAGGATCGAGCAGCTCCTCGCGGGCAACCCCGAGCGAGCTGTTCAGCTCGTCCACCTCGCCGTACGCGGCGACGCGCAGGTCGTCCTTGCGCACGCGCGGGCCGCCGAACAGGCCGGTCGATCCGTCGTCCCCGCGCCGCGTATAGATCTTGCTCATCGCCGGAATGCGTCCATAAGGTCCGCGGTGTGAAAAGCGTACCGCCGCCCCATCGGCGGCGAGTATCGCGCACCCTACTGCGCGCTGCTAGGATCGGGCAACGATGCGCATCCCCGCTTACCCGCACCGAAAGGCCGTGCACTGCGGCTCGGGGACCCTCGCCTCCGCGCTGGCGCACCGGGGCCTCGCGCTCTCCGAGCCGATGGTCTTCGGGCTGGGCGCCGGCCTCGGATTCGCGCTGCACGAAGGGGAGCCGCCGCAGCAGGCGTCGCGCTTCTTCGTCGGGCGCAGCCCGAGCTTCGAGGAGGACCTGTGCGCCTCGCTGGGCGCCGAGCTTTCCGTCGAGCAGTACGACCGGCCGGCCGCTGCCTGGGCGCGCTGCTGCGAGTTGGTCGCGCAGGGGAAGCCGGCGCTGGTCTACACCGACCTGTTCGAGCTTCCGTACCTCGGCGCGCGCAACCATTGGTACGGGCACCTGGTCGCGGTGATCGGGCACGAGGGCGACGAGGCCGTGATCGCCGACAACGAGCGGCCCGAGCCGGTCGGCGTCCCGATCGCCGCGCTCCAACGCGCCCTCGGCGGACCCGCGCCCGTTCCCCTGGACGAGATCTCGGTGCTTTCTCTCGGCGACGTCGATGCGGCTGCGCCGAAGCGCGCTCGGGAGGCGGTGCTGCTCCAGGCGGTGCGGCTCACCGAGGAAGCTGCTCCGCGCACCGGCGTGCCGGGCTTGCGCGCGCTCGCCGAGGAGCTGCCCGAGTGGAAGGGGCGCCCCGACGCGGACCGCTGTTTTCGCCTGGCCGCTCAGGTGATCGAGCAGCGGGGCACCGGCGGCGGGCTCTTCCGGCGCATGTACGCGCTCTTCCTGGAAGAGGCGGGGTTGCCCCAGCTGTCCGCGCTGTGCGTGCGCTCGGCGGACGCGTTCAGCGCGCTGGCCCAGCGGCTCGCACCGGACCGTGCGCGCGCCTGCGCCGCCGCCGAGGAGGCGCTGTGGAAACGCGCGCTGGACCTGCTCGAGCCATGACCCGCGCCGTGGCCGCGCTCGCGATCGTCGCCGCCTGCGGCGGCATGAAGGACCCCGGCTCGGTCGCCGACAAGTTCGTCGACCGCTATTACGTCGAGTCGGACCAGCAGGGCGCGCTGCAGTTCACCTCGGGAGTGGCGACCCTGCAGCTGCAAGACGAGCTGCGGCTCAGCGCGGAAGCGCGCCGTCCCGGCAACCCGTTCCCGTCGCGCCAGGTGCGCGTCTACTACACGCGGTCGGTGCTGGGCGGCAGCGACGTCGAGCGCACCGCGGACTACAAGCTGGACATCCGCCCCCAGGGCGGCGGCGAGCTGCAGCGCGAGGCGCACCTGACGCTCGCCCGGCAGGCCGACGGCACCTGGCGCGTGGTGCGCTTCCATGAGACGCAGCCTTCCCGATGAAGCTCGAGTACACGATCTCGCAGGACGCGGCCGGGCAGCGGCTGGACAAGTTCCTCCGCCGGCGGCTGGCGGAGATGCCGCTCTCGCACCTCTACAAGATGGTGCGCACCAAGAAGGTGCGCGTGAACGGCGCGCGCGCGGACATCGCGCAGCTCCTTCAGCCGGGCGACGTCGTGGTGGTGCACGGCGCGCGGGAGGCGAACCCGGATGCGGCGCCGGCCCCTGCGGCGCCCCGGCCGCCCAGCGCTGTGCGGCAGGATTTCGCCGTGCTCTACGAGGACGCGCACATCCTCGTCTGCGACAAGCCCGCCGGGCTCGCCATCCACGCCGGGTCGGGGATCACCTCGGACACGCTGGTCGATCAGGCGCGCGCCTACCTCGCGCGCCAGGGGCTCACCGTGCCCGAGGGCGAGTTCAAGCCCAGCCCCGCGCACCGGCTCGACCGCGAGACGAGCGGCGTGGTGGTGGTCGCCAAGACGCGCCAGGCGATGGTGCGGCTTACCGAGATGTTCACCGCGGGCGAGCCGAAGAAGACGTACCTGGCGCTGGCGAAGGGCCGCTTCCAGCGCGACCGCGGCACCGTCGACCTGCTCCTCCCCGAGCACCAGCAGACGCAGGCGAGCAAGCAGCAGCGGGGCGTGAACCTCCAGGAAGCCGTCACCCACTGGACGAAACTCTCGGGCGGCGCGGAGGCGACGCTCCTGGAGGTCGCGATCGAGACGGGCCGCACGCACCAGATCCGGCGCCATCTGGCTGCCATCGGACATCCGATCGTCGGAGACGCGAAGTACGGCGACTTCGCCTTCAACCGAAGGGCGCGGGGCTCTTGGGGCGCGAAGCGCATGTTCCTGCATTCTTCCAGGCTGGCGCTGGCGCATCCCGTCACCGGCAAGCGGCTCGTCTTCAACGCGCCGCTTCCGGGCGATCTGGTGGAGGTCCTTCCCAAGGCCGGCGTGGCATGGCCGACCACACGGGCGCACCCGGAGGAAGGATGATGCGTTCCGGCGCGTTTGTACCTATTGTCAGCGCGCCCTGGCCATGAACACCACCACCCCGTCGCCGCCGCCCAAGCTCGAGCCGCCGCTCTGGCGCCGCGTCTGGACCCGCCTGATGGCGGATCGCGGTCCGGGGAAGAAGCGGCTCTGGGTGCTCCTCGCCATCCCCGCCGGCGCGTTGGCGTTCGTCGGCCTGGTCGCACTGGTCGGCATCTATGCGGCCTTCGCCAAGGGCCTCCCCTCGATCGACTGGGCAAGCCGGTACCGCCCGCCGATCGTCACCAACGTGGTGAGCGGCGACCAGCAGCTGATCGGCGAGTTCTACGACGAGCGCCGCGTGGTGGTGCCCTACGACCGGATCCCCAAGAAGCTGGTCCAGGCGTTCATCGCCAGCGAGGACGCCGGCTTCTTCGATCACGGCGGGGTGAGCTTCACGGGCCTGGTGCGCGGCCTCTACCAGACGTACGTGAAGCGGACGCGCATCGTGGGCGGGTCGACGCTCTCGCAGCAGACCGCCAAGGCGATCATCGCCTCGGCCGAGGGGGCCAAGGCGGTGCGCGTGCGCAGCGGCTGGGCCGGCGTGCGGCGCAAGGTGCGCGAGTTCATCTTGACGCGGCGCCTGGAGAGCAACTTCACCAAGGAGCAGATCCTCCACCTCTATCTGAACGAGGTGTACCTCGGGCACCATTCGTATGGCGTCCAGGCCGCGGCGGAGAACTACTTCCGCAAGAACGTCTGGGAGCTGTCGCTGCCCGAGATGGCGCTCATCGCCGGCCTGCCGCAGGCGCCCAGCGCGTACTCTCCCTTCGCGCACCCCGACAGGGCGAAGGCGCGGCGCGGCTACGTCCTGCGGCGCATGTTCGAGGAGGGGATGATCGGTGCCCGGCAGCGCGACGCCGCGGACGCGTCGCCGATCGAGGTCTACCCGGTCCAGGACATCTTCCGCGAGACGGCGCCCTACGTGACCGAGCACGTGCGCCGCGACGTGGTGGCCCGCTATGGCAACCAGCGCATGCTGCAGGACGGCTTGCAGATCTTCACCACCGTCGACCTGGAGCGCGAGCACGACGCCATCGCCGCCACGCTCAAGGGCATCCTGGAGGTGGACAAGCGGCAGGGGTTCCGCGGCGCGCTGATGCACCTGCCCGAGAAGGACTGGGCCGACTTCGTGCAGAAAGAGGAGAAGTTCCTGCGCGGGGACGGGAAGCGCGACGAGGTGGTCGCGGCGCTGGTCACCAAGGTGGACAAGGAACAGATCTCCGTCACGGTGGGCGAGGCGAAGGGCATCGTCCAGCTCGCCACCACCACCTGGGCGCGCAAGCCCAACTCCGAGCTCAACTCGGAGTACTCCAAGATCGCCACCCTCAAGGGCGTGGTGACTCCCGGCGACGTGGTGCTGGTGCGCGCCAGCGAGACCAAGGGCGAGTACCTGCTGGAGCAGGAGCCCAAGCTGCAGGGCGCGCTCATCTCCGTCGATCCGAACAGCGGGTACGTGCTGGCGATGATCGGCGGGTACGACTTCGAGAAGAGCGAGTTCAACCGGGCCTTCCAGGCGTGCCGGCAGCCGGGGTCCGCGTTCAAGCCGGTGATCTACAGCGCCGCCATCGAGCAGCGCGGCTTCACCGCCTCGACCATCCTGCTCGACGCGCCGATGGTGACCGACGACGAGTCGACCGGCCGGCGCTGGAAGCCCAACAACTACGAGGAGACGTTCCAGGGCGAGGTGCCGGTGCGCAAGGCGCTGATCCACTCGCTCAACACGCCGGCCATCCGCACGCTCACCCAGGTGGGCGTCAAGGCCGCGGGAGCGTGGGCGCACAAGCTGGGGATCACCACCAAGATCAACGAGGACCTCTCCATGGCGCTGGGCTCCTCGTGCGTGTACCTGTGGGACCTGACGCAGGTGTTCACGCTCTTCAACCGGATGGGGCAGAGGCCGAAGCCCATCTTCACGCGGCGCGTGCTCGACCGCGAAGGGCGCATCCTCGAGGACCACAGCTCGTTCTACGACCCCTGGACCACCCTGCCGGACCGCATCGCTTCCGGCTACGCGAAGCTGTTCGAGCCGGTGGAGCAGGTCATCCAGCCCGAGACCGCCTTCCTCATGCACCACCTGATGGAGGAGGTGTGCAAGCCGCCGGGGACGGGCGGGCGCGCCATGGCGCTCGGCAAGCCGATCGCGGGAAAGACCGGCACCACCAACGACCTCTTCGACGCGTGGTTCCTCGGGTACACGAAGGACCTGGTGACGGGCGTGTGGGTCGGCTACGACACCTACGAAGTGCCGATGGACAAGTACGAGACGGGCGGTCACACCGCGCTGCCCATCTGGCTCGACTACATGCAGCGCGCGCTCAAGAGCGTGCCGCAGCCGCAGTTCGATCCTCCCACCGAGAACATCGTGTGGGTCAGCGTGGATCCGGAGACCGGCAAGCGCGCCAACGATCAGACGCGGCAGCCGGTCCTGGAGGCCTACTTGAAGGGCGCCGAGCCGCCGGACGAGACGCAGCCGGCGCAGACCGGCCAGCCGACGCCCTCCACCACGGCGGCGCAGGAAGCCCTGATCAAGGGTCTGTAGAACGCGGGTCGGAGCCCACCGCCGGCGGAAATTGCGCCTGTGCACTGGCGCATTCGTCTGTTAGAACGGCGGCATGTTCGGGCTGTCGATGACCGAGGTCGTCATCATCCTCGGGCTGGCCCTGCTGCTCCTGGGGCCGGACCAGCTGCCGTCCATCGCCAAGACGCTCGGCAAGGGCATGCGGGAAATCCGCAAGGCGACGGACGATCTGAAGAGCACCTTCGACCAGGAGATGGTCCGGCTGGACGAGCCCGAGCCGCAGCGCATGCTGCAGCCGGTCTCGGACCCCGCCGCGGCGAAGGCGGCCGCACGGTCAGCCGCTTCCACGCCCGCAGACCCGGCGTCGGCCCGCGCGGCCGCGAGGCGTGCGGCCGCCGGACCCGATCCGCTCGGGACTGACGCCAGCGCGGCAGCCACGGCCGATTCGCCGCCGGCCGGTGATTCTCCGGCTCTCCGTCTGGTTCCGCCCGGCGGCGTCGTCGCGCGCGAGGCCGCCAAGCTTGAGGCGAACAATCTCGTAGAGCCTCCCGCGACGGCGGAGGTGCCCGGGCAGGCCGCGGCCGAGCCCGCTGAAAGCGTCAAGGACGCGAAGTGATGCCGGCAGCGCTGCCCAAGCCGCTCGCGCCGGGTGAAGGCCCCGAGGACGACATCCACCTCACGCTGCGCGAGCATCTGCTCGAGCTGCGCAAGCGCTTGAAGTGGGCGGTGCTCTTCCTGGGGATCGGGTTCGCCGCCTCGTACCACTGGTCGATCCCGATCTTCCATTTCCTCATGCGGCCGGTGCTCGCCGCGCTGCCCGAGGGGGAAAAATCCCTCCACTTCTCCAGCAGCGTCGAGCCGTTCTTCATCTACCTGAAGGTCGGCCTCTACTCGGGGTTGTTCCTCGCGCTGCCGGCGATCCTCTGGCAGGTGTGGGCGTTCGTGGCGCCGGGCCTGTACCGGAAAGAGCGGCGCACCATCCTGCCGTTCGTGGCGGCAGCGACCCTCTTCTTCGTCTCCGGGGCGGCGTTCTGCTACCTCGTCATCCTGCAGCCGGCCTTCGATTTCCTCATCAACAGCGCCGGCCCCGACATCAAGCCGGTGCTGATGATGGACACGCAGCTCAGCCTGGTGATGACGCTCCTGCTCGCGTTCGGGATCATCTTCGAGCTGCCGCTGGTCCTGACCTTCCTCTCGATGGTCGGTATCGTCGACCACAAGTTCCTCAGCAAATACCGCCGCCACGCCATCGTGCTGAACGTCATCCTCGCGGCGATCATCACGCCCACCGGAGACCCGGTGAACCTGGCGCTGATGGCGATCCCGATGGTGCTCTGCTACGAGCTGGGCGTCATCGGGGCGCGCATCTTCCGCAAGAAGGACCAGGCCCCGCGGTTCACGGCTTAGCGTCATCGACGAGCGGGCGCGTGCCGAGCGAACCTCCTTCCGCGCGGACATCTGCGCTCCCGCCTCCGCGCGGACATCTGCGTCCCGCCTCCGCGCGGACATCTGCGCTCCCGCCTCCACGCGGACATCTGCGCCTCGCCTCGCGCGGACATCTGCGTCTCGCGAGACAGCGGCCACTCTAACAATAGGTGCTGCCGCCGCGAGCGCCTCGAGGCAGTCGTCGGTAAGGTGCGCGCTTCGTTCACGCCATGATCTTAGCAGCCCCCTCCGACACTCGAGGTGGCGCTGCGCGTGCTTCAGTCCACCAGCACGCCAGGGTTGAGGATGCCCGCCGGGTCGAGCGCGCGCTTCGCGGCGCGAAGCGCGGCGGCGAATGGTTCGGGGCGCTCGCGGTCGTACCAGCGACGGTGCGTGCGCCCGACGGCGTGGTGGTGCGTGATGGTGCCGCCTGCCGCGAGCACCGCCTCCGACGCGGCCGCCTTCAGCTCGGCCCATTGCGAGAGCTCGCTTCCGCGTCGCGCCGGGCCCAGGAAGGTGAAGTACGGCGCCGGGCCGTCCGGATAGACGTGGGTGAAGCGGCAGGTGAGGGTGCCCGCGCCGCAGACGCGCCGCAGGGCATCGCTCATGGCCGACGAGACGCCGGCGTGCAGCTCCTCGAAGAGGTCCCACGTGCAGGCGGTTTCGAACGTGTCGGCGATGATGCCCAGCGAAACGAGCGCGCTCTGGAGGTAAGGGGCGGCGAAGAACGCCTCGCGCCAGCGCGCGGATTCGCCTTCCCGCGCCTTCTCGCCGGCGTCGCGATACGACGGGCCTTGCGGACAGACGCCGCCCGCGTCGGCCGCGAGGGCGAGCGCGCGCGACATCCACGCCTCGAGCGGGTGGTCGGCCGACTCGAATCCAAGCAGCAACACTGCGCCGCTTTCAGCGACACCGTTGAAGAGCGCCTCGGTCGGATCGAGCAGCCGGCAATTCGCCGGGTACAGGCCCGCTTGCGCGATGGCCCGCGCCGCGCGCGCCCCGGCGAGCAGGTCGGGGAAGGACACGCTGGCGCTGGCGCGGTAACGGGGGTGGGGGTGCAGGCGGACCCATGCTTCGGTCACGACGCCCAGGATCCCCTCGGAACCGAGCGCGAGCCGATCGGGGCTTGGCCCGGCGCCTGACGCGGGCAAGCGTCGCGACGCCCATACGCCGGCGGGCGTGATCAAGCGAACCGACTCGACCAGGTCGTCGATGCGCGTGTACAGCGTTGCGAAGTGCCCACCCGCGCGGGTGGCGATCCAACCCCCGAGCGTGGAGAACTCGAAGGACTGCGGGAAATGCCGGAGCGTCAGCCCGTGGCGGCGGAGCTGCCCTTCGAGATCGGGGCCGAGCACGCCCGCCTGGATGCGCGCCGCGCGCGAGACGTAGTCGACCTCCAGCACGTGCGAGAGGCGGCCGAGGTCGAGGGAGCACGCCGGGCGCCCCCGTCCGCCTGCCTCGACTCCGCCGACCACGCTGGTGCCGCCGCCGTAGGGCGCGACCGCGATGCTCGACTTCGCGCAGGCCTCCAGCGCGCGAGCGACGTCCTCCTCCGAGCGCGGCAGGCAGACGAAGTCCGGCGCGGAGGAGAAGTCGCACGCGAAGCCACGGACGAGGTCGCGGTAGGCCCGACCGTAGGCGTGGCGCAGCCGCGCCTCCGGCGATGCGTCGCAGAGGTCGGCGATGGACTCCGGCGGGGCCACTGCCGGCAGCGGGACTCCGGCGACGGCCTGTTGCAGGGTCGGCAGCGGCCTGGGATCGGGCGCCGGGCTGCCCAGCGTGGCCGCGACCTGCGTGCCGAGCGCCTCGCGCGCCGCCTCGTCGGGCAGCCGCTCCTCCCATCCCCACCCCCAGAAGCTGCGCCGCATGTCCCGAGGCCGGAGTAGATGTCACAATGGCCGTGCGGTGAAAAGCGCAGCGCCGCCTGGAGCGGCGACTGGCAGGTCTGGACGATCCGCCGCCTCCGTGGTATCCGGCCCGGCTCGGAAAAGTCCCCATCGTCTAGAGGCCCAGGACACCGCCCTTTCACGGCGGTAACCAGAGTTCGAATCTCTGTGGGGACGCCACCTTCTATCGGGAATTGCTCGTGTTTTTCCTGCGGAGGGGTGCCGCTCTCCCCGTTCTCTCCCCGGAGCGGCGTGAGCACGATGCCCGCGATCGGTGAGTGGCGGACGCACGCGGATGTTCACTGCTCGCTCCGGAGCGGCATTCACCAGGTGATTCCGTCGCTGTAAGACTTCGCCTCCGCGTCCATCTTTGATTTCGTCGAAAGCTGGCTTGACCCACCCCATGACGCCCTCCTCTTCGAGTCGCGCCTGGGCCCTCGATCCCCTTTCCGAGTCGCTTTTATCCATGATTTGCTCCGGAGCGCTAAGGCCACTCAGGCTTTGCGAAGCTTGAAGACCAACACCGTGCCGGCCTTCGGAACTACCGTTTTGGTCTCTCGAATCCTGTCGATCCCGTTTTGAACGCCCTGCGCATCGAGTCCCCAACCCGCGGTGACGGCTTTGTACTGTTCGCCATCGACTTCAAAGGACGTGGGAACGCCAATCACATCGGCGGGCCTGGCGCATCCTCGCGCCTTTCGGGGTGTCCACCAAACCGAGGGAAGATCACTCGACGGCACCCCCCTCCCGGGTGACGCGCCCGCGGAACTAGCCCTGCACCGCCCGATCGACGTCCAGCCTTATCCCATCCGGCTGGTGAACTGGTTCATGTCGAAATAGTCGCGCCATGCGCGGATCTTGCCGTCACTGACCTCGAAGGTCCCCATGACCGGCAGCTCGAACGACTTGTCAGGGAGCTTGAAGACGTCCACCCGCTCGGTCATCACGACCGGACCATTGGCTGCGATGTTGATGACGCGGAACTGGATGCCCTCGATGCCTGGCGCGCCAGGGCGGATGAACGAGGCGATGTTGTTCGCGATGGCCTCCCTGCCGGTGACCGGCGCCAGCGGGATATTGTGGTAGACGGCGTCGTCGGTGAAAAATGCGGCCAGCTCGGCGGCCCCGATATTGTCGGACCACGCCGCGCAGAACCTGCGCACTACCTCGATCGGGCTCTCCATCTGGCTCCTCCTGTGGTCGATCTTGGTCGCATTCCTCTGGGCGCCCATCAATGCCAGCCCCGCAGCTGATACGATTCCGGCACCACCAACCGCATATAAAAACTCACGGCGCGAGCGCGAGTGCGACATTTCCGTTCGGCTGTCCAAGTCCTTGTCATCCATGAGTTGCTCCGGAACCTCACTTCCGCTCAGGCTTTGCGAAGCTTGAAGACCAACACCGTGCCGGCCTTCGGAACCGCTGTCTTGGTGCCTCGAATCGTGTCGATGCCGTTTTGAACGCCCTGCGCATCGAGTCCCCAGCCAGACGTGACGGCTATGTACTGCTCGCCGTCGACTTCAAAGGACGTGGGAACGCCAATCACACCGGCGGGCGCCGGGAAGCTCCAAAGCTGTTCTCCGGTGCGCGCATCGAATGCCCTGAACTCCCGATCGGGCGTGCCACCCGCGAATAGCAGGTCCCCTCCCGTCACCAGAAGCGGCGCCCAGAGGATGGTCTTGAAGTTGTGCTGCCAGACGCGCTTGCCGGTATTCAAATCCCAGGCTTGAAGCTCGCCGAGATGATCGGCGGCACCCGTTGCGGTGCGAACGGATCCGAAGATGCTTTCCACTTCGTATCCAACATAGAACCCGCCGACGTCCTTCTTCGGCACATTACCCTTCGGCAGAAAGGCGCAGATGTTGTTGTTCGCAGGGACGTACAGGAGCTTCGTCTGCGGACTCCATGCCTCGGGCACCCAGTCCTTTCCACCTCCGATGCTCGGGCAAAATTGGGCGCCTTGCGTGACACCAGGACGTTTCGATTCATCGAAGACCGGTCTTCCCGTGTTTGCGTCAATCGACGTGAACACGTTGTTGTTGGAGAACGGGAAGGCGTGGAGAAACCTCAGCTGTCCCTGATCGCGATCCAGAATCCAGAGGTATCCATTGCGGCCGGCATGTGTAGCCGTCTTGACTGGCTTTCCGTCGATCTCGGTGTCGATCAGCAGGGGCGCCGACACTTCGTCCCAGTCAAACGAATCGTGAGGCGTGTATTGGTGGTAGCTCTTTAATTGGCCGGTCTCGACGTCGAGCGCCAACGTTGAGTCCGTGTACAGGTTGTCGCCGGGACGATTGTCAGCAACCCACGGCGCCGGATTTCCGGTGCCCCAGTAGGTGATGTTCAATGCGGGATCGAAGACGCCGGTGATCCAGATGGAGCCGCCTCCGCGCTTGTACGCATCGCCCTTCCAGGTGTTCCCGCCTGGCTCATTCGGTGCGGGCACCGTGTAGGTGCGCCAGATTCGCTTGCCGCTCCCGGCGTCGTAGGCGCTTACCGAGCCGCGGACGCCAAATTCCCCACCGGAGTAACCAACGAGGATCTTGCCTCGCACAGCCAGCGGCGCCAGCGTTGCGTAGCAGCCGGTCTTG